>Ga0182793_1000184_pt1 | contig 57191 bp, 46 predicted proteins | sample Passage237A_FD_130498 | JGI IMG/M metagenome (GOLD analysis project Ga0182793, IMG submission 130498) | Cellulose adapted compost microbial communities from Newby Island Compost Facility, Milpitas, CA, USA - Passage2 37A (version 2) (version 2) ... | reverse complement strand
TGAACGTTGAAGCCCTCGGGCAGCGCAAGATGCGCGTCGCCGATGCGGGCCAGCAGCGACTTGTCCACCGCGGTCTTCATGCCCGCGGGCACCATCTGGTCGGCCTCCACCGAGGCGCTCGGTTCGACCGCGTGTTTCTCAAGCTCGCGGACTTCGTTGAAGACCCGCTCCAGCTGGCCCTGGTAGTCGCGCAGCGCGTCCTCGGCCTCTTTCAGCGAGATGTCGCCGCGGCCGATCAGGGCCTCGGTGTAGGTCTTTCGGGCACCGCGCTTGGTGTCGATCACGTCGTACATGTACGGCTGCGTCATTGACGGGTCGTCGCCCTCGTTGTGACCGCGCCTGCGGTAGCACAGCATGTCGATGACGACGTCCTTGTGGAACTTCTGCCGGAAGTCCACCGCCAGGCGTGCCACCCAGACGCACGCCTCCGGGTCGTCGCCGTTGACGTGGAAGATCGGCGCGCCGATCATCTTCGCGACGTCGGTGCAGTACTCCGACGAGCGCGAGTCGGCCGGATGCGTGGTGAAGCCGATCTGGTTGTTGACGATGATGTGCACCGTGCCGCCGGTGCGGTACCCGCGCAGCAGCGCCAGGTTCAGCGTCTCGGCGACCACACCCTGCCCGGCGAACGCCGCGTCGCCGTGCAGCACCAGCGGCATGACCGAGAACTTCTTCTCCTCGGACTCCTCACCGGTGTCGAGCATGTCCTGCTTGGCCCGCACGATGCCCTCGACCACCGGGTCGACGGCCTCCAGGTGCGACGGGTTGGCCACCAGGGACACCGAGATGTCGTTGTCGCCGAACATCTGGATATAGGTGCCGCTGGCGCCGAGGTGGTACTTGACGTCGCCGGAGCCGTGTGCCTGCGACGGGTTCAGGTTGCCCTCGAACTCGCTGAAGATCTGGCTGTACGGCTTCCCGACGATGTTGGCCAGCACGTTGAGTCGGCCGCGGTGCGGCATCGCGATGACCACCTCGTCGAGCCCGTGCTCGGCGGCCTGGTCGATCGCGGCGTCCATCATCGGGATGACCGTCTCCGCGCCCTCCAGCGAGAACCGCTTCTGGCCAACGTATTTGGTCTGCAGGAACGTTTCGAACGCCTCGGCCGCGTTCAGCTTCGAAAGAATGTACTTCTGTTCGGCGACGGTCGGCTTCTCGTGCTTTTTCTCGATGCGCTCCTGCAGCCACTTCTGCTGCTCGGGTTCGAGGATGTGGGTGTACTCCACGCCGATGTGGCGGCAGTACGCGTCACGCAGCAGACCCAGCACGTCACGCAGCTTCTTGCGCTCCGCGCCGGCGAACCCGTTGACCTTGAACTCGCGGTCCAGGTCCCACAGCGTCAAGCCGTGGGTGGCCACATCGAGGTCGGGGTGGCTGCGAAAGCGCGTCTTGTCCAGCCGCAGCGGGTCGATGTCTGCCATCAGGTGACCGCGGTTGCGGTAGGCGGCGATCAGCTCGATGACGCGGGCGTTCTTGTCGACGATCGAGTCCGGGTTGTCCGTGCGCCAGCGCACCGGCTCGTACGGGATGCCGAGCTCGCGGAAGATCTCGTCGAAGAAGTCGTCGGACAGCAGCAGCTCGTGGATCGCGCGCAGGAAGTCGCCGGACTCTGCGCCCTGGATGATCCGATGGTCGTAGGTCGAGGTGAACGTGACGAGCTTGCCGACGCCCAACTCCGCGATGCGCTCCTCGCTGGCGCCCTGGAACTCGGCGGGGTACTCCATCGCGCCGACACCGATGATCGCGCCTTGCCCGCGCATCAGCCGCGGCACCGAGTGCACGGTGCCGATGGTGCCGGGGTTGGTCAGCGAAATCGTCACGCCGGCAAAGTCTTCCGCGGTCAGTTTGCCGTCGCGGGCGCGCCGCACGATGTCCTCGTAGGCGGCCAGGAACTGGCTGAACCGCATCGTCTCGGCGGCCTTGATGCCCGCGACCACCAGCTGCCGGCTGCCGTCCTTGCCCTGCAGGTCGATCGCCAGGCCGAGGTTGACGTGCTCGGGGGTCACCGCGGTGGGCTTGCCGTCGATCTCGGCGTAGTGGCGGTTCATGTTCGGGAACTTCTTGACCGCCTGCACCAGGGCGTAGCCGATCAGGTGGGTGAACGACACCTTGCCGCCACGGGTGCGCTTGAGGTGGTTGTTGATGACGATCCGGTTGTCGATCATCAACTTCGCCGGGATGGCCCGCACACTGGTGGCCGTCGGCACCTCCAGCGACGCGGCCATGTTCTTGGCCACCGCGGCGGCCGCACCGCGCAGCACGCGCACCTCTTCACCCTCGGCGGGCGCCTCCGACTTGGCCGGCTTCTTGGGTTCGGGCTTCGGCTCAGGTTGGGGCTTGGGCGCGGGTTCGGTGCGGGTCTGCGACGGCGGGGGAGGTGGCGCGGGTTCCGGCGGCGCGGCGGGTGCCGCGTTCTGCCCGTTGGCAGCGGTAGGCACGTCGACGCTCGAATCCGGTGAGTAGTCGACCAGAAATTCGTGCCAACTGGGATCTACCGAGGAGGGATCTTCGCGGAACTTGCGATACATCTCCTCGACCAACCACTCGTTCTGTCCGAATGGTGAAGGTGAGTTCACGGCAGCTACTCGCCTCGATTCCTTCGCCTCAGGCAAGCGTTGCGCTTGCCGGTTTTCCTGTGGTTACCCGCTTCGCACCGTCCTCAAGGCTAACGCCCCGGCATCTGGCAGACCATGAAACGGTCCGACGCCGGGCAGCGGCCACATCTCGCTCCCGCGCTAGTCGCGGGGCGCCGGCAACACGTGCAGCGTCGCCGGCCAGCGCGCCGGTGGCGTGCCGAATGCCGCGCGGGCATTGGCCACGATGCGCTTGCCCATCAGACGGTTTCCCACCCCGCCGACGACAGCGCCGACGCCGACGGGCAACAGCTTGCCGAACGCGATCGCCCCGCGCCTGAGCGTGTAGCGCTTGACGAAGTACTTCAGCAGCCGAGAGTTCAACTGTGACACCGCGGGCAGTGGCAGCGTCGCCGCCCCGTCGGCCAACCACGCGCCGCTGGTGCGGCCGGGGCCGATCAGGTCCGCGATGGCGTGCCTGCCGTCCTCGCCGACCAGTACCGCCAACACCAGCGCGCGCCGGCGTTCCCGATGTTCGGCCGGGACGCCGTGGACCTCCGCGAGCGCCAGCACGTACACGGCCGTCGCCTCCAGAAAGACCACGGTCTCGCCGGCCACCGCCGACAGCGCCGCCAGTGTTCCGATGCCCGGGAAGGCCGCGGCGGAACCGACCGCCGCACCGCTGGCCATCACCGCGGCCAGGTAGTGCTTCTCGAGTTTGGTGACGATCTCGGCGGGCGAGGCGTCGGGACTGTGCGAACGCAGGCGATCGACGTAGGCCTTGATCGCGGGGCCCTGCACCCGCGACCCGCTCTCGATGATCGCCGAGAGCGCCTTGGCGGCCGCGCTCGGATTGTCGTCTGTGGTGGCCGGCAAGCGATTGCTGGTCTTTGACCGGGCGCTCATATGCGGCCCTCCTGTCCGAACGCTGGCTGCAAGCAGGCTATCGCTTTCCTAACGAATGACGGCGGGGGGCGGGTGCCCGGCAGTGATCGCGGTCACCCCGGGAAGAAAATATTGGGAAGCGACGCTAACCATTCCCATGGCAACATCTCCCGGTATGGAACCGACGACCGCCGGACCCAGCCGCGCCCGGGTGATCGTCGTCCTCGGCGTCATGGTGGCGCTGGGCCCGCTCACCATCGACATGTACCTGCCCGCGCTGCCCAGCCTCGCCGACGAGCTGGGGGTGACGTCGTCGGTGGCGCAGCTGACACTGACCGGCACGCTGGCCGGTCTGGCGCTGGGGCAGCTGGTCGTCGGGCCGTTGTCGGACTCACTCGGGCGCCGGCGCCCGCTGATGGCGGGCATCGTGCTGCACATGCTGGCGTCGCTGGTGTGCCTGTTCGCCCCGAACATCGCGGTGCTGGGCATCGCCCGCGGCCTGCAGGGCATGGGCGCCGCCGCGGCGATGGTGGTGGCCGTCGCCGTGGTCGGGGACCTGTTCACCGAATCGGTCGCCGCGACGGTGATGTCGCGGTTGATGCTGGTGCTCGGGGTGGCCCCGGTGATCGCCCCGTCGCTGGGCGCGGCGGTGTTGCTGAAGGCGTCGTGGCACTGGGTGTTCGCCGCGCTGGTGGTGATCGCCGGGGCGCTGCTGCTGGTCGCCCTGTTCGCGCTGCCGGAGACGCTGCCCGTCGAGCATCGCCGGCCGCTGAGGGTGCGCAGCATCGGCGCGACCTATCTGGAACTGCTGCGCGACGCCCGGTTCGTGGTGCTGGTGCTGGTCGGCGCGCTGGGCATGTCGGGGCTGTTCGCCTACATCGCGGGTGCGTCGTTCGTGCTGCAGGGCCGGTACGGACTCGATCAGCAGATGTTCGCGCTGGTGTTCGGTGCGGGCGCGATCGCGCTGATCGGCGCGACGCAGTTCAACGTCGTGCTGCTGCGGCGGTTCGCGCCGCAGACCATCGCCTTATCGGCGTTGGCTGCCGCGTCGGTGTTCGGTGTGGTGTTCGTGGCGCTGTCGCTCACCCACGTCGGCGGGCTGGCCGGGTTCGTGGTGCCGGTGTGGGCCGTGCTCGCCGCGATGGGGCTGGGGCTGCCCAACGCCCCGGCGGTGGCGCTGTCGCGGCACCCCGACGCCGCCGGGACCGCCGCGGCGCTGCTGGGCGCCGCGCAGTTCAGCATCGGGGCGGCGATCGCACCGCTGGTCGGAGTGCTCGGCAACGACGAGTTCGCGCTGGCGTCGGTGATGACGGCGGGCATCGTCATCGCGCTGGTCGCACTGATGGCGGTCGGCGTGTCGAAGGACGCGACCGACCCGTTGACGGTCGAGGAGGCCGTCGCCGAGCCGGCCTGATCCGGCGACGCTTGGTATTTCCCAAGACCTTTGACCGGCTTTGGGTGCATCCGGGCGCGGCGCGGCTACTCGCCGGTATGGTGGTCGAATCGCGCGCCCGTCGACCGCGGCGCGGGCGAAGGCTTTGGACACGTCATCGGCGACGCTGTCCCTTGTCGGGGTACCGCACCACCCGAGCCATCGAGTCGAACCACGATGCTGCATTTGACGAAGATCCGGGATAACCCGTGGAGCGCGCTGTGGGCGATGCTCTTCGGGTTCTTCATGATCCTTCTCGACGCGACCATCGTCGCGGTGGCGAACCCGTCGATCATGACGAGCCTGGGCGCCGACTACGCCACGGTCATCTGGGTGACCAGCGCGTACCTGTTGGCCTACGCGGTGCCGCTGCTGGTGTCGGGCCGGCTCGGCGACCGGTACGGGCCGAAGAACCTCTACCTGGTGGGCCTGACGGTGTTCACCGCCGCCTCGCTGTGGTGCGGGCTGGCCGACACCATCGGCATGCTGATCGCCGCGCGCGCCGTGCAGGGCGTCGGCGCGGCCATGCTCACCCCGCAGACGCTGTCCACCATCACCCGGATCTTCCCGGCCGAGCGGCGCGGTGTGGCGATGAGTCTGTGGGGCGCCACCGCCGGGGTCGCCACGCTGGTCGGACCGCTGGCCGGCGGGGTGCTCGTCGACGGCCTCGGCTGGCAGTGGATCTTCATCGTCAACGTGCCGATCGGCATCGTCGGCCTGGTGCTGGCGATGTGGCTGGTGCCGACCATGCCGACCCAGAAGCCGCGATTCGACCTGATCGGGGTCGCGCTGTCGGGCATCGGCCTGTTCATGATCGTGTTCGCGCTGCAGGAAGGCCAGTCGCACGACTGGGCACCGTGGGTGTGGGGCACGATGGCCGGCGGAATCGGTTTCATAGCGGCGTTTCTCATCTGGCAGTCGGTTAACCCGAACGATCCGTTGGTGCCGCTGGTGATCTTCCGTGACCGCGACTTCTCGCTGTCGAACATCGGTGTGGCGACGATCGGTTTCGTCGTCACCGCGATGATGGTGCCGACGATGTTCTACGCCCAGGCGGTGTGCGGGCTGTCGCCGACGCGCTCGGCGGTGCTGATCGCGCCGATGGCGATCGCCTCGGGCGTGCTGGCACCGATGGTCGGTCGGATCGTTGACCGCTCGCACCCGCGACCGGTGATCGGGTTCGGTTTCGCGGTGGCGGCGGCGTCGCTCACCTGGCTGTCGATCGAGATGACGCCGACCACGCCGATCTGGCGGCTGGTGCTGCCGCTGACCGCCGTCGGTGTCGGCATGGCGTTCATCTGGTCGCCGCTGGCCGCGACCGCGACGCGTGACCTGCCGCCACGGCTGGCCGGGGCGGGCTCCGGGGGGTACAACACCACCCGCCAGGTCGGCTCGGTGCTCGGCAGCGCGGGCATCGCCGCGTTCATGACGTGGCGGATCACCGACGAGATGCCACCGGGCACCGCCACCGCCGCCGAGGAGAGCGGCGGGGTGAGCGCACTGCCGACGTGGCTGCACGAACCGTTCTCGGCCGCGATGTCGCAGGCGATGCTGCTGCCGGCGTTCATCGCGTTGTTCGGTGTGGTGGCGGCGCTGTTCCTGCTCGGCTTCGGCAACAAGGCGCCCGCCGATCCCGACGACGGCGCGACGCTCGCAGTGGAGTACGGCGGCGACGAGACGTTCGCCGACGACGACGAGTACGTCGAGTACGTGGTGCGCCGTGACGGCGGCGAACCGGTGCTGGCCCGCGTCGACCCCGCCGAGACGGTCGCCGAGTCCATGCCGGTGAGCAGGCCGACGCCCCGGCGGGCCCGACCGCGGCCGCCCGAACCCGAGGACGACTATGACTGGCGCAGCCTCGTCGACGCATTGCTCGCCGAGGAGATCCCGTTGCCGAAGAAGCCGCCGCCGGAGCCGATCGGGTATGCGCACAACGGCTTTCACGTCGACGAGGCGGTGTCACGCAACGGCTCCAGCGCGCCTCGGCCCCGCCGGATCCAGCCCAACGGCGCGCGCTTCCGCGACGCCGCGGACAGGCCTGTCCGACCGCGGTCCGGCAGGCATTCCCGGCCGGGCGATTAGCCGAACAGCACGGCGGGGTTGAGGAACCCGGTCGGGTCGAACGCCGCCTTGACCGCCCGCATCGCGGCGATATCGGCTGCACTGCGCGACATCTGGAGATAGTCGCGCTTGCGGGTGCCCACCCCGTGTTCGGAGCTGACGTTGCCGCCGTGGCGTGCGATCAGCGCCATCATCGCCGCGTAGAGCTCGCGCTCGCGGTCGGCGTCGAGCGCGCAGCGGACGAGGTTCAGGTGCAGGTTGCCCTCGCCGACGTGGCCGAACAGCACGGGGATCGCGTCCGACGCGTGCTGTGCGACCAGCGCGGTCGCCTCGTCGGCAAACGCGGAGATCGCCGAAAGAGGAAGGGAGACATCGAACTTCAGTGGCGGTCCGTACACGCCGAGCACCTCGGCGAGTGCTTCGCGCACCTGCCATAGGCGCTGTTGGGCGGCCGCGTCGACGCCGACGGCCGGCTCGCCGACCAATCGGGCGCCGTCCAGGGCGGTGGCGAGCCGCTCGGTCTGGTCGGTGTCGCCGGCCAACTCGACCAGCAGGTACCACGCGCCCTCGGCGGGGGCGCGCACCCCGGCGTGCTCGGCGGTCAGCGCCGCGGCGCGCGCGTCGATGAGTTCCAGCGCGGCGATGGTGTCCAGGTCGCGGAACTCGCGGCCCGCCTCGATCAGCGCGTCCAGGTCGGCGAAGCCGCAGACCGCGGTCACCCGGGATGCCGGGGCCGGGTGCAGCCGCAGGTCGAGTTCGGTGATGACGCCGAGCGTGCCCTCGGCGCCGACGAACAACGACGCCAGGTCGTAGCCGGTGTTGTCCTTGCGGACCTCGCTGTGCCGGTGCACCAGCGTGCCGTCGGGCAGCGCGACGGTGATCCCGAGGACCTGTTCGCCCATGTCGCCGTAGCGCACCGTGCGCAGGCCGCCCGCGTTGGTCGAGGCCATGCCGCCGACGGTCGCGGAGTCCCTGGCGGCCAGGTCGACACCGAACACCAGGCCCGCCGCTGCGGCGGCGCGCTGCACCTCGGCCAGGGTGGCGCCGGCGCCGGCGGTGATCCGGCGCTCGACGACGTCGACGTCGCCGATGTCGCGCAGCCGCTCGGTGGACAGCAGCACGTCGTCGTGTTCGGGCACCGTGCCGGCCACCAGCGATGTCCGCCCGCCCTGCACGGTGACGTAGGCGCCCGCGTCCCGGCACGCCCGCAGCACCGCGGCGACCTCGGCGGCCGAGCCGGGGCGCACCAGCATGCTCGCGCGTCCGCGGTAGCGGCCGGTGTGGTCGACGCTGCGGCCGGCCAGCACATCGGGATCGGTGCTGACGTACCCGGCGCCCACGATCGCGGACAGCGTGTCGGTCAGGCTCACCTCGTGGGTGTATCACACGGTGCGAGCGACAGGAACGCACCCAGGTCGACCAGGCCGGCGGGTGTGGTCGGCAGGTACTCGGTCAGCAGCGGCGAACGCACGATGACGCTGAGGTACTTGGCCCGACTCACCGCCACGTTGAGCCGATTCCGGTTCAGCAGGAACGGCATGCCGCGCGGCGCGTCGTCGCTTGACGAGGCGGCCATCGAGATGAAGACCACGGGTGCCTGCTGGCCCTGGAACTTGTCGACGGTGCCTGCCCGCACGACGTTCAGGCCGGCCGCGTCGAGGCGTTGGCGAAGCAGCGCAACCTGAGCGTTGTAGGGCGTCACCACCAGCACGTCGCCCTGACCCAGCGGACGTGATCCGGTCTCGTCGGTCCAGGTCGCGCCGAGCATGCCGGTGATCTCGCTGACGATGCGGTCGGCCTCTTCGGGGCTGTCGGTCGAGTTGCCGTCGTGGTCGACGGTGAGCACCCGGACACCCGGGCGGTGTCCCGCCAGCGCGCGTGTCACGGTCAGCTCGTCGAACGACTGCAACCGCCCGTCGTAGGAGAGCCGGGACACCGCCGCGCAGACCTCCGGATGCATACGGTAGGAGCGGTCGAGGAAGTAGCCGAGTTCGGCGGGCAGCGTGTGCTTGCCGTCGACGAGCCAGCCCAGCGCCGAGGCGTCCACCGGCTCCGGATGGGTGCCCTGGCTGACCTGCGGCAACTGCTGCGGATCGCCGAGCAGCAGCAGATTCTTCGCCGCCGCCGCGACCGCGATGGTGTTGGCGATGCTGTACTGACCGGCCTCTTCGATGACGAGCAGGTCCAGGCTGTCGCGCGGCACTCGCCCGGGGTTGGCGAAATCCCAGGCCGTGCCGCCGATGACACAGCCGTTGTGGTCGGCGATGAATCCTGGGTACTTGTCCTCGCTGATCTCCTGCCAGCACGGGTTGTCTCCGTGCTTCTTCTTCGCCACCACCGACGAGTCCACCCCGGCCGCGACGATGTCGCGAAAGAGGTTCTCCACCACCGCATGTGATTGTGCGACTACACCCACGCGCCACCGATGTTCGGTGACCAGTCGGGCGATCACCCGTGCGGCGGTGTACGTCTTGCCGGTGCCCGGCGGACCGTGCACAGCCAGGTAGGACGAGTCGAGATCGAGCAGGCTCGCCGTGATGGACTCCGCGATACCGGCGCCGCGTGCCAACGGCGCACCGCTGCGGGTCCGCGGCGGGCGCCGCAGCAGGATGTCGACGATGGCACTGTCCGGCAGCTTGGGTAGGCCTGCCGCGATTTCGCCGACCGTAGCCTCGATCGCGTCCCGCAGCGGTCCGGTCGGAATCGGTGGGCCCGGCGTCAGAGCGAACGGTAGCTGGTCAAAGGCGGCGCCCGTTTTGGGCTCTCGTTCGATGATGAGTACCTCGGTTGGCGCCTCCGCGTTGTCGCAATTCTCCACCGTGACCGGCCCGAAAGCCCGACGCTGGGGATCGTCGGTGAGACCGGCGGGGGAGGGCGGCTCGTACAGGGCGTACATCGAGCGGGTGAGGCCGCCCGCGGCCAGGTTTCCGTACAGCCGCACCCACCGCTGCGGCTTTTTCGCCTTCGGCGGTGTGTGCCAGTCGACTTCGACTTCGGCCCGGTCCGCGATGAACACGTCGGTGTTGTCGGCCCATTCCTCCACCGGGTTGTTCAACCGGTCGAAGTGCGCCCACCAGTACGGCTTGTTCTCGCGGCGGTGATAGCCGCGCGCCGCCGACAGCATGGCGACCACCGTCTGCTGCGGTGTGCGCGCTGCGGGATCGTCGCCGACGAACCTGGCCAGCTTGCGCGCCAGTTGGTCGTCCTCGGTGTCGGTGCCGCCGTCGATGACGGGCTGCGCACCGATCGGCGTCACCCCGTTCTCCATGGCGCGACAAATGAGCCAGTCGCGCAGCCTGCGCGTCGACGTGCAGTCGTAGCGGTTGTAGTCCTCGATCTCCTTGAGGACGATGGCGGCGTCGGCGTCCCTGCCGGCGCGGCGCAACTCGCAGTACTTGGCGTATTGCGTGATGGAGTCGGTGGCCGTCGTGACATCGCCGGTGCGCAACTGCCCTCCCATGTAGAGCGGTTCCAGCGACTTCAGGCTGTAGTTTTCGGTACCGATGCGAATGCTCTTGCGCACCAATGGATACAGGTCGACAAGCACACCGTTGCGCAGCAGGTCGTCGACGATGTCTTCACCCTCGCCGTAGCGGCCGGCCAGTCGCAGCAGCGCCGTCTTCTCGTATGCGGCGTAGTGGTAGATGTGCATGTGGGGATGACGCTTGCGGCGCTTCTGCACCATCGCGAGGAACTCTCGCAGCGCCTGCCGTTCCATCGCCCGGTCGTGTGCCCACAGTGGCTGGAACTCGTCGCTGGTGTCGAGGACGCCGAACAGGTACTCCAGTCCCCACTCCTGGCCGTCAGACGTCCACAGCGGGTCACCTTCGAAGTCGAAGAACAGGTCGCCCCTGTCGGGTTCGGGCAGGACCATGAGCGGCTGGGGATCGACGACCTCGTACGGCGGCTTGTCGTCGACGCGGGGCGCGAGTTGCATTCGGGCCTGCTTGGTGAGCGACTCGACGGTCCGTGGCGACAGTTCGGCAACGCCGCCCTGGTGCCGGGCGAGTTCGGTCATGGTCGTGATGCCCGCATCGATGAGCCGGGCGCGCTGGCTGACCCGCATGCCCGCGACCAGGAGCAGGTCGTCGTTCTCGCGCACCTTGATCGTGCACTCCGGACACCGGAAGCACGCGCGGATCTCCTCGTCCTCCCACGCCACCGGACGCCCGGACGCATAGTGCGTGTCGAGCAGATCCTGCAGCGCCGCGCGGCGCGGTTGGTAGACCGGAAGCAGTTCGTCGACCCGGAAACGATTGATCACGCCGTCGCCCAGCTTCAGCTCCACCTCGTCGGCGATCGGTATGCCGGCGCGTGTCAGTGCGTCGGCGTAGGCGGCGAGCTGCAGAAGCGCCTCCACCTTGACCGAGCGGGCCAGTTTGGTGTCGCGCAGTAGATACCGGTCGCCGTCGAGAACCAGAAAGTCGGCGAAACCGACGAAGCGGCCATCGAACATCGCCGCCTGGTAGATGGCCGGTGCGCGGCGCTCGATGGCGCGCAGCGTCTGTTCGGCGGCGGCGGTCAGGCCTTCGACGGTGTAGCGGGGTGTGCCGATCGTCACGACGTCATGAGCGTCGCGGAGCTCGTCTAGGTGGCGTTGTTCGTGCTCGCCGCCGAGCTTCGAGGTGCGGGCGAGCAGTTCGTCCTCGACTGCCACCTGGGGGCCGCGACCGAGCTTGGCGTCGAACGCGCGTAGCAGGGCGTACTCACAGCGCGCCGCCGCTGCCAGGTCGGACGCGCTGTAGATAACGACCCCGCCGTCGACGAACACGCTGCCACTGTAGGTGAGCGATGCGACATCGACGTCGCGCGCAACGGGAATGGATCAGCTGTTGCCGATCAATTCGACACCGCGGCCGTTCCACCGGAACTTCACGACGCTTCGCAGCCCGGGCGCACCGTTGTGGTACACCAGCGCGACGGTATCGCCGGTGGTCTGCGTGGGGTCGATGGCGTTGAAGCCGTAAGCATCGGGCACCCCGTTGGGGATCAGCTTGCCGCGATGGAACATCACCGCGCGGGTGTTCGGATTCTCCGAGTTGGTGTTGGCCTTGACGATCACCACCGACAGCAGCGCGCACTCGTTGTAGTTGCCCGCCAGCGGCTCGGGGTTCCAGCCCTGCTTGCTGCGCGGGTCGCGCGGCAGCTCCGACACCGCCCGCGCGATCTCCGGTGCCGCGAGGTTGACCTCGCACGGGTCGGCGGCGGCGGGCGCGGCCGACGCCGGCGGCGGTGCGGCGCTGACCGGGGCGAGCGGTGTCGCCGGCGGGCCCGGGGTGATGGACACGGTGGCATCGTTGGATCCGCACCCGGCGAGCGCGACCACTGCGGCGGTCACGACGACGGTCCACTTCACGGTGCGCCACCGTACCGAAACCGGCCGCGCCGGTCCCGCAGGCCGCGCGGCGGGTCGGCGGCCATGCGGGCACTAGACTCGACGGGCAATGACGTCCTGGAACTCGGACCCGGGTAGCACCGATCTGACATTTGATGACCTGCAGATTCACCCATCGGTGCTGCGGGCGGTGGGCGACGTCGGATACGAGACCCCCTCGGCCATCCAGGCGGCGACCATCCCGGCGATGCTGGCGGGCTCCGACGTCGTCGGCCTGGCCCAGACCGGCACCGGCAAGACGGCCGCGTTCGCGATCCCGATCCTGTCGAAGCTCGACCCGAAGCGCCGCGACACCCAGGCCCTGGTGCTCGCGCCCACCCGCGAGCTCGCCCTGCAGGTCGCCGAGGCGTTCGGACGCTACGGCGCCCACCTGCCGGACATACACGTGCTGCCGATCTACGGCGGCGCGTCCTACGGCCCGCAGCTGGCCGGGCTCAAGCGCGGCGCGCAGGTCGTCGTTGGCACCCCCGGGCGGGTGATCGACCACCTCGAGAAGGGCCGACTGGACCTGTCGCGCCTGGACTACCTGGTGCTCGACGAGGCCGACGAGATGCTCACCATGGGTTTCGCCGAGGAGGTCGAACGCATCCTCGCCGAGACCCCCGAGTACAAACAGGTCGCGCTGTTCTCGGCGACCATGCCCGCCGCGATCCGCAAGATCACCACCAGGTACCTGCACGACCCGGTCGAGGTCACTGTTAAGGCGAAAACCGCGACGGCGGAGAATATTTCGCAGCGCTACATCCAGGTGGCCGGGCCCCGCAAGATGGACGCGCTGACACGGGTGCTCGAGGTGGAACAGGGCGACGCGATGATCGTGTTCGTCCGCACCAAACAGGCCACCGAGGAGGTCGCCGAGCGGCTCAAGGCACGCGGGTTCGCCGCGGCCGCGATCAACGGCGACATCGCGCAGGCGCAGCGCGAACGCACGATCGCCGCGCTCAAGGACGGCAGCATCGACATCCTGGTCGCCACCGACGTCGCCGCCCGCGGCCTCGACGTCGACCGCATCTCGCACGTCATCAACTACGACATCCCGCACGACACCGAGTCCTACGTGCACCGCATCGGACGCACCGGGCGCGCGGGTCGCTCAGGACAGGCACTGCTGTTCGTCACCCCGCGAGAACGCCACCTGCTCAAGGCCATCGAGAAGGCCACCCGCTCCAAGCTGGTCGAGACCGAACTGCCGACCGTCGAGGACGTCAATGCGCAACGAGTGGCCAAGTTCCGCGACTCGATCACCGACGCGCTCAACGCGCCCGGCGTCGACCTGTTCCGCAAGCTGATCACGGCCTACGAACGCGAGAACAACGTGCCTCTGGTCGACATCGCGGCGGCACTGGCGGCACAGACCCGCGACGGCGATGAGTTCTTCATGGTCGAACCCCCGCCCGAGAAACGCCGCGAGCAACGCGAGCAAAAGGACCGGCCGCGACGGGAACGGCCGGAGCGCCGGACCCGCGACGACCTGGCGACGTACCGCATCTCGGTGGGCAAGCGGCACAAGGTCGGCCCCGGTCACATCGTCGGGGCCATCGCCAACGAGGGCGGCCTGCACCGAAGCGACTTCGGCCACATCACCATCAAGCCCGACCACTCCCTGGTCGAGCTACCCGCCAAGTTGCCCAGGAAGACACTCAAAGCGCTTGAGAACACCCGCATCTCGGGGGTGCGGATCAACCTCGAACCCGTGAGCGGCGGTGCCGCCAAGAACCGGCGGAAACCACGGTGACCGTCGAGGGACTCCGAGACGCCCAGGGCGGCCTGGAATCGATCGGCAAGCCCGGACGGGTCGCGTCGCTGACCGGAATCCGTGCTGTGGCAGCACTTCTGGTGGTACTCACCCACGCCGCATACACCACCGGCAAGTACCCCCAGGGCTACCTGGGGCTGGTGCTGTCGCGCGCGGAGATCGGGGTGCCGATCTTCTTCGTGCTGTCCGGGTTCCTGCTGTTCGGGCCGTGGGTGAAGGCCGCCGCGACCGGGGGTCCGGCGCCGTCGGTGCGCCGCTACGCCTGGCACCGCGTGCGACGCATCATGCCCGCCTACGTCGTCACCGTGCTGGCGGCCTACCTCGTCTACCACTTCCGCGCCGCCGGGCCGAATCCCGGTCACACGTGGGAAGGCCTGTTTCGCAACCTGACGCTGACCCAGATCTACACCGACAACTACCTGTATGCCTTTCTGCACCAAGGTCTTACGCAAATGTGGAGCCTGGCGGTCGAGGTGGCGTTTTACGTCGTGTTGCCGCTGCTGGCCTACCTGCTGCTCGTCGGGCTGTGTCGCCGCCGGTGGCGGCCGCGCCTACTGCTGGCCGGTCTGTGCGCGCTGTCGCTGATCACCCCGGCGTGGCTGATCCTGGTGCACACCACCGATTTTCTGCCCGACGGTGCCCGGCTGTGGCTGCCGGGCTATCTCGCCTGGTTCCTGGCGGGCATGATCTTGGCCGCGCTGGCGCAGCTGGGGATGCGCGCCTACGCGGTGGTGTGCATCCCGCTGGCGGTGGTGTGCTACTTCATCGCCTCCACCCCGATCGCGGGGGAGCCGACGACGTCCCCGCAGGGGTTGGGCGCCGCGTTGGTCAAGGCCGCGTTCTACGCCGTCATCGCCGCGCTGGCGGTGGCACCGCTGGCGCTGGGCAACCGCGGGCTCTACTCCCGGCTGCTGGCCAGTCGGCCGATGGTGTTCCTCGGCGAGATCTCCTACGAGATCTTCCTCATCCACCTGATCACGATGGAAGTGGTGATGGTCGAGATCGTCCGGTACCCGATCTACACCGGCTCGATGACCATGCTGTTCGTCATCACCCTCGTGGTCACCGTGCCGCTGGCCTGGCTGCTGCACCGGTTCACCCGGGTGCGCGCCGACTGACCGCCCTGCACCGTCGCTGATTAGGTTACGCTGCCCTAAGTTCTCTCCTGCCGAGACGAAGGGCGACCATGGTTGACAAGAAGCCGACGCGTGGATTCCCGGGCGCGGTGCTGCGACTGCTGCGGGCTGGCGACTATCGCCTGACCGTCACCGGCCGTCGCGAGATCAGCCCGCACTACCTGCGGCTGAGCTTCAACGCGGGCGGCCTGCTCAACGATCGCCCGGTGCATCCCACGATGTGGATCCGGATGTGGTTCGAGCACGGCGACAAGTTGCACCAGCGCGGGTACACGCTGGTCGACCCGAACCCCGGGGCCGACACCTTCGACATCGAGTTCGCGCTGCACGACGGCATCGCATCGAACTGGGCGCAGCAGGCCGAACCCGGCGACACCATCGACGCGACGGTGCTGGGCAGCAACTTCTCATTGCCCGAACCGCCACCGGCCGGCTACGTCGTCGTCGGCGACACCGCCTCGCTGCCGGCGATCAACTCGCTGCTGACGGCCATCGGCGCCGACACGCCCGCGCGGGTGTTCCTCGAGGCCGCCCACGAGGACGACAAGCAACTGCCGGTGGCGCGCGACACCGACGTGGTCTGGGTGGACCGCAAGAACGCGGGCCAGGCGCTGGTCGAAACCGTCACCGCCGCGGCGTTCGACGCACCCGACCACTTCGGCTGGGTGGCCTGCGACAACCGCACCACACGCGCGGTGGCCAAGGTGTTCCGCGAGCGCTACAAGATCGCGAAGAAGTCGATCAAGGCGCAGGCCTACTGGGTGGCCTGATCAGCCGGCGGTCTCGCGCTCGCCGGGCAGCACGATCGGGACGACGAACTCCTCGAGCATCGAGCGTTCGTCCTGCTCGTCGTGACCCGGGAACAGCATCAGCGACGTCATCACCCGCACCAGCCAGCGGGCCCGTTTGGCCACGCGTACCGGGTCGTCGGGGCCCAGCGAGATCACGAACGCCTCGGTCAGCGCCTTGATGACCTCCGACTCCTCGGCCACCTGCGCCCCGATCGGCCGTTGCGTGGTGGCGAACCACGAAGCCAGCGCGGGACTCTCCCGTACGCTGCGCAGTGACGCGAGCATGCCCTCGATCAACCGCTCCCGCGGATCGGTCAGCGCGGTGATCTGATCGGTCATCTCCCGGTACAGCCGGTAGGCCTCGCGGTGCACGTACGCGGTGTACAGCGCCTCGCGGTTCTCGAAGTACCGGTACAGCGTGGCCCGGGAACACCCTGCCGCCGAAGCGATCTCGTGCATCCCGACGGTCGCCGCCTCCTTCTGCGCGAACAGTTCGCCCGCGGCGTCGAGGATGCGGTCGGCGGCCACCTCGGTGCGGCGCGCGGCCAGCCAGTCGCCGGCCATCAGGCCTTCACCGTGAACGGCACCGACAGCGGACGCCGCACGTAGCTGCCGCCGGCCCAGACGATGTTGTCCTCGTCGACCTCGAAATCGGGAATCCGGGTTAACAGCTCGGTGAGCGCGACCCGCGACTGCATGCGCGCGGCGGCCGCGCCGAGGCAGTGGTGCGCGCCGTGACTGAACGTCAGGATGTTGCGCGGCTTGCGGGTGACGTCGAGTTCGCCGGCGTTCTCGCCGTACTGGCGCTCGTCGCGGTTGGCCGATCCGTACAGGAACATCACTCGCCGACCGGCCGGGATGGTCTTGTCGTGGATCGTCACGTCGCGGGTGACGGTGCGGCCGAGCATCTGCGCGGGTGAGGTCAGCCGCAGGAACTCGTCGACCGCGTCCGGGATCAGATCGGGATTGTCGGCCAACAGCTTCCGCTGATCGGGACGCTGATGCAGCAGCTGCACCGACCCGCCCAGCATGCCGGTGGTGGTGTCGTTGCCGCCGGTCACCATCGTGAAGGTGAACGCGAGGATCGACAGCACACCGGAGATGTCCCCGTCGGCGCCCACGCCGGCGGACACCAGATGCGAGACCGTGTCGTCCTCGGGCGCGACGCGGCGCCACTCGATCAGCTTGGTGAAGTACTCCATCATCTCGCCGAGCGCGTCACCGAGATTGGCCAGCGCCGCGGCGAGGCCGCCCTCGGCGGTGTTGCCCGCGACGATCGCCTCGGTCCACCCGTCGAACTTGACCCGGTCGGCCTCGGGCACCCCGAGGTAGTGCGCGACCACCATCGACGGCAGCGGCTTGAACAACTCCGCGACGATGTCGCCGCCGCCGTTGGCCCGGATCCGCTCGATGCGTTCGACGACGAACTCGCGCACCTTCGGTTCAACCGCCTCGACCTGTCGCGGGGTGAACCCGCGCGAGACCAGGCGGCGGAACTCGGTGTGGGTGGGCGGATCCTGCATCACCATCGGCGGGTTGTCCGACAGCCCGATCAGGTCGAGTTCGCCGTAGTTGACCGTCAGCCCCTGGGCCGACGAGAAGGTCTCGTGGTCCCGCGCCGCCGCCCACACGTCGGCGTGCCGCGACAGCACGTAGTAGTCATGGTCGGGCCGGTCCTCGGGCACGACGTGGTGGACCGGATCGTGGTCGCGCAGCGCCTTGTACATCGGCCAGGGGTTGGCCCACGTCTCGGCGGTGGCGAGCTGGAAACGCACGGGTGAGTCCTGAGACAGAGTCGCAGTCATGTCTCATTCGTACGACAGCTCCCCGGATGGTGTCAATAGACGGGCCGGAATTAGTCAGATGCCCGCGCCCGGATTGAGGATGTTGAGCGGATCGAGCGCGGCCTTGATCCGGCGGTTCAACTCCATTGCCTCCGGCCCGATCTGCCCGGCCAGCCAGGGCCGCTTCAACCTGCCCACCCCGTGCTCGCCGGTGATGGTGCCGCCGAGCCCGACGGCCAGGTCCATGATCTCGCCGAACGCCTGATGCGCGCGCGCGGTCATCGCGGCGTCGGCGGGGTCGTACACGATCAGCGGGTGGGTGTTGCCGTCGCCGGCGTGCGCGATCACCGAGATCATCAGGTCGTGGTGCGCGGCGATCTTGTCCACCCCGCTGACCAGGTCCGCCAGCGCGGGCAGCGGCACCCCGACGTCCTCGAGCAACAGTGACCCCTTCATCTCGACGGCCGGGATGCAGAACCGGCGGGCGGCGACGAACGCCTCACCCTCCTCGGGGTCGTCGGTCGAAAACACCTCCTTGGCACCGTGTTTGGTGAACGCGTCGGCGATGAACGCCGCGTCCTCGGCGGCCGACGGCCCGCGCTCGTCGGTGGCCGCGACCATCATCGCCGCCGCGGAGCGGTCCAGACCCATGCGCAGTTTGTCCTCGACGGCGTTGATGGACGCCGCGTCCATGAACTCCAGCATCGACGGCCGCATCCGACCGGTGATCGTGACGACGGACTCGGCCGCCGCGGCCACCGAGTCGAACGTCGCGACCACGGTGGCCGAGGTGGTCTGCGGCGGCAGCAGGCGCAGCGTCACCTCGGTGATCACGCCGAGCGTGCCCTCGCTGCCGACGAACAGCTTGGTCAGTGACAGCCCAGCGACGTCCTTCAGTCGCGGCCCGCCGAGGCGCACGGCGGTGCCGTCGGCGAGCACCACCTCCAGGCCCAGCACGTAGTCGGTGGTCACGCCGTACTTCACGCAGCACAGGCCGCCGGCGTTGGTCGCGATGTTGCCGCCGATGCTGCAGATCTCGAACGACGACGGATCCGGCGGATACCACAGCCCGTGGTCGGCGGCGGCCTTCTTCACCTCCGCGTTGAGCAACCCGGGCTGCGCGACGGCCGTGCGGGTCACCGGGTCGATCCTGATATCGCGCATCTTCTCGGTGGTCAGCACGATCGCGCCGTCCAAAGCCGTTGCTCCACCGGACAATCCGGTACCCATGCCGCGTGGCACCACCGCGATGCGGTGCGTGCTGGCCCAGCGCATCACGGCCTGTACGTCAGCGGTGCTGCGCGGCCGGACCACCGCCATCGCCGTGCCTGCGGACGGATCGAACGCCCGGTCCTGTCGATAGGACGCCAGGATGTCGGGATCGGTGACGACCGCGCCGTCGGGAAGTTCGGCGATCAGGGCCGCCAGCACGTCCGAGCTCATGGGTCGATGCTACGAGTCGGCGGCCGGCGAACGGTCCGTCGCCGTCCGCGGGCGCGGCGGCGTGCTAAACCCGGGTTAATTGCGCGCATATGCAAATACCGGAGGGTTTAGAACGGATATAGTCGCGCCGTGATCAGCGGGGATCCGCTGGCCGGGCGCGACGAGGAGTTGGCCGCGATTCGTCGCGCGCTCGGCGGGGGTAGTAAGAGCTCCGGCGTGCTGCTCGTCGGTGCCGCGGGGGTCGGCAAGACGCGACTTGCCCGCGAGGTGCTCGCGCGCGCCGAGGCCGCGGGGGAGCGCACCCACTGGATCGTCGGCACCGAATCGGCGCGCGCCCTGCCGCTGGGCGCCTTCACCGCGTTCATCAGCGACGCGATGGCCGAGCCGCTGCCCAACGTCCGGCACCTGATCAGTTCCCTTGCCGCGCAACAACGTCAGGGTCGACTGCTGATCGGTGTCGACGACGCGCACCTGCTCGACGACCTGTCCGCGCACGTCGTGCACCAACTCGCCCAGACCCGCGGCGCGCGGCTGGTGGTCACGGTGCGCTCCGGTGTCGACGAGCCCGGCGCCGTCACCGCCCTGTGGAAGGACGGCCTGCTGACGCGGCTGGACCTCGAGCCGCTGTCGCTGGAGGCCGCGCAGGCGATGATCGAAGCCTCGCTGGGCGCCGCGGTGGACACCCGCAGCGCCCGCCGGTTGTGGACGCTGACCGGCGGAAACGCCCTGTTCCTGCATCAGCTCGTCAAGGATCAGGTGGCCGCCGACCGGATGCGGCTGATGGCCGGGGTCTGGATGTGGGACGGCGACGTGGCGATGTCGCAGAGCATCAGTGACATGGTCGGCAGGCAGCTGCGCCAGCTGACCCCCGAGGTCGCGAAGGTCGTCGACACCCTGTCGCAGTGTGAGCCGCTGGCCGTCGACGTGCTGTGCGACCTGGTGGCGCGCGCCGATCTGGAGGCCGCCGAGGAGTTGCACCTGGTCACCGTCGAACGCACCGGCGGCCGGCTGATGGCGCGGTTGGCTCACCCGCTGTACGGCGAACTGCGCCGGGCCGCCGCTGGCGAGATGTACCTGTCGAAGATCCGGGGTCAATTGGCCGAACGGCTCGCCGCCGAGGCCGACGCCGACGCCCAGGCGACGGTGCGTCGCGCCCTCCTGGCGCTGGAATCCGACCTGCCGCCCGACCCGTCGCTGTTCCTGCAGGCCGCCCAGTACGCGATGACGCTGCTGGACCTCGAGCTCGCCGACCGGTTCGCCACCGCGGCCGAGGGTGCGCCGGAGGCGGCCGGGATCCGGGCGATGAACCTGGTGCTGCTCGGCAGGGGGCTTGAGGCCGAGGGCGTGCTGCGCGGCATCGGCGAGGCGGGCGGGCCCGGCAGCCACACCTGGGCCACGCTGCGCGCCGCGAACCTGATGTGGCTGCTGGGCCGGTGCGACGACGCCGGGCAGATCCTGTCCGAGCTGGCCGCGGGCCAGGAGTCACCCGAGGAACGCGTCGCCCGGCTGTCGGTGCAGGCGTGCCTCGACGCGATCTCGGCGCGCTGCGCGGATGCTTTCGAAAAGGCCAGGGAGGCACTGGATTCCGGACTCCTAACCGATATGCACGCGATGATGGCGGCCATCGCACTGACGATGGCGGCGGGTGCACTGGGTCGCGCCGAGGACCTGACCGAGGTCGCCCAGGCCGCCCTCGACCGCGCGATGGACTCGTTCCAGGCCTCACATCTGCGGTTCTGGTTCGCCAGCGTGTACGCCAGGGCCTGCAGGCTCACCGGCCGCATCGAGGAGTGCGCGGAGATGGTGCAGCGCGTCGAGGACTCGGCGCGCGAGGTGCCGTCGCTGGCCTACGCCAACCTTGCCTCCCTGGTTGCGCACGCCAACCTGATGAAGGGGGATGTGCGGTCGGCGGTGAGACTGCTGCACGAGGCGCTGGCCGGTGTGCAAAGGCACGGTGTGTCAACGGGTTTGCGGCCGGCGACGCTCTTCATGCTGGCCGAGGCGCACGCCAAGCTCGGCGAAGGGGAGGCCGCCAAGGACGCCATCGCCGAAGCGCAGAACTGCGTTCCGGCCGGTTACCTCTACATGCACACCGCGCTCAGCGTGGCCACCGGATGGTCGCTCGTCGCGAACGGCTGCGTCAGCGACGCCGTCGCCACGGTGCAGGCCGCCGCCGCCGAGGCCCGCGAGCGCAACCAGCCGACGCATGAACTCGCCTGTCTGCAGGTCGCGGCGCAGTGGGGGGACGCTTCGGGTGCGTCCCGCGCCCGTGAACTCGCCGACGAGCTCGGCCTGCCGCTGGCCAAAGCCGTTGCACGGCATACCGAATCGCTGGCCAAGCACGACGGCGAGGAACTGCTCGAGGCGTCCAACGACTACCTGGCGCTCGGCGACCGGGCCGCCGCCGCCGACGTCGCGGCGCAGGCCGCGGTCGCGTTCACCCGCAACCAGGAGCGCAAGCGCGGACTGTACGCGGCGGCGATGGCCAAGGAACTCAGCAACGCCTGCGGCGGGTTGTGCACCCCGGCGCTGCGCACGCCGGCGAGCCAGCCGCTGACCGGACGTCAGCGCGAGATCGTCGAGTTCGTGGTCGCCGGGCTGTCCAACCGCGAGATCGCCGAGCGGTTGTTCATGTCGGTGCGCAGCGTGGAGGGCCACGTGTACCGGGCCTGCCAGCGGGTGGGGGCCAGTTCGCGCGAGGAACTCGCCGCGATCGCGCGGCGCGGCCCCACCGCGACGACCTGACGGTCGGTCATCGCGCCGGGCGGTCCAGGTCGCGCAGCGCGGGCAGGAACACCGCGAGCACGCCGAGCAGCAGCATCGGCAGCGACAACGCCAAGAACGTCGCGTGCAGCCCGGCGGCGTCGGCGAGCGGGCCCGCCACGATCAGCCCGAGCGGACCGGCTGCGTACGCCAGCGAGCCCATCACGCCGACCACGCGGCCGCGCAGGTGCTGCGGCGCCCGCGTCTGCATGACGTAGTTGTAGATCGGCGCGATCGGCCCGTAGACCAGCCCGACGATCGCGCACAGCACCAGGATGACCGGCAGCGGCGGCAGGAACGCGATGACCGTCATCGCGACACCGAGCGTCAGCACCGCCGTCAGCATCACCGCCCGCCGACTCGAGTACTTCGACAGCACCGCATAGCCCAGCGCACCCAGCAGGCCGCCGATGCTCAACGCCATCAGCACCCAGCCCAGCTGCGCCGGTTCGTCGCGGTCGGTGAAGTACTTCGGAAACAGCACCGATTCCATCGGCATGTACAGCCCGGTGGCCGCCAGGTCGACGAAGGCCAGGGTGCGCAGCACCGGTTGGTGCCAGACGAACCGCAGGCCCTCGACGATGCCCGCCCACATGCCCTTCGGCAGCGCGGAACGGTCGGGCCGGCCCGCGCCCTCCAGCCGCAGCACCGCGATCGCGGCGATCGAGCACCCGAACGCCGCCGCGGTCACCCACATCGTGTTCACGCCGCCCACCGTGGCGATCAGCAGGCCGCCGATGCCGGGCCCGACGATGTAGGCCAGGTTGAACACCGCCTCGTAGACGCTGTTGGAGTGGTCCAGCGTCCAGCCCGCGCGGGCGGCCGCCTCGGGCAGCATGGTCTCGCGGGCCGTCATCCCGGCCGGGTCGAAGAATGCGCCGAGGCCGGCGAGCATCGCCAGCACGGCGACGTTGAGCGATTGCACGCCGAACGTCAGTGCGAGCACCGGCACCGCCGCCACCGACAGCCCCGATAGCGCATCGGAGAGCATCGACACCCGCCGCCGGCCGAGGTAGTCGACCGCCGCGCCGGCGAGCAGCGTCGCCGCCAGCAGCGGCAGCGTGCCCGCCATCGCCACGATCGACGCGTCCAGGGCGGAGCCGTTGCGCTGCAGGACCAGCCACGGAAACGCGACCAGGGAGATGCCGTTGCCCGAACCCGCCATCAGCGCGGCGAACAGGATCAGCACCACCGGTCCGCGGTCGGCCGCGCGTGCGGTCCGGGGTTGGGCGTGGTTCATCGGAATCGCGAGCGAATCTAACAGCGCGCCATCCCGGGCCGCGCGGGATTTCCGCGTCTGGGTCAACCAGGGCAGAGTGTGGACATGACCTCGCGAAAGTTGCGGCCCCATCCGCGCACCGGAGCGTTGTTCGCCTCACCGGTGCCGCCGGGCACCGGCTGGCCCGGCGATGCCGCGACGCCGCGCACCGCCGTCGCGACCACCGCCGCGCAGGTGTCGGCCATGGCCGCGGCGGTCGACACCGTCGAGGAGCTCGACGCCGTCGTGTCGGTGTGCCGCGCCTGCCCGCGGTTGGTGCAGTGGCGCGAGGAGGTCGCCGCCGTCAAGCGCAAGGCGTATGCCGACGAACCCTATTGGGGCAGACCGATTCCCGGCTGGGGCGCGACGCGACCGAAGGTGATGATCGTCGGCCTGGCCCCGGCGGCGCACGGCGGCAACCGCACCGGCCGGGTGTTCACCGGGGATCGTTCCGGCGATTTCCTGTTCGCCGCGCTGCACCGGGCCGGCCTGGCCAACCAGGCGCTGTGCGTGGACGCCGCCGACGGCCTGGCGCTCAACGACACCCGCGTCGTCGCCGCGGTGCGCTGTGCGCCGCCGGGCAACGCGCCGGCACCGGCCGAGCGCGCCACGTGCGCACCGTGGCTGGCCGCCGAGTGGCGGCTGGTGGGCCGAGACGTGCGGGTGATCGTGGCGCTCGGTGCCTTCGCGTGGCGCGCGGCGTTGCAGATGGTGCGCACGGGAGGCGGTGATGTACCTTCTCCCGCACCGAAATTCGGTCACGGCACGGCCGTCGACCTGGGCGCGGTCACCCTGATCGGCTGTTTCCACCCCAGCCAGCAGAACACCTTCACCGGCAGGCTCACACCGGAGATGCTCGACGAGGTGTTCGCCACGGCCACGTCGCTGGCCCAGATCGGATAGCAACCCCGCGCCGCGGGAAGGCCCGCCGGTGGTGCATTGTTGACGTTGATATGCGCCTTTCCGTCCTGGATCTCATCCCCGTCCGCACCGACCAGTCGACCAGCGACGCCCTGGCGGCCACCACCGAGTTGGCGCAGGCGGCGGATCGCCTCGGCTACACGCGGTACTGGGTGGCCGAGCACCACAACATGCCCTCGGTGGCGGCGACCAGCCCGCCGGTGGTGATCGCGCACCTGGCCGCGCAGACCCGGCAGCTGCGGCTCGGGTCGGGCGGGGTGATGCTGCCCAACCACGCGCCGCTGGCGGTGGCCGAGCAGTTCGCGCTGCTGGAGGCGGCACATCCGGGGCGCATCGACCTCGGCATCGGCCGGGCACCGGGATCCGATCCCGTGACGTCATGGGCGCTGCGTGGGGCGGCGGGCCGCGACGACCGCGACATCGAGGCCTTCCCCGACTTCCTCGACGACGTCGTCGCGCTGATGGGCGCCGACGGGGTGCGGGTGCCGATCCCCAATCAGCGCTACATCCTCAAGGCCACCCCCGCCGCGGCCACGGTGCCGAAGCTGTGGCTGCTCGGCTCGTCGATGTATTCGGCGCATCTGGCCGCCGCGAAGGGCCTGCCGTACGTGTTCGCCCATCACTTCTCCGGCAACGGCACCGCGGAGGCGCTCGAGGTCTACCGCTCGGAGTTCAAGCCCAGCGATCTGGCCCACGAGCCGACGACATTTCTGACAGTCAACGCGGTTGTGGCCGAAACAGACGATGAAGCAAGGGCTTTGGCGCTGCCGAACGTTCAGATGATGGTGCGGTTGCGCACCGGCCAGCCGTTGGGTCCGCTCGACCTGGTAGAGGATGCCCAGCAGGTGACCCTGCCGCCGCAGTCGCAGGCGCTCGCCGAGAGCGTGCTGCGCAAGGCGGTGGTGGGCACGCCCACCGAGGCGGCCGAGCGGGTGCGGGCGCTGGCCGCCGAGTTCGGTGTCGACGAGGTCATGGTGAACCCGGTCGCCTCGGCGCACCGTGGCACCGACCCGGCCACCTCGCCCGGGCGGGTGCGCACGCTGGAGCTGCTCGCCAAGGAACTCTTCTAGCCCCGCGGCGACAGCACGACCGGAATCGGGCGCGGCGTCCTGCGCTGGTAGGCCTCGTAGCGGTTGGCGTTGCCCTTGTTGGCCAGCTGCCACAGCCGGTCGTAGTCGGGGTCGCCTGGCAGCACCGCGCGCGCGGTGACCGCGAATCGCTTTGTCCCGACCTGGATCTCGACGTCCGGATGCGCCTTGAGGTTGTAGTACCAGTCCGGTGAGCGGATGTCGCCGCCGCGGGACGCGACGAGGATGTAGTCAGCGCGCCGTCGCGGAAGTACGACAGCGTGTGGGTGCGGGGCCGACCGGTTTTCGCGCCCGTCGAGTGCAGGATGAGGCTGTTCGGCATGCCGGGGACGCGGGTGTCCGATCAGCCCGTTGGTGCCCTGGTACACGGCGTTGTGCACCCGCAGCAGCGGCAGCAGGACCCGCTCGGCGAGACGGTTCATGGCTTCAGTCTTGCGGAGCGGAGTCGAGCTGCGCCAGGGCGTCGCGCAACAGCCGGCCGCTTTCCTCGCGGTCGGGGTCGCGGCGCAACACCATCCCCTTGGCGAAGGACAGCTTGTCGCCGCCGCGGCGGGGCAGGACGTGCAGGTGGATGTGGAACACGCTCTGCGCGGCGGCCTTGCCGTCGTTGATGACCAGGTGATTGCCGTCGGCGTGCAATCCGGACAGCCGCGCGGCCCGCGCGATGCGCTGGCCGATCCTGGCCATCGCGGCCAGGGTGTCGGGCGGCGTGTCGGTCAGATCGACGGTGTGCCGCTTGGGGATCACCAGCGTGTGCCCGCGGGTGAACGGGCGGATGTCGAGGATCGCGAGGTAGTCGTCGTCCTCGTAGATCCGGATGGCCGGCGCCTCACCGGCCACGATGGCGCAGAAGACACAAGACACCCCGCCACGTTAGCGCCCGGCCGGGGGAGCGGGTCCAGACAGGAACCGGGGCGACGCCCACCCGAGGGAATGGACGCCGCCCCGGCTGTTACCTTCGCCCGGCGATGCCGAGCGGAAGGCCGAAGCGGCGTCCACCCGAGGGAGTGCACGCCGCTTCGGTTGCTCTCAATCAGCCAACGCTGTTGCTGCTGTTGTTGCCGTTGTTGCTCGAGGTGTTGTTGTTCGAGCTGTTGTTGGACTGATTGCCACCGGCGTTGGCGTTGGCGCTGGTGCGCGCGTCGCCACCGATCGCGGTGCCGCCGTACGCGGGACCGGCGTTCGCGGTGCCGTTGGCGGACGCCGAGCCGGCATTGTTGGTGCCACCGGTGATCGCGCCCGTGGTGGCGCCGCCGCCGATGCCGTCACCACCGGTCTGGGAGAGGATGCCGCCCGAGCCGCCGGTGCCCTCCGCGCCGGTGCCGGTGGAGGTCTGGTCGCCAGCGGTGCCGCCGGCGGCGCTGGTGGCACCGCCGATGGTCTGATTTCCGGTACCCACCCCGGCGCCGGTGCCGTCAAGGGCGCCGATACCGGTGCCCGCGCCGGCCTGCACGCCCACGTCGACCGGGATCGCGGCGCCGCCGGTCGTCACCGGGATGTTCGGGCCGCCGACGCCCCAGCCACCCAGGCCGAGTCCGCCGAGCGTCGCGCCGAGGGTCGAACCGCCGACGCCCAAACCGGCGATGGCCGGGTTCAGGCCCAGCGTGGCGCCCAACGCCGTACCGCCAACGGGCACATCGAGATTCGTCGCGGTGCTGGCGCCCAGACCGCCGACGGCCAGCCCGCCGAGCGCCGGCGCGGCGTTGACGGCGTTGCCGCCCGCGATGACCGGGCTGAGGATCGGGACGTTCAGCTGACCGTTGGCGATGTTGCCGTTGGCGCCGCCGAACTGATTGCTGCTGCCGTTGCCGTTGCTACCGATGGTGGCCGCGGTGCCGCTGAGGAACCACCAGCCGGAGTTGCCTGCGTTGTCTGCCATGGCCGTGGGGCTGGTCATGGCCGCCAGGACGCCGAATCCCACAGCGCCGCCTGCGATCGCGACCGCGCGATGTCGAGCTTGGCGAGTCTTGATGTGCTTACCCATTTTCCTTGAGCTCCTTAGTTATTGCGTTTCCTGATTTCTCGTCTCTTACTGACGTCGTGATGCTGCAGCGCGACATACAGCGACACTGCGGTTGGCAGTCACCTCATTCGCACCTCCCCATGGGTTCCGCCCCTTCCCCTAGGTGCCATCGCCGCCACCTCCGTTTCCGGTGCCGTCGCCGCTCGTCGTGCTTGGACCCGCATCGCCACCGGACGTGGTGTTGGGGCCGGGAGCCTCGGCGGGCGGCAGACCCGCATCGGGGGTGACAGTTGTGGAGACCGGATCCGGGGCAGGTCCGGTGCTGCTCTGCTGGCCGCCGGCGTCATTGGCTGAAGCAGCCGAGCCGGACTGCTTTTCGTCAGCGACGCGCAGTGCGGAGATATCGACGTCGTCGCCGCCGGTGGTGCTGGTGGTGACGACGGAGTCGCCGACCGCGGATGCGCCCTGCTGGGTGCCGGTGGTGATGGTGTTGTTCGAACTCGACGGCGCCAGCGCCGCGAAGCCGATGTTCACCTGGTCGTTGTAGATGTTGCCCGACCCGCTAGCCACCTGATTCGTATTGCCGTTGCCTGTCGTGCCGGCGACGATGGTGCCGAGTCCGCCGCCGCTGATCTCGTTGGTGCTGTGGTTGCCGTTGTCGGTGGCCACGTTGGTGTTGGCGGTGTTGTTGCTGACGTTCCCGCCGCCGAAGGCGAACTGCGGATTGAAGATGTTCGACACGAACAGGCCGAACTGGAAGGTGTTCCCGTTGCCGCCACCGAACAGGAAGCTGCCGAACAGACCACCCAACAAGTTCGTGCTGCTGTGGTTGCCGTTACCGATGGCGACGTTCGTCGTTGCGGTGTTGTTGCTCGTATTCGCCGCTCCCCATTGGGGATTGAAGATGTTGCCGGAGAAGAACGAGAACTGCACCGTGTTGCCGTTGCCCATCGCGCCGCCGATCAGCGGCAGCCCGTTGCCGTTCACCGTCGTCGTGCTGTAGTTCCCGTTGTTCATCGCCACGTTGTTGACGGTGGTGTTGTTGCTGACGTTGGCGCCCAGGCTGAACTGCGGATTGAAGATGTTGTACGAGAACAGGTTTACCTGGATGACGTTGCCATTACCCGTGGCGGCGGCACCGAAGTTCAACTCGAAGTCGAAGAGCGAGTTGACGATCTGATTGCCGATGTTCACGGCGATGTTGCCGATCACGTTGTTGTTGCTCATCGCACCCCCGATGCCGAACTGGGGGTTGAAGATGTTGCCTTCGAAGATGTGGAACTCGGCGGAGTTGGTCACGCCGTTGGAGGTGAACCCCGGAACCCGGATGATGAGCGCCTGCGCCGTTGGTGCCGACACTTCGTAGGCCGCACCGATCGCCAGGGCCGCACCGCCGGCGGCGATTGCCCGGGCGAACAAGGAACGCCGCTTGCGGGATTTCCGGTGCGCACCGGCCCTGCGTCGTTGTCGTCGGTTGGAGACGTGGCCACCGACCCGGCCACCGGCATGGCCACCTTGGCCATAGATGTTGCGATCCGGAACCATCGCTGTTCCTTTCCCTCGGTAGCAAGCCTGACCGCGTAGCTTGCGTGGCTGACGATAGGCTTTGCTGATAGCTGTGTCAAGCATCACAACCAGCAGGTTCCGAAGAGTTTGCAAGATTCTTGGCAAATCAAGCTGCTGAGGCAGCGATGTTGCTTGCTGGCGCTGGTGGATGGCCAGTCACTGTTGTGACCTGCGATGATTTCAATACAGACCGGTACGGATGGCGCGAATTCGTGGGCTCGTTTTTATTGACGCCAACGTGGGGTGCAAATATTACAGATAAGGAAATTTCCGCCCACAAGCAGACTAATTGTCGGCGCAGCAATTAACTGAAATATTTGGCGACCTAGTTAATACTTCGTATTATGGACGGACCTTTTCGTTGCGCGGCGAATCGACACGCGCCGTGGCCACCGCGCCGGTCACCGGCCTCCACGACCTCGCGTGCCCGCGGCGCCGCCCTGGCTACGCTGACCGGCATGCATGACGACGACTACCTCGAAGACGGCGGAGGAGAAGAGCTCGACGATGGCCCCACGGCGGAGGACGAGAACGGGCGCACGATCTCGATTCGCCGAGGCAACGGCGAGGAGATCGTCACTTTGTGGTCGCCGGATGAGGAGTGGAGCGTCTATTTGCAACCGGGCGGCGGACTGACCAACGCATTCGTCGGTACACCCAGTGAACCCATTGTCTGGGTGGACGCCAATGGTCGGCAGATTGAACGCGATGAGGACGGCACCTACATCATCCGAATCGACTAGGTTTGGCCGGCTGAATTTCTCCTTCTCGCGCCGAATCCGCCGCCGATTCGATCCGGCGGACCGGCTTGTCGAGTACAGTGCCTGCGGCTTACGACATGGCTGGTGCAGGAGTGCTGCGAGATGGATTCAAGCGATCGCGATCTCGCGTACGCGGGCGCCGCGCAGCAGGTTCGGCTGCTGGCCGACGGTGCGATCACCGCGCCTGACCTGCTGGAGTTGTATCTATCCCGGATCGCCGCGCTCGACCCGCTGCTGCGCGGCTATCGGGTAGTGCGCGCCGAGGCGGCGCGCCGAGAGGCGGCGGTCGCGCAGGCACGCCTGGACGCGGGGGAGCGATTACCGCTGCTGGGTCTGCCGATCGCGATCAAGGACGATGTGGACGTGGCGGGCGAGGTCACCACGTGCGGCACCGCCGCGCACGGACCCGCCCGCACCGACGATGCCGAGGTGGTGCGGCGGCTGCGCGCGGCGGGTGCGGTGATCATCGGCAAGACCGCCGTGCCGGAGATGACGATCTGGCCGTTCACCGAGACGTTGACGTTCGGTGCGACCCGAAATCCCTGGCACACCGATTTCACCCCGGGCGGCAGCAGCGGAGGCAGCGCCGCGGCGGTGGCGGCCGGCTTGGCCCCGATGGCCCTGGGCTCCGACGGGATGGGCTCGATTCGCATTCCCGCGTCGTGGTGCGGGCTGTTCGGCCTCAAGCCGCAACGAGATCGGGTGCCGATGACACCGCACGACGACGGTTGGCACGGCCTGATCGTCAACGGCCCGATCAGCCGAACTGTCGAGGATGCGGCCTTGTTCCTCGACGTCACCAGCGAGAGCTCGGAATTCGTCGCCGCTGCCCGGCGCGAACCGGTGTCGCTGCGAATCGCGTTGTGCGGCAATGTTCCTCCTGGCGTAGTCACGCGAGTGGGTAAGGCGCAGCGCGCCGCCCTCGCGGAGGCCGGCGCGGTGCTGCGCGAACTGGGCCACCGGGTGATCGAACGCGACCTGGATTATCCGCAAGCGGGCGTCGCACACGCGCTGTCGCGCTATTTCCGCGGCGTCTACGACGACGTGCAGACCATGCCCCACCCCGAGCGACTGGAAGCCCGCACCCGCAACTTCGCCCGGATCGGCGGGCTGATCTCGGATTCGCGGATGGTGCGCATCAGGGCGATGGAAAGTCAATTGACGGAGCGCATTCTGGCGACCTTCGACGACGTCGACGTGGTGCTCACCCCCGGGACCGCGAAGGGACCGTCGCGTATCGGCGCCTATCAGCGTCGCGGCGCCGTCACCACGCTGCAATTGGTCGCGGCGAGGGTGCCGTTTCAGGCGATGTTCAACGTCACCGGTCAACCCGCGGCCGTGGTGCCGTGGGCGCTCGACGACGACGGTCTGCCGACGTCCGTCCAGCTGGTGGGCCGCCCATTCGACGAGGCCACGCTGCTTTCACTGGCCGCCCAGCTCGAACGCGTGCGCCCCTGGGCCGACCGCCGCCCAGCGATTTCGGTGTAGTTGGTCGCGGCCAGCGCTCCCAACTACACCGAAATCGCCTGTTGCCATGCCCGCAGCTTGTCCGGATACGCCATCGTCTGTGCCGGGCTCGTCGACGGCAGCCGGTGGTAGCGCAGCGGCGGCGCTCCGACCACCAGTCGAAAGAAGTTCTTCTCCGCGGCCGCGCCGTTGAAGAACACCCGCGTGATGGTCGGATGCTTCGCGAACAGTGTGCCGAAATCGTTGGCCACCATGCTGTCCGGTTCGATGGCCGAGTCGAGGCTGCCGACCCGACGGCACGATCTCAACACGTCCCACACCGCGATCCCGCAGGCCCGCAGCGCCGCCGCGCGCATCTCGTACGGAGCGTCGGCCGCGAACCCGACGATCTCACCCATGATCCGCCAGAACGCATTCCGCGGATTGCCGTAGTACTGCTGCGCCGCGAGCGACATCACGCTCGGCATGTTGCCGAGGATCAGCGTGTGCGGGTCCGGCCCGATGATCGGTGCGAACCCGTGCAGCAGCGTCATGTACGCGAATATCGCATGCGGATGGGGTATACGTTGAGCCAGTGTCCAACGAAGACGCCGTAGCGGACTTCGACATCGAGGCGTCGGGCCTGCTCGACGGGCTCGAGGGCCAGGCGCGCGCGGAACGCGCCGAACTCATTCCGTGGCTGCTCGAACGCGGCATCACCGTGGACCAGATCCGCGGCGCGTTCGCACCGATGCTGCTCGCGTCGCGCAAGCTGCTCGGCGACGACGGCACCTATGTGTCCGCGCGCGAAACCAGCGAGAACACCGGCATTGATCTGCAACTGCTGCAACGTATTCAGCGCGCGATGGGGTTACCCACCGTCGATGATCCCGACGCCGCGGTGTACCTGCGCGCCGACGCCGAGGCCGCCGCGTTCGCGCAGAAGTTCGTCGAGATCGGCATCGAACCCGATCAACTGGTCCAGATCACCCGCATCCTCGCCGAGGGTCTGTCGAAGGCGGCCGAGGTGATGCGGTACGCGGCGCTGGCGTCCGTGCTCGATCCCGACGTCAGCGAGCTGGAGATCGCCCAACGGTCCGAGCTGCTGATCCGCGAGGTCGCGCCGCTGCTCGGCCCGATGATCCAGGAGATGCTGCGCCTGCAGCTGCGCCACCTGATGGAGACCGAGGCCGTCAGCGCCAGGGAGCGGGCCGAAGGTCAGCGCCTGCCCGGCGCACGGCTGGTGACCGTCGCGTTCGCCGATCTGGTCGGGTTCACCCGGCTCGGCGAGGTGGTGCCGCCGGAGGAACTCGAGAAGCTCGCGCATCGGCTCGCCGACTTGACCAGGGAGATCGTGGTGCCGCCGGTGCGCCTGGTCAAGACCATCGGCGACGAGGTGATGCTGGTCGGCCCGGATGCGGTCGAGGTGCTCGACGCCGTCATCGCGTTGGCCGAGGCGAGCGAGGGCGACGACGACCTGCCGCGACTGCGGGTGGGGGTTGCGACCGGGATGGCGGTGAGCCGGGCGGGCGACTGGTTCGGCAGCCCGGTGAACCTGGCCGCCCGCGTGACCAGCGCCGCGCGGCCGGGTTCGGTGCTGGTGGCCGAGTCGACCCGCGAGGCGGCTGGCGACGACGCCCGGTTCTCGTGGTCGTTCGCCGGCTCCCGCCGTCTCAAGGGCATCACATCGGAGGTGAAGCTGTTCCGGGCCAGACGGGCGGGCTGACCGATTAACATCCAGGGCATGACCCGGACAGCCATGTTCGCACTGGTGGTGTCGGCGATGGCGGTCGCCGGTGTGGTCGGATTCCCGGCTGCGCAGGCCCAGCCGCCGGTACCGGGCACGCCGTGCAGTTACACGCTGTCACCACCGGAGGTGGTCAACGTCGACGGTGCCGACATGGTGGCGGCGACGCTGACGCCCGCCGGCTGCCTGGGCCCGTTCCGGCCCTATCTCGCTGTGGCGTGCGTGCAGAAGGCGGGTGCGCCCGCGCAGTGCACGCAGGCCCGCGGGACCGATCCTGCCCGCGTGGTGACGCCGTATCAACCTGGCGCAACGTATATCTCGACGGGCCGCGGGCTGGGCACGCTGTTCAACGATATGACCGACCCGAACTGGCAGGTGCTGGGCCCGATCAGCGCCACGCTGTAGCCCGTGCGCGACGCGAAGATCCTGATCACCGGACCCACCGGTCAGGTCGCGCTGCCCGTGGCCGTCGCACTGGCCCGCGACAACGAGGTGTGGGGCGTGGCGCGGTTCAGCGACGAGCAGGCGCGAGCGACGCTGGAGGCGGCTGGCGTGCGCTGCGTGGCGGTCAACCTCGCCGACGGCGACTTCACCGGCCTGCCATCCGATTTCGACTACGTCATCAATCTGGCGGTGGCCAAGAGCGGGCGGTGGGCCAAGGACCTGGGTGCCAACGCCGAATCCGTCGGCCTGCTGATGGCACACTGCCGCGACGCCAGGGCGTTTCTGCACTGCTCGTCGGCGGCGGTCTACGATCCGCCGGACAATGACCCGCGCACCGAGGACAGTGCGCTCGGTGACAACCACAAGTATTTGTTCCCAACGTATTCCATCTCCAAGATCGCCGGTGAAGTGGTCGCGCGGACGATGGCGCGGGTGTTGGAGCTGCCGACGACGATCGCACGCCTGAACGTTCCGTACGGCGACAACGGCGGCTGGCCGTACTACCACATGGAGATGATGCTCGCGGGCGTCCCGATCCCGGTGCCGCCCGGCGGAGACGCGTTGTACAACCCCATCCACGAGGACGACATCATCGCGACCATCCCGAAGCTGTTGGACGCCGCCGCCGTTCCGGCCGTCACCGTGAACTGGTGCGGAGACCAGACGGTCAGCCTGCAGGAGTGGTGCGGCTATCTGGGCTCACTCGTCGGCAGGGAACCGGTGTTCGAGGAGAGCGCCGAGGCGCTGCGGGGAAACCCGACCGACGTGACCCGGATGCACGAGCTCATCGGCGGCACGACCGTCGACTGGCGGGACGGCATGCGCCGGATGGCGGCCAAGTTCCACCCGGAGCTGGTCGACTAGTTCTTGCGCGCGGCGCCGACGAACAGCATGCCGCCGTACCGCTGCTCGATTCCCGCGCTGCCGTGCAACCCGTGACGCGCCAGTTCGGCCGCGAATTCGTCGGCCTCGAACCGGTTTTCCCGGGGGTGCACCGTGAGGGTGCGCAGCGCCCAGGTCTCGAGTGCGCGCCGCGGCAACTCCTCGAACAGCAGTAGTCCACCGGGCCGCAGCACGCGGGCGATCTCGGCGATCGCCTCCTGCCACTGCGGAACGTGATGAATGATGCCGAAGTCGACGACGGTGTCGACCGACGCCGACGCCTGCGGAATCGAGCAGACGTCGCCCACCGACAACGACACCGGACGTCCGTGCAGGCGTCGGCGCGCCAGTTCGACCATCGACTCGTCGAGGTCGAACGCCGTGATCCGCTCGGCGCCGAGGCGGTCCAGGATGACCTCCGAACCGACGCCGCGGCCGCAGCCGACCTCGAGCACGTGCTGACCCCCGAGGTCGCCGCCGGCCAGTCGCCGGAACCAGGCCGCCTCCCGATGATGCTGGTGCGCCGCGCGCACCGGGTTGTTCATCAGTGCGCGCTCGATCCGATTGAGCTTCATGGCGCTACCATACCCCCGTAGGGTATAGGCCGGAAGGCCTACGTCGGCGGCGGGAACCGGTTCTGGCACCATCTGCGGACATGCGTGTGCTCGTGCAGCGGGTGACCTCGGCATCGGTCACCGTCGACGGCAAGGTGGTGGGGCAGGTCCGCCCGGCGGGGCAGGGGCTGCTGGCGCTGGTGGGCGTCACTCACGACGACGACGCCGACAAGGCTCGGCGGATGGCCGAAAAGCTCTGGCAGTTACGAATTCTCAACGATGAGAAGTCCGCCAGCGATGTCGGCGCGCCGATCCTGGTGGTCAGCCAGTTCACCCTCTACGCCAACACCGCCAAAGGGCGGCGTCCGTCGTGGAACGCCGCCGCGCCCGGTGCCGTCGCCGAACCGCTGGTGACGTCGTTCGTCGACGCGCTGCGCGCCCTCGGTGCGCAGGTCGAGACCGGGGTGTTCGGCGCACACATGGCCGTCGAGCTCGTCAACGACGGCCCCGTCACCGTGCTGCTGGAGATGTGACGGGAGTCAGGCCGTCGGCATCGGCGGCGCGCCCTCCGACGGCTGCACGATCACGAATCCCTGGCCGTGGAACGACACCTGGATGGCCTCGCCGGATCCGCGGCCGATGAGCGCGCCGGCCTTGAAGCTGGTTTTGAGCTGTGTCTGCAGGTGCGCCGACCAGGCCACCACGGCGTCGGTGTCGGCGAAGGTCGGCGCCTCCGCGGCGTTGAGCACCACCGGCGGCCCATCGGTGGTGATCGCGACCCATCCGGTGCCGCGCAGGGTGGTGTTGAACAACCCGCCCGCGGCGATGCTGCCGCCGCGGACCCGCTCGATGTTCCAGTCCAGGCTCGACGAGAACGCCAGCACGTTCTTGCCGCTGACCGACAGGGCGGCGTTGTCGAGGTTGAGCAGGTGCACGTCGTACGCGCGGTCGGCGAGGAAAACGTCGCCCTGGCCCTGACAGCGCATCAGCGACAGGCCTTCACCGGTGAAGGCCCTCTTGAGCATCCTCGACGCGCCGCCGCCCTCGAAGGCGAAGTCGACGTTGCCCTGATAGGCCACCATCGAGCCCTGCCGCGCCATGAACGGCTCGCCCAGGCGCACCCGCAGCATCTTGGAGTTCTGGTTGGCGATCGGCGTGGCTTCCTTCTCGCAGTAGCGCCCGTCGACCAGATCGCCACTGATACCGGCGAATCCGTCGCCACCGGCTTGCTGTGGGCCGGGCTGCGCGGCCGGCTGGGCCTGGGGCTGGCCCTGCGCCTGGGGCGGCGGTGCGCTCAATGGGGCGCTGAACACCTGGCCCTGGTGCGACACCTGGTCGGTCCAGCGCTGCCCGTCAAACCAGCGGTATTCGTACCGACCCTCGGGGTCGGGCTGCCAACTTCCGGGTCCTGGTGCGGTCATGGCCCCCAACCTATGGGAACCGCTGGCATCCTTGGGGCATGGCAAGGGAAATCGACCGCGCCCGCGCACAGGGTGCGCTCGCGGTGATCAAGCAGCATCCGGGCATGGTGCTCTTCGTCGCCTCGCCGGTGCTCATCGGCCTCGGCCTGGTGTGGTGGCTGGTCAGCCCCGCGCTGGCGGTGCTGTTGTTCATCGGTCTGGTGGTCGGCGGCGGCGCCGCGGTGGTGATGAAACGCCGGTAGCCGCTACGGGCGGTTTCGCCGGGGGCGAAAGCTGTCCCAGCTGCTATGTAATGGTGTAATCATGTAATCATGGGACACCATCATTCCGGTCGCCGCCCCGGTGGGTGGCACCAGGCCGAGCTACCCGATGCCAGCGATGCCGCCGATTGGTTCGCCGGTCGCCTGCCCGAAGGCTGGTTCGCCGGTGACCCGGAGGTGGTCGTGGACCGTGAGGAGATCACCGTCATCGGCCGCCTGCCCGACGCCGAGTCAGAGGAAAGTGCCGCGCATGCCTCCGGTCGGGCCGCCCGCTTCCGCGAGGAGACCCGATCCGAACGGATGCGCATCGCCGACGAGGCCGAGGCGCGGTACCGACGCAAAGTGGCCTGGGGCGTCGACGTCGGCACTCCCGGTACCGAAGGCCACCAGCGAATCCTGTTCACCCACTTGACCGTTCCGGTCATGACGCGGTTGCGTCAACCGGAGCGTAGAGTCCTCGACACACTGGTGGACGCCGGCGTGGCCCGGTCCCGTTCGGACGCCCTGGCGTGGTCGGTGCGGCTGGTCGGCGAGCATGCCGACGAGTGGCTGAGCAAGCTGCGCGCCGCGATGAAGACCGTTGACGACCTGCGGGCCGAAGGCCCTCAGCTGTAGGCCTTTTCGTTCCGTTCGACGCGTTCGACGCCCACGTACGTCGAGTTCAGCGGCGGCGTCTGCGACAGCGGATCCACCGCAGCGTTATCGACGAGCAGGTTGCGGTTCACGCCGTGGCACTCCGGCGCACCGCCGCCGCGTGGATCGAACACCCGCGACCCCCAGCCGTGATCGACGACGACGACGCCGCGTCGCGGTCGGTCACTGCACGCCGCGGTCAGTTCGATCGACCCCACCGGTGAGAAGACCCGCACCCGGTCGCCGTCGGTGATGCCGAGGTCGGCGGCGTCGGCCGTGTTGATCAGCGCGACATTTCGTTTCCCACCCGGATGAAGGCCGGGCAATTCGTTGAGCCACGAGTTCATCGAGTGCCGGTTGCGACGGTTGGCCAACTGGAACGGGTATCCGTCGGGCGGTCGCGGCGCAGGTTCGGCGAGCAACTCGCGTGCGCGTGAGACGAACTGCGGCGGCGCGACGTGAACCTTCTGGTCCTCGGTTCGCAGTGCCGCGCGGAAGTGGCCGAACTCGCGCGGACCCAACACCAGCCCGTGCGGATTCGTCATCAGGTCGCGCCACTTGAGCTTGCGGCCGTTGACTTTTCGGCTGGTGGCCACGATCACGCGGTCCAGCCACTGCGGGGTGAACTCCAGCCCGGGCCGCCCGGTGAGTCGGGCCGCCGCGCGCGTAGCCTTGATGAAGCCGGTCACACCTCGGACGCCGAACAGCGGCTTGCGCATCGCGATCGCCAGGTCGACGAAGATCCGCCACTCCTCCCGGGCCTGCGGCGGCGGGACCACCGCGCGCCTGCCGTATTGCACGTACGGCTCGTCGTGCAGGTTGCTGGTCAGCGCCAACAGGTCGTCGCGCTCGAGCCAGTGCACCGCGGGTAGCAACCAGTGTGCGTGGCGGTGGCTTTCGCGCTGCACCAGGTCGATGGCCACCAGAAGGTCCAACTGAGACAGCGCCTCGTCCAACCGGGCGCCGTTCGGCCCGGATACCACGGGGTTGCCACAGTTGATCACCATCGCCCGGATCCGGCCCGGCCCCGGCGTGAGGATCTCGTCGGGAAGTTCGGCGAGCGCGTGGGCACCCGCGACCAGGTCGCGACCGTGCACCCGACTCTTGTGAGTAGGCGGTGTCGCCAGCGCAGACAGTCTGAGCGCGTCGACGTAGCCCGGCTCGAACCGGCGCCCGCCCGGCCGGTCCATCCGGCCGGTGATCACGTTGAGCACGTGCCCCAACCATTCGCCGATGGTGCCGGTGATATGCAGCGACACCCCGGTGCGGGTGACCACCATCGCCCGCAGTGCAGCTGCGAAATCCCTTGCCAGCCGCTCGATCACGGGGCGATGCAGGTCGCAGCGGGCGGCCAGGTCGTCGAGGTCGGCGTCCGCGACGAGTGCGCGTAGCTCGTCGATGCCGGTGGCCAGGTCGCGGCAGTCGATGGGATGCTCAAGCCCTTCGTCGAGGATGACCTTCACCAGGGCCAGCAGCAGCGCCCAGTCCTGGCCCGGCCGCACCGCCAGGTGCAGATCAGCCTTGTCCGCGGTCTCGGTGCGCACCGGGTCGACGACGACGATCGTCGCGCCCTGACGCTGTCGGTCGAGTGCCCGCTTCCACCCACCGGGCACCGTCTCCAGCCAGTTCCACGCGCTCACCGCCGGATTCGCGCCGACCAGCAGGAAGAAATCGCAGTTGTCGACGTCCGACACCGGCGCCATCAGGATCGAGCCGTACATCGCCTCGGCGACGACGTGCATCGCGTTCTGGTCGACCGAGCCGACGGCGTAGCGATTCTGCGTTCCGATCGCGTCGAGCCAGGCCATCATGAACAACACGTTCGACGACGAGTAGCCGGTCGGGTTCCCGTAGTACAACCCGATCGCGTCGGGTCCGTCGGTGTCGAGCAGCGCCGTCATCCGGTCGGCGATGTCGGTGATCGCCTCGTCCCAGCCGGCCTCGACGTAGGAGTCGCCCACGCGGCGCATCGGGGCGAGGATGCGGCGGGGGGGGTCCCCGACCCGGGGGGGGGGCCTGCCCTTGGCGCAGAAGTCCTGCCAGCTGTGCGGGTTGCGCTTGTCGGGCGAGATCCGCGTCACCCGGTTGCCCTCGACGCTGACCTCCAGCCCGCAGGCCGCCGAGCAGTACCTGCAGAACGTGTAGACCGTCTCGCTCACCACGTCGAGCGTACGGTGGCTACACCCGCGTCATGGACCAATAAGCGCCACGCTTAGCGAGCAGCTCGTCGTGGCTGCCCCGCTCGACGATGCGGCCCTTGTCGAGCACCACGATGAGGTCGGCGTCGCGGATCGTCGAAAGCCGGTGAGCGACGATGAAACTGGTTCGGTCGCGGCGTAATTCGGCCATCGCCTGCTGGATGAGCAGCTCGGTGCGGGTGTCCACCGAACTGGTCGCCTCATCGAGCACCAGCACCCGGGGCTGTGCGAGCACGGCGCGCGCGATGGTGATGAGCTGCCGCTCGCCCGCGCTGATGCTGCTGCCGGCGTCGCCGACGCGGGTCTGGTAGCCGTCGGGCAGCATGTGCACGAACCGGTCGACGTAGGCGGCCTTGGCGGCCTCGATCACCTCGTCCTCGCCGGCGTCGGGCCGACCATAGGCGATGTTGTCGAAGATCGTGCCGCCGAACAGCCAGGTGTCCTGCAGCACCATGCCGATGCCCGCCCGCAGGGAGCCTCGGCTCACCTCGGTGATGTCGACGCCGTCGATGCGGATGTGGCCGGAATCGACGTCGTAGAACCGCATCAGCAGGTTCACCAGCGTCGTCTTGCCCGCACCGGTCGGCCCGACGATCGCGATGGTCTGCCCGGGTTCGGCGACCAGCGACAGGTTCTCGATGACGGGCGTGTCCTTGCGGTAGCCGAAGCTGACATCGACGAACTCCACCCGGGCGGCCCGGCCGTCGGAGGTGTCGAGGGCCGCCGGGGGATCGGGTGGTTCCTCCTCGGCGTCGAGCAGGTCGAACACCCGCTCGGCGCTGGCCACCCCGGACTGCATCGTGTTGTACATGCCGGCGACCTGGGTCAGCGGCTGATTGAACTGGCGCACATACTGAATGAACGCCTGGATGCTGCCCAATGTGATCTGCCCGGTGGCCACCTGAATGCCGCCCACCACCGCCACCGCGACGTAGCTGATGTTGCCGATGAACGTCGTGGCCGGCGACACCAGACCCGAAAAGAACTGCGCTCCAGTGGCCGCCGTGTACACGTCGTCGTTGAGTTCGCGGAACTTCTCCTGCGCGTGTGCGCGGTGGCCGAAGGTCTTGACGATGGTGAACCCGCTGTACGTCTCCTCGATGTGGGCGTTGAGCCGGCCGGTGTTGGTCCACTGTGCGACGAACATGCGCTGTGACCGCTTGGCGATCGTGCGGGTGGCCCACAGCGACAGCGGGACCGTCACCACGGCCAGCAGCGTCAGCAGCGGCGAGATCGTCAGCATCATCACCACCACCGCCACCACCGTCAGCACCGCGGTCACCAGTTGGCTGATCGTCATCGACAGCGACGTCTGGATGTTGTCGACGTCGTTGGTGACCCGCGACAGCACCTCGCCGCGCTGACGGGAGTCGAAGTAGGACAGCGGCATTCGGTGCAGTTTGTGTTCCACGTCGGCGCGCAACCGGACCATGGTGCGCTGGACCGCGACGTTGAGCAGCCGATGCTGCAGCCACACCATCAGCGCGGCCACCAGATACAGCGCCAGCGCCAGCAGCAGGGTGCGCGCGACGGCGCCGAAGTCGACGCCGCGACCTGGCACGACATCCATGCCGGACAGCAGGTCGGCGAACGTGGTGTCGCCGCGCGCTCGGGCCGCCTCGATCGCCTGTTCCTTGGTCAGCCCCGCGGGCAGTTGCCTGCCGATCACGCCGTTGAACAACAGGTCGGTCGCGTGGCCGAGGATCCGCGGGCCGATCACGCTGATCGCGATCCCGCCGACGCCCAGTGCCATCACCGCCACCGCCAGCCCGCGCTGCGGCGCCAACTGCCGCACCAGCCGCAGCGCCGAACCGGTGAAGTCGCGGGAACGCTCCGTCGGCGCCTGCACCGCGCCGCGGATGGGGCGTGCCATCGGGGCGCTCATGTCGCGTCTCCCACCCCGGCGGTGATCGCCTGCGACTCGGCGAATTCGGCGTATGCGGGGCATTCGGCCAGCAGCGTGTCGTGGGTTCCGGCGCCGACGACGCGGCCGTCGTCGATCACCACGATCTGATCCGCCCGCGCGACCGTGGAGATGCGTTGCGACACAATGAGCACCGTCGCGTCGGCCGACACCTCGCGCAGTGCCGCCTGCACCCTTGCGTCAGTGTGCACGTCGAGCGCCGAGAACGCGTCGTCGAACAGATAGACGGCGGGTCTGCGGATGACGGCGCGCGCGATGGCCAGTCGTTGGCGTTGACCACCGGAGAAGTTCATGCCGCCCTGGGCCACCCGCATAGCCAGGCCGTCGGGATGGGCGGCGACGAAGTCGTCGGCGGCCGCCACCCGCAACGCCTCCCACATCTCGTCGTCGCTGGCGTCGGCCTTGCCGTACCGCAGGTTGTCGGCCACCGTGCCGCTGAACAGGTACCCGCGCTGGGGCACCAGTCCGAGCGCCGCCCACAGGTGCTCGGGGTGGTAGTCGCGGACGTCGATGCCGTCGATGCGCACCGCACCCGCGGTCACGTCGTGCAGCCGGCAGATCAGCGACACCAGCGTGGACTTGCCGGAACCGGTGGAGCCCACGATCGCCGTCGTGGTGCCCGGCCGCGCGATCAGCGAAACATCCTGCAGCACCGGGCGTTCGGCGCCCGGATAGCTGAACGTCGCAGACTCCAGCCGGATCTCGCCGCGAATGTGCTGCGGCGCCACGGCATTCTCCGGCGCGGTGATCTGCGGCCAGGTGCCCAGCACCTCACTGATGCGTTCGGCGCACACCGACGCGCGCGGGATGATGACCAGGATGAACGTGGCCAGCAGCACGGCCATCAGGATCTGCATGAAGTACGCCAGGAACGCGATCAGCGCGCCCACCTGCATCTGGCCCGCGTCGATTCGTAAGCCGCCGAACCAGATCAGCGCGACGCTGGAGATGTTGATGACCAACGTCGTGACCGGCAGCATCAGCGCCTGCCAGCGTCCGGCGTCCAGCGCCGTGTCCGCCAGCGCCTGGTTGGCCTCGGCGAACCGGTTGCGTTCGACGGGTTCTGCGGCAAACGCGCGGATCACCCGGATGCCCGCGAGCTGTTCGCGCATTACCCGGTTGATGTTGTCGATCAGCCGCTGCATGCGCCGGAAGATGGGCAGAAGGTGCGACACGATCCAGTAGTTGGCCAGCGCCAGGACCGGGACGCTGACGAACAGCAGCCAGCTCAGGCCGGCGTCGAGGTGCAGCGCCATCACGATGCCGCCGATCGACATGATCGGCGCGGTGATCATCATGGTGCAGGTCAGCTGAACCAGCAGCTGGATCTGCTGGACGTCGTTGGTGGTGCGGGTGATCAGCGACGGCGCGCCGAACCGTGCCGTCTCCTCGGCGGAGAACCCGGTCACGTGGTGAAAGATCGCCGAGCGCAGGTCGCGCCCGAATCCCATGCCGGCCCGCGACCCGAAGTAGACCGCGCCCACCGCGCACAGCACCTGGAGCGCGCTGACCGCCAGCATCACCCCACCCAACTCGACGATGGTGCGCAAGTCGCCCTTGGTGACACCGTCGTCGATGATCGCGGCGTTGACGGTCGGCAGGTACAGCGACGCCAGCGTGCTGACGAGTTGCAGCGCTGCGACGGTGGCGAGCAACCCGCGGTAGGGCCGCGTGTACCGCCGCAGCAGCGCCCACAACATGTCGCTACTGTCGCACACCCGACGCCGACGTCGTCGTCACGCATCACCTGAGAAACAGCTGAAGACGCTGGTCAACCGGCATGCCGGTGGTTGACCATTTCAGCTGCCGCTACAGTGCATGGCGTGACCCCCACCGCGCGCGCGACCCGGATGGCCAGGCGCAAGTCCTCGGCGCTGGCCGTGGCGGCTGCGGCCGTGCTGCCGCTGTTTGCCGCCTGCGCTGAGGACACCCCGACCGGTCCACAGGTACCCGAGCCCACGACGCAGGCGCAGGACGCCACCCACGGGCCGTTCTTCCCGGAGTGCGGCGGCATCAGCGATGAGGAGGTCGCCAAGCAGACCCGGGTGCGGGGACTGGTGAACACCGCCAGGACGTCGGTCGGATGCCAGTGGCTGGCGGGCGGCAGCATCCTGGGCCCGCACTTCTCGTTCACCTGGTTCCGCGGCAGCCCGATCGGTCGCGAGCGCAAGACCGAAGAGCTGTCGCGCACCAGCGTCGAGGACATCAACATCGAGGGTCACGACGGGTTCATCGCGGTCGGCGACGATCCGACGCTCGGCCAGAACCTCTGCGAGATCGGCATCCAGTTCGACGACGACTTCATCGAGTGGTCGATCAGCTTCGCCGCCGAGCCGTTCCCCGATCCCTGTGAGGTCGCCAAGGAGCTGACCCGCCAGTCGATTGTGAATTCCAAATGAGCCAGCTTCGTCGCATCGTTTTCGCCCTGGTCACCGCGCTGGCCGCGGCCGGCCTGGTGACCGGCTGCACCCAGACCGTGGAGGGCACCGCGGCCAAGTCGGGCTCGGGCGGCGGCGTTGAGCGCAACGACGATTCCGAGCGCGAGTACCCGAACCTGCTCAAAGAGTGCGACGTGCTGACCGAGGACATCCTGGCCGAGACGGTCGGCGCTGACCCGCTCGACATCCAGAGCACCTTCGTCGGCGCGGTGTGCCGGTGGCAGGCGGCCAATCCGGCAGGCCTGGTCGACATCACCCGGTTCTGGTTCGAGCAGGGCAGCCTCGCCAACGAGCGCGAGGTCGCCCAGGAACTCGGCTACAAGATCGAGAACCGGTCGGTGGCCGGCATCGAGTCCATCGTGATGCGCCCGGACGACCCGAACGGGGCGTGCGGGGTGGCCAGCGACGCGGCCGGCGTGGTCGGCTGGTGGGTCAACCCGCAGGCGCCGGGCATCGATGCCTGCGGCATGGCGCTGAAGCTGATGGAGCTCACGCTCGCCACCCGCGCCTGACCCGCTAGCGCGGCACGTGGAACGTGACCAGTGCCGCGGTGCTCAACGCGACCCGGTCCCACGGCTCGGCGGTGCGTAGCACCGCGATCGCCGAGGTCGGGAACTTGGTGGAGATGCGTTCGGCCGCAGCGAAGTTGCTGCCCTCCCCGGTGGCCAGACCGAGCGCCACCGACGACATCGCCGGCTCATGGCCGATCACCAGCAGGGTGTGCACCGGGTGCTCGAAGCGCGCCTCGACACCGTTGATCACCTCGATCACCGTGCCCGGGGTGGCGCCATAGAGCCGGTCGACGAACTCGACCGGCGCGTCGACGCGGGTCCGCTCCAGTGTCTCGCGGGTCCGCACGGCCGTCGAGCACAGCACGGCGTCGACCGCCGGAGCATTCGCCCGCAGCCAGTCACCGGCCAGCCCGGCCTCCCGGATCCCCCGCGGTGCCAGCGGCCGGTCGCGGTCGGCCACCCCCGGCGGGTAGTCGGACTTCGCGTGCCGAAGCAACAACAACGTGCGGATTGGGCCGGACATCACTGCAACCGTAGGGCATGCGCCGCGCCTCCCGGGACTTGTCGGCGCCCAGACCTACACTCGCGGTGCCCGGCAAACACCGGGTGCTCCGGCCGAACAAGAAGGGGGACCGCCGAGATGCGCTTCGTGCACACCGCCGACTGGCAGCTCGGCATGACCAGGTACTTCCTCAACGAGGACGCCCAGCCCCGGTACTCGGCCGCCCGGCGCGAGGTGGTGGCCGGTCTCGGGCCGCTGGCCGAGCGCACCGGCGCGGAGTTCGTCGTCGTCGCCGGCGACGTCTTCGAAAGCAATCAGCTGGCCCCGCGGGTGGTGAGCCAGTCGCTGGAAGCCATGCGCGCCATCGGTATTCCGGTGTACCTGCTGCCTGGCAACCACGATCCGCTGGACGCCTCGTCGGTTTACACCAGCCCGCTGTTCACCGCGGAACGCCCGGACAACGTCACCGTGCTGGACCGGCCCGGGGTGTACCAGGTGCGGCCCGGGCTGGAGTTGGTCGCCGCGCCGTGGACGTCGAAGGCCCCGTGTTCCGATCCGGTCGCCGGGGTGCTCGACGACCTGCCCGCCGACGGCACCGCGCGTGTCGTCGTCGGCCACGGCGGGGTGGACATCTTCGTGCCGGACAAGGACCGCCCATCGCTGATCCACCTCGACGCGCTGGAGGCCGCCATCGCCCGGGGTGCCGTGCACTATGTGGCGTTGGGGGACAAGCACTCCCGCATGCAGGTCGGCTCCACCGGGCGCATCTGGTACTCGGGGTCACCCGAGGTGACGAACTACGACGACATCGAGTCCGACCCCGGCCACGTGCTCGTGGTCGACATCGACGAATCGGCGCCCGGCCGCCCGGTGCGGGTGGAACCGCACAAGGTGGGCCGGTGGCGGTTCGTCACGCTGACCCGTCCCGTCGACAGCAGCCGCGACGTCGCCGATCTGGACATCAACCTTGACCTCATGCCCGACAAGGAGCGCACGGTCGTGCGGCTGGCGCTCACCGGAACGCTGACGGTGACCGATAAGGCCACCCTCGACGCCTGCCTGGACAAGTACGCGCGGCTGTTCGCCGCACTCACGTTGTGGGAGGACAAATCCCACATCGCCGTCATGCCGGCCGACGGCGAATTCGACGATCTGGGCATCGGCGGGTTCGCCGCGTCCGCGGTCGACGAACTGGTCACCACCGCGCGCGGCGACGGAGAGCATGCCGAGGACGCCCGCGCGGCGCTGGCGCTGCTGCTGCGGCTGACCGACAGGGGTGCCGCGTGAAGCTGCATCGCCTGGTGCTGACCAACTACCGCGGCATCACCCACCGTGAGATCGAATTCCCCGATCGCGGCGTCGTGATCGTGAGCGGAGCAAACGAGATCGGCAAGTCGTCGATGATCGAGGCGCTCGACCTGCTGTTCGAGCACAAGGACCGATCCACCAGGAAGGAGGTCAAGGCGGTCAAGCCCACCCACGCCGACGTGGGCGCCGAGGTCGCCGCCGAGATCTCCACCGGCCCGTATCGCTTCGTGTACCGCAAGCGGTTCCACCGGCGCTGTGAGACCGAGCTGACGGTGCTGGCGCCGATCCGCGAGCAGCTCACCGGAGACGAGGCGCACGAGCGGGTGCGCGCGATGCTCGCCGAGACGGTCGACACCTGTCTGTGGCAGGCGCAGCGCGTGCTGCAGTCGGCGTCGACCGCGGATGTGGACCTGTCCGGATGCGACGCGCTGTCGCGGGCGCTCGACGTGGCCGCCGGCGAGGCGGCCGAAGCTTCCGGCACCGAACTCTCCGGTGCCGAACCGCTTCTCATCGACCGGGTGGAGGCCGAGTATCTGCGGTACTTCACCCGCACCGGGAAAGCCACCGGCGAGTGGTTGGCCGCGACCAAGCGACTGGCCGCCGCTGACGCGGAGGTCGCCCGGTGCGCCGCGGCCATGGCCGAGGTCGACGAGGCGGTGCAACGGCATGCGACCCTCACCGAACAACTCTCTGAGGTGGCCGCCGAACACGCTTCGGCCGCCGAGCGGCTGACGGCCGCGCGCGCCGCGGCCGACAAGGTCGCCGAGCTGACCCGGCAGGTCAAGGAGGCCGGCCTGGTCGCCGACACCGCGCACGCCCGGCACGCCGCGGCGGCGCAGGCGGTGGCCGATCGGTGGAGGATGCGCACCGATATCGACGAGCGGGCCGCCGCGATCACCGAACTGCGGGCCGCGGCGGCCGAGGCCGACGAGGCGCTGGCCGCCGCCGTCGACGTGCGCGACGCCGCGGACGCGACGGCCGCCACGGCCCGCGCGGCGGTGGAGACCGCGCAGTCGCGCGTCGCGGCTGCCCGGTCGGTGGTCGACCGGCTGGCCGAACGTGACGAGGCCGACCGCCTGGCGGCCAGGGTCGCGAAAATCGTTGCCGCCAAACAAGAACTGGACAGCGTCAGCGCAGAACTCGCGGGCATCGCCCTCACCGCGCAGGACATGTCGGCGATCGAGAAGGCGCAGGCCGCGGTCGACGCCGCGGCGGGGCAGGTCGAATCGGTGGCGGGCCGGGTGGATCTGGTGGCGATCGCCCCGATCGAGCTTCAGGTGGACGGCGAGACCGTCGCGCTCGACGCGGGGGAGTCATGGTCGACGAGCGTCAGCGCCGAGACCGAGGTGGTACTGCCCGGGATACTGGCGGTGCGGCTGTCGGCCGGCAATCCGGCCGCGCAGACCCAGGCCCGGCTCGACGCCGCGCGGCAGGTGCTGCAGACCGCGCTGGAGGCGGCCGGGGTCGCCGGCATCGACGCCGCCCGTGCGCTCGACCAGCGCCGCCAGCGGCTGGTCGCCGACCGCGACCGGCACCGCGCCACCGTCGACGCGCTGCTCGGCGACGACTCGCTGGACGCACTGCAGGCCCGGTTGACCGAGTTGACGCAGCGGCAGCCTGCCGACCTCACCGACGTCGACGCCGCGACGGCACGCGCCGAGCTCGACACCGCCGGCGCCGTCCTGCAGCAGGCGATTGTCGACGCCGAAACCCATCGCAAGGTCGCCGAGGCGGCAGCGAAGAAGTTGGGGGAGTGCGAGATTCGCGCCGCGACAGCGCGGCAGAAGCTCGTCCCCGCCGAGGCCGAGCTGGCGGGTGCGCGCGAGCGCCTAGCGAGCCAACGAGAGCAGACCTCCGACGAGGAGCTGGCCGTGCGGGCGGCCGCCGCCGAAGAGGACAAGACGCGCGCGGAGACGCTGCTGGCCGAACTCACCGCGGAGCTGACCGACGCGAACCCCGATGCGGTGGCGGCCGAACTGCGGGACGCCGAGCGCCAGAGCGAGGCCCTGCAGCGGCGGCGCACCGAGGTGGCCGACGCGCTGCGGGAGGTGTCGACGCAGCTGAAGGTGTACGGCACCGAGGGGCGCCAAGACCAGCTCGACGCCGCCAAGACCGAGCGCCAGCACGCCGAGGCCGAACACCTGCGGGTCCAGCGCCGGGCCCGGGCGGCCGAACTGCTGCGCTCGGTGCTCATCCGCCACCGCGACGCCACCCGGCAGCGCTACGTGGAACCGTTCCGCCGGGAGGTGGAGCGGCTGGGGCGCGTCGTGTTCGGGCCGAGCTTCGAGGTCGAGGTCGACAGCGAGTTGCGTATCCGTAGCCGGACGCTGGCCGGCCGTACCGTGCCGTACGAGTCGCTGTCCGGTGGCGCGAAGGAACAACTGGGCATCGTGGCGCGGTTGGCCAGTGCGGCGCTGGTCGCCAAGGAGGACAACGTCCCCGTGGTGATCGACGACGCGCTGGGCTTCACCGACGCCGACCGGTTGGTGAAGATGGGCGAGGTGTTCAACAGCGTCGGCGGCGACGGCCAGGTCATCGTGCTGACGTGCACGCCGCAGCGTTATGCCAGCGTGGCGGGCGCACACCGAATCGAGTTGGCGGCCTGAGCCTTCCGCCCCTCGATCGGGCCGACGTCCGGTTGCCCAGGAACGCCGCCGGCGTGACCCTGCCGGTGGAGGGCATCTGACCGGCGGGGCGGGCGGTCGCGTGGCCTGTGTTTTCGGGTGGCCCCATGGCTCCGACCTGCGTTGACCCCGCACATCGCTGGGCGCGTCTCGGTCGGTCGGTGCCGAGTGATTTTCCGGTCCGCCCGCACCACCACCGCGGGACTTCTAGACTGCGGCCAATGGGAGCCGACCTGCAGGCCGACTGCGAGGCGGAACCGGGGGGTCATCGAAAGCAGATGTCACGCGCGCACGACAAACTCGCGGCACTGCCCGGAGTGCGGCCGATCCGGCGTCCCGTATGCCCAGCATCGGCCGACGAGTTCGACCTGTACTACGTGCGCTGCGGACGCAAGTCGAACTGTCCGCTGCTGGTGATCCCCGGCGGCCCTGGCGCCGCGTCGGTGGCGCTGTACCGCGGGTTTCGCAGGCGTGCGGCCGCCGCGGGTCTGGACGTCATCATGGTCGAGCACCGTGGGGTGGGCCTGTCGCGCCGCGACGACCGCGGTGCTGACCTGCCACCGGACGCGCTGACCATCGACCAGGTCGTCGATGACATCGCCGCGGTCCTCGACGACGCCGGCGTGCGAAAAGCTCTGGTGTACGGCACTTCCTACGGTTCATATCTGGCCGCCGGGGTTGGCGTACGCCACGCCGATCGGGTGCACGCGATGGTGCTCGACTCGCCGGTGCTGTCCGCCCGCGACATCGACGACGTCCGCGCGGCCACCCGCAGGCTGCTCTGGGACGGCGACGACCCCGACGGCGCGGACCTGGCGCCGAAGGTCCGCAGCTTGGTCGAAGACGGCGTCTTCACACCCGCAGCCGTCCAACTCACCGCGACGCTGTACGGCGTCGCCGGGCCCGATGTGCTTGGGCGCCAACTCGATCTGCTGCTGCGCGGGCGCCGCGGGGTCTGGCGAACGCTGGACACGGCGGCGCGACTGCTGTTCGAACGCAAGGCGCCGTATCGTCACGAGCCCGATCTGGTGGGCCGGATCGGCTATCGCGAACTCAACTTCGCCGCCGACCCGGATGGCGAGCCGCTCGACCCCGCGTTGGCGTACCACGACCACGCGACAACGGCCTTCGAGCGGGAACCCTACGACCTGGCGGTGGCGATGCCGGGTTTCGACTGGCCGACGATCGTGTTGTCGGGCGGACGAGACCTGATCACCCCATCATCGGTTGCGTACCGTGCCGCCGCGCTGCTGCCCGACGCGGTGCTCGTGGAGTTGCCGACCGCCGGGCACAGCATCCTCGACTTCCGGGAACGGGTTTCGTTGCGCGTCGCCGAAGCGCTGTATGGCGGGAGGCACCACGAGCTGCCGTCGCGATCCGCGGAACTGGACGCACTGCCGCCACGCCTTCCGGTGCGTGCGCTGAGATGGGGTCTCGACCTCGCTGCCGCAGTGGAATCAACGCTACCCGAAGCGATTCCGGCGACAGTGCGGCGCGCTACTTCATGAAGCCGATTTTGGTGACATCGATGTCACCGATTCCTGCCGGCCCGTAGTTGGCCAGGTTGCTGCGCACCGCGACGTTACCCGCCGACTGGAACAGTGGCAGGGAGAACCCGATGTCGAAGATCATCTTGTCGAGTTCGTTGGCCAACTCGCGGGCCTTCACCGGATCGAGTTCGTCGAACACCTGCTCGACCTTGGCGTCGATCTCCGGGCTGCTGATCTTGCCGAAATTGCTTTCGGCGTTGGTCGTGTAGATCTGGTTCAGGCAGCACAGCGAGAACGCGTCGCCTACCCAGGAGAACTGCGCGATATCGAAGTCGCCCGGACTGATGTAGTTGCTGAAGAAACCGCTGCCGCCCTTGGCGTCGAGTTCGAGCTTCACCCCGATCTGCGCGAGGCTGTTCTGCGCGATCTGCCCGACCTGTTTGGTGGTGTCGGCGTCGTACAGCACGTCGCGGATCACCAACTGCCTGCCGTCCTTCTCGCGGAACTGGCCGTTCATCTTCCAGCCGAGTGCGTCGAGTTCCTGTTTGGCCTTCTCCGGGTCGTAGGCAACCGACTGGCTGTTGTCCTGGTAGCCCTCCTGGCCGGCGACGAAGATGTGGTTGTTCAGCGGCACCGGATTGTTCACCAGCCCGCGCTGGGTGATGTTGGCGATGGCCTGCCGGTCGATGCCCTTGGCGATCGCCAGTCGCAGGTCCTTGTCGGCGAGGATCGAGCCCTCCGCGCCGTTGAACGTGAAGTGGTACCAGCTGGGGCTGGGCGCCCGGCGAATGGAGATGCCCGGGGTGTTGCGCGCGGTGGTCAACTCCGACAACGAGGCGACGCCGGTGGCGTCGATGGTGCCGTTCTGCAGCGCGGGAAGACGGGCCTTGTCGTCGAGCACCAGATACGTGATGCTGTCCAGCAAGGGCGGGTCACCCCACCATTTCGGGTTGCGGGTCAACGTGATTCGCTGCGCGGTGCGGTCCAGTCCGGTGATGATGAACGGTCCGGCCGACGGTCCCGGACGGTCCAGTTGCGCGGTGTTGAACGCCTCCGGGGTGGCCGTCATGCTCTTCGGCAACAGCATGGTGTTGCCCGCGAACATCCCGCGCCAGTCCGAGAACGGTTTGGCGAACGTGACCACGGCCTGACGGTCGTCAACGCCGCGGGTCACACTCGCCACCCGGTCCGCACCGTTGGTGCTGGCGATCCGGAACTCCTTGTTGCGTCCGCTGGTCGCATTGATCTGCGATGCGATGTCCTCCCAGGTGATCGGGGTGCCGTCGCTCCACACCGCCTTCGGGTTGATGGTGTAGGTGACGACCTGAGGGTTCTCGCTGGTCAACTCGATGCTGGTGAAGTAGTCGGTGTTCACCGTCGTCGACCCGTCTGGTGCGACGCGGAACGCCCGCGGCAACGTCGCGCGCAGCATCGAACCTGAGTCGGCGGTGTTGCCGTCGATGTGCAGCGGGTTGAAGTTGTCCGGGTAGGCGGTCAGCGCCAGGCGCAGGTTACCGCCCTTCTGAAGGGTCGCGGGGTCCTGTGGATTGATGTCGCTGGTGGTCCCGACCTCGGCGTTGCCGCCGGCCGGGGGCGCCTCGGTGCTGCTCGAGCAGCCCGCGGCGACCAGCGCGACCACCGTTCCCACCGCGAGCAGACGTAGCATCGCCGTCAACCGGCGCCCCCGATGCAGTGTGATGTCCGCTCGCGCGCGCAGAGGATCCATGGGATCCGACTTTAGCGGCGTTGCGGGTCGGGCTGCGGCACCGCGGCCAGCAACCTGCGGGTGTACTCGTGCCGCGGGTCGGTGAAGATCTGCTCGCCGTCGCCCTGCTCGACGATGGTGCCTTTGTACATCACCGCCACCCGGTGCGCCAGGTGGCGCACCACCGAGAGGTCGTGGGAGACGAACAGGTAGGACAGTCCGAACCGGTCCTGCAGGTCCAGCAGGAGGTTGATGATCCCGGCCTGGATCGACACGTCGAGGGCCGACACCGGTTCGTCGAGCGCCAGGATCTTCGGCTGCAGCGCGAGCGCGCGGGCGATCCCGATCCGCTGCTTCTGCCCGCCGGAGAACTCCGCGGGGTAGCGGCTCGCATCCTCGCGCCGTAGTCCGACGATCTCCAGCAGCTCGGCGACCCGCTCGTCGATGTGGGCCTTGTCGAAACCATTGGCGGCCAACGGTTCCGCGAGCACCTCGGAAACCGGGAGCCTCGGGTCCAGGGACGCCACCGGGTCCTGGAACACCACCTGCAGGTCGCCCCGCAGCGCGCGACGACCGTGCCGGTCCAGAGTCGCGACGTCGGTGCCCAGCACCTCGATCGAACCGGATTCCGGCGCCGTGAGATTCAGGACCTGGTGCAGTGTGGTCGTCTTGCCCGAGCCGGACTCGCCGACGATGCCCAGCGTCTGACCTTGCCGCAGTTCGAAACTCACGCCGTCAACCGCACGCACTTCGCCGATGGTGCGGCGCAACACCACACCCTTGGTCAGCTTGAACGTTTTGCGCAGGTCCTTGACCCGCAACACCACCGGCGCATCGGCGGCCGTGGTGTCCGCGGTGGGTGTGGTCTGTACTCCGTAGACATCGGCCGCACTGCGCCCGGCGACCTGGTCGGTGCGGATGCAGGCCGCCAAGTGGTCCGGACCGACCGGCAACAGTTCGGGCTCGGCGGCCCGGCAGTCGTCGATCGCCAGCGGACAGCGGGGTGCGAACGGGCAGCCCGGTGGCAGCGCGGCCAGCGACGGTGGGGCACCGGGGATCGGGACCAGACGGGTGCCCTGCGGGGCGTCGAGCCGCGGCACCGAGCCGAGCAGGCCCGCGGTGTAGGGCATCCGGCGGTCCCGGTACAGCTGCGCGACGCCGGCGACCTCCACGGCGCGCCCGGCGTACATCACCAGCGCGCGGTCGGCGAACTCGGCGACCACCCCGAGGTCGTGGGTGATGATCAGCACTCCGGCGCCGGTGACGTCCCGCGCGGTCTTGAGCACCTCGAGGATCTGCGCCTGCACGGTGACGTCGAGCGCGGTGGTGGGTTCGTCGCAGATCAACAGGTCGGGGTCGTTGGCGATCGCGATCGCGATGACCACCCGTTGCCGCTCTCCGCCGGACAGTTCGTGCGGGAACGCCTTGGCCCGGCGGTCGGGTTGGGCGATGCCGACCAGATCGAGCAACTCGACGGCGCGGGCGCGGGCCGCCGCCCGGCTGGTGTCGCGGTTGTGCACCCGGATCGCCTCGGCGATCTGGTCGCCGACCGTGTAGACCGGGGTGAGCGCCGACATCGGGTCCTGGAACACCGTGCCGATCGACTTACCCCGCACCCGCGACATCCGTTGGTCGGACAGGCCCAACAGTTCGTCGCCGTGCAGCCGCACCGAGCCGGACACCTCGGCGTAGTCGGGCAGCAGTCCGACGACGGCCATCGCGCTCGCCGACTTCCCGGCGCCGGACTCGCCGACCAGTGCGACCACCTCGCCCGCGTCGACGTGAAAGTTCATCCCGCGCACGGCCGAGACGTGTTCGGTCTCGGTCGGGAACGCGACTCTGAGGTCGCGCACCTCGAGCAGCGTCATTTGCGCGCCCTCCGCAGCGGCCGCGCGCCCGGGTCGAGCGCGTCGCGCAGGCCGTCGCCAACGAGGTTGGCGCACAGGATGATCGTCACCAGCACCCCGGCCGGGAACAGAAACACCCAGGGGAAGGTCAACGCGGCGTTGGTGCCGTCGGCGATCAGCGTGCCGAGCGACACGTCGGGCGGTTGGATGCCGAAGCCCAGGAAGCTCAATCCGGTCTCGGCGAGGATCGCGGTGCCGACGTTGAGCGTGGTGTCGATGATCAGCAATGAGGCCACGTTCGGCAGCACGTGGCGGATGATGATCCGCGAATTGCGCACGCCCATATACCGTGCCGCCACGACGAATTCGCGTTCCCGCAGGCTCATCGTCATACCCCGCACGATGCGGGAACTGATCATCCAGCCGAACACCGAGAACAACACGATCAACCAGAACACCCGGTCGGCGGGCCCGAGCCGCGGCGTGACGATCGCGACGATGATGAAGCTCGGCACCACCAGCAGCAGGTCCACCACCCACATCAGCGCGCGGTCGCGCCAGCCGCCGAAGTAGCCGGCGATCGCCCCGACGGTCGCGGCGATCACCGTGGAGGCGACCGCGACACACACGCCGATCAGCATCGACTTCTGCATGCCCCGCAACGTCAGCGCCAGCAGGTCCTGGCCGATCGCGTTGGTGCCGAACCAGTGCTTGGCGCTCGGCGGCTGCTGCAGCGCGTAGTAGTCCAGGTCGGTGTAGGAGTAGGGCAGCAGCGGCGGCAGCGCGTAGCAGCCGACGAAGAACAGCACCAGCACCGCCAGCGCGACCACCGCGGGCCTGTTGCGTAAGAAGCGGCGCCACACCAGCGTTCGCCGCGAGGCGAACTTCGCGGCATCCAGACCGGACTTCGCCGAGGTGGCGCTTTCGGTGGTGATCGGTTCGGTCATGTCACCCGCACCCTCGGATCCAGCGCGGCGTAGATCACGTCGGAGAGCAGTCCCGCGATCAGCACCGCGGCGCCGGTGAACACGGTCACCGCGGCGATGATGTTGGTGTCCTGGGTCGCGATGCCCTGCACCACCCACTCGCCCATGCCGTGCCAGCCGAAGATCTTCTCGGTGAACACCGCTCCGGTCACCAGACCGCTTACCCCGTAGGCGAACAACGTCGCCATCGGGATCAGGGCGGTGCGCAGCCCATGCCGGAAGAGTGCCTGCCGTCGGGTCAGGCCCTTGGCGCGCGCGGTGCGGATGAAGTCCTGGCCGAGCACGTCGAGCATCGCGTTGCGTTGATAGCGGCTGTAACCCGCGGTGCCCATCAACGCCAAGGTGAACGTCGGCAGCACCAGATGCTGCAGCCGGTCGACAAACTGCGGCCAGAAACCGGTGACCGGGTTCGGTGAGGTTTCGCCGATGTACTCGAACAGTTGCACGCCGAGGATCGAGTTGATTCCGTTGGCCCCCAGGATCAACAGGTTCGCGATCACGAACACCGGGGTGCTCAACAGCAGCAGGGACAACACGGTGATGACGCGGTCGCTGAGGTGGTACTGCCGGATCGCGCCCCAGGCGCCGACCACCACCCCGATCACGGTGCCCAGCACCGCGCCGATGACCAGCAGCCGCAGGCTGACGCCGACCCGTCGGCCCAACTCCTCGCCGATCGGCTGCCCGGTGACCGTCGTCCCGAAGTCACCGCGCACCGCATCCGTGGCCCACTGCACGTAGCGCACCGGGATCGGCTTGTCCAGGTTCAGCTCGGCGGCCTTGGCCTGGATCACCGATTCCGGCGGCCGCGGGTTGCGCGAGAGCAGGCTGTCGAGCGGCTTGAAGGACAGCGACGTCAGCGTGAACGTCAGAAACGACGCCAGGATCAGCAGCAGCACGTAGTTGAGCAGCCGCCGCGCCAGGAACCGCGTCATCGGCGAGGTCCCACTGCAGGCATGCGCACAGGGTAAGAGATGGCGGGGCCGACGGCGCTAAACGCCGCGGGACGGCGCGGCTGGCAAAGTCACACCCGGGGTTCGGCCGGGTCCCAGCCACCGCCGCTGCACTGGTCCCTACCACGGTGTTTCCGCCACCGATTGAAAGAGTCCACGGGCGAATCATGACTTCGCCGCTGCGGTCGCGGGCGGCGCCCTGACGCTCACGTTCGCGTCCCCCGCCATGAGGGGACCGGCGCCGCTGCCGAAGGACTAAGACGCCGGCGATTAGCGGCCTACGTTTCACCGTGTACCGCTTCGGCTACCCGTCGGGTCGAGGGGTCGGGGATGACCCCGTCGTGCTGTTGCGACCGAGACCGAATGAGGTGGTCAGAGGTGAGAACTAAGCAGTTGACGCTGGCAGCGGCCGGCGTCGGAGCCGGCGCCGTCTTCGCGATGGCGGGGCTGAGCGTGGCGTTTAGCGACACCAGCGCTGCCCAGGAGCCCACGCCCGCACCGCCGGGCCCGGTATCCACCTCGGAGATCACGACGGGTGAGACCGTCACCGATACCGCCGAGACGGACGGTCCCGCCACGTCGGTGGCGGTGCCGCCGATCACCACGCCTCCGTCGACCATCAACCAGCAACCTCCGGACTGAGCCTCCGACGGATTCGGTTTCTGGCGCCTGAGCTGGCGATACGCCGGTTCCCGCGGGGTGTTCAACAGTGCCTTCACAGCTGGCACATAGAAAAGGCACAGCCGCGGCTCACGGCGTCGGCGAATAATGAGGTGCGTGGGTACGACGGTCGGCAACGGAGGCGAACCCGAGCGCACCGTGATGCGCCGCCCCGACGGTAAACCGATCCACGTGCTCGTCGTCGACGACGAACCGGTACTCGCCGAGCTGGTCTCGATGGCCCTGCGCTACGAGGGCTGGGACATCACCACCGCCGGCGACGGTGCGACCGCCATCGCAGCGGCCACGAAGCACCCGCCCGACGTCGTGGTGCTCGACGTGATGCTGCCGGATATGAGCGGCCTCGAGGTACTGCGCAAGCTACGCGAGCGGATCCCGCACCTGCCCTTGTTGCTGCTGACCGCCAAGGACTCGGTCGAGGACCGCATCGCCGGGTTGACCGCCGGTGGCGACGACTACGTGACCAAGCCGTTCAGCATCGAAGAGGTGGTGCTGCGGCTGCGTGCCCTGCTGCGCCGCACCGGTGTGGCGAGCGAGGACGGCGGCGCCAAGATCGTCGTCGGCGACCTGGTGCTCGACGAGGACAGCCACGAGGTGACCCGCGGCGGCGAACCGATCTCGTTGACCGCCACCGAGTTCGAGCTGCTTCGGTTCATGATGCGCAACGCCAAGCGGGTGTTGTCCAAGGCGCAGATCCTGGACCGGGTGTGGAGCTACGACTTCGGCGGGCGATCCAACATCGTCGAGTTGTACGTGTCCTACCTCCGCAAGAAGATCGACAACGGTCGACCCCCGATGATCCATACCTTGCGCGGGGCGGGATATGTCCTCAAGCCCGCCGGCTGAGCGTCCCGGTCTGCTGACCCGGATCACCTCACCCCGGACCTGGTCGCTGCGGGCCCGGCTGGTCGTCACCCAGGTGATGCTGCTGGCGGTGGTGTGCGCTGGTATCGCGGTGGCGACGGAGTTCGCCCTGCAGCGGTTTCTGATGCATCAGCTCGACCGGCAGGTGATCGAGGCGGGCCGGCGCTCGGCCGTCATTTACGACTTCGGTCCACCG
>Ga0182793_1000180_pt1 | contig 57974 bp, 54 predicted proteins | sample Passage237A_FD_130498 | JGI IMG/M metagenome (GOLD analysis project Ga0182793, IMG submission 130498) | Cellulose adapted compost microbial communities from Newby Island Compost Facility, Milpitas, CA, USA - Passage2 37A (version 2) (version 2) ... | reverse complement strand
CGCGCGTGGTGAAAAAGTGGATACACAGGAAACGGTCGATAACGGCGCGATGAAAGTCCCCTCGATCTTCGAAAAGGTCATCGCCGTCGATAAGGACAATCTGCACGCCACCGTGGTCGCCGACGGCTTCCACACCGCCGAGTCGCTGAAGTGAATTTTTGAACCACGGAGACACAGAGATCACAGAGGCAGAATCCGTTTCTCTGTGTCCTCTGTGTCTCCGTGGTTCAATTTAGTCTGAGACCATGCTTCTCGAGACGCGCAACCTCACCAAACGTTTTCCCGGCGTCGTCGCGCTGCGCGATGTGAGCTTTGGTCTGGCGGCGGGCGAGATCCACGCGCTCTGCGGCGAAAACGGTGCGGGCAAATCGACGCTCATCAAGCTGCTCTCGGGCATTCATCCGCATGGCAGCTACGAGGGCGAACTGCGCGTGGACGGAAAAGTCGCGGAGTTTAAGAGCATTCGCGATTCGGAAGCCGAAGGCATCGCGGTCATCACTCAGGAGTTTGCGCTCGTCGATGAACTGACGGTCGCGGAAAACATTTTTCTCGGACGCGAACCGCGCCGCGGTCTGCGCATCGACTGGCACACGATGCATCGCCGCGCGACCGAGTTGCTGGCGGATTTTGGCCTGCCGATTTCTCCCGACACAGCGGTGGGCGAACTGGGTGTCGGCCACAAACAACTCGTCGAGATCGTGCGCGCGATGGACAAAAAATCGCGCGTGCTCGTGCTCGACGAACCGACCGCCGCGCTCACCGAGCAGGAAGTCGCGGTGTTGCTCGATCATCTGCGACGTCTGCGGGCACAAGGCACCGCGTGCATCTACATCTCGCACAAACTCGATGAAGTGTTCGCGGTGTGCGACCGGATCACCGTGCTGCGCGACGGCGCGAGCATCGCGACGCTCGCCGCGCGCGAAACGGCGATTCCGCAGGTGATCAAACTCATGGTCGGTCGCGAAATCACCGAGCTGTTTCCGCGCAAAGCCACCGAGATCGCGCCGACCGCCGCGCCGGTGTTGTCGGTGCGAGGCTTGAACGTGGCGCCCGCTCGCGGTCAACCGGCGTTCTTGCGCGATATCAGTTTCGACCTGCGCCCGGGCGAAGTGCTCGGCTTCGGCGGCTTGATGGGGGCGGGGCGCACGGAGTTGTTGATGCATCTTTTCGGTGCGTGGGGCACGCGACTCGCGGGCGACGTGACGTTGCGCGGCGAAGCCTACGCGAAACCGCAACCGCGTGAATCGATCCAGCGCGGCCTCGTGCTCGTGAGCGAGGATCGGCGTCGCTACGGTTTGGTCCTCGGGCAGGACATCGGGTTTAATTTTTCGCTTTCGAGCCTGAAGTGCTTCCGTCGTTTCGGCGGTCGCATCGACGCGCCGGCCGAGCAAGTGCGCAATCAGCACTTCTTCGATTCGCTGCGCGTGAAAGCGCCGGGCCAGCATGCGCGCGTGGGCGGACTTTCGGGCGGCAATCAACAGAAGGTCGTGATCGGCAAAGCGCTCATGACGGAGCCGACCATCGTGATGCTCGATGAGCCGACGCGCGGCATCGATGTCGGTGCGAAGCTCGAAGTGTACGAGTTGATCAATCGACTCACGGCGGAGGGCAAAGCGGTGATTTTGGTTTCGAGCGAACTGCCCGAGCTGATGGGCATGAGCGATCGCATCCTCATGCTGCACGAAGGCCGCGTCGGCGGCGTGTTTACGCGCGCCGAATTCACGCAAGAGCGATTGCTCGCGGCGGCGATGGGCAAGACGGAGGCGGCTGCATGAGTCGGGCGTTGTGGTCGGATCCATTTCTCGCGCGCCGGGAGTGCGCGCTTCTCGTTTTATGAACGCACGCGTCCTGCTTAAATCCCTCTCGATGCCGCTCGCGCTGGCGCTGATCGTGGCGTTTTTCGCGTTGCGCGAACCGGCGTTTCTCGGAGCGCGCAATCTCACGCAACTGCTCATCGAGTTCGCCATCGTGGGCACGCTCGCGCTCGGCATGTTCATGATTCTGCTCACGGGGCAGATCGATCTTTCAGTGGGCAGCGGCGTCGGCCTGATCGGCGGCATTTCGGCCGTCTTGATTTTTCATCACGGCTGGTCCGCGCCGGCGGCGATGGGCGCGGGACTCGCGGCGGCGATCGTGTTGTGGGCGCTCATGGGCACGTTGATCGTGCGGGAGCGCATACCGTCGTTTATCATCACGCTCGGCGGATTGCTGATTTTTAAGGGACTTTTCTGGAAAGTGATCGAGAGCTCCACGGTGCCGGTGGCGCGTGGCGACGAAGACAATCTGCTGTCGGTGCTCACGACGTATTATCTGCCGGACAACGGCGGTCTCGGACTCGCGGCGGCGATCGCGCTCGTGCTCGGCTGGCTCGCGTGGCGCGCGCGTTCGGCGCGGATGGCGCACAACTTGCCGGTGCGATCGGCGGGCGTCGAAGTCGGCGTTTGGCTGGCGAAAGCCGCGGCGATCGTGGGACTCGTGCTGGTGTGTAATGATTTTCGCGGTGTGCCGCTTTCGTTGCTGATCCTCGCGGCGACGGCGGCGGTGGTTTTTTATCTGACAAAACACACGCCGTTCGGGCGCTACCTGTACGCGATCGGCGGCAACGAAGAAGCGGCGGTGCTTTCGGGCATCGCGGTGAATCGCGTGATGATCGGCGCGTACGTGCTGATGGGCGTGACGGTGGCGATCACGGGTTTCATGATGACGGCGTATTCCGGTGCCTCGACGACGACCGTGGGCGAACTGATGGAGCTCGATGCGATCGCGGCATGCGTCATCGGCGGCACGGCGCTCAAAGGCGGACGCGGCACGGTTTGGGGTGTGTTGTTTGGCGCGCTCATCATGACGGCACTGCTCAACGGCATGACGCTGATGGCTGTGGAACCCGAGTTGAAGATGGTCGCGCGCGGCGCGGTGCTCGTGCTCGCCGTGTGGCTCGACGTGCGCCTTTCGCGTCGCTGAGCCGAAGGCCACGGAAAAGCATCGATGGTCAAACGCTTGCTTCGCGGGGAAGCATGCGCGTAATCCGCACCTGATCTTCGATGCAAAAAACTGCCGTCAAACGTTCTGTGGACATGCAGATCATCGCGGACTGGGTCGCGCCCGGTTCGCGCGTGCTGGATCTTGGCTGCGGGCGCGGAGTGCTGCTGGAAGCGCTCGTGCAGCAGAAGGAAGTCTTCGCGGTCGGCGTGGATTTGGAGTTCGAAAAAATCTCCGCGTGTGTGCGCCGCGGCATCACCGCGTATCAGGGCGACATGATGGAGTTCATGCGTTCGTTTCCCGACGGACACTTCGATCGCGTGATTTGCTCGCGCACGCTCGAAGAAGTTTCGGATCCGGCGGCGGTGATCGCGGAAGCGCTGCGCGTGGCTTCGGCGGTGACGGTGGGTTTCGTGAACTACGCTTACTGGAAAAACCGCATCGATGCATTTCTGCACGGACGCAAACCGCGCAACGAAGTGTTCACCACGAGCTGGCATGAAAGTCGTCCGGCGAATCCCGTGAGCATCGTCGATTTCGAAGCGTTTTGCGCGGCCAAACACATCCGCATCGCGCGGCGTGCGTTGTTGCGCGGCGATTGGAAAACGCCCTGCGTTTTCCGGCCGAATCTCTTCGCCGGCTATGCGTTGTACGATCTGGTGCGCTGACGCGAAAATCCCGCGTGCCGGTAGGGACGTTGCGGAGCAACGTCCGTGTTTGGGCCGGAAGCCGCACAAAATTTCCGATGGAGGCGCGGTGCCCCACCGCGCTGGATCGTCTCAAGCCTGCAACGTTCAAGCCCGCAAGCCTCGCGGTCTTCGGGCTTTCGCGGTCAGCGACGCGAAGCGCGGTGAGGGCACCGCGCCTCCATCCAAGCCAACGCGAAACCGAGCGGTGGCGCTTGAAACAAAGTTGGCGGGGATTTTCTCCAGAAAACGTCGGCGGCGGACGACACGGAGGTCGTCCCTCCAGCAAAGAGGCCCTGAGCTTGGGCTCGGGCCGGCTCGTGGCCGGCGTCAGCGCGCGAAGATCTCCGCTTTCAGCGCGTGCTCCTTTTCCAGGCTTCCGCACACGAGCTCGCAGAGCTGGAAAATCGACGGATCGGCGATGGCGTAGAAGACTTGGAGCCCTTCCTTCCTGCGCGAAAGCAGGCCGCCTTCGGTGAGCGTTTGCAGGTGGCGCGAGACATTGGCCTGCGTGCCGCCGGTGCGCTCGACCAGCAGGTTGACGGGCTTTTCGCCGTCGAAGAGCGCGTGCAGCAGGCGCAGCCGCATCGGCTCCGCCAGCAGTGCGAAACGGCGGGCGATCAGGACGAGGGCTTCCTCGGAGAGCGGGCGGGCTTTCTTGGCCATATGCCTCAATGAACAGGCGCTTGACATTAGTTCAACTATATGAGTATATGCGCATATAAATTAAAAATTGTCCATCATGAAATCCGAATCCCTCATCCGCATCCTCGCCGGCGGCTTTGTCCTCCTCGGAACCGCGCTCGCTCATTTCGCCAGCCCGTGGTGGCTGCTGCTCCCCGTCTTCGTGGGGTTCAACCTCATCCAGTCGGCCTTCACCGGTTTCTGCCCGGCCGAAGTGATCTTCCGGAAGCTCGGCTGGAGCCGCGATCCCGGCGGCGCCTGCCGGCGTTGATGCGCGGCCGGCGCGGGAATGTCTCGTCAACCTCGTCTCCGTCCCTTCCCGGAGAAACAGCCTCGGATTTTTCACCCATGAAACCTTTGTCCGCCTTCCTTCTTTTAACCGGCGCGCTCGCGTCCCTGCTGTCGGGCTGCTCGCGTGCCGATGCGGAAAAACGAGCCGGTCTCCCGCCGACGCCCGTGGTCGTGGCGGCTGTCGTCGAACGCACGGAGCCGCGCATCGTTTCGATCCCGGGCGAAACGCGCGCGGCCGAGCGTGCGTTGCTGGCGGCGAAGATCGCGGGCGGCGTGCAGGAGATTTCCGTGAAGCTCGGGCAGACGGTGCGCGCGGGGGAGGTTCTCATCCGGCTTTCCGCGCCGGAATATGTCGCACAGGCCGAGCGGGCGCGCACCGACCTGGCTCAGGCGGAACGCGAGCTCGGCCGCGATCGCCAGCTCCTCGCGGCCCGTGTCGCGGCGGACGATACGGTGCGATCCGGCGAAGAACGGGTGCGCGCGGCGCGGGCGTCGGTCGCGGAGGCCGAGGCGATGCTCGCGTACACGGAGATCCGGGCGCCTTTCGACGGGCGCGTCGCCGTCCGGCAGGCGGGGCTCGGCGATCTCGTGCTGCCCGGGCAGCCGTTGCTGGCGCTCGATCTCGCCGGGCCACTCGAGGTGCTCACGCCCGTCCCCGCCTCGCTGGCCGGAGCGCTTTCGCCGGGAACAACCGTTCGCGTGCGAAACGGCTCCGAGGTCGCCGAGGCCGTGGTCTCGGAAATCGCCGCCGCGGCCGATGCGGCCACGCGCAGCATCGCGGCCGTGCTCACGCTCGCGGGCGAAACCGGCTGGCCGGCCGGCCAGTTCGTCGCCGTCGAGCTGCCGGCCGGGGAGGAAACGCGTCGCCTCGTGCCGGCCTCCGCCGTCCGGCCGTTCGGCCAGGTGGAGAGCGTTCTGGTTGTATCCAATAATCGACTACAGCTGAGGCTGGTCCGGACCGGCCGTGCCGCGGGCGAATGGGTCGAGATACTCGCGGGCGTGGAGCCGGGCGAGCGGGTCGTGGCCGCTCCCGCCGCCACGCTGCGCGACGGGCAGCCGGTGGAGGTGTCGCCATGAGCACGCCGGATTCGGCCCCGCCCTCCGGCTTCGCGGGGAGGCTGGCGGCGATTTTCATTCATTCGAAGCTGACCGTGCTGGTGGTCGCGCTGTCCGTCCTGCTCGGTATTTTCGCGGTGCTCCAGCTTCCGCGCGAAGAGGAGCCGCAGATCAAGGTGCCGATGATCGACGTGCTGGCTTCGCTGCCGGGCGGCTCGGCAGAGGAGGTGGAAAATCTCGTCACGCGTCCGCTTGAAAAACTGCTGTGGGAAATCCCGGGGGTGGAATACCTCTACTCCACCTCGAGTCCCGGCGGCAGCCTGATCGTGGTGCGCTACGAGGTCGGGACCGACATCGAGGCGGCGCTCGTCCGCCTCAATCAACGGCTGCACGCCCAGCTCGACCGGCTGCCGGCCGGTGTGGCGCCGCCGCTCGTGAAACCGCGCACGATCGACGACGTGCCGGTGCTCGCGCTCACGCTGCACAGCGCCGTGCGGGATGCGTCTGCCCTGCGCGAGCTCGCGGCGCAGTTGGAGGAGGAAATCAAATCGCTGCCGCAGGTCGCCGAGACGACGCTCATCGGCGGCCAGAGCCGCGCGGGGCGCGTGCAGCTCGACCCAGCGGCGCTCGCCTCGCGCGGGCTCGATGCGGCGCAGGTCGTCGCTTCGTTGCAACAGGCCAATCGCCACGGGCAGGCCGGTTCGCGTCCGTTCGCCGGGCGGGAAGTGCTGATCGAGGCGGGTGGGTTTTTGCGCGACGCCCGCGAGATCGAGTCGCTCGTGATCGGCGCGACCGGGGCGCGGCCGGTTTATCTGCGCGATGTGGCTGCGGTCGTCGATGGACCGGAGGAGGCGGTGAATTATGTCCTCCATGCCGCGGGCGGCCTCGACGGCGGCGTGGAAGCGGCCGTGACTATCAGCCTCGCGAAGCGGCCGGGCGCGAATGCGATCAGGGTCGTCAACGAGGTGCTCGCCAAGGTGGATTCGCTGCGCGGACGCCTGATCCCGGCCGATGTCGCCGTCGCGGTGACGCGCGATTACGGCCACACGGCGGCGGAGAAGAGCAACGAGCTTCTGCTGCACATGGGCATCGCGGTTTTCGGCGTCGCCGTGCTCATCCTGTTGTTTCTCGGCTGGCGCGAATCGCTCGTGGTCATGCTGGCGATCCCGACGACGCTCGCGCTGACGCTGCTGGTTTTTTACCTCTACGGCTACACGCTCAATCGCATCACGCTCTTCGCGCTGATCTTCTCCATCGGCATACTGGTGGATGATGCGATCGTGGTGGTGGAAAACATCGTGCGCCATGCGCGCCTGCCCGGTGCGAAGGGGAGGGCGTTTTCGGAGATTGCGGTCGAGGCGGTAGCCGAGGTGGGCAACCCGACGATCCTCGCGACGTGGGCGGTGATCGCGGCGATCCTGCCGATGGCTTTTGTCGGCGGCTTGATGGGCCCCTACATGCGGCCGATCCCGATCGGGGCGACCGCGGCGATGGTGTTTTCGCTGCTGGTCGCGTTCACCGTCACGCCGTGGGCGGCGGTGCGCGTGCTGCGGCGTCATCTGGCGGCGCCGGTCCAGGCAGGCGCGGCGCCGGTCGATCACGATCATGCGCCCGACGATTTTCTCACGCGGCTTTATTTTCGGGTGATGCGTCCGCTGCTCGGCTCGGCGCGGTGGCGCGGAGCGTTTCTCGGAGGCATCGTCGCGTTGCTGGCGTTGTCGGTCGCGCTGGTGCCGCTCGGCGCGGTGAAGGTGAAAATGCTGCCCTTCGACAACAAGTCGGAGTTCCAGCTCGTGTTGAACACCGACGAAGGCACCACGCTGGAACAGACGGCGCGCATCGCCCGCGAGATGGCCGACGCCGTGCGCGCCGAGCCGGAAGTGCGCGATGTGCAGATCTACGCAGGCACGGCCGCGCCCTTCAATTTCAACGGGCTGGTCCGCCACTCGTTCATGCGGCGCGGTCCGAATGTCGCCGACGTGCAGGTCAACCTCGTCGGCAAAGGTGAACGTTCCGACCAGAGCCACGCTATCGCCAAGCGCATCCGCCCGAAGGTCGCCGCCATCGCGGCGCGCCACGGAGCGGCGGTTGCTGTATCGGAAGTGCCGCCGGGGCCGCCGGTGTTGCAGACGCTCGTCGCGGAGATTTACGGGCCCGACGAAACCGCGCGGCAGGCGCTCGCGCGCGAGGTGCGCGCGATCATGGAGCGCACCGCCGGCGTGGTGGATGTCGACTGGTATCTCGAGGCGGAACAACCGAAGGTCCGCTACGCGATCGACCGCCAGAAAGCCGCGCTCCACGGCATCGGCGAGGCGGCCATCGCGCAGACGATCGAGCTGGCCGCGCAGGGATGGCGTATCGACATTTTACATACAGAGGCCGGCCGCGAGCCGGTGCCGCTGGTCGTCGAGCTGCCGCAGGCGGCGCGATCCTCTCCGGAGGATCTGCTGGCGCTGCGCGTGCGCCCGGACCGCGATCCGCAGGCGCCGCTCGTGCCGCTGGGCGAGCTCGTGCGCATCGAGCGCACGACCGGCGAGCGCAGCCGTTACCACAAGAACTTGAAGCCGGTGACCTATGTGACCGCTGACGTGGCGGGCGAGGTGGAGAGCCCGGCGTACGCGCTTTTCGCCATGAACCGCGAACTGGCGAAGCTCGATGCGCGCGACTTCGGCGGCGCGTCCGCGAAGCTGCCGGTTTATCATCTCAACCAGCCGGTGGACGATCGCTCGCCCGCGCTGAAATGGGATGGCGAGTGGCACATCACGCTCGAGGTGTTTCGCGATCTCGGGCTGGCCTTCGCGGCGGTGCTCGCGCTGATCGCGATGCTGATGGTCGGCTGGTTTCGCAGCTACGTGACGCCGCTCGTGGTGATGGCGGCGATCCCGTTTTCGCTCATCGGCATCCTCCCGGCGCATTGGGCGCTCGGGGCATTTTTCACGGCCACCTCGATGATCGGTTTCATGGCGGGCGCGGGCATCGTGGTGAGAAACTCGATCATCCTCGTGGACTTCATTGAGCTGCGGCGTTCGCACGGCCTGCCGTTGCACGAGGCGGTGATCGAGGCGGGCGCGGTGCGTTTTCGCCCGATGCTGCTCACGGCGCTCGCGGTTGTGGTCGGCGCGAGCGTGATCTTGGCCGATCCGATTTTCCAGGGGCTCGCCATCAGCCTGATGTTTGGCGAAATCGCCTCGCTGCTCATCAGCCGCCTCGCCGTGCCGGTGCTCTACTTCATGGCGGTGCGGCGCGAGCGGAAATCGTTGTCATGAAAATCCTGATACTTGTCCTCGGCGCGGCGCTGGCCGGCTGGCTGTTCATGCGTTCGCGTCCGACGGCCGGACTCACGCCGGCGGAGATCGCGCGGCGCGTGGCGGCGGGCGAGGCGATCCTGATCGACGTGCGCGAGCCGGACGAATGGGCGTCGGGCGTGGCCGCTCCGGCGCGGCTGCTGCCGCTGAGCGATCTGCGCGGCGGGCGCCGGCAGTGGCAGGCGGTGCTGGAGAAAAACCGCGACAAGGAGCTGATCTTTTATTGTCGCTCGGGGAACCGTTCGGGACAGGCGGCCGCGTTGCTGGCAGGCGAAGGTTTCCGCACCGCCAACGGCGGTTCGTTTGCGCGCTGGCGAAACGCCGGCCAGCCGGTGCGCGATCCGTGAAGGCGGGCGGCGGTTTCCCCATGGTGGAGACGATGCCGGCCGCGAAGCTTGTCATGGCCGTGGACCGGCCATGGAATGCCCGCATGAGCACGTCCGATCCCTGCGCCTCGAACTGGCCCTGCTGGCATGATTGCCGGCACGCCGAGCCGCTGCCAGCCGACGGCTGGGTGTGGTGCTCGCGCGACGCGAAGGCGCCGAGGCATCGCACGGTCAGGCTGGCGCGGGAATGCCGCTGGTTTTCGGCGCGGGCGGTGGTGAAGGCGCCGGATCTTCTGACGCGGGCGGCGGAGGGATGCTGAGCCCGCAAGCGGACGGGCCGGGGGAGGGTGCCGGACGATGAAAATTTGAGTTCGGCACCGGGCGGGCGCTGCGTTTTGTTGGGCGGCCATGTCCGACGTCTTCGATTCACCGCTGATTCCCGCCGGGTTGCGTGAGGCGCTGCGTTTCTCTCCTGGCAATGTGCCGCTGCTCGTGCATGCGGGCGACGCGGTGCTCAAGGTCGGCGGTCTCGCGGAGGCCGAGGCGTTGTTCAAACGCGCGCTCTCGATCGATGGCGGCGACGTTTTTCCAGCAGGGCTCGGACAACCTCGCGCTGGTGCTGGTGGAATCGATCACGAAGACGGCGGCCGCCCCGGCGCGCGCGCTGGCGCTTCACGCCCGGCTGGCGCTCAAGGCCGGCGAACCGCGGCTGGCGGCGCAGCTTTTCTCGCGTATCCGTGAATCGGATACGTCATTCTCTGCCCCCGAGCTCGAGCAGGCGCTGGGAAATTATCTGCCGAGGCGGCCCTCGCCGTCGCTGCCGCCCAAGGCGATCCCGCCCCCCGCCGGGAGAGGCGGCGGCGGATCCGTTTTCATCGGAAAATGACCACGCCGGAGACGAGGCGCAGCGGCTGCCCGCGGGAGACCTGCCGGACGACGCGGCGGCGGAGCTGGAGAAGCCGGGGCTGACCTTCGATGACGTGGGCGGCATGGAGCGGGTGAAGGAGGAGATCCGCATGAAGATCATCCTTCCGCTGAAGCAGCCGGAGCTGTTCAAGGCGTACGGCAAGAAGGCCGGAGGCGGGATCCTGCTCTACGGGCCGCCGGGTTGCGGCAAGACGTTCCTGGCGCGGGCGACGGCCGGCGAGGTCAACGCCGGCTTCCTCGCCGTCGGCATCAGCGACGTGCTCGACATGTGGATCGGCCAGAGCGAAAAAAACCTGCACGCGCTCTTCGAGCAGGCGCGCACGCACCGGCCCTGCGTTTTGTTTTTCGACGAAGTGGATGCGCTCGGCGCGAACCGCACCGACATGCTCAAGAGCGGCGGCCGGCAGATGATCAACCAGTTGCTCTCGGAGCTGGACGGCGTGAACGCGTCGAACGAAGGTGTGCTCGTCCTCGCGGCGACCAATGCGCCGTGGCATCTAGATCCGGCGTTTCGCCGGCCGGGGCGTTTCGACCGCATCATCTTCGTGCCGCCGCCCGATGCGCCGGCGCGCGCGGCGATCCTGCGGCTGATGCTGCGCGGCAAGCCGGTCGAGACGGTGGATTTCGACGCGGTTGCCAGGAAGACCGAAGGCTTTTCCGGCGCGGATTTGAAGGCCGTGGTCGATCTCGCGGTGGAGGCGAAGCTCGCCGAGGCGATGAAGACCGGCAAAATCGCGCCGATCGGCGGCCGGGATCTGCTGGAGGCGGCGAAACGGCACAAGCCGACGGTGCGCGACTGGTTCGACACGGCGCGCAACTACGCGCTCTACGCGAACCAGAGCGGTCTGTACGACGACATCCTCGCGCATCTGAAGATATCCAAATGAGTCATCGCCTCGATCGTGCGCAGTTGTTGTTGCAGCAGTCTCGTCCCGCCGACGCCGAACGCGAAGCCATGCTCGCGCCCGCCGAGGATCCCGATTCGCCGCGCGGGCATGCGTACCTCGCGCTGAGCCGCATCGATCAGCAAAAAAACGCCGGTGCGCTGGAGGCCGCGGAGCGCGCGGTCGCATTGTCGCCCGCCGATCCGTTCAGCCATCACATCCTCGCGGTGGTGCTGCACCGGCTCGATCGCGGGAAGGCGCCGCTGGCGGCGATCGAGGAGGCGATCCGGCTCGATCCGGAGAACGAGGCGCATTTCGCGGTGCTGGCGGGCATCCGGCTCGGCCTGCGCGACTGGAAGGCGGCGCTCGCGGCCGCGGAGAGGGGGCTCGCGCTCAATCCCGAGGATGTGCAATGCGCGAATCTCCGCTCGATGGCGCTGGTGCGGCTCGGGCGGAAGGAGGAGGCGATGGAGACGGTCGATTTCGCGGTGGAGCGCGCGCCGGAAAACGCGTGGTCGCACGCGAACCAGGGGTGGAACTTTCTCCACCGGAACGACCCGAAGCGCGCGCAGGGGCATTTTCGCGAAGCGCTGCGCCTGGAGCCCGACATGGAGTGCGCGCGGCAGGGCATGCTCGAGGCGCTCAAGGCGCGGAACTCGGTTTATCGCGGCATGCTGGCGTATTTCCTGTGGATGGGCCGGCAGAGCGCGAAGCTGCAATGGGCGTTCGTGATCGGCACGTATTTGATTTCCCGATACATCGGAGGGCTGACGCCGGACGATCGCGGCCTGGGTTGGGCGACGTGGCCGGTGGTGATCGGGTTTTATCTCTTTATCTATCTCTCTTGGACGGCGGCGCCGATGTTCAACCTGCTGCTGCACTTCGACCGGTTCGGCCGGCTGGTGCTTTCGCGCGACGAGCGGCGGGCCACGAATTGGTTCGGGGCGTGCGTGTTGTTGATCGCGGCCTCGTGCGTGTGGTGGGCGGCGGGCAACGAGCTGGGCGTTTTTGGCGCGATCGCGAGCGCGATGCTTTCGGTGTGCGTGGCGGTCACGTTTTACCGGACGGGGAGAAAGCGCGTCGGTTTTGGCGTCGCGACGGCGGTGCTGGCGGCGATCGCGCTGGGCGGCTTCGTGCTGCTGCTGCGCGGAGACGACGCCAGCAGGCGCTCGGCGCGGATGAGGCACACACAGTTGGAGCCGTCCTGCGTTTCGAGCCATTGCGGCCGCAGCGATTTGAACTCCTTGTTCATCGCGCGCTGCAACTCGCCGACTTCGATCACGACGATGCCGTGCGGTTGAAGGTGCTCGCGAGCTTGCACGAGGAGACGGCGGATGATGTCGAGACCGTCTTTGCCGCCATCGAGCGCCATGCGGGGTTCCTTCTGAAATTCGACGGGCAGGTTGTCGCAGATGTCGCTCGGTTCGTACGGCGGATTGCTGAGAATGACGTCGTATTTGACGGGCGCGACCGAGGCGAAGACATCGCTGCGATGAAGCGTGACGCGGCGCGCGAGCTTGTGCGCTTTGACGTTGATCGCGGCGACTTCGAGCGCGGCGGGCGAGAGATCGATAGCGTCGATTTTTGCCTGCGGGAACTCGTGCGCGAGCAGGATCGCAAGACAGCCTGAACCGGTGCAGACATCGACGGCGCGCGTCACGCGCTGGCCGGGCGGCAGGAAGTCCGCGAGCGTGGGGATGAGTTCGAGAAAATAGGAACGCGGGATGATGACACGCTCGTCCACGTAGAAACGATGTTCGCCGAGCCAGGCTTCGCGCGTGAGGTAGCCGGCGGGCGTGCGGTCGATGGCCCGTTTGGCGAGGATCTGGCGAAGCGCGATGCGTTGTGCGGGCGAGAGCGGTTGGTCGAGAACGTCCGGATCGCTGTCGAGCGGCCAGTCGAGCGTGCGCAGAAACAAATACAGCGCCTCGTCGTGCGCGGACGTCGCGACCTGCCCGAGCGCGAGCTCCGCTTGTTCGTAAACGGATTCGGCGAACGCCAGCCACGCGCGCAGCGTGGCGAGTTGCGACGTCGGCGGCAGCGAGGTGAGCGAGCGGACTTTTTTCTTCACGAGAAGAGCGTGATGATCGTGCCGAATGGCTGCATGGCTGCGCGGATCATCCAGAAGAGCGCGCTGCGGGCCTGCGGGATGTTGATGAGCACCATCAGGATGATCCAACCGAAGCGGGCGAAGTTAATGTAGGTCGTCTCGCTCATGCCGAACCAGTACATAAGGAACTTCGAGCCATCGAGCGGCGGCACCGGCAGGAGATTGAAGATCATCAGGCTCACGTTGATCTGGATGACCAGCAGGAGCAGCGAAAGAAACTCATGGCCGGGCCAGAAACGCAGCGAAAGTCCGGTCACGACTGCCGCGAGCAACGCGAGCAGGAGATTCATGCCGGGGCCGGCGATGGTGACCCACGCGCGGTCGGCGGTTTTGGGAAGATTATACGGATTGATGATGACGGGCTTGGCCCAGCCCACGATCGGGAAACCGCCGAGAATGCCGATCAGCGGGATGATCACAGTACCGAACAGATCGATGTGCACCAGCGGGTTGAGCGACACGCGACCTTGCGAACGCGGCGTATTGTCACCGAGCCGATCGGCCATGGCGGCGTGACCCCATTCGTGCACCGTCAGGCTTGCGATGACGATGAGGTAGGCGATCAGGCTGTTGTAAAGCTGGACTGTATTCATGAAACAACTACGTGCGACAGATCACGATTGTCCCGCGGGCGGCGGGGGAGTGGCCGGGCGGCGGCTCGGCAGGTGGTCGGCGCAATAGCACTGATCGTCGGCGGCGTAGCGGAAATCGAGCATGGGGTCGGTGAGATCGGTGCGACCGCAAACGACGCAGGTATGGCGGGGTTCTCGGGTTTCGGTTGCCTCGGCGACGCGTCGCACCTGGCGACGTCCGGTCTGGCGGACCGAGCGGAGCATGTCGCCGGCGAAAAACAGGAGGAAGTTTCCGACGACGGCGATGATCGCGAGTTTGTCGGCGCGTCCGCCGACGGCGAAGGCATACCCGTAACCAATCCATGCGATTAGCGCGAGCCACTTGATCTTCACCGGAAGGATGAAGAAGAGCAGCAGCTCGAAATTGGGATGAAGGCGCGCGAAAGCCAAAAAGACCGAACCGCCGATGAAGAGATTGGTGGCGGCGGAATGCGGCGAGAAGAATGACAGACCGACGGTGAGAGCCCAGCCGGTGAGGAGAAAAAGATTGTAGCGCAGCGCGCCCCACTGGTGCTCAAGCGCGGTGCCATAGAGGTAAAAAAGATAAAGCGCGAAGGCGATGAAGAGCCATCCTTGCGCCGGGGGGATGAACACGAAGGAGAACAAGCGCCACCATTCGCCGGCGAGCACCTGCGACGGGATGAGCAGCAGGAAATTCGGATCGATCAGCCCCAGCATCGAGGTGAGCAGCACAAACACCTGCCCGATCACGATGAACAGGGAGATATTGGTGATGGCGTAAGGCTCGAGGCGGCGGCCGAGTCGATAAGTCCAGGACATGGGCGCAACGTTCTAGGGCGATTCCCCGCAATTCAACCGCGAATGGCGCGAAGTTTTGTTCCTGCACGCACGCGCGGAAGCGGGCGTGTGCGACGGTTCACAACGCGTAACCGATGGAGCTTGTGATGCGTTGATCGGTGCGCAGCTCGGGATCGGCCACGCTGTTGTCGTACTCGAACTCGTAGCGGATGTTGAGCGACACGCGATTGCTTACGCGGCCCTGCAGTGAGGTGTTGAAACGGATGCGGTAGTTTTCCGTCGTCTGCGAGCCCTGCACGATCGGGTTGGTGGAGTAGAGGATGTTGGACTCCTGCAAGAGCGAGAGGCGGCCGTTGATCTTGTAACTATAGTCTTGGAAAAACTCGCTGAGATAAACGACGTCCTCCGTGATGCCCTCCACCTGGCGATATTGCGCGGTGGCGCCGAGGCCGGCGTTGAGCACGTGGCGTTGATGCTGGAAAATGCGGTAACCGAGACCGGCGTTTTGCTCGAAGCTGTTGTCGATGTTTTTGACCTGGTCGGAGAGATAGCTGCTCAACGTCTGCGTGAACATGCGTTCGCCGAACTCGTGGCGCCAACGGAAGGAGCCTTCGTAGCGTTCGGAGTTCACTTGGTCGTTTTGTTTGCCGTAGAGCGCGCGAGCGGACGCTTTGTAGAGATTGGCGGTCTGCGCGTTGTTTTCCAAATCGATGCGCAGCGAGCCGCTGAGCACATCGCGGCGTCCGGATTGTTGCTGATAACCAAACTCCAATTTGCCTTTCCAGCGCTTCTGCTTGGGCGCATCGGCGCTGGCGGTTTTGGCCGGAGCGGTGGATGCCGCGGGCGGAGGCTTGGAAGCGACGGCGGCGGGCTGCTCGCCCTTCGCGGGCTTCGTCGCGGTCGCGTCGGTGGACGAGGCGGGTTTGGCGCCGGGTTGCGTGGGCGGCAGGCCGACGAGGCTCTCGACGGGCGTGTCGGGCACCTCGGCGACTTGCGCTTCGGTGGAGGGGATCAGGATCGTGCCGAGGACCGGCGATTTGAAATAGATGACACCGTTTTCGGTTTTCAGATGTTCCCCGCGGAGAATGTCGCCATTGCGCAGGCGCAGTTCAGTGGCGGCGGAGAGGGACAACGAAGCGGAACCGACGAGAGAAAAGAGAAAGAAGAATCTGAAAACGGAACGGAACATTCTGAGTTGAAGAAACGAAACAACCGCCGCGGCTTGACGCCTCGGGCGAGTGTTTTGATGCGGACGAAAATGGCGCACAAAGGCGCCACCGAAAGCGACGCCTACTTCACAGTATCGGACGAGGACGCGCTCTCTGAAGCGGACGGATTTTGAGAGGCTGGAGGCTGATCCAGGGTGTCGGCGATTTTATTTTTCTGACGCGACAGAGCAGGATCGTTGACTTGTGCGAGGAGACGCCGGGCTTCGTCGGTACGCTGCAGCTCGTGCAGCACCTTGGCTTGATGAAGGCGGCAGACCTCTTGTTCGACGCCGGGGCGGAGCTTTTTCTCGAAATTTTGCCAGAAGGTCAGCGCGGTCTCCCAATCGCCTTTCTCGAGTTCGTAAAACGAAAGTCCGTATTGGTACGAATAACGCCAGTCGTCGGGCGCGAGCTCCATGGCGCGGAGAAACGCCTTTTGCATCGTGTCGTCGATCGCGGCGCGGCTCCATTCGGCGCTTTTCAAAAAGTCTTCGCGTGCCTCGTAAAGCAGCATGCCGAGCTGGTAGTGATAAAGGGGTTCCTCGGGCTCGAGTTTGATCGCGGCCATGAAGTAGGACAGGGCTTCGAGCGGTTTGCCTTCTTCGGCGAGATAGTTGCCCAACTGGTTTTTGACGATCGGGATGTCCTTATCGAGTTGGTTGGCGCGCAGAAGCATCGTAACGGATTCTTTGCGCATACCGGCTTTGCCGAGCATGAGTCCGTAAGCGACGTACGCCGGCGCGAAGTCCTGATGCGCGCGGATGAGTTTGTCGTAGTCGTTCGCGAGTTGCTGCAACTCCGTGCGCAATGCGTCCTCGTCCACGCGGTCGCCCGCGGCTTCGGCTTTTTCGAAAATCGCTTTTTGCGTGGCGACCAGCTCCTTCAAGCGTTCCGCAGGATCGGCAGGAGGCACCGCCATCAGCGGAGCCAAACCGGCGCAAATGAGGCCGAGAAAAAATAAACCGAAACGCGCGAAAGACATGGAGGAGTGCGACCCAAAGAAGGCTGCGAAGTGCCACGCGTAAAGCGTACGCGCAGGACTTACGGAAATTTTTTCGCGCGCACGTTCGTCGCAAAAATTTTCATACGGCGATTTTCTCTGCAAATGCGCGCCACGCGGAGGGTTGTTGCAGCGCGTGCGTGTGAAGGGCGCCGCGTCCGGTACGCGACGGATTGCCTCGCGGATTTTTTCGCGAAACTTCCGCGTCCATGCCCGCCGCGAACGAAGATCTTCGCGCTGTTTCCGCGATCAAGGGACGCGGGACGGCGATCCAGCCTCCGAATCGTTTCGAGCGGCTGCAGGTCGCGTGCGATGCCGACACGTGGCAGAGCGATCTGGACGGCGTGCCGGACGAGCGGCCCGATCCGCGCACGCAATTTTTCTACGACAACACCACGACGATCCTCGCGCAAAACGACAGCCCGGACATCCCGTTCTCGTACGGCATCAATGTCTACCGCGGCTGCGAGCACGGCTGTGCCTACTGTTTCGCGCGTCCGTATCACGAATATCTCGGCTGGAGCAGCGGTTTGGATTTCGAGACAAAAATCCTCGTGAAGCTCCGCGCGCCCGAGTTGCTGCGCAAAGAACTTTCGCGCCCGAAATGGCAGCCGCAGTTGATCGCGATGAGCGGCGCGACGGATTGTTATCAACCGGCGGAGCGGCACTTCCAACTCACGCGCCGCTGCCTCGAAGTGTTTGCCGATGTGCGCAATCCGGTCGGTATCATCACCAAAAACTTCCTCATCACGCGCGACCGCGATCTGCTGGCCGAGCTCGCGCGTTGGAAATGCGTGGCCGTGTCGATCACCCTCACGACGCTCGATCCCGAGCTCGCGGGAAAACTCGAACCGCGCGCGGCGCGTCCCGAGCATCGCTTGCGCGCGATCCGCATGCTCGCCGACGCGGGCGTGCCGGTGGGCGTGATGGTCGCGCCGGTGATTCCCGGACTCACCGAGCACGAACTGCCGGCGATCCTCGACGCCGCCGCGAAAGCCGGGGCGCAGCACGCGGGTTATGTGCTGCTGCGCCTGCCGTTCGCGGTGAAAACGGTTTTCTCGCAATGGCTCGACGTGCACGCGCCGTCCAAAAAAGCGCGCGTGCTGGACCGCGTGCGCGAATTGCGCGGCGGCGAACTCAATGTCTCCGATTGGGGCAAGCGCCTGCGTGGCGAAGGCATTTTTGCGGAGCAAGTGCACGACATGTTCGCCGTGGCCTCGCGTCGCGTCGGGCTAAATCGACGCCTGCGCGACGATCTCTCGACCGAATATTTTCGTCGTCCGGGCGGCACGCAGATGGAGTTGTTCTGATCGGTGCGGCGGGCGATTCGCGGGCTCAGTTGGCGAGTTTGAAACGCACCAACTCGATGGCGAAACGAACGGTTTTTTTGTCGGTGATCTCGAGACGGACCGAGCGACCTTCCACGTAAGGTTTGGCATCGCGAATCGCCTGCTTAATCGCGGCGGGCAGCTTGAAGTCGAGCGCCGCTGCGGCGGCTTTTTCACCGAGCACGATCACCGCGAGAAAACGACCTTCCTGCGGCGCGAGATAACCGAGTGTGCGTTTCCCGTTTTTGAGCACGAAGAACCACCCCGCGCTTTTGCCGTAGTGTTTCCACTCGGTGGCGAACGTCGGACCGAGCGTGGCGAGTTCTTCGCAAAACAGCGCCCACGCGGAGCGCGCGGTGCCGAGGACGTCGTCCACCGCGCGTGCGGTGGGTGGGTGGTTTTTATCGGCAAACTGGCTGACAGCCATGGCGAAAAAAGGGATGCGAAATGGCAGCGCGTCGCGCGAGGCGGAGGCAAGCGCAGTCGATCGCATGCTGTCTTTCTGCTTTCGCCGCCGGCCGCTTTCGTGATTCTCCGCCGCATGGCCGACCGCGATTATGTGATTGGTTTCGATGCCGACGACACGCTCTGGCACAACGAGACCATTTTTGAAAACGTGCACATCCGCTTCCGCAAACTGCTCGCGGACTATCACGACGCGGAGACGGTCGATCGCACGCAGTTCGCCACCGAGATGCGCAATCTCGAGCTCTACGGTTACGGCGTGAAAGGCTTCACGCTGTCGGCCATCGAGACCGCGATCCAGTTGACCGATGGCAAAATCAGCGCGCGCGAAATTCGCGAGTTGATCGAGCTCGGCCGCTCGATGCTCGAACATCCGGTGGAGTTGCTCGACGGCGTGGAAGAAACGCTCGCCGCACTCGCGCCTGCATATCGGCTCATCGTCATCACGAAGGGCGATCTTCGCGACCAGGCGCGCAAGCTGCGCAAGTCGGGTCTCGCGGACCGCTTTCGTCATGTGGAGATCGTCGCCGAAAAAGATGAACACACGTACGGGGCGATTTTCCGGCGTCATGCGATCGCGCCGGAGAATTTCCTCATGGTCGGCAATTCGTTGAAGTCCGACATCCTGCCTGTTCTCTCGCTCGGAGGCTCGGGCGCGCATGTGCCTTATCCGCTGACCTGGGCGCATGAGCGCGTCGAACAAATGCCCGTCGCGGAAGGCCGGTTTTTCCCGTTAAAAAATCTGCGCGAGTTGCCCGCGGTGATCGCCGCTTGGACGCGCACGACGGGCTGAACGAAGGCGTTGATCACGCGCTTCCCCAGGCGTTTGCGAAGACGTTTCCACGTTGGAAATTGGGAGGCGGAAGCTCTGGGCGCGGCTTGCCTGGTTCTTTGGCTGCACTAAGTTGCGCCTGTGAGTACTCCGAGCATCAAGGAACTTCGACAGGCCCGCGCGCGTGAATCCCATCGCGCGCCCCGATGGCTGCGCTGGCTGTTGATCGCGGCCGGCGTTTTTGCGTTGTATGTGATCGTCGGCTTTTTCGTCGCGCCGCCGATCGTGCGCTCGCAACTGGAGAAGCGTCTCGCCGCCGAATTGGGACGCGAGGTGCGGGTGGAAAAAGTGCGCATCAACCCGCTCACCTTGTCCGGCGCGATCGAAGGCTTCGCGATCCGCGAAGCGAGCGGGCAGGGCGATTTCGTCGCGTGGCGACGCGCCTTCGCCAATGTGGATTCTTGGTCGGTGTTTTCGAGCGAATGGCGTTTCGACGAAGTCACGCTCGATGGCGCACGCGCCAATGTCGCGGTCGATCGCGAAGGCCGATTCAATTTTGCCGACATCCTCGAGCGGTTCACGGCCAAGGAAGAAACTGAGCCCGTTTCCACGGACAAACCGCGCGCGCTGCGCATCGTGCGCCTCACGGTGTCGGATGCGCGTCTCGATTATGCGGAAGATCTGCCGACGGCGCCCTTCGCGACGACGGTGGGGCCGGTGAGTTTTTCGCTGCGCGATTTCAGCACGGGCGGCGAAGACGATGCGCCGGGACAATTCACCGCGACGACGGAATCGGGCGAGAGCATCGGCTGGCGCGGTACGCTCGCGGTGGCGCCGCTGCGCTCTTCGGGCGATGTGTCGCTCGGAAACATCGTTCTGAAAAAATACATGCCGTACGTCGCGCGTTTCGCGAACTTCGAGATCTCCGACGGTATCCTCGGTTTCAATACACACTACGACATTACCATCGCGGGCGAACGGCCGTCGTTGAAAGTGCGGGATGGTGTGCTGTCGTTGCAGTCGTTTAAGCTCGGCGCGCCCGGCGCGGCTCCGGCGATCGCTCTCGATAAGTTGGACGTGCAAGGCATCGCCGCGGATGGCGACGCGATGAAAGCGTCGGTGACGCGAGTGGGTTTGGCGGGCGGGCGCATCGAAGTGACGCGCGAAGCCGAAGGCATCGATTTGCTGCGCTTGTTGGAACCCAAGATCGAAGGGGCTGCGGCGGAAACGACCGGCACGTCTTCCGGTAGTGCTGGCATGAATACACCGGCCGCGATCGACGCGACGCTGGGAGAGCTCGCGGTCACGGGTTTGACGGTGATTGCCAACGACACGACCACGCCGCGCCCTGCGCGCCAGGAAGTGTCGGATATTTCGCTGACGCTCAAAGACGTCTCGCTCGCGGATCTCGCGAAAGCGTCTCCGATCACGTTCCTCGCAAAGTTCCCGGAAGGCGGTTCGCTCGCCGTCAATGGTTCGCTTGCGCCTCAACCGCTGAGGGGAGACCTCGCGATCGAGCTGGCACAAGTCCCGCTCGCGCCGCTCAGCCCGTACGTGGAGATGTTTGCCGATGTGCGTTTGGTGCAAGGCGTGGTTTCCGCGCAAGCGCGTGTGAATATGGACACGCCCGCCGGCGCTTCGCTGCCCGCGATCACCGCGCGTGCGGATAGCACGATCGAAAATTTCCTCGTGAAAGAAGCCGACGACACGACGGAGCTCGCCCGCTGGACAACGCTCGCCATTCGCGGCGTCGAAGCCACGACCGTGCCGTCGATCAAACTGCTCGTCGCGGAGGTCGAATGGACCGATCCCGCGGGATTCGTGACGGTTTCGGAAGACGGCACGCTCGCGGTGTTGGATCTTTTGAAAAAGCCGGCGGACGAAAATGCAGACGCGCCGGCTCCCGCGCCCGCGAAGGGAGCGCCGTCGCAAAGCACGCCGCCCTTCATCGCGCTCGATCGGTTTGTGCTGAACAACGCGTCGTTCACCTTCCGCGACCGCTCGACCGAGCCGGACGTGGTGGCGGCGCTCAATCAGCTCAGCGGCACCGTCGCCGGCCTTTCGTCGGCCAATCTCGCGCGGGCCGATGTCGATTTGAAGGGCAAGGTGAATGGTGTATCCGATGTTTCGATACGCGGGCAGATCAACCCGCTCGCCGCGGATGCGTTTACCGATCTGGTGGTGGATTTCCGCGGCATCGATCTGCGTCCGACCGGTCCGTATGTGGCCAAATACGCGGGTTATCAGCTCGATAAAGGCGCGCTTACGTTGGACGTGAAAGCGAAGCTCTCGCAGCAGCGTCTCGACATGGCCAATGTGGTGACGCTCGACCAGTTCACGCTCGGTGAAAAGAGCAACAGTCCCGACGCCACCAAGCTGCCCGTTACGCTGGCGCTCGCACTCCTGCGCGACCGTCAGGGGAAAATCGTACTCGATGTCCCCGTGCAGGGACGAATCGACGATCCGGAGTTTCGCATTGGCCGCGTGGTGATGCGCGTGATCGGTAACATTCTGACCAAGGCGGCGACCTCGCCGTTTTCGTTGCTCGGCTCGATGTTCGGCGGTGGCGACAAGGGCGAGGAACTCGCGTTTCAGGAGTTTGTCGCCGGCACCGCCGAACTGACGCCGGAAAGTATTCAAAAACTCGATACGCTGGTGAAGGGGTTGACGGAGCGTCCCGCGCTGAATCTCGAAATCGCAGGTTCCTACGACGCGAACGCGGATGCGCCGGCCTTGCGCGAACGTGAGTTTGAAAAAGGACTGCGCGCGTTGCTGTGGGAGGAGCAGCAGCGTCTCGCCCCGGATGGTCAGGACGTTCCGCCGCTCGAGGAGATCACCGTGTCGCCGCAAGCGCGCACGCGTTTGATCACGATGATGTATCGACTGGCGTTCCCTGAACAGATAACCACGGCGCAACAATCGCCAGCTAACCCAACGCCGGCCGTCGAAGCGCCGGCTACGGAAGAGCGCACGGTGCAAGCGCCGATCGGTCCGCGTTTCCGTCGCGCCGGAGCGCCGGTGGCCGTTTCGCGCACGGCTCGCCGTGAAACGCCGGCGCCCGCTGCGCCCGAAGTGAAGGCGCCGACGGAATCGCCAGCGACAGCGCAACCGGGTCCGAGCGTGGACGAAATGCGCGCGAAGCTGCTCGCAGCGATGCCGGTCGATGAGGATGTGTTGCGCGAACTCGCGGCAGAGCGTGCGCAGCGTGTGCGTGCTTATTTGGTCGAGACGGGTGGCATCGAGGCCGCACGTATTTCGATCGCGCCGGAAGCGGCGAAGGGTCCGCGCGCGGATCTGCAGTTGAAGTGAACGACGAGGCCATCATCGCATGTCGCCCGGGATGCGGGGCGTGTTGTATCGCGCCCAGTATCGCATCGATCCCCGGTATGGGTTTCAAACCGGCCGGGGTGCGTTGTGTGCATCTGTCGGAGGATTTTCGCTGCGCGTTGTTTGGTCGGCCAGAGCGGCCGGCCGTGTGTGCGAGTTTGCGTCCGCTCGCGTCGATGTGCGGCGCGAGTCGTGACGAAGCGACGGCTTATCTCAGCGAGTTGGAGCGATTGACCGCACCTGATCCACGTTGAAAACGCGCGAGAAAAACGTGCACGTTCTCAGTGATGATGGCCGTGCGCGCCGGAACCCATTTCGGCCATCCATTCAAAATATTCGGGACCGAGATCGGCGCGGCGGCGCATGGAGAGCACATCGGGCAGGCGCGTGAGTTCGTCTTCGACCTGATCGAGACGGTGCGCGTCGCTGACGAGGAGCAGCATGCGGCTTTCGATGCCGCTCGGGAGCGGCACGCAGAGGATGGCTTCGAGATTGAAACCGCCGTCGGCGAAAACCGCGGTGATGCGAGCCATGGCGCCCGGATGATTCTGGACGCGGAGCTCGAGCACAGTGGTTGGCGAAGGCTTGCGAGTGATGGCGGAGGGACTGGGAGGAGTTGGCATGATGACGGTCCCGCCTCTCGCGTTGCGCAGCCGGGGCAACAAAAACCCCCTCGGCGCAGCGCCAGAGGGGGAAATTGATTGTGTTTATGGAATCAAGATCCGCCTGGCGTGCCTGCACGCGCGACTACGACGACCACGGATACGCGGGCGGCGAGAGCGACGGATTTGGCGACGAGGCGGTTCATGAAGGAGTGCCCAAGCAAGCGCCGGCGCGCGGATGCGTCAAGGCGCAGATTTGTTTCGCGCGCGCGTGGAGCACCGTTTTCAGAGGAAGCGGCGCGTTTGCTCGGCGCGCATTTAGCGGAGCCTTTACGCGCTCGGGATATGGGAGACGTCGAAAAACGACCGCTGCTCAGCGCGACGAGCCGCGCGTGCAACCGAGCGCGATGCGAGCGCCGCGGCGTCATTCTGACCGTTGACCTGTCATCGACGGCTCCCCACCTCTTGGGCCATGGCAAAACCGGATGAGCCCAAGGTGATTTTTTCGATGATCGGCGTCTCGAAGAAAATCGAGCGCAAGGAGATCCTGCGCGATGTGTCGCTGTCGTTTTATTACGGCGCGAAGATCGGCGTGCTCGGTCTGAACGGTTCGGGCAAATCATCGCTCATGCGCATCCTCGCGGGACGCGACACCGAGTACGATGGCCATGTGCATTTCGAGCCGGGCTATTCCGTGGGACTTCTCGAACAAGAGCCCCAACTCACGCCTGGCAAAACCGTGCGTGCTTGCGTCGAAGAAGGTGTGCAGCATCTCACCGATCTTGTCGCGGCCTACGATGCGTCGTGGGACGAAATCAACGATGCGCCGGATGACGAAACGCGCGACAAGATCACCGCGAAGCAAGGCGAGCTTCAGGAGAAAATCGATGCCCTCGGTGCGTGGGATATCGCGTCGCATGTCGACATGGCGATGGATGCGCTGCGTTGTCCGCCGGCGGAACAGATCGTGGATAATCTTTCCGGTGGTGAGCGTCGTCGTGTGGCGCTCGCGCGACTGCTCTTGCAGAAGCCGTCGATCTTGTTGCTCGACGAACCGACGAACCATCTCGACGCCGAGAGCGTGCACTGGCTCGAGCAACATCTCGCGCGCTACGAAGGCACGGTGATCGCGGTGACGCACGATCGTTATTTCCTCGATAATGTCGCGGGCTGGATTCTCGAGCTCTCGCACGGTCACGGGATTCCGTGGAAGGGAAATTATTCGTCGTGGCTCGAGCAGAAACAACGTCGCATGGCCGTGGAACAGCGCACCGAAGATCGCCGACAGAAAGCGATGGCGCGCGAGCTCGAATGGATCCGCAAATCGGCGAAGGCGCGGCAGGCGAAATCGCAGGCGCGCATCAACGCGTACGAAGCGATGCTCAAGGAAAACGTCGCGGAGAAAGAACGTGAGTTTGAGATTCTCATTCCGCCGGGGCCGCGTCTCGGCACGCTCGTCGTCGAAGCCGATAAAGTCGCGAAGAGTTACGGCGACAAATTGCTTTTCGAAAACGTGAGTTTCTCGCTGCCTCCCGGCGGCATCGTCGGCGTCGTCGGTCCCAACGGCGCGGGCAAAACCACGATGTTCAAACTCATCACCGGCGCGGAACAGCCCGATAGCGGCACGCTGCGCGTGGGACCCACGGTGCAGATCGCGCACGTGGATCAATCGCGCGATTCGCTGCCGGACGAAGCGACGATTTTCGAAGCGATCAGCGACGGACAGGAAACGCTGAAGCTCGGCGGACGCGACGTGAACGCCCGTGCGTATTGCGCGCAGTTTGGTTTCACCGGCGCGGATCAGCAAAAGAAAGTCGGCGTGCTTTCCGGCGGTGAACGCAATCGTGTGCATCTCGCGCGTCTGTTGAAGAGCGGCGCCAACTTGATTCTGCTCGACGAACCGACGAATGACCTCGATGTAAACTCGATCCGTGCGCTTGAAGAAGGTCTAGAAAACTTCGCCGGCTGCGCGGTGGTGGTTTCGCACGATCGCTGGTTCCTCGATCGCGTGGCCACGCACATCCTCGCCTTCGAAGGCGACAGCGTGGTGCAGTGGTGGTCGGGCAACTACACGAGTTATCTCGAAGATTACCGGCGTCGCAAAGGTAAGGACGCGGATCAGCCGCACCGCATCAAGTATCGCAAGCTCTCGAGATAAATGGAACCCGCGGCGATGCCGCCGGGTCGTCGAGTGCTCCGTTTTTGGGTTGAGCGAGCCGGTTTGCGCGCTTCACTCACGCGCGGTGCGGGAGGCCGGCATGGGGCTGCGCGTCTCGCGTCTTTATTCCATGACTTCGATGAAATCACTTCGCTTCGCTCTCGTTGCCGGTGCGCTTGCTGCGCTGCCGTTGATCAGTTCTGCCGCTCCGCGGTTTTATGCCCAGCCTTCGCTGGTGATTGTGGATGTGGATAACTTCGATACAGCGGCGGGAGCGTCCGTCGCCGTGGGCGCGGTGTTTGGCGGCAATCACGTGGTCGAGTTTGAAACCTCCCGTTTCGAGCTCTCGTCGAGTTTCGGGCTGAATTTCGATTTAACGGCCACGCCGCTGTTGCTGAACTACCGCTATGAGATCGCGACGACGGAGCGCTGGCTCCTTTCTGCGGGATTGTCCGCCGGGGCTATGTTGGAGGAGGTCGATTTCACCGATGTGTATTCGTTCCCGGGCTCGATTTATCACTACAACGAAAAGGACGAAGCCTTCGTGGTCGGTTTCAATGCAGGCATCGGTTATAAGATTGATGACCGCCTTTCCATCCATGCGAGCGCGCGCACGCTGCGCGCGGCGAAAAGCGACGTGTTTTCCGAAAGCAGTTTTCTCATGCTCCAACTCGGCCTGCGCTGTCGCTTTTGATCTTGGTGATGCGTGCCCGGTGCGGCGGAACACGCTTGCTCACGCCGGCTGTACAGCCTTTGGCTAAAGGTCCGCGGGAGCGTCGGTTGGCGACCGCGCGTCGCATTATGAAGTTCTCCAGCTTGTTCCTGTTGGCTCTCGCGACATCCGGTGTCGCGGCTTCCGCTCAGACAACACCCTCGGCCTCCGGGACGAAGGTCTATCTCCGGCCCTCGGCGGCGGTGATCATCCCTGGCGATGATTTTGAAGTCGGCGCAGGGGGATTGATCGCGTTTGGCGTTCAGTTCGCCGGACAGCATCACCTCGAGGTGGAGACTGGTTATCTCCACTCGGATATTAAAAACTCCTCGTACTCGATGGAGTTCATCCCGGCAGTCATAAATTATAAATACACGCTCTCGTTGTCGGAGCGTTTCTCGCTCCAGGCCGGCATCACGGCGGGCGCGATGTATCAAAAGCTGGATTTGAGTTCCTACGGCTACGGTGTGACGGGCGAAACGAAGTCGTCGGCGGCCTTTGGCCTGAATGCCGGCGCGCGATTCAAGGTGACCGAACGACTCGCGCTGGACGCCGGCGCCAAGGTGCTGCGCATCGGCGAGACGCGCTACACCACCGAAGGCGACGTCACGATCTTCCACGCGGGTCTTAACGTCCGCCTCTAACCTGAGATACGATCTTCCGCGAAGCCGGCGCCTGCCGGCTTTTTTGTGTCCGGCGATCATGGATCGCGTGTATCCAAAATTTCATGACACGCGTTTGAGCGGGACTGTCACGGCGCGAGGTGCATTGCCTTAAAGGAGGTCGGGCGCTTGGGTGGACCGATGTCTTCACTTTCTCCCATCCGGCCGCGTGTGCTTACCTATCTGTGCTATGGCGCAATGATGGGGCTCGCGATCGGGTTGAATCTGCTGCCGGTTTTTCTGACCACGCTGAGCGAACTCTTTGGCGGCGCCGAAGGTTTGACCAAGGAGCAACTCGGACGGCTCGGTGCGCTGACCTTCGCGGGATTATCGATCGGCATCGTGATCACCGGACCGCTGGCGGATCGCTTCGGCGCGAAGACGTTTGTGCAGCTCGGCAACGCGACGATCGCGTTGAGTCTTTTGGGGCTCGCGTTTGCGCCGACGTATTTATCGACGGGCGTTTGGATGTTTGTGCTCGGGCTTGGCGCGGGCGTGCTCGACATGGTGTTGAGTCCGGTGGTGTCGGCGTTGAATCCCGGGCGGCGCGCTGCGGCGATGAACTGGCTGCACTCGTTTTACGGCGTCGGCGCGGTGATGACGATTTTGGTCGGCGCGATCGCGCTGCGCACCGGACTCGGCTGGCGCGGCACCTGTTTGTCGCTGATCGTGATTCCAGGGGGATTGTTGGTGGCGTTTGCGTGCCAAGGATTTCCCTCCATGACGCCGGAAGGTGTGCGCACGCCGTTGCGGGCGTTGGTGCGCAAGCTGTGGTTTGTCGCGGCATTGGCGGCGATTTTTCTCGGAGGAGCGACCGAACTCGGCATGTCGCAATGGCTGCCCGCGTACGCGGAAACGACGCTCGGATTCTCGCAATGGACGGCGAACATGTCGCTGCTCGCGTTCTCCGTCGCGATCACGCTGGGACGCATGGTCATCGGCACGCTCGGTGAACGCATGACCTCGTTTCAAATCCTCGCGTGGAGCTGCAGCACATCGGTGGTGTTGTTCCTGATGGGATCGTTTTTGCCGTGGCCTAACGCGGCCTTGGTCGCATGCGTGGTGGTGGGATTCACGGGCAGTTGTTTGTGGCCGACGATGCTCGCGGTCGCGGCGGATCGTTATCCAGATGGCGGCGCGACGATGTTTGGCGCGCTCGCGGCACTGGGGAATGCCGGCGGCATCGTCATGCCGTGGATCGTCGGTTGGGTGGCTGATCGCAGCGATCTGCACTGGGGATTGGCGGTGTCGGCATTGGCGCCGGCGTTGATGTTTCCGCTCGTGATCGCGCTCGGACGACGCAGCGCCTGAGACGCACGCACTACGCGGGAGGGGCAGCGGCGGAGGAGATGCGGGCGGAAACGCGCGAGGACTTTCGCGCACTCGCGCGTATCACGGGAACAGCTACATTGTAACCGACATGACCGCACGACACTGGACTTTGGTTGTTCTCATCGCCGTCGTGGCCGCCGCGGGCGGCTATTTTTTTGCACGACAAAATCACGCGCATGCGGGAGGTGCGTCCGCGGACGGAGGTCGTCGGGTGGCGTTTTATCAGAGTCCGATGCACCCGTGGATAAAGTCCGACCGGCCGGGCAAGTGCACGATCTGCGGCATGGACCTCGTGCCGGTTTATGAAGGCGACACCGGCCATGCGCAGAGCAGCGCGCTCGTGATGTTGCCCCCCGCGTCGGCGTCCGTGATCGGCATGAAGACGAGCGAAGTCGCACGTGGTAACTGGGTGAAGACGTTGAGGGTGAATGGCGTTCTTGAAGCAGACGAAACGCGACGTCGTGTAGTGTCGGCGCATGTGCCTGGTCGCATCGAAAAACTCTACGTCAACGAAATCGGTGCGCGCGTGGAGGCGGGCCAACCGCTCGCGATGCTCTACAGTCCCGAAGTGCAAACCGCGCAGCGTCAATACGTGGAGCGTTTTCGCGCGGGGCCGAGCGCGGTGACGGCGTCGGAACTCGCCGATGCGCGCGAACGTTTGCTGGCGATGGGATTGTTGCCGCACGAAATCGCCGAGCTTGAGGAAACGCTGCGTCCGCAAGCGACGGTTGAAGTTCACGCGCACGCGGGCGGGACGATCATCTCGCGCGCGGCGTACGTGGGCCAATACGTGGACACGCACGACAAGATCTTCGAAGTCGCCGACTTTTCGACGCTGTGGTTTGTCTTCGACGCGTACGAAGCGGATCTGCCGGATATTCGCGAAGGACTGCCGGTGGAGGTGACGGTGGCGAATGGGGGTGAGGCGATGGTCGCGCCGATCACCTTTGTCGATCCCAACATGAATCCGCTCAATCGCACGGCACGCGTGCGGGTGGTATTGGATAATGCATCAGGTGCGCTCAAGCACGGTCAGCTCGCCACGGGACGCGTGCGTATTGAAAAACAGGATACGTTGCTGGTGCCGCGTTCCGCCGTGTTGCATACCCGTGCGCGCCCGGTGGTTTTTGTGGAAAAAGGCGAGGGTGCGTACGAGCCGCGCACGGTGACGCTTGGTCATGCGGGCGACGAAGCCTATGCGGTAATCGACGGACTCCGTGCAGGCGAACGCGTGGTCACGCAAGGCGCGTTGTTGCTCGATGGTCAGGCGCAGCTTGCGCACGCCACGACCGAGTCATCGCATGAACACGCGCACGGTCACGCCGCGGAAAAAGCGCCTTCGACGTCGGCCGATGGTATCGATGCCGCGCAGTTGGAAGCACTGGTGTTGGCCGCTGCGGATGTTTCCGCCGCGCTCGCGGCAGACGATCTGCCCGGTTTTCAGAAGATGTATCCAAAATTTCATGATGCCTTCACGAAGGCATCGTCGTTGCCCGAGTCGCTGAAGACGCAGGGGGAAAAGCTCGTGGACGGGCCCGACCTCAAGGCGGCCCGTCGGGCGTTCGAGCCGTTCAGCACCGGGCTGGCGGATCTCGCGCGGGCGGCGCATCTGCATCATCGCGGCGTTGTGAAAATCTTTCAGTGTCCGATGACGCCGGTGCTCGGTGTCGGGCGCTGGGTGCAGCGTGATGCGGAGCTGCGGAACCCGTTTTTCGGGTCCGCGATGCTCGAGTGCGGCGAAGAGATCGAGTGATACCTGAGCCGCCATGATCGCGCACATCATTCGTTGGTCGCTGCAGAACCGCTTCATCGTCATCGCCGCGTTGATCGGCGTGTGTGCGTGGGGCTTCGTCTCGCTGAAGCGCGTGCCGGTCGATGCGATTCCCGACCTCTCCGAGAATCAGGTGATCGTATATGCCGATTGGGCGGGGCGCTCGCCGCAGGAGGTCGAGGATCAAGTCACGTACCCGCTGTCGGTTTCGTTGCAGGGGCTCGCGGGCGTGAAGTCCGTGCGCGCGACATCGATGTTCGGGTTCTCGTTTCTCACGGTGATCTTTCGCGACGACGTGGAAACGTACTTCGCGCGCACGCGCGTGCTCGAGCGGTTGAACTCGCTCGGCGATCTGCTGCCTGAAGGTGTGGTCGCGCGACTCGGGCCCGACGCGACGGGACTTGGTTGGGTGTACCAATATTATCTGAAGGACGAGTCGGGTGCGCACGATCTCGGTTCGTTGCGCGCGTTGCAGGACACGTTTGTGCGTTATCAACTCGCTTCCGTGCCCGGCGTGGCGGAGGTCGCGAGCATCGGCGGTTTCGTGCGTCAGTGGCAGGTCGAAGTGTCGTCGGTGAAACTGAAGCAATACGACCTGATGCTCGGCGAAGTGATGGACGCGGTCGCGGCGGGCAATCTCAACGTCGGCGGAAAAACGATCGAAGAAAATGGCGCGGAGTTTGTCGTGCGCGGTGTGGGTTTGGTCACGAATGCGGCCGATCTCGAATCGATCGTGATACGTCCGCGCGAAGGCACCCCGTTGTATTTGCGCGATGTGGCGACGGTGCGGGTGGGCGGCGATTTTCGGCGCGGTACGCTCGACGTGAACGGCCGCGAAGTCGTCGGAGGCATCGTGGTGATGCGTTACGGCGAAAACGCATATCAAGTCATCAAGGACGTGAAGGCGCGCATCGCGTCGATCGCGTCCGGACTTCCCGATGGAGTGACGATCGAGCCGTTTTATGATCGCAGCGATTTGATCGCGCGTGCGATCGCGACGCTGAAAGACGCGCTGCTCGAAGAGATCGTGTTGGTGACGCTCATGCACGTCTTCTTCCTCTGGCATTTCCGCAGCATTCTCATCGTGACGCTGCCGCTGCCGGCATCGATTTTGATTTCGTTTATCCTGATGTATCACTTCGGGATTCCGTCGCACATCATGTCGCTGACGGGCATCGCGATCGCCATCGGCGTGTTGGTGGATGCGGGCATCGTGATGACGGAAAATGTCATCCGACATTGCGAGCTGGAGGAAGAAAAACTCGGACGACGACTCAACGCGGCGGAGGTGTTCGAGCTGACGATGAACTCATGTCAGCAGATCGGGCGCCCGATGTTTTTTTCGATTCTCGTCGTGGTGCTGGCGTTTGTGCCGGTGTTCATGCTGTCGGGTCAGGCGGGGAAAATGTTTCACCCGCTCGCGTGGACAAAAGTATTCGCGATCATGGGCGCGCTGATGCTCGCGATCACGGCGGTGCCGGTGCTCTGCACGTTCTTTGTGCGCGGACCGTTTCGTCGCGAAGAGGACAACTGGCTGATGCGCTTCCTGCTGAAGTGCTACGATCCGTTTTTGAATTTTGCGCTTAAACGACGCGCGCTGGTGCTCGTGCTTGCGGGTGGACTGCTCGCGGTGTGTGTCGTGATCGCGTTTGGTTTGCCGCGTGCGGTGAATGCGCGCTTGCCCGACAACATCGCGCGACACACGCAGGGCTTCGGCAGTGAGTTCATGCCCACGTTGGAGGAAGGCTCGCTGTTGTTCATGCCGGTGTTGTTGCCGGCGACGTCGCTCACCGAAGTGAATCGCATCATGGCGTGGCAGGATCGCGTGATGAGCTCGCATCCCGCGGTGGCATCGGTCGGCGGAAAACTCGGACGCGCGGAAACGGCGACCGATCCTGCGCCCGTGGAAATGATCGAAACGACGATCGTGTTAAAACCGGAGACCGAGTGGCCGGAAGGCACGACGAAAGACTCCATCATCGCGGATCTGTCAGAGATGCTCACGCAAGTGCCGGGATATGTACCCGGGTTTTTGCAGCCGATCGAAAATCGCATCCTCATGACGAGCACGGGCATTCGCGCGCAAGTGGGCGTGAAGATCTTTGGCGACGATCTCGATGCGCTGCAGCAAAAGGCCTTCGACGTGGAACGTGTCGTCGCATCGATTCCCGGCGCAGCGGGTGTGGCGCCTTCGCGAGTGCAGGGGAAACCATATGTCGAAATCGCGGTGCGCCGCGAAGACCTCGCGCGCTACGGGCTCTCGGTGAAACATGTGTTCGACTACGTGGAAGCCGGACTCGGCGGAGCGAATGTCGGCACGACGATTCACGGACGCGAGCGCTGGCCGATTCAAGTGCGGCTCGATGATTCCGACCGCAGCGACATCGAGCGACTCGGCGAGGTGTTGTTGCCCACGCCATCGGGCGCATCGATTCAGCTGAAACAAGTGGCGGATATTCGTCGCACGATCGGACCGAGCGAGATCGCATCGGAGAACGGACGACTGCGCGTGTTTGTGCAGGCGAATGTGCAAGGCCGCGATCTCGGCAGCTTCGTCGAAAGCGTGCGCGAACGCGTTTCCGCCGAGGTGAAACTCGAGCCGGGCATGACGATCGAATACGCGGGCGAGTATGAGAACCAGCTGCAGGCGCGACGCTCGCTCATGTGGATTTTCCCCGCGGTGTTTGTCATCATCTTTGCGGTGCTCGTGATCACCTTCCATAATGTGGCGGAAGCGGCACACGTGATCCTCGCGGTGCCGTTCGCGCTGACTGGCGGCGTGCTGTTGCAGTGGTGGATGGGCTTCAATTTCAGCGTGGCCGTGTGGGTCGGCTACATCGCGTTGTTTGGCACGGCGATTCAGACCGGCGTGGTCATGGTCGTGTATCTCGAAGAAGCGGTGGAGCGTGCGCAGAAGCGCTTGGGACGAGAAAAACTCACGCGCGAAGAACTCGTCGCGGCGGTGAAGGAAGGCGCGCGGCTCCGCCTGCGTCCGAAGGTGATGACCGTCGCCACGACGATCGCGTCGCTCATCCCGATCTTGTGGAGTCAACAAACGGGTTCCGAAGTCATGAAGCCGCTGGCGGCGCCCGTCGTGGGCGGCAGCATTTCGAGTTTGTTGCACATCCTGATCGTGACGCCGGTGATCTTCGCGTGGCTGCGCGAACGACGTTTTCGCCGTATCCAATAATCCATGACAACACGTCGGCCCAGCGGGCGGCGAAGGATGTTGCGCCGGCTCGCGTGCGACGTTTGCTGGGCGCATGATCGCTCCTCGGAAACGTCTCGCCTACGCGCTCGGGTACATCGAGCTCGGCTTGTTGCGTGAAGCGCGACGGGAGCTCGCGCGGCTGTTGGTGGCGGAGCGCGAGAGGCCCGAGGCGCTGGCGGTGCTGATCGAACTCGCGATGGCCGAGGACGATTGGGCGCAGGTCATCCGGCTCGCGCCTCGCGTGATCGAAGTCGCGCCATCGGTGGAGCGGCCGTGGATCGCGTGGGCGTATGCGTTGCGAGAAATCGGTGCGGTGGAAGAAGCGCGCACGGTGTTGTTGCGCGGGCAGACATTGATCGAGTCACCGACGCCGCTCGTGGATTACAATCTCGCGTGTTACGACTGTCTGCTCGGAGACCCGGAGCGCGCGCGTCAGCGGTTGCGGCGCGTGTTTCGCAGCGATCCGGCGTGGCGTGAGCAAGCGGCGACCGATCCGGATTTGCGCGGACTGGCGCTCGACGAAGTTGTTTGAGGGACGACGCGCTTCGACGGCGCTGTGCTCAACTCGCGTTTGCACGCGGAGGCCGCGGACGACGGCGATTCAAATCGGCGAGCAAACCGGGAAACGCGTCGCGGATGGGCGAATCGGCGAGATACGCCTCGGCTTCGACGAGACGACCGCGCGTGCGCAAACCCGCGTACACATGCAGCTCGAACTGCAAGCGGAGCGTGTCGGCGTCGGCGTTGAGCCCGAGTGCCTGCATTAAAAATAACAACGCTTCGACCGTGCTGAAGCGTCCGGGGATGTCTTGTTGCGAGCGCAGCCAGTAACGACTTTTCCCCGTCATCGGCAGATTCACGCGACGACCCCAGCGGTCGATCGTGCGCGCCATGTCGCCGGCCTGGGCCCACGAACCATCGATGAGCAACACTTGGATGCGTGCGGGATCCGGCGCTTCGGGGATCGCTTCACCCGATGGATGGAGGATCCACAACTCGCGATCCGGGCGATGCAGCGCGCTCGGATCGAAAGGCGAATCGCTTTGAAAAATATGCCGACGCGAAGCGGGCAGGGTGCGTTGAATCAGATGTCCTGTCGACGTCGGCTTAAGCACCTCCTCGTGATGCATGAGCACATCGACCGCGAGCGGAGTTTCCACGATGCGCAGCCCCGCGCAGATGCACCAGCGAGGGGATTGCTGGCAACGCGGACAGCGGACAGTGCCTTTGAGAACGACGCTACGGGACATGCTGCCGACGATGGCGGGGCAAGTGCGCCGCGCCGCCAAGCGTAAACGGATTTGATCATCATTCCGGCGGTCCTTGCGGATTGCATCGCGTGCGGGCACGTGGTTTTTGCGATCCCGAGTAAGCGTGGAACCCCGATGCGGTTATGAACGTCTCATCTGTCATCATGAAGAAATACCTCACACTTCTTTCGTGTTTGATGGCGTTGGTACTTGCGGGATGCAGCACCGTGCAGAGCCGCATCGAGGAGAAGGCGGATGTGTTTAATGCGCTGCCGCCGGAAACGCAGGCGCGCATTCGCCAGGGTTTGATCGATGTCGGTTACACGCCCGACATGGTGTACATCGCGATGGGCAAGCCGGACCGCATGCGCGAACGCTCCAACGCCGAAGGCGTCGAGTCCGTCTGGATCTACAATACGTATTATCAGGAGTATCAAGGTTCGCACTTCGTGGGTTATCGTCGTCACGTGTATTTCGATCCGCGCATCAAGGCGTACCGGGTTTATTATGAGCCGGTGCGCGCCGATGTATATCGCGATCGGACCGAGGAGGTTGCCCGCGTCGTCTTTCGCGACGGCAAAGTCGTCTCGATCGAGCAGATGAAAGACTGACGACCGAATCCGATTTTCTCCGGAGCTGTTTCTTATACCAACGACGAATGGGCGGCGCGCCGGCGGCCTGCTAGGTTGCCGGCATGAACTTGCCGCTCCTCCTTTTGATGAAACAAGCGCTGCCCATCGCGCTCCTCGCGCTGGCGTGGCTGGCGTACATCATTTGGGGCGTGCGTTCGCTGCGTGGTGTGCGACGGATTCGGTTGTTTAGATAAACAACAACCCACGCCGAAGCGCGTCCGGCTTGTGCGCAAATGCGAACGCGCGAACGGCGAATGGCGCGCTCAGCCCGTGGGATAATTATTCGCGAGCAAGGTTTCTTCGATGGTCGCGAGGATTTCGGTGCGGCCATCGCCTTTTTTCGACGACGTGAGGATGTGGCCCGGAAGTTCGTCGCCCCACCAGTCGGCGATTTCTTTTTTGAAGAGCGCGATGTTCGCCTGAGCGCGTGACATGGATTGTTTGTCGGCCTTGGTGAAGACGAGAACGAACGGTGTTTGGACGTCGGCCAGCCAGCGAAGAAATTCCAGATCGATGCGCTGCGGTGGCAGGTTGGAATCGATGAGGAGAAACAAGCAGAGCAATTTCTCGCGCTTCTCGATGTAGGAGGCGACGGCTTCGTTGAAATCCGCGCGTTCTTTGCGACCGACCTTGGCGTAGCCGTAGCCGGGGAGATCGACGAGGTGCCACGCGTTGTTGATGAGAAAAAAATTGATGAGCCGTGTCTTGCCGGGAAGGTCGGAGACTTTCGCGAGATCTTTCTTTCGCGTGAGCGCGTTGATGAGCGAAGACTTGCCGACATTGGAGCGCCCGATGAACGCGAAATCAGGTCGGAGCGAGTCCGGGCAGGACGCGAGGTCGGGGGCGCTGCGATCGAAAACGGCCGAGGTGATTCTCATGCGCTGCTCAGTGACAGCTCGTGGCGCGCGACGCAAGGTGCGGACGCGCGCATGCGAGCTGCGAGGGAGGGCGCGGTTATTTTTTCTGCGACTGCGCGGCGGCTTTCTCGGCTTTCATTTTGTCGGTGTACGCGCGGTATAGCTGGCGCCAGTTGCGGCCGTTGGAATTCAGGTACTGTTCGGACTTCGTCTTATAGATCTCAAAGATCGCGGAGATCTGTTTCATGTTTTTGAACCCGATCGCTTCTTCGCGGGCCTGCTTCAGAAAGCCGGTGATCACGGTTTCTTCTTCGGCGGTGAGGTCGGGAACGATGGCTTTGTAGCCGCGCAGTGTGAAATCGACTTTGCCGACGGTGTATTTGTCCAAAACGGCTTCGACTTGCTCGGGCGAGAGCTCGGCGCGAAGTCCATCGAGCAGGGTCGCGTTAACGGATTTAGGCATCGCGGAATCGGCGATGATCTCGCGATCGAGTTTGCTCAGCGGTTGACCGGTGACCGGATTGATGCCGGCAGGAACGGTCGTGTACGGATGCGTGTTGTGCCAGTCGCGCACGGCTTTCAGGTGCGTGGCGATGAGCGCGGCGACGCGCGCTTCTTTGGCGGAATCGTTGAGCGCTAGCGAAGCGGCCCAATCGGCGGCTTTCTTTTCGACAGCGGCGTCAGCGCGGGCTTGCGCATCCGTCTGCGCGGACGAAGCGGCGTTGTTGGCGGGCTGCGCGAAAACCGGCGCGGCGCAGAGAAGAACGGCGGCGAGAAATGCGGTGAGTTTCGTGTTCATGGGGCGAGCGCCCATTAAACACAGGCGGGCATTACTCAATGATTACGCGAAGCGCCGGTCGGATCATTGCGCGCTGAGTTCTGCAACCAACTGCTGCCGCAACGACGAAGGCAGATCGACCTGCGCGAGCCACACCGACGCGGCGGCGCGGTCGTGCGCGAGCCAGCGACGGGCGACGCTGGCAATGGCTTCAGCGCGGAGATTTTGATCGCGAATCGAATCGACCCAGCCCGCGGCCGCGTCGGGCGTCTCGGCGGTCAATTGCTGTGTGTACGCGAGAAACGCGTGGTCGCGGGCGATGTCGGCAGGCTGTGCGGCGAGCCAGGCGCCTGCGCGTCGAGCATCGACCATGGCCCAGTGTTCGGCGACATTGCGCAAAGCGGATTCGCGCAATGGCCCCGCGGGAAAATGCTGCACCCAGCCGGCGGCCGATGCGGGATCCGTCATGGCCCAATTGACGACAATTGTATCCACAGCGTCACTACGCACGTCGGGGCGCGGCAGACTGGCGGCGTAGCGGGCGGCTTCGGTCGGAGAGAACTGCGAAAGCGCGATCAACACCTGCGTGGTGAACTCGGTGCGGAAAGAGCCGGCAGGCAGAGCCTTGGCCCGCTCGATAGCGGCCGCCGGATCTTCGCGCGCCCATACTTGCGCGATGCTGCCGAGGATCTGGGATTGCACATCGCTGCCGGCAGGCGCTTGCGCGGCGAGATCGATACTGGCCGACGGGTCGGTGTAGGCGAGATGGCTGGCGGCGGCGGTGAGCGCGCTTTGTTTGAGCGCGCCTGCGGGAAGTTCATTCACCCAAGCCACGGCGGAGGCTGCGTCGTCTTGTATCCATTGACCCACTACTTGCGCCATCGTGCGGTCGCGTCCGTCTTCCGTCGAAAGCGAAGCCGCCCAAGTCGCGGCGTTTTGCGGATCAGTGCGGGCGAGTTCGATGCCGAGCTGCGCGTAGGCTTCGCGACGCGCGCGGCCTTCGGGCAGAGTTTGCGCCCACGCCATCGCGGCGGCGGTGTCTTGTCGTCCAAAGCCGCGCACGACGGAAGAAATGGCACCGAGCTGAATGACGCCCGCGGGCAGAGCGTTGACGAAGGCCGCGGCGAGCTCGGGATCGTCGAAGGCAAGCGTAGTGGCGACATTGTGCAGCAAATGATCGCGCTCGGTTCCCGAAGGTAGCGAACGCGCATGAGCGAGGGCGGCCTCAGGGTCGTGACGCGCGAGCTGGCCGAGCAAAGTCTGCATGGCCTGATTGCGCGCGTCGCCGGGAGGCATGGCGGCGGCGTGCGCGAGCGCTTCTTGCGGCTGGTCGAGACCCCAGAGCATGACGACATGGCCAAGCAGTTCGTTTTTGGCCGGGCCGGCGTGAAGTTTTTGCGCGTATTCGAACGCCGCTGGTGCGTCGTTGACGGCCCAGTTGCCAACGATGTTGCGGACGAGCTGTTGACGACTGGCGCCGGCGGGCAGTTTTTCCGAAAAGCGCAACGCGCCCTCGGCGTCTTCGGCGGGCCAGCTCGCAGCGACTGCAGCCAGAGCCTCGGCGCGAGTGGAGCCGGCTGGAAGCGCGAGCGTGTAGTCGGCGGCGGCTTGCGGATCGGCGGAAGTCCAGCGGCTCATGATGGCGGTGAACAGCGCTTTCTTTTCACCGCCGGCAGGAAGTTTTTCGGTCCACGCGATCGCCGCGGCCGGATCGTGAGCGGCCCACGCGGACGCAATGGCTTCGAAGACCGAGATGCGCATGCCGGGCGCAAGTTCAAGAGCGTTGGCGCGGGCGATGGCGGCGGCGGGGTCACTTGCGGCCCAGGAGGAAAAGAGGGTGGTGAGCGCGGTGGTGCGGTGCGTCGCGGGAAGACCCTCGACGAGTTTCAACGCTGCCGGGGGATCGTATGCCGCGAGACGAGCGATGGCGGCGTTAAGCGCTTCGGTTTTTATCGGACCGGCGGGGAGTTTTTGAATCCATACGGTGGCGTCCTCCGGATGGCTGTGCAGCCAGCCTTGGAGGATGGTGGTGATCAACGTCTCGCGCAGATGGGAACCGGGAAGGCGCTCCGCAAACGCGATGGCGGCGGCCGGCTCGCCCTCGGCCCAGCGGGCAAAAAGTGTGCGGCGAAGCTCCTCCTGCAGCGGTGAAAGGACGAGCGATTGTATCCGGTTTATCACTACGCCGACATCGCGGGACGATGTTCCTGCGAGGATAAGCTCCCACTCGCGCGTGCGGCGCCAGATGCCGCGGCGGCATTCGGCTTCGAGACGAGACGCAAGATCGTCCACCGACAGCGCAGGCACGCCCTCGATGCGAACGGCGGCGCCCGCGTGTCGGGTGGCGGCGGAGACGACGGGGAGGCTGCCGCCGGCGCTCTCGCGAGACGCGTAGTGGCGGCCGGTCCAGAGCCCTCCGAGGAAGGTAACGGCGAAGGCCGAGGCGAACAGGAGACGGCTTTTCATGCGCGGGGACGATCGTGTCTGGGGGAAAAGGACGGCTTGTATTTGAAATTCAAATACAAGCCGTTGAAGAAACCGCGGCCCCGCGATGAAGCGATGTACGGAGCCGCGGCAATGAGCTTACAGCGTGTTGTTGATCGACTTGCTGTTGGGGCCGGCGAGCGAGAGGCCGCTGCCGTTGAGCTTGCAGTTTTGCACCGTGTTGTAGTTGGACGGCGCCGTTTCCAGGATGCCGTCGTTGGTGTTGATGCCGTTGATCACGTTGTCGCGGCAGATGTAGGACAGCGTGGTGGAGAAACGCACGCCGTGGGAGCCGTTGTTGGTGACGGTGCCGCCGTTGATGCGGATCTTCTGCGCGTTCTCGAGGAGCGCACCCTGGCCGCTGTTGTTCTTGGCGTTGAGCGTGGTGATCGTGCAGCCGTTGCTGCTCGTGACGCTGAAGAAACCGCGTCCGCAACTGGTGGAGTTGACGGTGCCGACCGAGATGCCGGGGCCGGCGCTGTTGGCGATGCGGAAGCCCGCGTAACCGCCGCCGTAGTTGCAGTTGGTCGCGTTGACGGTGCCGACGGTGGCGTTCTTCGTTTTGTTCAACAAAAGACCGCAACCGGCGGAGCCGCTGGCGGTGACGGTGCCGGCGCTGAAACCATCGACGCCGTAGGTCTCGACCGCTTGCGAGGTGGCGCCGGTGACGGTGGGGCTGTTGATGTTTACGTTGTAGGTCCAGCCGCCTTTGGAGTCGTCGATGCGGATGCCGAGACCGGACGACGTGGCGATGTTCATGCCGCTGAGGTTGATGCCGTTGTTGGTGCGGAACCAGACGGCGTAGCGCGGGTTGCCGGTGACCTTCATGTTCTGGATGGCGACGGTGCTTTTGTTATCGCAGAGCACGGGCACGATGTAGGCGTCGCCGTTGGCGTTCACGGTGGTGCCGTTGAAGTTGAGCGTGATGTTGCTCTTCATCGTGATCGAATAAACCGAGCCCGTGCCGGGGCCGGAGTCGCCGGAGTTTTTGATGTTCACGGTGCCGGAGCTCATGTTGTTGATGCAGGCGTTAACCGCATCGAAGAACTTCGTGCCGGTGTATTTGGTGACGCCGTCGACCTTGCCGGTGTAGGTGCTGCCGGAGCGGGTGACTTCACCGGTGGCGGCGTTGAGGGCGCAAGGGAGCGCCAGCAGGCAGGCAAGAGCCATGGCCTGCGCAGGTATGCGAGGGGGAGTGTGCATATTTGGGGGTTATGGGTGTGTACAATAACTGCGCCGCGGAGAAGCGGTGCAGAAAGTCAGGTGCCGCGCACGATGGGGGTATGCGACGACGTGGGGTAAGGGATGGCCGCAACGAAGCCGCGGTGATGCACGCCGTCGAACGCCCCGACGTTCAGACAGTATGAGCGCCCGCAGAATGAGGAGGTGGCTCGTGGCCGAAATGGGGCGGTTTCCCGAGGGGGTGTTCGCGCTTTCGCGAAAGCGCGCGGACATAAAAAAACCCGCGTCCGTCGCGGGTTTTCGAGGATCAGGGATTGATGTCGGCCGTCGTGAGATAACGACCGGATGCGTCTTTGAGATCGAACTCGCCGGTATCGACGCGGATGCGAATGCGCTCCGGTGCGTCGGTGCGGATGTTGAGTTTGCCGCGGCGCGGGAGGTCACGGGTGCGACCGGCCGGAATGGTGCCTTCGTAGAGTACGGTGCCGTCGGCCGATTGCGTGACGACCACATTGGCCGGCGCGCTGGCGATCACCGAAAGGACGCGGTCGCCGGCGCCGGGACGAACCCACGTCTCGGTGGGGCCGCTTTCGCGGAAGAACAGCGCCCAGATCAAAACGCTCACCAGCACGATCGCGCCGATGCTGATGGATCCGAATTTGACGAGCAGTTTCTTATCGAGATTCAGCGCGCGCGTGGTGGGCGGGACAAAGGTCGCGGGATTGCGCGCGCCCTCGGCTTGAGGAGCGTTTTCGGGAGAGGCTTCGGTGGAAGCGTCCTTGGCTTTTTCGGCCTTGTTCGAGTGCGAAATATCCATGCGCCCGTAAACCTCGCGACTGAGACTGCGCTTGCTCTCGTTTAGACCGAGCGCGTTGTAGTCGCTGATGATCTTCTCGGCGGGGAGCTTGAGGTAGTTGGCGTAGGAACGCAGAAAACCCCGAACGTAGATTTCGGGCAGGCGGATGTCGTACTGGTTGCCCTCGAATTTATGCAGGTAGTCGCCGCGAATTTTCGTGGCCTCGGCCGCTTCGCGGATGGAGATGCCTTTACGTTTGCGCGCTTCTTCCAGGCGTTCACCGATCGATTGCATAACGTGCTGAGTTAGGGAAATTCCGCGGAGAGGGGAAGGAGGATTTCAGCGCCGAGCGTCGGAAAACGGCAGCTTGAGCAAAATGGACCGAAAAAAGACCGGGAAAGAGCCGGCTCGGCCAGGGCGGAAGGCGCCGAGGTGGTTTGGGGCGCGGGTCGGTTTGTGATGACAGAAGCATGGCCTCCGCGTCGTCGCAATCGGCTCAGGGCGTCTTATGGGCCGCGGTGAAGCTGCGGGCATGGCGCGGGCTGGTGGAAAAGGTGTACCCAAAACCTGGATACATCTCGCACGAGGGAAGAGGCGGCATCAAATGAGCGAGGGGCGGGGTTGTTGCCCAAACCGATTGCGGCGATGGCGGAGGCTGCATTTAGTCGCGGTGTGGAATCACGGACTTCGCGAACTACTCCGATGGAAAAGTCTGGCGGCCGCTGGCTGGCGGAGCGCGCGTCCCTACGGAGCGCGGGCGCATCGCTTATCGGTGGCAACGGCGTGCGCTTGTTGCGCGATGCGGCGGAGAATTATCCGGCGTGGTTGGAGGCGATCAGCGCGGCGCGTGAACGCGTGCATTTCGAGAACTACATCCTGGCGGACGATGCGACGGGCAATCGCTTCGCGGAGGCGTTGATCGAGCGCGCGCGGGCCGGCGTGAAAGTGCGTGTGATCTACGACTGGCTCGGCGTTTTTAGAAAATCGTCCCGGGCGTACTGGACGCGTCTGCGCGAAGGCGGAGTGGAGGTGCGTTGTTACAACCCGCCAAGGCTTGAGTCTCCGCTTGGCTGGATTTCGCGCGATCACCGCAAGCTCATCGTGGTGGATGGCGCGGTGGGTTTCGTGTCGGGCTTGTGTGTGGCGGACCTGTGGGTTGGCGACGCGGCGAAAGGCATCGATCCGTGGCGCGATACGGGCGTCGAGATTCTCGGCCCGGCGGTGGCGGATCTGGAGCGCTCGTTCGCGCGCGTCTGGGCGATGCTCGGCGAGCCCGTGCCAGAAGCGGAATTGGCGCAGGAAGAAATCGCGCCGGCGGGCGATGTGCCGGTGCGCATCGTCGCGAGCGAACCGGCCACGTCGGGCACTTACCGGCTGGATCAGCTGGTGGTCACATTTGCCCGCAAACGCGTGTGGCTCACGGACGCGTATTACCTCGGCGCGCCGACGTACATGCAGGCGTTGATCACGGCTGCGCGGGACGGTGTGGATGTGCGCATGCTTTTGCCGCGGGCGACCGACATTCCGCTGCTCAAAATCATGTCGCGCGCCGGCTATCGTCCATTGCTTGAAGCGGGCGTGCGGATTTTCGAATGGAACGGTTCACTGCTGCACGCGAAGACTGCGGTCGTCGATGGACGATGGGCGCGCGTGGGGTCGACCAATCTCAATTTCGCGAGTTGGATGGGGAACTGCGAGCTGGACGCGGTGATGGAGCACGAAGGTTTCGCCGCGCAAATGGAAGCGATGTATCTGGAAGATCTGAACAACGCCACGGAGGTCGTGCTCGCGCGTCGTCGCAAACTCCACGCCGCCCCCTCTGTATCGAAAAAACCAATACACCGGCGCCGCGGCAGCGCGAGCCGTGCCGCCGCCGGCGCGGTGCGCATCGGTAATGTGTTGGGCGCCGCGCTGACCAATCGCCGGGTGATCGAGCCCATCGAACGCCGGCTGTTGCTGTGGACCGGGCTGATCCTGCTGGCGCTGGCGGTGCTGTTTGTGCTGTTTCCACGCGCGCTCGCGTATCCGGCGGGCGTGCTCCTCGTGTGGCTCGCGCTTGCGTTGGTTTACCGCGGCTTGCGACTGCGACGCCCCAAAGCTTCGCCTGCCGCCACGTCGGCGGAACAACCACCAAGCCCGGAAAAAGCACCGCGCGAACCGTGACGATCGCGAATGGCGCGGCGGGGAAGTGACGAAGTGAGAGCGCCAAATGAGCGCGCCGAGAGAATTTTCCAAAAAGTCCGTTGACACGTCCGGAAGGGCTCCGCACGGTTTCCCTCCCATTTGTTGCAGGGTGGAGCAGCCTGGTAGCTCGTCAGGCTCATAACCTGAAGGTCGTTGGTTCAAATCCAACCCCTGCACCCAATTTTGAGGCCATCCCAACTGCTCGGGATGGCCTTTTTGCTTTAGTCACATTTTGCCCCCCGAGAGCGCTGTTGGCTGAGCGCGTCGACAGTGAGCTGGCATCGCCGCTTCCATGCGACGCCTTATCATCCTTACTGGTTCGGCGCTTTGCCAAGGTATACGTGAAGTAAGCGAGCAGGGCCGCAAACGGTAGCCAGCCTGTCATCATCGCATGCATCAGATAGGCATGCCCCAACTCGGTAACGATGGCGCCGTGAAACAATGTGTCCGAGATAAACTCCCGATGAGTCACCAATGCCCATAAGCCTGTCAGTGGGAATGCGAGCCAATAAAGCCACCGGCGCCAGCGACAAATTCCAATCGCAAGAGCAGCCATGCAAATGGCGACAATCCAAAGCTCCGTGGTGTCCGCCATTTTGTCTGAAATCTCGGCGAATACAGGACGCATCTTGTTTCAGCCGAACCATGATTATTATATCGGCTCAGCTGTGGCTACGGTTGTAACTAAGCGGGGGCTTGGTAACGGCGCCGCTATATTATTTCCCCGATTGGCAAGAACGGCTCGATCATGCGATCGCTGCTGGCGCTCACGATGTTGGCGAGCTCGGCGGCTGCAGGTTTTCATGAAAGGTTTTATATAAAATATCGCGGATGCGGCCTTCGTCGGGGGCGTGTGCGAGGAGTGTGACGTAGTCCCAACCTTGCAGGCGGGTGCCGCCTTTGGGCAAAACGACTTCTTCGCCGCGGGTGATGAGCGTGATGATCGCGCCTTCGGGGAGGCGGATGTCGCGGATCATCGGGCCTTCGACGCCTTTGGGGCCGGGCAGGTCGACGACGACGAGATCGTAGTCGCTTTGGGCCATAGTCTGCATTTCGAGGCTGAAGAGAGGCTTCGGGCGCGCGGGCTCCGACAGGCCGAGCCATTTGGCGATCGTGCCGAGCGTGGCGCCTTGGATCAGGATCGAGAGGATGACGGCGAAGAAAACGAGGTTGAACACTTCGTTGCCCACCGAGAGTCCGGCCGCAGCCGGGTAAGTCGCGAGCACCACCGGCACCGCGCCGCGCAGACCCGCCCACGACGCGAACAACCGGTCTTTGAAGCCGAGACTCATGCCGATCGTGCCGAGGAACACGGCGACGGGACGCGCGATGAAGGTCAGCACGAGGAAGAGCATTACGCCCTTGGTCCACAGCCCGGACCATTCGCTCGGGAAGACGAGCAGACCCATGAGCACGAACATGCCGACGTTGGCGACCGTCGAGAGCGCTTCGGAGAAATTGAGCACGCCCTGCTTGTGCACGAAGGAGCTGTTGCCGAGATAGAAGCCGGCGGTGAACACCGCGAGCATGCCGCTGGCCTGAGCGAGTTCGGTGAGCCCGTAGGTGAGCATCACCACGGCGAGAAACAGCACGTAATAATAACCGCGGTCCTGGGGCTTCAGGTGATTAAACGTCCAGATGGTGACGCGCGCGATCAGGTAGCCAAACACGGGCGCCGAACCGAACTTCCAGAAAAACGAAGCCACCGTCGCCAGGCCCAGCGGTTCGCCCGACGCGAAACTCGCGACCGCGATTGTGGTGAGCAAGATGGCCATAGGGTCGTTGGCCGCGCTCTCGATTTCGACCGTCGAGGAAAGTTTCGAAGGGAGCGATTGACGGCGAAGGATCGAGAAGATGGCCGCGGCGTCGGTCGAAGAAATGATCACGGAGAGCAGCACCGAGAGTTCGGTGGACCAACCGAGCCCGTATCGAAGCACCGCGAACAACGTCGCCGCCGTCAGCAGCACGCCCCACGTCGCCAGTCCGCCCGCCGGTAGCGCGACAGCTCGGAAATCGGCGCGTTTCGTGACGAAGCCGCCGTGAAAAAGAATGAATACCAAGGCCAGATTCGCGACCTGGTTGGTGAGCTGCACGTTGTTGAAATCCCAGACATTCAGGACGTCGCTACCGCATATGATGCCGGTACCGAGCGCCACGAGGATCACCGGTACGCTCCAGCGATCCAGCCACACCGAGGCCAGGACAACGGCGATGAGCAAGAGCGGGAGGATGACGTAAGCAATTTGCATGCAGTGGGAAAGGGAATGGTTGGGAAGAACAGTGCCGGGGTGACCATCTGCCAGGATGGGTGGCGCCCGGATAGATGGTTATGAGTCCGGATTGTTGCAGCGCGAGTCGTTTGCCGCGTCGGAATGAAAAAAATTGCGCGTGGACGCCGCCCGTTATCCCAGCGCGCTGCCCGCGGGAAGCATCCACGCCGAATCGTGCCGTTGAAAACCGATGCGCGGATAATACTCCCGCGCCGCCGGTGCCGCGAGGAGGATGATCTTCGCGCGGAGACCGAGCTTCGATTGCGTGAGCCGAATGAGCTCACGGCCGACACCGCGACTTTGAAACGCCGCATCTACGGCCAAGTCCGACAGGTAACAACAATAAGCGAAATCGGTGACCGATCGCGCGACGCCGATCAGGGTCTCGCCGCTCCACGCAGTGCACAACAAGTTGGCGTGATGCAGCATCGCCTCGATGCACGCGACATCGTCCACCGGCCGACGCTCCGCCAAGGTCGAACGCCGAAGGACGTCGATGAATTGAGCACTCGTGAGCGGGCGGTCCGTGGAGAAAACGATGTCCATGCGCGTCGTCCGATTTCAGCGCGCTTCGAGGCGAGAGCGATTTTATTTGCGATGAATGCCGACAGATTGAGGCGGGGCGGGAGCGCGCCGCATTCTTACCGGCTTAAATGATCGAGCGTGACTTGGCGCGGCGGGGCTGCGGACGTTTGGGTTTTTATGAAAACCAGGATCGCAGGTTCTGATCGTGAATCCGGTGGGCGCGCGCTGACGTGTCTGGAGCCGGCGCGGAGTGTCCGCGTTCGGGTGCGGAGACGCGGACGCGCGTTTGGCCGCGGCTGACGAGAACCGTGTCATTCTTGTGAATCTCAGGACATTCATCGGTGGGCTGCGCGCACACCCGGGTTTCCCGGGTTTGCTCGGCACGACGCTGGCGCTGGGCATCGCGCATTCGTTTGTCGTGCCATATCTCGCGATTTGGGCGACGGAGCAGATCGGATTTTCGTCGAGCGCTTTTGGCGTGTTCATGACGGTGGCGGCGCTTTGCGCCGTGGTCGTGGGGACAACCGTTGCGCGTTGGTCCGACGTGGCGGTCTCGCGACGCACGGTGCTGACGCTCGGCGCGCTCGGCGGCGTGTGCGGTTATCTGGGATACGCGTTCGTGAAGGAGCCGGTCGTGTTGGTTGGCATCGCGATGACAGTCATCGCGCTCTCCACAATTTGTTTTCCGCAACTTTTCGCCCACGTACGCGAACGCTTCGATGGTCTGCGCACCGACGCGGCGCGCGGTGGATTGCTCATGAGCATCGTGCGTGTGTGTTTTTCGGTCGCGTGGACGGCCGGGCCGGCAGTGGGCGCGGTGGTGGTGCAGTACTTTGGTTTTCGCGGACTCTTCATATCGGCCGCGCTGCTGTATGTGATTTTCCTCTTCGGCGTCCGACGCTTCGTGCCGCAAACACCGCCGAAAGCCGAACCCGCGGCGAAGGTGCCCGTGTGGCGCGTGCTCATGCGCGGCGATATCCTGGCGGCGTTTGTGGCCTTCCTCGTGGTCTTCGCGGCGCACGCGATCAACATGATCAATCTGCCGCTGATGATCACGCGTGAGCTCGGCGGGTCAGCGCGCGATTTGGGATTTGTTTTTGGCGTCGGCCCCGTCGTGGAGATTCCGCTCATGATTTGGTTCGGCCATCTCGCCGGACGCGGATACCAACGGCGCCTCATGATCGTCGGCGCTGCGGCGACAGTGCTGTATTTCGCGCTGCTCGGTTTCGTCGCGCACACGTGGCAAGTGATGCTGCTGCAGATGCTCAGCGGCGTGTCGTTCGCGATCCTGACGAACATCGCGATTCTGTTTTTCCAGGATCTCCTTCCTGGGCAAACGGGTTTGGGCACCGCGGTCTTCGCCAACGCCGGCAACACCGGAAATCTCGCCGGCTACTTGCTGTTCGGCCTCTTGATCGAGCCATTCCAGCACCGTGGACTCTACATCGTCTGCACGGCGCTTGGGACGATCACGTTGATCGTGATCAGCTGGTTGCGACCGCGCGCAACGTAGCTCGCCGTCGTCGCGCCATCGAACAACTCAGCGCAACTGCACGTCCCAGACTTTGGCGCGGCGTGAGCTGCCGTCGGGTCCGCTCACTTCGAGCACAACGACGTAGTTGCCGGGTTTCGTGTATTGATGTTGTGGATACTGTTCGGTGGAGGTCGTGCCGTCGCCGAAATCCCATTTCCACGAGGTGACCGTGCCGATGGAACGATCGAAGAAAGCGACAAGCCGCCGGTCGTGGTCGACCACATGCCAGTCCCAGCGCGCGTCGATTTTTGGCAGCAGCGCCGGCTCGACCGGCATCAGGCGAAAGGCGCAGAGCTGCGACGCGTGCCCGAACATCGTTCGCTGCGGCGAGAGCGTCCAGAAGCCTTTGCCTTCGCCGTCGTCGACATTGTCATAGTCGATGACGGCCCAGCTCAGTCCGATGATTTTGTTTTCACGCAGCACGCTCTCGACCGCGCGTTGCGGGCCTTCGGCGCCAGCGTAGTCGAAGAGCGTGATCCAGAACTCGAGCACGAGTTTGCCGCGCTCACCGGGTTTGAACTGAAACGAATACGCGGCGTTGGCCCAGGGAAAATCTTTGATCCACGTCGGCGAGCCCCACGCCATCGCCCAATCTTTCCCGACGGCTGGCGTGAAGATGTGGTAATTCTGCGCGTGCACGCCGTGCGTCGCCCAATGCGCTTCGTCGGTGCTGATCCGCTCGTCGGGTGTCGCCGCCGAGTCGCCGACATGGCGTGGCGTCCAAAGATCGCGATGACCTTTGTCCACCAGCGGTCCGCCGGAAGCGTCGCCGTCGACGACGATTTCAAACGTGTCGTTGTGCAAACCGGGCCGCGAAAAATCCCAGTAGTCGTCCTCCGCCTCGTAGAGAAAATAGAGGCGGTTGAGTCCTTTGACCCAGCCCACGCGTACGGTGACATCGACCGTGCGCTCCTTCGATCCGCGACCGTGTCCGGTCAACTGATCGGAACCGATGGCGTAATCCGCCGGCACGATCGCCCAATCGTCCGTGTTGCCGTCGATGCGCGGCATTTGATCCGCGGGAAACTGAAACACGCGATACGTGACCTCTGGTTTTTCCAGCGCATGCAGTTGCGTGAAAGCGCCGGCGATCAGGAGCAAAACAACGGGGCGAAACATCATCGAGAGGGTGCACGCCAACGCACCAAAGATGCGCGCATGGGTCGAGACTCTCACAACCGGACACTACGAAAGCGCCCGCCTACGTGTCGGTGCGCACGAGCGGGCACCACGATTTGTCGTGGAAAACTGGATACGGACTCAACCTTACGGGCCGCGACGCCAGACGAGCGTTATGCGATTCGCGATAGCCAAGGGAGAAATCGTCCGCTTTTGTCCGCAGGAGTAGGTGGGATATTTTTTCAGGCGTTGTCGAAAACCGCCGCGCTCAATCGACTTCTGGGTGAACGCACCGCTCTTTTCGGGCGGTTAACGACAATCCTGACTCACCATGAAATTCATCTGTTTTGGTTATCTCGACGCCGAGGCCTTTGCCGCGCGGCCTGAAGCGGAACGCGACGCGATGATGGACAGTTGTTTCGCTTACGACGAACAACTCCGCGCGAATGGTCACTTCAAGGGCGGCGAAGGTCTGCAGCCTGCGAACACGGCGGCGACGCTGCGCTACGTGAACAACGAGTTTATTGTCACCGATGGACCCTTCGCGGAAACGAAGGAGCAGATCGGCGGCGTCATGATTCTCGAAGCGCGTGATCGCGCGCATGCGATCGAGCTGATCCGGAATCATCCGGGGGCGAAGTTTGGCCCGTGGGAAATTCGTCCGGCGGCCGATCTCGGCGAATTGGTGCGTCAGAGCCAGGAACGTCGGCGGCAGAACGAAAAAGCCCGCTAAGCCGCTCCGCGATTATCGACGCGCGGAAAGAGCAGAAGTGTACGGGTTGAAGTATCGCGACTTTGCGCAAATAGTAGCGGCCTCTCGCGGCGACGCGCCTTCGCGTCAGCCGCGATGTTTCCCCGTTATGAAAAAATTCATCCTATCCCTGCTCGCGATCGTTCCTCTTCAGGTCGCTGTTTTTGCCCAGTCCACATGGAAAGCGGATCCCGCGCATTCGCGCATCGGCTTCTCGATTACGCATCTCGGCATTTCCGATGTCTCGGGCGCGTTTGATAAGTTCGAGGCGACGATCACGAGCGATAAAACCGATTTCAGTGACGCGGTATTTGAGCTCACGATTAATGCCGATTCGATCAACACCGCCGTCGACAAACGCGACGAACATCTGCGCAGCCCGGATTTTTTTGAGGTGACGAAGTTTCCGAAAATCACATTTCGCAGCCGGTCGATCCGCTCGATTGGTCCGGATCGCTATCAGCTCGAGGGCGAGTTGACGATCCGCGACGTGGCGAAACCCGTCACTGCCGAGCTGTGGTATCGCGGCGCGACCGACAACCCGATGTCAAAGAAACGCACCGCAGGTTTCCAGCTCACGGCAAAACTCAAACGCTCCGATTTTGGCGTGGGTCCGAAATTTCAGCCGCCGATGATTTCCGATGAGTTGCTCGTCAAAGCGGACGGCGAGTTTGTGAAGCAGTAGTAATTTTTTGAATACGCCTTCGCAAAAACGATCTGCGATGCCTGCGCCGCCCGGACGGCGCGGGCATTTTTCCAGATGTATCGAGAATCGGATACGCGACTCCCAGTTAAGAATCGGTTCCGGGCCGGGTTCGGGGCGCCAATGGTGGCGGTCGCTACGATTTGTCCCGGAACTCGAGCGCTACCACGATGGGCGAGGGGCCGCTCTGGAGATAGCGCAGCAAGGCGCAGATCCAAACGGCCACGCCGGTCATCTCCAAAAACTCTTCGATCGCGCTGACGATTTGGAAGTGAAGGTTCAGCCCTGATTTTTCGGCGATTTGTCCACCGATCATCTCCATGCCGAGCGCCCCGGAAATAAATAATGCGGCGGAGAGGATGCCCAGGTTCCGAAACCAGGCGGGCCAGGAGAAAACCATGCGAAAATAAACCAACGTGAGGACCACGATGGCGATGCCGGCGGGGATGACCCACGCGAAAAAGAAAACGCCGCTATTCGCGATGAGTTTTCCCAACGGCATGATCATCTCGTGAATGCGGCAGCCTTCATCGACAGCGAGTCCTCCGAAGATCACGGCGATGCCGACCCAGTATTTCCAAAAACGACCCTGAGCGCGGCGTTCGCGTGCGGCCACCAAGGCGGCGAGCGCACCAGCAGCGAACAAAGTCATCACCGAAAAAAGCGTCGGCAAATTCCCCTCGGTATCGACATCCACGAGCGGCATCAGACCGCCGAGGCGCGCACGTCCGGTCAGCTCAAAAATGACGATGCGCGCCGCATTCGCCACGTGCAGGCACGCGATGCAAATGCCGAGGATCCACGCGACCGCCCGCACGGATGGCATGACGACACGAAAGTGCGTTTCTTTGGCGCGCGGGATTTGGGGAAGTTCGTTTCCGGAAAACATATAGGGTTTGCTGGCAGTTTCCGCGCTATGCACCGTGAAGATGCCCGGCTATCGGTCTCCGCCAGAGGAATGTGTCAGACCTTATTTGAGATCAATGGTTCATCCGTCGCGTCCGAATGCGACTAAAGGACGATCGGCTAGGAAGGCGTGAGCGATCGAACACTCTGTTCTGTCGTGAAAAGTGGGTAGGCGCAGCGGCGTGCGTTATCGACGGGACGTGTCTCGTGAGGATAAGTCGAATCACGTGGAATGAGAGTGCCGGACGACTCAAGTTGATAGCCGCCCTGTTGAGGGCTTAGGTAAAATGTATAATGGTAGTTTCCGTTTTTGGATTATACATAACGAGCGTACGTTGAGCGTAAGTTCTCCCATCGAAATTGTGGTGTTCAATAAACAGACCGGGATTATTCCACACTTTTTGAGCCAGTTCATGGGCTAGAATTTCTTGAGGGGGCGTCTCAAGTTTTGAACGAAGTTTATCACCCTGTTCAGGGTCTCGACGGATGCGCGTAGATGTCTAACGTGCGCGCGCAATGGCCTCGAAACAACTCTCGATCGATGAGCGCTCGGCGTATCGACGTCTTGAAGACGTGGTCGGCTGCAACTGGCCGGCCGCCGCGGTCGGCACGCTACAGCGCGGCGCGACCCGCCCCGGTCAATTGGAGCGCTACATTCCCGGCATCTCGACGAAGGTGCTGACGGAGCGGCTGCGCAAGCTGCTCAATTACGGGCTGATCACGCGTGAGGATCGGTCGGGAACGGTAATGCATGTGGAATATAATCTTACGCCGACCGGTTGGAAGCCGGCGCGGATTTTTGAGCAAGTGCATGAACTGCAGGAACGGCATCGTGTGCCCGAACCCGTTAAAGAAGGTACAACCCAAAAGGCTGCGCGTAGTCGTGCAACACGCGTATCGTCTTCGGGAAAGGAGCGTGCGTCATGAAGCTGTTAAGTATACAAGTAGGCCTGCCGCGAACGATAGGCGCCGCAGATGCGGCCGATCCGATGGATCGCGAGTGGACGTCGGGCTTTATAAAAGAGCCGATTTTAGGCTCAGTCGAAGTGACGCCGACGGGATTGGTTGGAGATGGTCAGTCCGATCTGAAGAACCACGGCGGTCCGGATAAAGCGATCAATGCATATCCGGCGGAGTATTTTTCCATTTGGCGCGACGAGCTGGGTCTTGAGTTTTCTGCGGGAGCGTTTGGCGAAAATTTCACCACGGAAGGTGCGCTCGGAAGCGACGTGTGCATCGGCGATATATATCAAGTCGGCGGAATCGTCGTGCAGATCACCCAGCCTCGGCAGCCCTGCTGGAAATTGGCACGGCGCTGGCGAATTAAAGATCTCGCAGCGCGGGTGGAGCAGACCGGGCGCACGGGTTGGTATTTTCGTGTGTTGCAGATCGGCGCGGTGGAGGCGCCGGCGGAGTTGACGCTTGTGGAACGTCCGCATCCGCAGTGGACGGTCGAGGAAGCGAATCAGATCATGCATCATCGCAAAACCGACTGGGCTGCGGCGGCTGCGCTTGCGGCATGTCCGGCGTTGTCGGCGAGCTGGAGAACAAGCCTCGCCTTGCGGGCGGAACTGAAGACGGTGGCAGCGACCTCCGCGCGTCTGCAGGGAAATGGGTGAAGGAAGAAAGACAGGGAGACAGAAAGGAGATATCGGTCAGTGTATGTCTTCGCTTGGCTCGAAGAGCCAGGAGAGAAGAGGTTGGCTGACTGCAGCATGCTATCTTCGGTCTTAAAAGGGGGGGCCAAGATTAATAAAACAAACAGCCCGCTCGAGAGCAGCGGGCTGGTAGATACTTAGTAGATATATGAGTTTATATCTACCCAGTCCGATCCGTATGGATCATAGAGGTCCATTTCTATCCAGTTTCCTCCATTGTAGGAACCGAAGTCACTAAGTCCCCAAGAGGTTGCTGTTATCCGGTAGTAGCCGGCTGGAAGGCCAGTTACGTACGCGTTGTACGGTGTATTGGTTGTAAGGGTTACTCCGGAGGCGGTACTCCCGTAGTAGAGGTAGTTCGTGCTGTAGCCACTTCCCAATACCAGCGCATTTATAGTCGCGACGACTTGGTTGGTGGCGAGATTGACGATGGTGATTTCGACATCTCGACTGCCGTTTACGGTGACGTCGAACGTCTGGCCAGAATCAATATAGACATCTTCCGATATTGCAAAAAGCGCTGAAGACAGCGCGAACGATACGAGCGCAACGGCGGCGCGAATCATTTTATTCATTGGGGGGTATGACTGTTGGGTTATACAGGATTGCCGTAGCAGATGGCCCTCCGGCCGTCGATGCACGGCGCCAATGACTAGGAGTATTAAATCTATTTCTGCGTTGGCGAATTTATCGAACTGTGCGAGTATAATTATAATAAATAGAGTGTTTACACGAGTGGTGTGGATTCTCTCAGGGATGAGCGAATTCTTTCTGCGTTGGCTATTGTTTGCTCTCCTAATTTCACTTTCAAGTGGCTGTAGGTATATATTCTTCAGCGGTCCGAGCTAATGTAAGGACTTAAAAGTCGCATGCCGCCAATCGCGTGAGTCGAAAAACTGGCGACAAATGGTGTTTCCTGAGCGGCTTCCTTAGCTTCTACTTCGGAAAGGGCGGTCCCGAGCCGCTGTTTTGCTATCAGGTCGCTCTTCATTTTCGCCACAGTGCGGGCATTTTCATAGCGGGTGGAGGGTAAATCGAAAGGATTCACCGGAAGGATATTCGGGGCTGCGGGAGCCGCGGCTGACTGTTCAGCAGGAGCGCCCGCCAGCTTTTCCATAAGATCGTTGAAAGCTTTGGTGCCGGGCTTGGCTAGATTTCCTGTAGCGATGGTGTTTCGGGCGGCGACGTACTTGGGAATCAGCTTTGCCGCTTCGGTGTCCGCTGAAATCCCCTTTTCTTTGATCAACTCTTCGATGTGAGCATCTGTCACCTTTCCATCGCCATGTTTTTTGAGGAGTTCAGCGGCGTAGCTGTCCGCCAGTTGATGGGCGATCTTGGATACATTCTCAGTCATCTTCTTGGCTTCCTCGGCAATCGTCGGGGCACCGATAGCGAATGACGTAAGTATGCTGAGGAATGTGGGCAAAGTGATCAGAGCGCGGACGTTGAGGAGAAAGCGTTCATATGGAGTCGGCGACAAGGTGGCGCTGTGCCGCTCCATTAAATACCGTTCACGAAAATCCGGAAATACGGCTGTTTCCTTACGCACTTCCCATAGACGGTTCATGTGATGCTCCCCTATGAAGTGGCGACGCTGGAGACTGTGGTCCGTGTGACTGGCAGGCCAGAGATCCGCCCGGCTCCTTTGGCGGGTTGAGGATGATACACAGCATCCCGTGTGGGTGCTGAATCCGAAACGTATTCAGGCGGCGGTCATGCGTTCGGCGACGGTTCCGCTTTCCGCGAAACTGATCCACCAGATCGTCTAAAAGCTCGCGGAGCGTTGTCGGCTGGCGAGAGAGTGATGTCTCGATCGGAAACGGCGAATGAAACAGGCGGCGGTGAGGGCGATTATCCCGGCGGCGGTCCAGGTGGAGGGTTCGGGGATGGCGACGGCGAAATCGGGGTGCGCGATCGGTATGCTATAGGTTTCCCCCGCCGTAGAGGGAAATGAGCGCAGGCGGACGATCCCCAGCTCGTTCGACTCAATGGAAAATAGGGCTTCGTCGAAAATCGAAATGGGTGTCACGCCGAACGGATAAATAGCCAGCAGGTCGTTGCCCCAGAATTCGGTGTCGAAATTATAGAGCGCGGTAATGGTAAAGGTGTGGTTGGTATATTCCCACAAAAAGCTGCCTTGGTTGAAGGGGCCGGCGTTGTGCTCCAGCACGTAGCTGCCTCCGACATAACCATAGAGTCCCAACTCTTCTCGGACCACGATCAATTGCGCCGATGCGTTTGCCGCCAACAGTACCATCAAGATCAGGTGAATCGTTTTCATAGTAATAAGCGGGGTTACTATGGTTGACTCGCCATGGTACGCCGGACCACGAGTGAGGTGGCCCCCGTCGGTTGGACAGGTGGGACGTGGTTTTTAGTTATGGTTTGGGTTCTCTGACGGAAAGTAAATTTGAAGGGAGGGGAGCTGGGGAGGGAGCCGTTGGCTCCCTCCCCGCTCTTCCCCGGCCGCCGTCAGGCGGCCTGTTGGGTTTGGGGTTGGCGGTAGACTTCGGCCGGCGTTTGGCGTCCGTGGGCGGAGTGGGGCCTGAGTTCGTTATAGAAGCGCAGGTACTCGCCGATCTGGCGGTGCGCATCGACCACCGACTCGTAGCGTTTGAGGTAAACTTCCTCGTATTTGAGGCTGCGCCAGAGCCGTTCGACGAAGACGTTGTCCAGGCACCGGCCTTTGCCGTCCATCGACAGTTTCACGCCGGCGGCCAAAAGCGGCTGGGTGAACGCCGCGCTGGTAAACTGGCTGCCTTGATCGGTGTTGAAGATCTCCGGTCTGCCGTGCATCGCCATGGCCCGCTGCACCGCTCGCACGCAAAAGGACGCATCGAGGGTGTTGGCCAGTTCCCAAGCCAGCACGCACCGGCTGTGCCAGTCGATCACCGCGCACAGATAGATGACACCGCCGTTTACCGGGATGTAGGTGATGTCGGTCGCCCCACACCTGGTTGGAGCGTTCGACCGAAAGATCGCGCAGCAGATACGGGTAAATCGGATGCGCGGCCGTTTTCTTCGACAGGCTCGAACGGCGATAAATCGCCGTCAGCCCCATCACTCGCATCAGCCGGCGCACGCGTTTGCGGTTCACCTCGCAGCTTTCCCGTTGCAGCCACCGGGTCATCTGGCGAGTGCCGAAGAACGGAAACGCGAGGTAGGTCTCGTCAATCACACGCATCAACGCCAGGTCCTCTGCCGGTGTCGGCTTGGGCCGGTGATAATAGGTCGAGCGCGGCAGCGACAGCAGCTCGCACTGCTTCGCCACGCTCAGCTTCGGATGCCCGGTATCGATCATGCCGCGACGCTCCTCAGTCCCCAAGCGGGCCAACTTTTTTTTTAAGCCAATCGAGCTCCATCTGCAGCTGGCCGATCCGCGCATACAGCTCCTTTTCCCGCTGCACCTGCGCAATCTCGTCGCGGACCTGCGCCGACGGCTTCGCAAACACCTCCGGCAACCTCTCGGCCACCTCCTTCTTCCACTGACTGACCTGGACCGGATGCACCTCGTGGCGCTGCGCGATCACGTGGATCGGCTCGATCCCCTTCAGGGCCTCAAGCCCCACCTTCGCTTTGAATTCCGCACTGAACGATCGTCTCTTCTTCGACATGTTGGATTCCTTCTGGGTTTAATCATCCCCTCTGTCCAACTTCCGGGGTCCACCTCACGTCGACCGTTTTCTCGAGTTCGTCGATTTGAGCGCTTTGAAAAAGGATACTTGGCGAATGGAGTTTCTCGTCTGCCACGCATTCTAAAGCAGTCGTTTTCCCTCCGCCATTTGGTCCGCAAAGCACATTTATCTTTGCGAGGTCGGTGAGATCCGTCCGCTTCAAGCCCTTTTGATCTCTTAATCGGATGTGCTCAAACTGATTCATGATTGCACAAAAAAGCCCCGGGGAAAAGCCGGGGCTTTGAAGCTTTATATTACTGGCACGCTTCGCAGATTTCGCCGTTGCGCATGGCTTCTATACTGCAGGCCGTTTTTTCGGCTTCGGTGTACTGGCGTTTCGCGCCTTCGGCGGCGGCGCCGCGGACTTCTTTTTTCACCTGCACGGTGGCTTTCTCGATGTTGGAGGCACCGAGGGAGCGGAGATAATACGTGGTCTTGAGGCCGACGTGCCAGGCGTGGCGGTACATGTGGCTCAGCGTCTTCATGTCGGGCGTCTTGATCCAGAGGTTCACCGACTGGCTTTGGTCGATCCATTTCTGGCGGCGCGCGGCGGCGTCGATGATCCACTTATAATCAATGTCGAAGGCGGTGAGGTACTTTGCCTTGAGGTCGGCGGGGATGCGGTCGATGTCCTTCAGTTCGCCGTCGAAGTACTTCAAGTTGTCGATCATTTCCTGGTCCCAGAGGCCGCGTGACTTGAGGTCTTTGACGAGGAAGGGATTGAGGACGATGAACTCGCCCGAGAGGTTCGATTTCACGAACAGGTTTTTGTACGTGGGCTCGATGCAGGGGGAGGTGTTGGTGATGTTGGAGATCGTGGCGGTGGGGGCGATGGCGAGCACGTTGCTGTTGCGCATGCCGTGCTTGGCGATCTTGGCGCGGATGGGCGTCCAATCGAGTTTGCCGCCGCGGGGGACTTCGACGGGAACGCCGCGTTCCTGTTCGAGGAGGTCGATCGTGTCTTGCGGGAGGAGGCCGCGGTCCCACTTGGAGCCTTTGTAGGTCGAGTAGGTGCCGCGTTCGGCGGCGAGGTCGGAGCTGGCTTCGTAGGCGTAGTACGCGATGGCTTCCATGGCCTCGTCGTTGAACTCGACGGCGGCTTCGGAGGCGAAGGCGATGCCTTTCAGGTAGCAGGCGTTGGCGAGGCCCATGACGCCGAGGCCGATGGGGCGGTGGCGGAGGTTGGAGCGTTTGGCGGCCTCGGTCGGGTAGAAGTTAATGTCGATGACGTTGTCGAGCGCGCGGACGGCGAGCTGGATGGTCTCGCGGAGCTTCTTGTGGTCGAGCGAGCCGTCGGGGAGGAGATGGTTTTCGAGGATGACGGAGCCGAGGTTGCAGACGGCGGTTTCGTCGTTCGAGGTGTTGAGCGTGATCTCGGTGCAGAGGTTGGACGAGTGGATGACGCCGACGTGATCCTGCGGGGAGCGGAGGTTGCAGGCGTCTTTGAAGGGGATCCAGGGGGGGCGGGTCGCAGGGGGCAGCGG
>Ga0182793_1000178_pt1 | contig 58097 bp, 53 predicted proteins | sample Passage237A_FD_130498 | JGI IMG/M metagenome (GOLD analysis project Ga0182793, IMG submission 130498) | Cellulose adapted compost microbial communities from Newby Island Compost Facility, Milpitas, CA, USA - Passage2 37A (version 2) (version 2) ... | reverse complement strand
GGGGCGTGGCGGGGGGGGCGGGCGGCGCCGGGGGGGGGGGGGGCCGGGCGGCGCGCCCCCCCCCCCCCCCCGCCGGCCCGCAGTCGTCGGTGATCACCAGCACCACCAAGATCGCCAGCGCGGGCGTGCTCGGCAATCAGCGCAGACCCGATGAGTCCTGCGCGGCCGAACCGGCGCCGGTCGACCCCGGACCGCCCGACCGCGAGGTGCGCCACGCGGCGGGCACCACGGTGGTGCGCGCCGATCCGCAGCGCGTGGTGGTGCTGTCCGGCGACCAGCTCGACGCGCTGTGCGCGCTGGGCCTGCAGTCCCGGATCGTGGCCGCGGCGCTGCCCGACGGCTCGGACGCCCAGCCGTCCTACCTCGGCCAGGTCATCCACGACGTGCCGCCGGCGGGCACCCGCAGCGCGCCCGACATGGCGGCGATCCGGGCCACCGAACCGGACCTCATCCTCGGCTCAAACGCCCTGGCGCCGGGGGGGTTCGACGAGTTGTCGGCGATCGCGCCGACGGTGTTCACCGAGCCGCCGGGACCGGCGTGGCGGGACAACCTGCGCACGGTCGGCGCGGCCACCGGCCGCTTCGACACCGCGGGTGCGCTGATCGACGGGTTCGAGCAGGCCGCCGACCGCACCGGCGAGGAGAACGACGCCACCCACTTCCAGGCCTCGGTGGTGCAGTTCACCGACACCACCATGCGGGTGTACGGCACAGACACCTTCCCCGGGTCGGTGCTGGCCGCTGCCGGCGTGGATCGTCCTGCGTCACAACGGTTTAAGGACAAGCCGTACATCGAGATCGGGATCACCGACGCCGACCTGGAGGACTCCCCCGACCTGTCAGCCGCCGACGGCGACATCGTCTACCTGTCGTTCGCGTCGCCGGCGGCCAGGGACCGCGCGCCGCAGGTGCTCAACAGCGCGGCGTGGAAGAAGTTGTCGGCCAACCGCGACAACCGCGTGTTCGCGGTGAACAACGAGGTGTGGCAGACCGGCGAGGGCATCGTCGCCGCGCGCGGGATTCTCGACGATCTGCGGTGGATCAACGCGCCCATCAACTAGCGGATCCACTAGCCTGGCGGCGTGTTCCACGTCCTGAAGTCGACCTACCTGCAGCCGCCCGACGTCATCAACCAGACCCGGCCCGCCCACCTGGAGTGGCTCGAGGGCGAGGTGGCCGCCGGTCGCATCCTGCTGGCCGGTCGCGTCGAGGACGAGTCGGGGGCGGTGCTGCTCACCGGCGACATCAGCGTGGCGGACGCCGAGGACATCGTCGGTCGCGACCCGTACACGGCCGCCGGGGTGGCCACCTACGAACGCACGTCGTTCAACGGTGCCTTCCGCGCGCCCGGCCTCTAGCCTGTTGTCAGCGAACTCACAGGCCGCATACGGAAGACGCAGCGGCGCGCCCCGGTTGTCCTGACTGAGCCGCAGTGTGGCGGCACCTTGTCTGCAGTCCCCGTCAAAGCACCGAAAAGTAGAAGGCCGTCATGAGCACTGTCACCGCATACGCCGCGCACTCCGCGACCAGCCCGCTGACCAGGACCACTATCACCCGCCGCGACGTGGGCCCGCATGACGTGCGGTTCGACATCCACTTCGCCGGAATCTGCCACTCGGACCTGCACACCGTCCGCGCCGAATGGGGCGAACCCAACTACCCGGTGGTGCCCGGCCACGAGATCGCCGGCATCGTCACCGAGGTCGGCTCGCAGGTCACCGGTTTCCGGGTCGGCGACCGGGTCGGCGTCGGTTGCTTCGTGGACTCGTGCCGGGAGTGCACCTACTGCCTGTCCGGCGAGGAGCAGTACTGCGAGCAGGGCATGACCGGCACCTACAACGCGATCGGCCGCGACGGTCAGCCCACGTACGGCGGCTACAGCGGCGCAATCGTCGTCGACGAGAACTACGTGCTGCGCATCCCCGACAGCCTGCCGCTCGACGCGGCGGCGCCCCTTCTGTGCGCGGGCATCACGGTGTATTCGCCGCTGCGCCACTGGAATGCGGGTCCGGGTTCGCGCGTCGCGGTCATCGGTCTCGGCGGCCTGGGGCATATGGGCGTCAAGCTCGCCCACGCGTTGGGCGCGAAGGTGACGGTGCTCAGCCAGTCGCTGAAGAAGATGGAGGACGGTCTGCGCCTGGGCGCCGACGAGTACTACGCGACCTCCGACCCCGACACGTTCAAGAAGCTGGTCCGGTCGTTCGATCTGATCCTCAACACCGTGTCGGCGAACCTGCCGCTGGACCGCTACCTGAACCTGCTCGACGTGGACGGCACGCTCGTCGAACTGGGCATGCCCGAGAAGCCGATGCAGCTGGCCCCGCATCCGCTGGTGTCGAAGCGGCGCAGCCTGGCCGGCTCGCTGATCGGCGGGATCGCCGAGACCCAGGAGATGCTCGACTTCTGCGCCGAGCACCAGGTGCTGCCCGAGATCGAGGTCATCACACCGGATTACATCAACGAGGCCTATGAGCGGATGCTCGCCAGCGATGTGCGCTACCGGTTCGTGATCGACACCGCGTCGCTGCGCTAACCCTCGGCGGCCAGCCGCTCGGCGACCCGCCGGACGTTCTCCGGTCCCGCTTCGCGGCCGGTGACCGCGGTGACGAGCGCCGCGATCTCGTCGTCGCCGGGTGGCCCCGCGGCGTCGCCCCGATCGAGCTTGATCCGGCGCACCACCTCGGCGAGCTGGTCCTCGGTCAACGGCGCGGGGCGCAGCAGCGCCAGCAGCGGGACCCGTTCGGGGCCGGGGGCGCGCTCGGGATAGCCGGAGCGCAGCCAGCCCAGCGCGCGGCGCAGCAGCGAGGTGATCACCACACCAGTGTCCCCCGCGCTTGGTTCAGAAGTTGCGCACGTCCTGGGGGTTGACGAGGAGGCCGTGGCCGGATTCGTCGTAGGTGAAGCGGTTGCGGTGTTCGTCGACCTCGATGGTCCAGCCGTCGATGTGGTAGGTCTGGCCGGGGCCCAGCGCTATGCCCTGACCCGGAGCGGCGGCGATTCGACCCTTGTCGTAATGGAATTCACCGGTGCCGCGTTCGATCGCCAGGGTCAGCGGCTGGGGGTACTTCTCCGTCGAGAACTGGGTGTTGGCCCAGCCCAGCCCGTTGGCGAGCTGGCACACCACCATCGGTCCGCCGCCGCGGTCCATGTTGTTCGGGCTCACCGCGCACTGCACCTGGCCGCCGCTGAGCGTGAACAGCTGACCGTCGTCGGCCGCCGCGTGCGGCGCCCACGGAAACGCCAGTAGCGCGACAACTGCCCCGAAAACGGCTCCTGCCAGCCTGACCATGTCCCTCGCTCCTCGGCGTCGATCCGTCGGCAGCGATGTTCGCACAAGCCAGCCAGGCGCGTTCGACGAATCCCCTCAAGTCGCCGCTAGCCTGGGATCGTGAGCAGTCGACAAGTTCCCGGTGGCGTGGTGCACGAACTGCCCGCAGACCTGCGCGACGCGCTGCTCGCCAACGAGAGGGCATTGGCCGCCTGGCTGGACATCACGCCCCTCGCACGCAACGAGTTCATCTGCTGGGTCTGCGACGCCAAGCAGCAGCAGACCCGCGAGCGCCGGATCCGTCGCACCCAGGAGGAACTCGAGCAGGGCATGCGGCGGCCGTGCTGCTGGCCTGGGTGCAGGCACCGCGTCCGCAACGGCCGGGCCGGGCCCAGCGCCGCCGTCGGCAAATAACGCGCCCGTCAAAGTCTTCGCGCCCGATTGACCGCCCTTCCGCGGACGCTTACCTTCACAAATAGCTCATCTAATCGTGCGGGCGCGATCCCCCGGGGGGCCGATGGCAGACGTCGTCAGCAACACATATCGCACGCGGTCGCCGTGACCGACGCCGATGCGCACACTCCGGTTCCGCGCGGGCGGATCCGGCGCGCGATGCCGCTCGCGGGCTTCACCGCACGGGCCGCGGGCGGTCGACTGGTGGCGGGCCTGCGGCAGCGGGCGGGCCAGGACGGCGCGGTTGAGCGGTTCCACGAGCGCACCGCCGAGCGGTACGCCGAACTGCTCGGCCACTCGCGCGGCGTGCTGATGAAGGCCGGCCAGATGATGTCGATGATCGACGGCGCGGCGCTCGGCAACGGCGGGTTCGCGGCCTATCAGAAGGCGCTGTCGCGGTTACGCGCCGACGCCCCGCCGATGGATGCGGCCTTGGCGCACCGGGTGCTGTCCGCCGAATTGGGGCCTGAGGTCGAGATGTTCGCCACGTTTGACGACGAGCCGATCGCGGCGGCCTCGATCGGGCAGGTGCACCGCGCCGTGCTGCGCGACGGCCGCGACGTCGTCGTCAAGATCCAGTATCCCGGTGTGGCCGAGGCGATCCGCGACGATCTGGCCAACACCGAGTTGTTGGCGGCGTTCACCCGGTTCGCGTCGTCGGTGGCCGGCTACTCCTCGGACGTCCGGTCGATCGCCCGGGAGGCGGCGGCACGCATCGCCGAGGAGATCGACTACCGGCACGAGGCGCGGGCCGTCGCGCAGTTCGCCGAGCTTTATCGCGATCATCCGTTCATCAGGATTCCGGACCTGGTCCCGGAGCTGTCCCGGGATCGCGTGCTGACGATGACGTACCTCGACGGGCTGGACTGGTCGGCCGCGCAGCAGGCCGACCAGAGCCTGAAGGACACGTGGGCCGAGATCGTGTTCCGGTTCTTCCACGCGAACATGCGTCACGCCAACCTGCTGCACGCCGACCCGCACCCCGGCAACTACCGCTTCTTCACCGACGGCACCGTGGGTTTTCTCGACTTCGGTTGTGTGAAGGTGCTTCCCGAGTCGTTGCGCCACGCCTGGCTGGCGATGAACCGGGCGGCGATCGACGGCCGCTACGACGACGGCCGGGCGCTGATGGAGGTGGCCGGGTTCTTCGTCGACAAGGACGACATCACCGGCGAGGAGCTGGCGTCGTTCTGGGACATCGTGCTGGCCGAGGTGACCCAGCTGCCACAGCCCGTGACGTACACCCCGGAGGTGGCCGCGCGGTTCCTCAACGAGCTGTTCACCACCGACGTCGACCGTCCGATCAACCGGATTCGGGTGCCGAAGGACTTCGCGATGTTCCCGCGCGTGCAGCTGGCGCTGACACATATCGCCGCGACACTGGGAGCGACGCTGCCGACCCGGGCGATCTGGAACGACATGGACGGTGTGGCCGAGCCGGTCACCGAACTCGGAACGAGGCATCATGCGTGGGTCCGCGAGCGGGGCCTGCCGGCCGGATTGGACCGCCATGACCACCCGTAGCGGCACCGTTCGAATGCCTTGGGATGCGGCCAATCCCTATCCGTACTACGCGATTCGGCGCCGCGACGGCGACGTGGTGTGGGACGAGGAGCTGAACTCCTGGCTGGTGTTCGGCTATCGGGCCGCGCAGCAGGTCCTGAGCGCCAACGGGTGGTCGAGCAATCCGCTGGTCAATCCGAATGCCCCGGAGACGTTGCGCGGCTTCGATCGGGATGTGGTGCGGCGCAACCTCACCTTCACCGACGGTGCGGACCACACGCGGCTGCGCAAGGCGGTGCGCGACGTGTTCACGCGGTCGTTCATCGCTCGGCTCGAGGAAGGGGTCGAGGCGATCGCGCGCGACATCGTCGACGCGATTCCGGCGGGCGAGGAGTTCGACTTCATGACCGAAGTGGCGCTGCCGCTGCCGATCGCCGTTGCGGCCGCGTGGCTCGGGTTGGATGTGGACGCCGCCCGACTGCTGTACGACGAGGCGCCGGCGATCAGCCGGATGTTGTTCGACTTCAACGACACCGCGGCGGTGGACGCGGGGCTGGCGGCGTTCGCGACGCTGTTGACCGAGCTGCTGCCGCTGGCGGCGGATCGGCGGGTGCACCCGGGCGACGATCTGCTGAGCTTCATCGCCGCCGACCGGGATCTCGAGCTCGACGACGTCGTGATCACCGCGTTGATCATCGCCGACGCGGGCCGGCTGACGACGGCGAACCTGTTGGGTAAAGCCATGATCCGCTTGCTGACGCCCGGCGAGGACGGGGCACGGCCGGTCGACGGGTTACCGGCGGTCGACGACAGGTTGGTGACCGAACTGCTGCGCCTCGACGCGCCGGTGCAGAACGTGCCACGCACCGCGACCGAGGATCACGTCGTCGGCGGCATGACGATCCGCGCGGGCGAGGCGGTGCAGGTGCTGCTGGCCGCGGCCAATCGCGATCCGGCGGTGTACAGCGAGCCGGACCGGCTGCGGCTGGACCGGCCGGGGCCCGCGCCGTTGACGTTCGGCCACGGGGTGCACTACTGCCTGGGCGCGGCGCTGGCGCGGTTGGAGGTCGGCACGACGTTGCGCCGCGCGCTGGCCCGCGCGCCGCGACTGGGCGGTGCGCCGCAGTGGGCGGACACACAGCAGATCCACGGCCCGGTCAGTGTGCCGATGACGTTCGGCCACTGAGGGTTTGCGTTACGTAACGCAGTGGCGGAAAACCGGTGCCGCGCCCGCCACTGCGTTACGTAAGACCGGACGTCAGAAGTCCCAGTCCTCGTCCTCGGTGACCACGGCCTTGCCGATCACGTAGCTCGAGCCCGAACCCGAGAAGAAGTCGTGGTTCTCGTCCGCGTTGGGCGCCAGCGCCGACAGGATCGCCGGGTTGACGTCGGTCTCGTCGCGCGGGAACAGCGCCTCGTAGCCGAGGTTCATCAGCGCCTTGTTGGCGTTGTAGCGCAGGAACTTCTTGACGTCCTCGGTCAACCCGACGCCGTCGTAGAGGTCCTGGGTGTACTCCACCTCGTTGTCGTAGAGCTCGAACAGCAGCTCGTAGGTGTAGTCCTTCAGCTCCTGCTGCTTGGCGCTGTCCTCCAGCGCCAGACCGCGCTGGTACTTGTAGCCGATGTAGTAGCCGTGCACGGCCTCGTCACGGATGATCAGCCGGATCATGTCGGCGGTGTTGGTCAGCTTGGCCCGGCTGGCCCAGTACATCGGCAGGTAGAAGCCGGAGTAGAACAGGAAGCTCTCCAGCAGCGTGGAGGCCACCTTGCGCTTGAGCGGCTCGTCGCCGCGGTAGTACTGCATCACGATCTGCGCCTTGCGCTGCAGGTTCGGGTTCTCCTCCGACCAGCGGAAGGCCTCGTCGATCTCGGCGCTCGAGCACAGCGTCGAGAAGATGTTGCTGTAGCTCTTGGCGTGCACCGACTCCATGAACGCGATGTTGGTGAGCACCGCCTCCTCGTGCGGGGTCATCGCGTCGGGGATCAGGCTGACCGCCCCGACGGTGCCCTGGATGGTGTCCAGCAGCGTCAGGCCGGTGAACACCCGCATGGTGAGCTCTTTCTCGGCGTCGGTCAGCGTGTGCCACGACTGGATGTCGTTGGACACCGGCACCTTCTCCGGCAACCAGAAGTTGCCCGTGAGTCGCTGCCAGACCTCGAGGTCTTTCTCGTCCTGCAGACGGTTCCAGTTGATCGCCGAAACGCGGTCAATCAGCTTCATGCCACCACTCACGAGAACCCCGCTTCACCTGGTTATTGGTTGGTCCGATGGCTGTCGTTCAGCCCGCCACCGACACTACCCCTGGGGTCCGACTTGGCGCGGCAACACAACATCATGTGTCGGGGCGTGTCGCGCCGCGATCGCAGCAACGGCGCGCCGGGGTGCGATCAGATCAGCTCAGCGGCTATACGGGGGCCCGGTCGCCGGCGGTCAGGAACGTGTACTCCGACGGGTCGAACCGCCGCGTCGCGAGCCAGTACTGCCACGTCATCCCGCTCCACAGCGTCCGGTTCACCCCGTGCTCGTCGAGGTACCAGCTGCGGCACCCGCCGGTGCTCCACACCGTGCCGCCCAGCTCGCGCTGCAACCGTTCGTTGTAGGCGTCCTGCGCCTCCCGCGTCGGGGCCAGCGCCTGCGCTTTCCGCTTGTCCACCTCGGCGATCGCCTGTCCGGCGTAGCGGATCTGCGACTCGATCATGAACACCACGGAGTTGTGCCCCAGCGCGGTGTTCGGTCCCAGCAGGAAGAACAAATTCGGCATGCCGGCGACGGTGATGCCGCGCAGCGCGGCGATGCCCTCGCGGTTCCACCGGTCGACGAGGTCCTCGCCGCCGAGGCCCTTGATGTCGACATACGTGTACGAGTCGGTGACGTGGAAGCCCGTCGCGCAGACCACCACGTCGACCTCGCGCTCGGTGCCGTCTCCCGCGACGATGCCGGTCCTGGTGAACCGCGCGATGCCGTCGGTGATCACGTCGGTCTTCGGGTTGGCGATCCCCTTGTAATAGGTGTCGGAGTTCAGGATGCGCTTGCAGCCCGCCCGGTAGTTCGGCGTCAGCTTCCTGCGCAGCTCCGGATCCTTGATCGAGCGGCGGATGTTCCACTTGCCCATCAGCTCACCGATCTTCAGCAGCCGCGGCTGCTTGGTCATCGCGAATCCGACGGCCTCGTGGATCCAGTAGATGCCCGCGCGCAACGCCGCGCGCGTTCCCGGCACGTGGGTGAACATCTTCTGCGCCCACTCCGGGATCGGGTTGTTGGGCCGCGGCATCACCCACGCCGGCGTGCGCTGGTAGAGATGCAGCGCGGCAACGTCTTTGACGATCTCCGGCACGATCTGAATCGCGCTGGCCCCGGTGCCGATCACCGCGACCCGCTTACCGGTCAGGTCCACGCTGTGATCCCACTGCGCGGAGTGGAACAGCGCGCCCTGGTACTCGTCGAGCCCCTCGAAGTCGGGGATCAGCGGGATGTGCAGCCCGCCGGCACCCGAGATCAGGAACTGCGCGACGAACTCGCGGCCGTCCTTGGTGAACGCGTGCCAGCGCATCTCGTCGTCGTCCCAGTGCGCCCGGTCCACGTGCGAGCCGAACCGGATGCGGCGGCGCAGCCGGTACTTGTCCGTGACGTTCTGCAGGTACTGCTGGATCTCCGGCTGGAACGACCACATGTGCTTCCAGTCCGGCTTGGGCTCGAACGAGAACGAGTACATGTGCGACGGGATGTCGCAGGCGCAGCCCGGATAGGTGTTGTCCCGCCAGGTGCCGCCGATGTCGTCGGCCTTCTCCAGGATCAGAAAGTCGACGCCGCGCTTCTGCAGCTCGATGCCCATGCCCAGGCCGGAGAACCCGCTGCCGATGATCAGCGCGCGGGTGTGGACGGGCTCGGCCGTGGGATCCGCCTGGGCCACCGTCATGTCGGTCCTTTCCTGGGAACGCCGGTACCGGGTACTTATGCCAGTCTCCGGACCCCGGCCCCGGGTGTCAACGCACGGTCAGGCGACCGGCCGCTGTCGGCGCACCGCGGTGTGAATTGGCTGGTCAGGGTCGATCTCCAGGCCGATCAGCTCGGCGGTGCCGTTGATGGCGCCGACCATGATCGTGGTCATGTGCGCGATGAACTGGTCGGCGGGCATGCGGCGGGGACGGTCGTCATCGGGGCCCAGCCACCAGTCGGTGGCCGACGCCGCGGTGCCGAAGATCGCGAACGCGGCCAGCTCGAACGCCGCCGGGTCCAGCGCCATGTCCTTCAGTTCACCCTTGATCATGTCGGCGATCGCCAGGGTGATCTCGCTGCCCTTGTTGACCGTGGTCATCGCGGCGGCCGACTGGTCGGCGAACCGGCCCTGCAGCAGGAACCGCACCACGTTGGGGTGGCGTTCCACCAGCTCGACGTAGTGCTCGACACCGCGGCCGACGATCTCGCGCGCGGAGTCGTGCTCGACGTCGATCGACGGGATGATCGCCGCCCACAACATGTCCCGCATGCGCTGCCCGATCTCGGAGAACAGGTCGGACTTGTCGGCGAAGTGCCGGTAGATCTTGGGCTTGGCGGTGCCGGCCTCCTCGGCGATCTCGCGCACGCTGACGTTGGGTCCGACCCGGTCGATGGCGCGGAATGCGGCGTCGACGATCTCGGCTCGCACCTTCTTGCGGTGCTCGCGCCAGCGCTCGCTGCGGGCGTCCACCTTGACGCCCGGCTCGCCGGACCGCGGCCGTGACCCTCGTCGCACCCGATCACTGTACCGCCCGGGCGGCCCTGACCTGCTCAGACCATACCGACGCGGACAGGGTTTACCGTGGTGGAAGGCACGTTCTTTCGACGAGAGCGACGGCCCCGGCTTGGGTACGATCGCCACGGCAAACCGATAGACGAGACGAGATTCATGACGCAGCGATACGACCTGGTCATCGCGGGTGGCGGGCCCTCCGGCTCGGCCGCCGCATGGCAGGCCGCACAGACCGGCGCGAAAGTGGTGGTCCTCGACAAGGCCGAGTTCCCGCGGGCCAAGCCCTGCGGCGACGGGCTCACCGCCCGCGCGGTGAGCTACCTGCAAAGGATGGGGCTGGCCGACGAGGTGGCGACCTACCACCGGGTGAACCGCGTGACGGTGTTCAGTCCGAGCGAGTGGGAGCTGTCGTTTCCGAAGCGCCCGGGCATGCCCGACCACGGCCACACGGTCAGCCGCGAGCGCCTCGACACCACGCTGCTCAAGCACGCCGAGTCCGCCGGCGCCGAGGTGCGCCAGGGCGCGGAGGTCGCCGGGCCGATCGTGGAGAACGGCCGGGTCGTCGGGGTGACGCTCAAGAGCGGTGAGAAGGTGTACGGCGACGCGGTGATCGCCGCCGACGGCGCCTACTCCCCCATCAAGCGGGCGCTGAAGATCGACTCGGAGTACAACGGCTACTCCGCGATCGCCATCCGCTCGGAGATGCCGGCCAACCGGCCCGACTCCGACAGCCTCGACATCTACCTCAAGCTCGTCTTCGAGGGCGATCAGCTGCCCGGGTACGGCTGGGTGTTCCCGATGGGCAACGGCATGTTCAACATCGGGCTCGGCTACGTCAACAGCTACAAGAACTGGCAGAAGATCAACGCCACCCAGTTCCTCGGCGAGTTCCTGCGCTCGCTGCCGCGCGAGTGGGACCTGCCGCCGATCGAGGAACTCAAGAAGAACAAGAGCGTGCGGGCGTGGCGGCTGCCGATGGGCTTCACCGCCTGGCCGCCGTGGCGTCCGGGTGTGCTCTTCACCGGCGACTCGCTGGGCGCGGGCAAGCCGGCGTCGGGTGCGGGGATCTCCAAGGCGCTCGAATCCGGTCTGGCCGCAGGCGAATGCGCGATCATGGCGCTGCAGAACGGCGGGCCCGACGACTTCACCAACTACGCGCAGCGGATGGAAGCGGCGTGGGGCAAGGAGTACCGTCGCGGCCGCATCTTCCACAAACTGCTGGGCTATCCGAAGTTCGCCAACGCCGGCATCAAGCTGATCGACAACGCCGCGTTCCGCGACCGGATGCTCAAGGCGCTGTACAAGAAGGCCCAGGGGCCCCAGCACACGGTGAAGAAGTAACCCCTCAGCGGGGCACCACCGACAGCAGCACCGCCGAGTCCTCGAGCGCGTCGAGGCTGTGCCGCTCGGCCGGGATCTCCAGGTAGTCACCGGCGGCCGCCTCGATGTTGCCGCTGGGGGCGTTGAGGCGGACTCGGCCGCGCAGCACCAACAGTGTTGCCTCGCCGGGGCTTTCGTGATCGGCGAGCCCGTTGCCGGCGGCCAGCGCGAGAACGGTCTGCCGCAGGGTCTTGTCGCTGCCGCCGAACACGCCCTGCGCGGACCGGCCAGCGGACGCGGTCTTGGCCGTAGCGATCTGCTCGTCAGCCAACCGGTGCAGCGACAGAGCCGTGGACGCGGTCATGAGTTCTCCTCTCCTGTCCCTGGTTTCGCGCGCTCGGGGCGCAAGACCAGGTTCACTTCGCACGAGCCGCCGTGCGGGTCCGGCGTCACCGACGCCTGATACCGGGCGCCGACGGCGTCGGCGTTGATGTCGACGACCTCTTGGATGAGGCCCTGCTGGATGCCGCGCACGACCTCGGGCGCGGTCTTAGCGACCTCCGCCAGCGGGCAGGTACAGATCTGGACGGTGATCTCGCCGAACGAGTTCAGCACCGAACGCACCTGGAAGCCAAGCTCGTTCAGCGTCGCGACGACCATGTCGGCGATCGTGGCCTCGGGGCGCAGCCGGGCCACCCGGACCCGCCGGGCCAGGTCAGCGCCGATGCGCAGCGCCCGCTGTTCGCGTTCGGTCGGCGTGCCGCCGAGGGGGGCGGCGAACAGCGCGACGATGTCGGCGTAGTCGAGTCGCGGCGCCAACTCGTAGGTGACCCGTGGCCGGCCCGCCCCGCTTCCCTTCGCGGCGCCGCCGCGCCGGATCACCCCCTGCTCCTCGAGTGTCGTGAGGTGGAAGCGCGCGGTGGTGATGTGGATCCGCAGCGCGTCGGCGACCTGCTGGGCGTCGACGGGGTGCGGCGAGGTCTTCAACATCTCCAGCACCCGCTGGCGCTGGTGACCGACCGCGCGGTCCGGCGAGGCGTCAACGACGTGGCGCGGAGTTGCCATGGTCCGAGTCTGTCACGAACCCGGCACGACGCCGACGACCGCAACCGCGGTCAGCGCGTGGCGGTAGCGGTGGAACGTCTTGCGCATGCCGATCACCCGTTTGCGCGCGGCGGGCCTGCGGATCAGGTTTCCGACGATCCGCAGCGCGCCGAACGGGCCCTCGTCGGCCAGCACCCGCAGCGGATTGAGCAGCGCCATCTTCGCGTGGTCGACCTTGACCACCTCGAACCCGGCCTCGGCCAGCAGCGCCGACCATTCGGCGGTCGTGAGCGGGCGCGCGTTGACCTTGATGGCGCGGGACATGTCGCGGCGGATCTCGTCCTTGGTGTCCTGGGAGATGTCGTCGGGTTTGAGGCCGAGTTCGTGGATCGCGTAGCGGCCGCCCGGCCGCAGCACCCGGAACGCCTCGGCAACGATCGCGCGCTTGTCGCGGTCGCCCTGCATGGTCAGCATGGCCTCGCCGATCACGACATCGGCGCTGGCCGAGGGCAATCCGGTGTCGGCGGCGTTGGCGACGACCACCTTGCCGTCGACCGGAGCCACGATCGCCTGGACATGCTCGGTGGCCGCAGCGGTGTCGTCAACGCCGACGTAGGACCGCGGTCGCTGCGCCACGATGTCGGTGGCGGTGCGGCCCAGACCAGGACCGAGTTCGACGACGTCGGCATCGGTGATCTTCGCGGCGGCGAGCAGCCGGCTGGTCAGCTCGAGCCCGCCGGGCCGCAGCACCCGCTTGCCGAGGCGGGCCAGCAGCCAGTGCCCCGGCAGGTCGGCGTCGGAGCGGTTCGGCAGCGGAAGCGTCTGGTTGCCAGTCATTTTCGGATTGTCCTCTCCACGACGGCGATCAGGAAGATCGCCGTGAACACTGAGCATGTGTACAGCAGTGCCGCCGCGCGTCCCCACGGCGGAACGAGCACGGTGTCCTGTCCGGTCGCGTACACCGCGTTGAGCATCGGCAGGAACCGCTGCAGCGTCGCACCGCTGGGTAGATAGCCGGCCGCGGTCTCGACGACGAAGGCCCACACCAGGATGGCGCCGGTGGCGCCGAGCGGCGATCGGGTGAGCGCGCCGACGCCGACCCCCGCCCCGGCGGCGAACAACGCCAGCAGTGGCACCGTCCACAGCAGGCGTCGGCCGACGTCGTCGGTCATCGACACCGGCCCGTACACGGTCGGCGCGATAAGGGGAAGTGCGCAGAGCACCACGATGAGGGTGGCCGCGGCGACCGCGGCGCCGAGTGCGCCGTAGAACACCCACCTGCCCACCAACACCGCCCACGGGTTCCGAATCGCCACTCTGGTGTGTTCGGCCGCACCATAACGGTTTTCGCCGGCCTGGCCGTCGGCGGCGGCGACTCCCACCAGCGTCACGGTGATGGTGATGACCCAGTACGCGGCGTTCGACGTCGTGACCTGCAGCACCGAGATCTGTCCGGGGATGCGGGCGAACGCCTCGGCGATGAGCGCGATGCCGAACGTGATCACCACCGGCACGAGCACGGCCGCGGGGACGACGACCGTCCACAGCCGGCTCGGGCCGCCGGTGCGGATGGTCTCGGCGCGCACGCTGCGCAACGTCGGATTCATGCGCACTCGAGGAGGGTCGATTCGAGCCACTCGCGGGGGTTGGCGCCCGCGGGGGTCAACTGTGCGAGCTCGCCCGACTTGTCCAACCGGCCGCGGTCGAGCACCACGATGCGGTCGGCGGTCAGTGCCACCTCGCCGAGCAGGTGCGTGGCGACGACGACCGTGCGGCCACGCTCGGCCAACTCGCGCACCAGTGCGCGGAACCAGACGATGCCGGGCACGTCGAGCCCGTTGAGGGGTTCGTCGAACAGCAGTGCCAGCGGGTCGGCCAGCAGCGCGCCGGCGATGGCCAGTCGCTGGCGCATCCCCAGCGACAGTCGGTCGATGCGGGCCCGCGACGGCAGTTCGGTCTCATCGATGAGTTCATCGATGCGCGCGTCGTCGACGCCGGAAAGCGCTGCCAGCCATGACAAATGCCGTCGTACGGTGTGGCGCGGGTTCATCGCGGCGGGGCCGAGGTGAAAGCCGACGGTGGGCGGGACGGCGATGGTTCCGGTGTCGGGTCGGATGAGGCCGGCGAGCAGGCGCAGCAGCGTCGTCTTCCCGGCGCCGTTGAGCCCGAGCAGGGCGGTGACGGTGCCGGTCGGAAAGGTGACGGTGACGTCGTCGACGGCGCGGTGGCCGCCGTACGACTTCGACACTGCTACGACGTCGATCACGAGCTCGTCACTGGAAGTTGCACGGGATCGGCAGGCCGAGTGTCTTGATGCCGTTGCACAGCGACTTGCTGGCCAGCTTCCACCGGCCGTCGATGCGTCGCCACTCGGCCTCGACCTGGATGGTCGGCGCGCCCTGCCTGCTGGCGTTGATGATGGCGGTGTGGCGGTCGCCGTCGTGGGTCTCGGGGCCGGTCACCACGCTCGAGCCGCGGGGCGGGCGGAAGAAGCCGATCTTGTAGACCATCTTCGGCACGATCACCGCGCGGCTGCCGCCCTCGAGCTGGGCGGCCTTGACCTCATCCGGCGCCGGGGTGGCCACCAGCAACTTGATCTGCGCGTCGAGTTCGGCGAGCGAGGGCACCTCGGAGGTGATCGCGAAGTCCTCCACCGGCCCGGGCTGGGCCTGCGCCGCGGGCGCTACCAGTACAAATGCGGCGCCGAACGTCGCCGCCAGCACGCTTACACGCCTGAGCATCAACCGGACTCCTATTTAGAGGAAACTTTTCCGGTTAATCTAGGTGGCGCGTCTGCATAAGGCAAGCCTTACCTAGCTGTAAGTTGGCTTACACCGCTCGCCGGGCGGCCGGTGCCCCGTCCGATTCCGCGGCCGCGCGTCGGAGAAGTGGCCACCCAGCGCAAAAAGAAGCCGGGCGCACAAAGACCGTGCGCCCGGCACCACCACCAATGCCCTACAGCATGCAGGACACGCAGCCCTCGACTTCGGTGCCCTCCAGCGCCATCTGACGCAACCGGATGTAGTACAGCGTCTTGATTCCCTTGCGCCAGGCATAGATCTGCGCCTTGTTCACATCGCGCGTGGTCGCCGTGTCCTTGAAGAACAGCGTCAGGCTCAGCCCCTGATCCACGTGCTGGGTGGCCGCGGCGTAGGTGTCGATGACCTTCTCATAGCCGATCTCGTAGGCGTCCTGGTAGTACTCCAGGTTGTCGTTGGTCATGTACGGCGCCGGGTAATAGACGCGACCGATCTTGCCTTCCTTGCGGATCTCGATCTTGGCGGCGATCGGGTGGATCGACGACGTCGAGTGGTTGATGTAGCTGATCGACCCCGTCGGCGGCACCGCCTGCAGGTAGGCGTTGTAGATGCCGTGCTTCTGCACCGACTCCTTCAGCCGCCGCCAGTCGTCCTGGTCCGGAATCTTGATGCCGGCGTCGGCGAACAACTTCCGCACCTTGTCGGTCTTCGGCTCCCACACCTGCTCGGTGTACTTGTCGAAGAACTCACCGGTCGCGTACTTCGACTTCTCGAAGCCCTTGAAGTGGGTGCCGCGCTCGATCGCGATCTTGTTCGACGCGCGAATCGCGTGGTAGCACACGGTGTAGAAGTACATGTTCGTGAAGTCGATGCCCTCTTCGGACCCGTAGAAGATCCGCTCGCGGGCCAGGTAGCCGTGCAGGTTCATCTGCCCGAGCCCGATCGAGTGCGATTCCTCGTTGCCCCGCACGATCGAGGGCACCGAGTCGATCCGGGTCTGATCGCTCACCGCGGTCAGCGCGCGGATCGCCACCTCGACGGTCTGCCCGAAGTCCGGCGAGTCCATCGCCTTCGCGATGTTCAGCGAACCCAGGTTGCACGAGATGTCCTTGCCCACAACGGCATAGGACAGATCCTCGTTGAACACCGAGGGCGTCGACACCTGCAGGATCTCCGAGCACAGGTTCGAGTGGGTGACCTTGCCCTCGATCGGGTTGGCCCGGTTCACCGTGTCCTCGAACATGATGTACGGGTAGCCCGACTCGAACTGCAGCTCGGCCAGCGTCTGGAAGAACTCGCGCGCCTTGATCTTCGACTTGCGGATGCGCGGGTTGTCGAGCATCTCGTAGTACTTCTCGGTCACCGAGATGTCGGCGAACGGCACCCCGTACACCCGCTCGACGTCGTACGGCGAGAACAGGTACATGTCGTCGTTCTTCTTCGCCAACTCGAACGTGATGTCCGGGATCACCACGCCCAGGCTCAGTGTCTTGATCCGGATCTTCTCGTCGGCGTTCTCCCGCTTGGTGTCGAGGAACCGGTAGATGTCGGGGTGGTGCGCGTGCAGGTACACCGCGCCCGCACCCTGCCGGGCTCCGAGCTGGTTGGCGTAGGAGAACGAGTCCTCGAGCAGCTTCATGATCGGGATGACGCCAGAGCTCTGGTTCTCGATGTTCTTGATCGGTGCGCCGTGCTCGCGAATGTTGCTCAGCAGCAGGGCAACTCCGCCGCCGCGCTTGGACAGCTGCAGCGCGGAGTTGATCGCGCGGCCGATCGACTCCATGTTGTCCTCGATGCGCAACAAGAAGCAGCTCACCGGCTCACCGCGCTGCTTCTTGCCCGCGTTGAGGAACGTCGGCGTCGCCGGCTGGAACCGGCCGTCCATGATCTCGTCGACCAGCTTCTCGGCCAGCGCGGTGTCGCCGGCGGCCAGCGTCAGCGCCACCATAACCACGCGGTCCTCGAAGCGCTCCAGGTACCGCTTACCGTCGAACGTCTTCAGCGTGTAGCTGGTGTAGTACTTGAACGCGCCGAGGAACGTCGGGAAGCGGAACTTCTTGGCGTACGCGCGGTCGATCAGCGTCTTGACGAAGTTGCGCGAGTACTGGTCGAGCACCTCGCGCTCGTAGTAGTTCTGCTGGATCAGGTAGTCCAGCTTCTCGTCGACGTCGTGGAAGAAGACCGTGTTCTGGTTGACGTGCTGCCGGAAGAACTGGTGCGCGGCCTCGCGGTCCTTGTCGAACTGAATCCTGCCGTTCTCGTCGTACAGATTCAGCATCGCGTTGAGCGCGTGGTAATCCATCTCCCCCGGCAGCGTGTGCGACGGGGCGGAGGAGTCGGTTACAGGCTCTGCAGCTGTGACGGTTGGTGGCACGTCTGGTCCTTCCAGAATTCAGCTAGACCTGCCCGGACGGCTTCCACGTCGTCCGGGGTTCCCATCAGTTCGAAGCGGTACAGATACGGCACGCCGCACTTGCGGGAGACCACTTCCCCCGCGTAGGCGAACTCCGCACCGAAGTTGTTGTTGCCCGCGGCGATGACGCCGCGCAGCAACGACCGGTTGTGTTCATTGTTCAGAAACGCGATGACCTGCTTGGGCACGTAGCCGCCGTCGTTGATGTTCGGCGTCGCGCGCCCGCCGCCGTAGGTCGGCAACACCAGCACGTAGGGCTCGTCGACCTCGATGCGCCCGTGCAGGGGGATCCGGATCGCGGGCAGGCCCAGCTTCTGTACGAAGCGGTGGGTGTTCTCCGACACGCTGGAGAAGTAGACGAGGTTGGCCATCTCCGCTCTCCTCCCTGTTCGCGTTACCCGATCCCCCTGGTCAGGGGCCGCTATGCCGTCGCCGCGACGGCGCTGAGCGCCTTGATGCGGTCCGGGCGGAAGCCCGACCAGTGCTCGTTGCCCGCCACCACGACCGGCGCCTGCAGGTAGCCGAGCGCCATCACGTAGTCACGCGCCTCGCTGTCGAGGCTGATGTCCACCGACTCGTAGGGGATACCCAGCTTGTCCAGCGCCTTGTAGGTGGCGTTGCACTGCACGCACGCGGGCTTGGTGTACACGGTGACGGTCATCTCGGTACGGCTCCTCTGCGATCGAACTGGCAACTCGTTTGGTTATCGCCCGCCGCTGGGGTTCAGCGGCCCCGGTGCCCCCGAAATTCCTGCCGGCCGGGGTCGGTGACTCCGGTGGTCTCGGGGACCGACACCGCCGGATTTCGGGCCTCCGGCCGACCCTGGGAGGTTCAGGAACCGCTGGGGTCTGTCGGTGCTCGAAACACTACACCTAGTGTCCGACATTGCGAAGGGATACCACATGTTCCGAATAACATTTTTGAAATTCCCAGGTCGTAAGCTTGTTGACGACTCCCGCCTCGGCGTGTCGCACATCACAACGACCGCGTGTCGCCCGGTGCGGACCGGTCTACCACTGCCCACCGACACCCACCCGCCGCCGCACCGCGCCGCCAGATACGTCACGGTGACGGAACAGCAAACCGCCGGCCGCGGACCACGGGGTCCGGCCGGCGGCGTGTGGGAACAGGGGTCAGCTCACCTCGGCGGCCAGCTTGCCGACGATGTCGCGCAGGCCGGTGGCCACTTCGGCGTTCTCCCGCGGGTGCTTGCCGTCGAACACCGTCGACGGCACCGACAGCTTGAGGTCCTCCACCACCCGCGGCCCAGCGATCCCGAACGACTTGCGGGTCTCGTCGTGCGCCCACACCCCGCCGTAGCGGCCCAGCGCGGTGCCCACCACCGCGAGCGGCTTATCCTTCAGCGCGCTGTCGCCGTACGGTCGCGACAACCAGTCGACCGCGTTCTTGAGCACGCCCGGGATGCTGCCGTTGTACTCGGGGGTGACGACCAGGGCCGCGTCGGCCTCGGCCGCGGCCCGGCGCAGCGCCACCACCGGTTCGGGCACGTTCTCGTTGTCGATGTCCTCGTTGTAGAACGGCAGCTCCCCGAGCCGGTCGAACAGCTTCAGCTCCACCCCGTCGGGTGCGGTCTCGACGGCCAGCTCGACCAGTTGGCGGTTGATTGACTGCGCGCGCAGGCTGCCCAGCAGCACCAGCACCTTGATGTCCGACATGTCCCGTCCCTTCCGTTCGTCGGCTAGATCATCGCACCGACAAACCGGACTGTGGTCCGATTTATTCCGGCTGAACTAAACTGCCGTCATGGCCGCTCCTCGTCGCGTCCACGAGCTGCCGGTCACCGACCAGTCGCCGGCGGAACGGGGCGACGCCGCCCGCAATCGCACCCTACTGTTGGATGCCGCGCGCCGCCTGATCGCCGAACGCGGCGCCGACGCGGTGACCACCGACGACATCGCCGCGGCCGCCGGCGTCGGCAAGGGCACGCTGTTCCGCCGCTTCGGCAGCCGGGCCGGGCTGATGATGGTGCTGCTCGACGAGGACGAGAAACAGCAGCAGCAGGAGTTCATGTTCGGCCCGCCGCCGCTGGGGCCCGGCGCGCCGCCGCTGGAGCGACTCATCGCGTACGGCCACGCCAGGCTGCGGTTCGTGCGTCGCCACCACGCGGTGATGTCCGAGACCAACCGCGACCCCCAGATGCGCTTCAGCGCGCCCGCGATGCTGCAGCACCGCCACGTCCGGGTGCTGCTCGAGGAGGCGGGTACAACGGGTGACCTCGACGCCCAGGCCGCGGCGCTGCTCGCCCTGCTCGACCCCGACTACGTCCACCACCAGCTGACCGATCGCGGGCAGACGCTGGAGAGCCTCGGCGAAGCATGGGAGACGGTGGCGCGCAAGCTCTGCGGCACATGACCCGCTGGGTGCTGCACGTCGATCTCGACCAGTTCCAGGCCGCGGTCGAGGTGCGCCGCAACCCCGACCTCGCCGGTCGGCCGATCATCGTCGGCGGCAACGGCGACCCGACCGAGCCGCGCAAGGTCGTCACGTGCGCGTCGTATCCGGCCCGGGCGTTCGGCGTGCGGGCCGGCATGCCGTTGCGCACCGCCGCGCGCAAGTGCCCCGACGCGACGTTCCTGCCGCTGGACACCGACGCCTACGACGCGGCCTCCGAGGAGGTGATGACGCTGCTGCGCGACTTCGGCCACCCCGTCGAGGTGTGGGGCTGGGACGAGGCCTACGTCGGCGCCGACCTCGCCGACGACCAGGATCCGGTCCGGCTGGCCGAGCAGATTCGACAGGTGATCGCCGCCGAGACCGAGCTGACCTGCTCGGTGGGCATCAGCGACAACAAGCAGCGCGCGAAGGTGGCCACCGGGTTCGGTAAACCGTCCGGCGGGGGCGCCGGGGTGTACGTCCTCACCGACGCGAACTGGATGGCGGTGATGGGCGACCGCGAGGTCGACGCACTGTGGGGCGTCGGCCCGAAGACCGCGAAAAAGCTTGCCGAACTGGGCATCACCAGCGTCGCCGACCTCGCCGCCACCGACGCCGGGCTGCTCACCGCGACGTTCGGGCCCACCACCGGGCTGTGGATCCTGCTGCTGGCCAAGGGCGGCGGCGACACCGACGTGCGCGCCGAGCCGTGGCTGCCGCGGTCGCGCAGTCACGTCATCACCTTCCCCCGCGACCTGACCGAACACACCGAGATGGAATCGGCCGTCGCCGAGCTCGCGCGCCAGACCCTCGCCGAGGTCGTCGAGCAGGGTCGCGTCGTCGCCCGGGTGGCCGTCACCGTGCGCACCAAGACGTTCTTCACCCGCACCAAGATCCGCAAGCTGGCGTCGCCGGGCACCGATGCCGACGTCATCACGCGCACCGCGCTGGAACTGCTCGGCGAGTTCGACATCGACCGCCCGGTGCGTCTTCTCGGTGTGCGGCTGGAACTCGTTCCGCCGCCGGGCGGGTACTGACCGGCACGTACCCTGACGGCCATGCTGCAGACGATCGCCATCCGCGGATACCGGTCGCTGCGCGATGTCGTGCTGCCGTTGGCTCCGCTGACGATCGTCACCGGCGCCAACGGCACCGGCAAGTCGTCGCTGTATCGCGCGCTGCGCCTGCTCGCTGACTGCGGCCGCGGCGAGGTGATCGGCTCGCTGGCGGCCGAGGGTGGCCTGGCGTCGGTGCTGTGGGCGGGGCCGGAACAGCTCGGCGGCGCGAAACGCACCGGCCGCGTCGAGGGCACCACCCGCACCGCGCCCACCGCACTCGAACTCGGTTTCGCCTCAGACGATTTCGGCTACCTGGTGGATCTCGGGCTGCCGCAGATGGCCGGACACCGGTCGCTGTTCGTCCTCGACCCCGAGATCAAGCGGGAGGCCGTGTTCGTCGGGCCCGTGATGCGCACCGCCAGCACACTGGTGCGCCGCACCCGTGACTACGCCGAGGCCGCCGCGGACCGGGGTTTCGAGAAGCTGTCGCAGTCGCTGCCCACCTATCGCAGTGTGCTCGCCGAGTTCGCCCATCCCGGTGCGCATCCCGAACTCGCCGCCGTGCGGGACCGGTTGCGCAACTGGCGGTTCTACGACGGCTTCCGGGTCGACGCCGCCGCGCCCGCCCGACAGCGTCGGGTCGGCACCCGCACCCCGGTGCTGTCGGAGGACGGCAGCGACCTGGCCGCCGCGATCCAGACCATCATCGAGGCCGGACACGACGACCTGCGGCGCGCGGTCGCCGAGGCGTTCGACGGCGCGGAGGTGTCGGTGGCAGTGCACGACGGGCTGTTCGACCTGCAACTACGGCAGAAAGGCATGCTGCGCGCGCTGCGCGCCGCCGAATTATCCGACGGCACACTGCGATTCCTGCTATGGGCCGCCGCACTGCTCAGCCCGCAGCCGCCGTCGCTGATGGTGCTCAACGAGCCCGAGACGTCGCTGCACCCCGACCTGGTGCGTCCGCTGGCATCGCTGATCCGGGCCGCGGCCGCCGCCACACAGGTCGTCGTGGTCACCCACTCGTCGGCGCTGCTGGACCATCTGGACGCGATCCCAGTCGGTGACTTCGTCGAATCCGGCGGCGACACGGTCGAAATCAAGCTCCACAAGGAGCTCGGTGCGACCCGCATCGAGGGTCTCAACCCGCTCGCCGCGCCGGCGTGGGACTGGGGCAAGCGCTAGCGCGGACCCCGCAGCGCGCGGGTGAACAGCACGTTGACCTGCCGCATCGCGACGCTGTAGGGCCACCACATGGTCCGCTTGAACAGGTACAGCGCCCTGATGTCGGCGGAGGTGTAGATCAAGAACCGGTTGCGCCGCACGCCCTTGAGGATCCGGTCCGCAGCGTGTTCCGGCGACACCGCGTGGCCGCTGAAGCGGTCGGTCCACTTCCTCACATTCGGGTCCTCGCGGTCCACGCCCGCGATCTGAACCGTCTGCACCAGAGGCGTTTTCACCGCACCCGGCACCACCACCGACACCCCGATGCGGTGCCGGGCCAGATCGAACCGCAACACCTCGGACATGCCCCGCAGGCCGTACTTGCTGGCGCTGTAGGCCGCATGCCAGGGCAGCGCCACCAGACCCGCCGCCGACGACACGTTGACGATGTGCCCGCCCCGGCGCGCCTCGACCATCGGCGGCACGAACGTCTCGATGACGTGGATCGGCCCCATCAGGTTGACGTCGATCATCGACTTCCAGTGCTGATGCGTCAGCGTCGACACCGTGCCCCACGCCGAGATGCCGGCGATGTTCATCACGACGTCCATCGCCGGATGGTTAGCGTGGATGTCGGCCCCGAAGCGGGCCACCTCGTCGTAGTTCGCGATGTCGAGGGCGCGGTGTGCGGCGACGACGGCACCGAGCGTTTGGGCGTCGGCGACCGTCTGCGCAAGCCCCTCGGCGTCCCGGTCGGTCAGGTAGAGTTCGGCGCCCTGCTCGGCGAGCTTGAGCGCGGTCGCGCGGCCGATGCCGCTGGCGGCCCCGGTGAGCAGACAACGTTTACCGGAAAAACCGCCCCGCAGCGCCATGGCGGTGAGAATACCTACTCGGCGCGCAGGTGCTCATTGCCCCAGATCGCCGACACCCACAACCGCTCGAGCGCGTCGATCGCGCGGTTGGGATCGGTGCCGCGGCCGATGAAGGCGCTGTCGTGCGACAACGTCATCGCGGTGGTCGCCGCCAGCGTGCGCACCAGCGCGGGCAGGTCGTCGGAGATCGGCCTGGCGTCGGCGTCCTGTTCGAGCAACGCGACCAGCTTGTCGATGATGCCGTCGTAGAAGTCGTCCATCATCTCGCGGATCTGCGCGTCGGTGTTGCGGGCCGCCGCGCACGCCCGCAGCACCGGGTCGTCGTTGGCGTAGACCATCGCCGCGCTGCCGACCATCCGCTTGGCGAACGCCACGGGCGACTCGCCGGGTTCGCGCGGGGCGAAGTGGTGGGTGAGGCTGTCGAGCAGGTCGCTCGCCTCGGCCAACACCACCGCGAGCACGGCGTACTTGGAGTCGAAGTAGAAGTAGAAGCCCGACCGCGCCACCCCGGCGCGCTCGCTGATGGTGCTGACGGACAGATCGGCGAAGGACCGCTCCTGCAGCAGCTCACGCACGGCGGTGACGATCGCGTCGCGCTGCCGGTCCCCCCGCGTGCGCCGGTTCGCGGTCCCCGTCGACTCAGCCGTCATGGCCCTAGACCTTGGCACCACGCCGCGCCGGAGCACAACTTGACATGCGTCAAGTGTGCCATTCAGGATGGCGGGAGAAGTGACAACGCACACAGTCACTGACCCATTGGCAACAGGAGCACCGATGCCGACGATCAGCACCAAGGACTACCTGCTCGACCAGGCCAAGCGCCGGTTGACACCGTCGGTCAACAACTTCCCCGGCATGGGGCTGGTGGAGAAGCGCCTGCTCAACACCGACTTCCCGGAGATCACGCTGGCCGATCCGCCGCCCGGCAGCGGCCTCAAACCGGTGATCGGCGACAAGGGGCTGCCCATCATCGGCCACCTCATCGAGGTGTTCCGCGGTGGGCCGGACTACGTGCTGCACATGTACCGCAAGCGCGGCCCGATCCAGTACTCCTACTCCCCCGCGCTGCAGGCCGTCTCGGCGCTCGGGCCGGACGCCACCCAAGAGGTGTACTCCAACCGCAACAAGGACTTCTCGCAGCAGGGCTGGGTGCCGGTGATCGGCCCGTTCTTCCACCGGGGCCTGATGCTGCTCGACTTCGACGAGCACATGTTCCACCGGCGGATCATGCAGGAGGCGTTCGTGCGCCCGCGGCTGGCCGGCTACACCGAGCAGGTGGACCGGGTGGTCTCGCAGGTGATCGCCAACGACTGGGTGGCCAACGACGCACGGTTCCTGCTCTACCCGGCGATGAAGGAACTGACGCTCGACATCGCCTCGATGGTGTTCATGGGCCACGAGCCGGGCAGCGACAAGGAACTGGTCACGAAGGTGAACAAGGCGTTCGCCATCACCACCCGCGCGGGTAACGCCGTCATCCGCAAGAGCGTGCCGCCGTTCACGTGGTGGCGCGGCCTGAAGGCGCGCGAGTACCTCGAGCGGTATTTCGAGCAACGCGTCAGGGAGCGCCGCGGCAAGGACGGCTCGGATCTGTTGACCGTGCTGTGCCAGACCGAGGACGAGGACGGCAACAAGTTCTCCGACGAGGACGTCGTCAACCACATGATCTTCCTGATGATGGCCGCCCACGACACCTCGACGTCGACCGCGACGACGATGTCGTACTACCTGGCGGCCAATCCGGAGTGGCAGGACCGCTGCCGCGACGAGTCCGACCGGCTCGGCGACGGACCGCTGGACATCGACTCGCTCGAGAAGCTCGAGACGCTCGACCTGGTGATGAACGAGTCGATCCGCCTCGTCACCCCGGTGCAGTGGGCGATGCGCCAGACCGTGCGCGACACCGAACTGCTGGGCCACTACATCCCCAAGGGCACGAACGTGATCGCCTACCCGGGCATGAACCACCGGCTCCCGGAGCTGTTCCCGGATCCGATGAAGTTCGACCCGAACCGCTTCGCCGAGCCGCGCAACGAGCACAAGAAGCACCGCTACGCGTTCACGCCGTTCGGCGGCGGCGCGCACAAGTGCATCGGCATGGTGTTCGGCCAGCTCGAGGTGAAGACGATCATGCACCGGCTGCTGCGCAAGTACCGGCTCGAGCTGCCGCGGCCGGGTTATGAGGCCAAGTGGGACTACGGCGGCATGCCGGTGCCGATGGACGGCATGCCGATCGTGCTGCGCCCGCTGCGCTGATCTCGCCGAAAAACTAACCGGTCGACAGCAGCCGGTTGGCGCACGCGATCACCGCGTGCAGCGCGGACCGCTCCGGATCGTCGGCCACTCCCATCGCCCACTCGGCGCGCCCGCCGTCGGAGCCGCGGATCAGCGTCGCGGTGTGCGGGCCGGCGGGCAACTGGTGGAAGTCGATGACCTCGACGCCGATGCCGCGGTCGTACAGCATCGCGGTCAGTGCCGCGATCGGTCCGGTCGCGGCGGCGGTCAGCGTCGTCGTGGTGTCCCCCATCGCGAGCGTGGCCTGATAATGGCGCGGGCCGAGCCGCGTCGGTCGGGTGTCGGTGCACGACCAGCTGCCCAGGCGCAGCGGTCCCGGGCTCGGCGGGTAATCGGACAGCAGCGATCCGACCTCCTCGCGCAGCCGCCGCGGGAGCGCCTCGCTGGCCAGCGAATCTGCCAGTGAACCAGCCAATGAACCTGGAGTGGTTGAGATTTCGGACATGTGCCGGGCCTTCGATTAGACGGAAGTGACCGACGTAGCAGCTTCGACCCACAGCGGGGGGTCGGTCGCGATCAGACCCCGCTGCGGGTCGCTACTACGAGTCGCCTCGGCACGACCGCGATGCTAGACCCGCGATCCCGGCGCGCGCAATGAAATTTCCCCACGTCACACTGTCGTGGTGATGTGGTGGGAGGCGGCACTGCTGGCGGCCGCCGGTGTGCTGGGCGGGCTGACCGGAAGCATCGCCGGACTCGCCTCCGTGGCCACCTATCCCGCCCTGTTGATGGTCGGGCTGCCGCCCGTGACCGCGAACGTCACCAACACCGTCGCCGTGGTGTTCAACGGCGTCGGGTCGGCGTGGGGATCGCGCCCGGAACTGTACGGTCAGGGCCGCTGGATCGCGCGGATCGCGCCCGTCGCCGCGCTGGGCGGGGCCGCGGGCGCGGTGCTGCTGCTCTCGACGCCCGCCGAGGGATTCGAGCGGTCGGTGCCCATCCTGCTCGGCCTCGCCTCGCTGGCCATCCTGTGGCCGCGCCGCGCGCCGGAGTCGGCGGAGTCCAGCCGACGGCAGACGGTCGTGGTGGTGGCGGAGTCGGCGGCCGTGCTCGCGATCTGCGTGTACGGCGGCTATTTCGGCGCGGCCGCCGGGGTGCTGCTGCTGGCGCTGCTGCTGCGCACCGGCGGCGCCACCCTGCCGCACGCCAATGCCGGCAAGAACGTGATCCTCGGCGTGGCGAACGTCGTGGCCGCGGTCATCTTCGCGTTCGTGGCCCCGGTGCAGTGGCTGGCGGTCGTGCCGCTGGGGCTGGGCTGCCTGGTCGGGTCGCGGCTGGGTCCCGTGGTGGTGCGGCACGCCCCCGCGGGACCGATGCGGGTCGCGATCGGCGCCGCCGGGCTGGCGGTGGCGATCCGGCTGGCGTTCGGCGCCTACGGCTAGTTGAGGTCAAACGGGTTGTCGCCGTTGGCGACTCGCGTACCCACCGCTATCAGGTTCTGCGCCGACGTGTGCAGCTGTTCGCCCGCCTCGCGACTGGCCTGCCCGACGAGGTAGCGCGACCAGGTGCCCTCGATGACGATGCCGAGCTTGAAGCACGCCATCGCGACGTACCAGTCCAGGTTCGACGGTTCCCGCCCGCCCGCGGCCAGGTAGGCGTCCAGCAGTTCGCGCCGCGACGCCAGCCCGCCGAGCTCGGCCAGTCGCGCGCCCGCGGTGATCGTGTGGGTGTCCTCCAGTGGCCAGCAGATCAGCATCCAGCCGAGGTCCAGCAGCGGGTCGCCGACCGTGCACATCTCCCAGTCGACGAACGCGGCGAGCTCCGGACGGTCGCGGCGCAACAGCACGTTGCTCATGTGCGGGTCGCCGTGCATGATGCCCGGCGCGCCGTCGGCAGGCCGGTTGGCGGCCAGCCCCTCGGCGAGTTCGTCGACGCCCAGCGACGCGGGGTCGTACCGGTCGTGGCGGTAGCTCTCAAGCAGCTTCAAGAACTGCGGCACCTGCCGTTCGAGGAACGACCCGGGCCGTTTGAGCTCCGCCAGCGGGCTGCCCTCCCACGGCACGTTGCCGAGTTCGGCGAGGCTGGCCGCGTACGACAGCCCGACCTGATGGCGCATGGCCGGGTCGCGGACGTAGGCCTCGTCCATGTGGTCGCCGGGGTTGAACCCGTCGACCTCCTCCATCAGATAGAACACCACGCCCAGAACGTCGAGATCGTCGCAGCCGGCGATGAACTCGGGGTGCGGCACCGACGACCCCGCCAGCGTCTTCAGCGCGGCGATCTCACGCAGCATCGTCTTGTCGCTGGTCGGCCGCGGGTGCAGCGGCGGGGGGGGGGGGACCAACCGCCGCCCCGGCGGGTGGAGCCCCCCCGCGGAGTTTTGGGGGGGGGCCGGCGGGGGGGGGAGGGGGGGCGGGCGCAGCACCTTCGGCCCCCCGTCGATGTGCACCCGCACGACGATGTTCTGGGTGCCGCCGGTCAACGGCGTCACCTCGCTGACGGTGGACCCGAGACCCTGCTGCCGCGCCCAGCGCTGCAGGGCGGCCAGGTCGTCGGAACTCAGGGTCGGGAGCTGCTGCGCGGCGTCGGGCATGCAGACATGGTGTCAGGCCTTGCGCGCGGTCAGCAGCAGGTACTCCCATTCCATCGCCGATCCGGCCGGCGCACCCAGTCACACATCTGTACCGGACTACCCCTCGTAGGTCAGGCACGGCTCGGCGCCGTTGATCACGCCCTCGCGGAACGCCTTGACCCGCGACCAGCCGGCGCCCTGCCGTTCGACGTCGCCCTCGCCGCGGAACACCAGCAGCGCCTTGATGCCTTCGTCGAGGTCACCCGGCGAGATCGCGTAGGTGCTGGTTTCGGTGCGGTTCTGCAGCATCACGCTCGCGGTGTAGGCCCCCGCGAGGCAGTCGCTGCGCAGCGTCGAGGTCTTCTCGTCGGAGTCGTCACCGAGCCGGGTCAACGCGGCCAGCCCCCACTGGGTGGCCAGCATGGTGGCCACGGCGTAGTCGCCGCCCAGGTGGTAGACGGCGGGCATCGCCTCCTCGTTGTCCCACGCGACGTAATCGTCTGGCACGCAATAGAACAGCAGGAAGCCCTGCGCCGGCCGCCCACCGCAGATCGGCGGATCGTCGGGCGAGAACGGTTCGATGCCGGCCAGCGGCGGCCACTCTTCGCCGCCGGTCAGCTCGGGATACACGTGGGTCCAGTAGTCCTCGATGTCGTACGGCACCCCGTTGACGATCGACTCGTACGGCGCGTCGCCACCGCGGGCCGCATCGACGATGTCGGTGAACGGCAACTCGAGCACCATCGGCTCGTCGTCGCGGGAGCCCTGGCACTGCTCCAGGCCGTTGTCGTAGCCGTCCTGAAACGCGCTGACCCGGTCGAAGCCGCTGCCGTGGGCGTCGGGATCGATGTTGACGGTGCCCGGGGTGTCGCGCAGCTCGAGGATGCCCGCGAGCGCCTGGTCCAGATCGGCGGAGCCGACCTCGAACACGCCGTCGTCCTGCGTGTGCCGCGCCCACGCCCCGGCGAAGCAGTCCGCCTGCAGCTCCTTGGTCACGGTGCGCGCGGTGAACTTGGACCGGTGCTGCACGGCGTGCGCGAACTCGTGCGCCAACACCACCGGGATGGCGAAATCGCCGAAGTCAGATCGTAATCCGGGCAACAGTACCTCGGCGTCCCAGGCGATCACGTCCTCGGTCTTGCAGTAGAACGCGTTGCCCTCCACGTCTTTGGCGGCGCTGGTGCACGGCGGAGCGGGGTCGTCGCTGACAACGGCGAAGTAGCCCCCCGAGATCGGCTGCCAGTCCCCGTCATAGAGCGCCGGGTAATTCTGAGTCCAGTACTGCTCGAGGTCGGCGACCGCCTGGATCGCCAGCTCGTTCTCCGGGGTGGACGCGTCGCCGGTGATGGTGACGTTGCTGGTATCCGGTGGCCCGCCCGTCGTGGTGGTGGCGGTCTGTGACCCGGTGCCTCCGCACGCCGCGAGCAGCACCGCGATCGCCGTGAGCGAGCAGACCCTGATGCGCATGGGCAAACACTAGCGGTCAAGATCAAATTCTGGATCCGATCCGCGATCAGTCCAGGATGCGGCGCGCGACGTTGGTCGACACCAGGTCGAGCAACTCGTTCCCGCGTCCAGCCAGGATGGTCCGAATCGCGTACAGCGAGAACCCCTTCGCCTGCTCGGCGGTGATCGCCGGGGGAATCGTCAGCTCCTGCCGCGCGGTCACCACGTCGACCACCGCGGGACCGTCGAAGGCCAGGGCATCGGTCAAGGCCTGCGCCAAATCGCCCGGACGCTCCACCCGGCGCCCGAAGATGCCCATCGCCTGCGCGACCGCGGCGAAGTCCGGGTTGACCAGATCGGTGCCGAAGTTGACGATGCCCGCGGCCTTCATCTCCAGTTCAACGAAGTTCAGCGACGAGTTGTTGAACACCACCACCTTGACCGGCAACCGGTTCTGGGTCAGCGTGATCAGCTCGCCGAACATCATCGTCAGCCCGCCGTCGCCGGCCAACGCGACGACCTGCCGGTTGCGGAACGCGGTCTGCGCGCCGATCGCGTGCGGCAGTGCACACGCCATAGTCCCGTGGTTGAACGACCCGATCAGCCGCCGCCGCCCGTTCATGGTGAGATAACGCGCTGCCCACACCACCGGTGAACCCACGTCGACGGTGAACACCGCGTCGTCGGCGGCGAGCCGATCCACCAGTCCGGCAACGTATTCCGGTCGGATCGGGGTGCGGTCGCGATCGTTGACCGCAAGCTCGTCGAGGTGCTTGCGGGTCTTGCGGTAGTGGCGCAGCGCGCGGTCCAGATGCTCGTGACTCGCCTTGCGGCGCAGCATCGGCTGCAGCGCGGCCAGGGTGTCGGCGACATTGCCCACCATGCCCAGATTCACCCGGGTGCGACGGCCCAGATGCCGACCGCGGATGTCGACCTGGATGACCTTGGCGTCGTCGGGATAGAACTGCTGATACGGGAAGTCGGTGCCGAGCATCAGCAGCACGTCGGCTTCCTTGATCGCCTTGTAGCCTGAGGCGAAGCCGAGCAACCCGGTCATGCCCACGTCATAGGGGTTGTCGTATTCGAGAAACTCCTTGCCACGCAACGCATGTACGATCGGCGCCTGCAGGGTCGCCGCCAGCTCGACCACCGCGTCGTGCGCGCCGGCCACCCCCGCGCCGCCGAGGATGGTGACGGCCTCGGCCTCGTTGAGCATGTCGGCGGCCTGCCGCAACGACTCGTCGTCGGGCCGCACGACCGACCGCGTCGCGGTGATCGGCTGCGCTGTCCACGCCGATGCCGCGGCGCGCGCCAAGAAGATCTCGCCGGGGATCACCACCACCGCGACGTCGTTCTCCTCGACGGCGGCCCGCATCGCCATCTCGAGGATGCGCGGCGCCATCTCCGGGGTGCTGACCAGTTCGGCGAACACGCTGCATTCGCGGAAGAGTTCCTGCGGATGCGTCTCCTGGAAGTAGTCGGAGCCGATCTCGGTGCGCGGGATGTGCGCGGCGATCGCCAGCACCGGCACCCGGCTGCGGTGCGCGTCGAAGAGTCCGTTGATCAGGTGCAGATTGCCCGGCCCGCAACTGCCGACGCAGACCGCCAGCCGATCGGTCAACGCCGCATCGGCGGCCGCCGCGAACGCCGCGGTCTCCTCGTGCCGAACGTGCTCCCAGGTCAGGTCGTCGGCGCGGCGGATCGCGTCGGTCAGGCCGTTGAGGCTGTCGCCGGGCAGCCCGTAGACGCGACGGACGCCGCTGGCGCGCAAGGTGTTGATGACGTGGTCGGCAACGGTCGCCACCCGCATCACTCCACTTCGGTGTGCAGGGGCGCGTCCAGTTCCGACTCGATGATCTCGTCGAAGCGCTGGCTCACCGCGACGAGGTCCTCGGCGCTCTGATGGGCGGGACGGCGCAGCAACCCGGCGGCGGCCCCGCGCACCATCGCGGCCAGCAGGGCACCAAACCGGCGCAGACCGGCGGTGCGCACGTTCGACGCGGCGATCGACACCGCCCAGCGGGCCACGACCCGGCGCGGGATCGCCGAGTGCTGCGGAGACCTGGACGCCTCCCGGTACCACCAGATGAGGTTGCGGAAGTTGCCGGCGGCGCGCGCCCTGTCGAACACCTTCGGTCCGGCGCCGTCGGGCAGGTGCGCGATCTTGGCGGTCGGCACCGCGATCGCCGGCGCCAGCGCGGCCAGCCGGGAGGTGTACTCGGTGTCGTCGTGCCAGATGAAGAAGTCCGCCAGCGGCAGGTGGGTGCGCCGCGCGTGGTGCAGCGAGATCAGCGGGCCGACGAACGACGACGACGCCGCGGCCAGATAGCCCTGCTCGGCGGCCCGGAACAACTCGTCGTAGCGGCTGGACAGCACCTGGTGGTTACGCGGGCCGGTGCGGCCCTCCCGGTCGACCACCTGCGGCGACGTGAACGAGTAGCGGCTCACGTCGCCGCCGTACGGCAGCAGCAGGTGGTCGAGGCAGTCCGGGTAGGGCTCGGCGTCGTCGTCCATCAGCCAGACCAGGTCGTGGCCTCGGTGCATGGCCCAGGCCAGGCCCAGCGCGAACCCGCCCGCGCCGCCGACGTTGCGGTGCGACTCGACGATCAGCACCGGCGGTCCGAGGCGGCGCAGGTACTCCCGCGACCCGTCGGTAGACCCGTTCTCGACGACGATGATCTCGTCGACCCGCCGGGTCTGGGTGAGCAGTCCCTCGATCGCCCCGACCAGTCGCAGACCGCGGTTGAAGCTCACCACCACCGCGGCTACCGACGCGGGTGTCGCGCTTCTGGGACCACGGGCCCCGACGGTTGCCACCAATCCAGCGTAGGCGATGTAGGTCGCCGAACGCGGATTGTGGCGGTTGCGGTCGGAAATTACTTCGGCGCGAACCGCTGACCGGCGTCCAGCCGCAGGCACTGACCGTTGAGCATCGGGTTCTCCACGATCGCGGCCACCAGCTTGGCATACTCCTCGGGTTTGCCCAGGCGCTTCGGGAACGCGGCGTCCTTGGTCAGCGCCTTGGCGAACTCGTCCGGGATGCCCTCGGTCAGGCCGGTGGCGAACAGGCTGGGCGCGATCGCCAGCGCACGGATGCCCAGGCTGCCCAGGTCGCGGGCCATGGTCAGCGACATGCCCGCGATCGCGGCCTTGGCCGCGGTGTAGGCGACCTGGCCGATCTGCCCCTCGAACGCCGCGATCGAGGCGGTGTTGATGATGACGCCGCGCTCCTCCTGCTCGTCGTCGACCAGGTCCTGCTTGCTCATCTGCCAGCCGGCCAGCCGGCTGATGTTGAACGTGCCGATCAGGTTCAGGTCGATGACCTTGCGGAACGAGTCCAGGTCGTGCGGGCCGTCCTTCTTGACGGTGCGCTCGGCGATGCCGCCACCGGCGGTGGTGACGATGACATGCAGCGCGCCCAGCTTGTCGATGGCCTGACCCAGGACCTTCTCGGTGCCCGCGAAGTCGGTGACGTCCACCTCGAAGAACGAGCCGCCGATCGAGTCGGCCACTTCCTTGCCCTTCGACTGCGGACGGTCCAGAATCGCCACCTCCGCGCCGCGCGAGGACAGCAACTCGGCCGTCGCCTTGCCGAAGCCCGACGCACCGCCCACGATGATTGCCTTCTTGCCCGAGATCTCCATCCGGCTCCCTTTCCGCACGTTCCAAAAAGACGTCAAATCGTAAAGCAACCTAGCCGACGACCGTTCTCCTCGACCCGCTCGGGTCGGTAGATCGGTAGCTTGGCGTCATGACCGCGCGCGCGACCCGCGACGCCAGGGCGCTGGCGGGGGTCGCGGCCGCGGCCGTCGCGTTGGGCGTGACCCAGTTGTTGGCGGTGTTGTTCGGGCCGGCGGCCGACGCGCGCACCGCGGTCGGGTCGGCGGTCATCGACCTCACCCCTGGCTCGGTCAAGGAATGGGCGATCGCGACCTTCGGCACCGCCGACAAGCTGGTGCTGTCGATCCTGGTGCTGGCCGTCATCGCGGTCATCGCGTCGCTGACCGCGGCGTGGTCGGTTGCGGCGGGCGGCGCGGCGATCGTGCTGGCCGGTGTGGCCGGCTGCGCGGCGGTGCTGTCGCGGGCGGGGGCGTCGGTGGCGGACGTGGTGCCGACCGTCGTCGGGACGGTGTGCGGGGTGGCGGTGCTGGCGTATTCGACGTCGTGCCGGGTCACCGGCGGCGCGGAACCGACGGATCCGGGCCGGCGGCGATCGCTGGTGACGCTCGGCCTTCTCGGCGCCGGTGTGGTCGGCGGGATCCTCGGGGTGGCGCTCGGGCGGGCGAAGTCGTCGGTCGCCGGTGACCGGGCGGCGTTCACGCTGCCGCGTGTCGACATGCCCGCCGCACCGATCCCGAAAGAGGTGCAGCCGCAGGGTGTTGCGCTGCCGTCGTTCGTCACGTCCAACGACGACTTCTACCGAATCGACACCGCGCTGGTGGTGCCGCAGGTCAGCCGCGACGACTGGCAGCTGCGCGTTCACGGCATGGTGGACCGTGAGATCACCTACAGGTTCGCCGATTTGGAGCGGTTCGACGCCGTCGAGCGCGTCGTCACCCTCACGTGCGTGTCCAATCCCGTTGGCGGCGACCTCATTTCGAATGCGACGTGGACGGGCTATCTGGTACGGGACCTGCTCGCACCCGCGGGGGTGCACCGCGACGCCGACATGGTGCTGTCGAGGTCGGTCGACGGTTTCACCGCGGGCACACCGCTGCAGGCGCTGACCGACGACCGCGGTTCGATGCTGGCGGTCGGCATGAACGGGGTGCCGCTGCCCACCGAGCACGGCTATCCCGCGCGGCTCGTGGTGCCGGGCCTGTACGGCTACGTGTCGGCCACCAAGTGGGTGGTCGAGCTCAAGGTCCCCCGGTTCGACCGCGACGAGGCGTACTGGACGCGGCTGGGCTGGTCCGCGCGCGGGCCGATCAAGACCGGGTCGCGCGTCGAGGTCCCGCGCAGCGGCCAGCGGGTGCAACGCGGGCCGGTGACGTTCGGCGGTGTGGCGTGGGCGCAGAACCGCGGCGTGCGCGACGTCGAGGTGCGCATCGACGGCCCGTCCGGCGCGGGCGAGTGGCGGCGGGCCGGACTCGGCGCGAGCTACTCCAACGACACCTGGCGGTTGTGGAGCTTTTCATGGGAGGCCGCCGAGACGGGCCTGCACACCATCACGGTGCGGGCCACCGACAACACCGGCGCGACGCAGACCTCCGACATCGCCAATCCGGCGCCCGACGGCGCGACCGGCTGGCACAGCGTGACGTTCAGCGTCGCCTGACGGCCCGCAAGTTCAGCTGCACATCCGCGCGCCCGCGTCATCGCGGACGTCATGTCGGACGCGACGGGCGATGTCTGACCCTCGTGCCAGGCTGGACCCGTGCAGCTGCTGGACGTCGCGACCGCCTCCGCCGACGTCGGCGCGTCGTCGTCGCGGCTCGCCAAGACCGCACGCCTCGCCGACGTGCTTCGGACCGCGGCCGCCGGCGGCGATCCCGACCTGGTCGCGGTCGTGGTCTCGTGGCTGTCCGGTGAACTGCCGCAGCGCCAGATCGGGGTCGGCTGGGCCAGCCTGCGCGCGCTGCCCGAACCGGCCGCGCAGCCGACGCTGGCCGTCGCCGAGGTGCACGCGCGGTTCAGCGAGATCGGCGCCGTCGCCGGCAAGGGCTCGCAGGCGCGCCGCGCCGAGCTGGTCGCCGACCTGTTCGGCCGCGCCACCGGTGTCGAGCACGCGTTCCTGCGCCGCCTGCTCAGCGGTGAACTGCGCCAGGGCGCCCTGCTCGGGGTGATGACCGACGCGGTCGCCAAGGCCGCCGACGTCCCGGCCGCGACCGTCCGCCGCGCGGCCATGCTCGGCGGCGCGCTGCCCGCCGTCGCGGCCGCCGCGCTCACCGGTGGCGAGGCGGCGCTGCAGCAGTTCACCCTCGCGGTCGGCAGGCCGGTGGGCCCGATGCTCGCCCAGACCGCCACCGGCGTCGCCGAAGCGCTCGAACGCCTGGGCGGCACAGCGGTGTTCGAAGCCAAGCTGGACGGCGCCCGCGTCCAGATCCACCGCTCGGGCGACGACGTGGCCGTCTACACCCGCAGCCTCGACGACGTCACCGCGCGGCTACCCGAGGTGGTGGAGGCGACGCTGGCGCTGCCCGCCACGGAGCTGATCGCCGACGCCGAGGCGATCGCGCTGCGCGCCGACGGGCGCCCGCACCGGTTCCAGGTCACCGCATCGCGGTTCGGTCGTTCGGTCGACGTCGCCGCCGCCCGCGCCGCACGGCCGCTGTCGGTCTTCGTGTTCGACCTGCTGCACCTCGACGGCACCGACCTGCTCGACCTGCCGACCAGCGAGCGGGTCGCCGCGATGGACGCCATCGTGCCCGAGCGGCACCGGGTGGACCGCCTGGTCACCGCCGATCCGGACGCGGCCGGACGGTTCCTCGACGCCACGCTGGCGGCCGGTCACGAGGGGGTGATGGCGAAGTCGCCGACGGCGCCGTACGAGGCGGGCCGACGCGGCGCCGGGTGGCTGAAGGTCAAGCCGGTGCACACGCTCGACCTGGTGGTGCTCGCGGTGGAGTGGGGCTCGGGCCGACGGACCGGCAAACTGTCTAACCTCCACCTCGGCGCGCGCGACCCCGCGACCGGGGGATTCGTCATGCTCGGCAAGACCTTCAAGGGCATGACCGACGCGATGCTCGACTGGCAGACCGCGCGCTTCTTGGAGCTGGCCGACGGACCCACCGACGGCTACGTGGTCAAGCTGCGGCCCGAGCAGGTCGTCGAGATCGCCTTCGACGGCGTGCAGACGTCGTCCCGGTACCCGGGCGGGATGGCGCTGCGGTTCGCCCGCGTGCTGCGCTACCGCGACGACAAGAGCCCGGCCGACGCCGACACCGTCGACACGGTCCGGGCCCTGTACCAGCGCGGAAGTTAAAGCGCCCGAATTTGGGCCCACCGCCGCGGCGCCGGTGAAAAGATCGCGGCATGGCAACTCCCACCGCTGCATCTGATCGGTTCGAGGAAACCAAGGGCGACGTCACCTATATCCGCACCGACAAGGATTTGCCGCCGGTGGCGATCATCGACCGATCGCCGATCACCACCCGCCACAAGATCGTCTTCGGCGTCATCGCGGTCCTCGGCGCGATCGCCTGGGCGATCATCGCGTTCTTCCGCGGGGAGACCGTCAACGCGGTGTGGTTCGTCATCGCCGCGATCTGCACCTACGTCATCGGATTCCGCTTCTACGCCCGGCTGATCGAGATGAAGATCGTCAAGCCGCGCGACGACAACGCCACTCCCGCAGAGCTTTTCGAAAACGCCACGGACTACATGCCCACCGACCGCCGGGTGCTGTACGGGCATCACTTCGCCGCGATCGCCGGTGCGGGTCCGCTGGTCGGGCCGGTGCTGGCGATGCAGATGGGCTATCTGCCGGGCACCATCTGGATCATCATCGGCGCGGTGCTGGCCGGCTGTGTGCAGGACTATCTGGTGCTGTCGATCTCCACCCGCCGCCGCGGCCGCTCGCTCGGCCAGATGGCCCGCGACGAACTCGGTGCGATCGGCGGCGCGGCGGCCATCATCGGCGTGCTCGTCATCATGGTGATCCTGCTCGCGGTGCTGGCGCTGGTCGTCGTCGGCGCGCTCGCCAAGAGCCCCTGGGGCGTCTTCTCCATCGCGATGACCATCCCGATCGCCGTCTTCATGGGCATCTACCTGCGCTTCCTGCGCCCCGGCCGAGTCTCGGAGGTGTCCCTGATCGGCGTCGGGTTGCTCCTGCTGGCCGTGGTCGCCGGCGGTTGGGTGGCCGAAACCGATTGGGGCAAGGACTGGTTCACCCTGTCCGGGGTGACGCTGTCGTGGTGCATCATCATCTACGGCTTCGCGGCCTCGGTGCTGCCGGTGTGGTTCCTGCTGGCCCCGCGCGACTACCTGTCCACGTTCATGAAGGTCGGCACCATCGCGCTGTTGGCCGTGGGGATCCTGCTGGCGCGGCCGCTGATGGAGGCGCCCGCCATCTCGCAGTTCGCCAGCCGCGGTGACGGCCCGGTGTTCGCGGGCAGCCTGTTCCCCTTCCTGTTCATCACGATCGCCTGCGGCGCGCTGTCCGGATTCCACTCGCTGATCTCGTCGGGCACCACCCCGAAGCTGCTGGAGAAGGAAAGCCAGATGCGGCTGATCGGCTATGGCGGCATGCTGACCGAGTCGTTCGTCGCGATCATGGCGTTGATCACCGCGGCGATCCTCAACCAGCACCTCTATTTCGTGATGAATGCCCCTGCCGGGCAGACGGGTCCGACCGCGGCGACGGCCGCCGAGTATGTCAACGGTCTCGGCCTGTCCGGTCCGCCGATCACCGCCGCGGAGATCGACGCGGCGGCCGAGTCGGTCGGCGAGCAGTCGATCGTGTCGCGCACCGGCGGCGCGCCGACGTTGGCGTTCGGCATGTCCGAGGTGCTGCACCAGGTGTTCGGCGGCACCGCGCTCAAGGCGTTCTGGTACCACTTCGCGATCATGTTCGAGGCGCTGTTCATCCTCACCACCGTCGACGCCGGGACCCGGGTGGCACGGTTCATGCTCTCTGACGGGCTGAGCAATCTCGGTGGGCCGCTGCGCAGGTTGAAGGATCCGAGCTGGCGCCTCGGCGCCTGGGTGTGCAGCCTGATCGTGGTCGCGGCGTGGGGCAGCATCCTGCTGATGGGCATCACCGACCCACTGGGCGGCATCAACACGCTGTTCCCGCTGTTCGGCATCGCCAACCAGCTGCTGGCCGCGATCGCGCTGACGGTCGTCACGGTGGTGGTGATCAAACGCGGGCTGCTGAAGTGGGCCTGGATTCCGGCGCTGCCGCTGGCGTGGGATCTGATCGTGACGCTGACGGCGTCGTGGCAGAAGATCTTCTCCGCCGACCCGAAGGTCGGCTACTGGAAGCAGCACAGCATCTGTCAGGCCGCGCAGGAGGCGGGACAGTTGTGCCTGACCGCCAAGACACCCGCCGACGTCGACAAGATCGTGCGCAACACCTTCATTCAGGGGTCGCTGTCGATCATCTTCGCGTCGCTGGTGATCATCGTGTTCGTCGCGGGGCTGGTGGTGGCGATCAGGGCGATTCGCGGCACCGGTCGTCCGCTCGCGGAGGACGAACCCGTGCCGTCGCGATTGTTCGCCCCGTCCGGCCTGTTCCCCACGAGCGCCGAGAAGGAGGTGCAGAAGCAGTGGGACGCGCTGCCGAAGTCACCCGTCGCGTCGTCGACAAGTTGAGCTGGTATGCGGCCAGCCTGATGGGCGACAACCACTACCGGCGCTACGTCGAGCATCGGTCCCGTGCGCACCCCGGCGAGCCGGTGCTCTCCGAGCGCGAGTACTGGCGGATGCGGCACGCGGCCGCCGACGCCGATCCCGGCGCGCGCTGCTGCTAGGTCAGCTGGTAGCGGATCGGCAGGTGCTTGAGCCCGCCGACGAAGGTCGTCGCCATGTACTCGGCGGGCCCGGTCAGCTCGACCGACTTCAGCCGCGGCACCAACTCGGAGAAGAAGCTGGTGATCTCCATCCGCGCGAGCGCGGCACCCAGGCAGAAGTGCACGCCGTAGCCGAACGCGTTGTGCCGGTTGGGTTCACGCCCGATGTCGAACCGGAACGGATCGTCGAAGACCTCCTCGTCACGGTTGGACGACACGTACGACAGCAGCACCGACTCCCCCGCCGCGATCGGCACCCCACGGATCTCGGTGTCCCGCTGCGCGGTGCGCATGAACTCCTTGACCGGCGTCACCCAGCGGATCATCTCCTCGGTGGCCAGCGGCATCAGGTCCATGTCCGCGCGCAGCCGCTCGAGTTGGTCGGGGTGCTCGGCGAGCGCATGCAGGCCGCCCGAGATCACCGCGCTGGTGGTGTCGTGCCCGGCCGTGGCGATGATGAGGTAGTAGGAGACCGTGTCGATGTCCGACAGCGGTTCGCCGTTGATCGTGGCGTTGGCGATCGCCGACGCGAGGTCCTCGGTCGGGTTGGCGCGGCGCGCGGCGGTCAGTTCGTTGAAGTAGCCGAACATCTCGAGCAGCGCCGCCATCGACTCCTCGAGGGAGTCGGAGCGCTGCAGTTCGGCGTCGTCAGCGCCGAACAGCTCCTGGGTGTACTTGAGCATCTTCGGGAAGTCGGATTCGGGAATCCCGAGCATCGACATGATGACGTACAGCGGGTAGTTCACCGCGACTTCCTGCACGAAGTCGCACTCCGGCGCCTTCTCGGCCATGATGTCGACGTACCGCTTGGCCAGCTCTTCGATGCGAATCTGTAGATCCCGCATGGCTTTCGGGCGGAACCAGTTGGCGCCGATGGCACGGAAGTCGCGGTGCTCCGGTTCGTCCATGTGGATCAGGGTCTTGACACCGATCGCGGCCTGCTGCTCGTCGCCCTGCGCGGTCGTCAGCACCGGCCGTGGCGAGTTGGTGAACACGTCGTTGGCCCGCTCGATGTCCATCACGTCGGCGTGCTTGGTGATCGCCCAGAACGGTTGGTAGCCCGGCACCTCGACCCACGACACCGGGGCGGCCGCACGCAGGTGGGTCAGTGCGGCGTGCAGCTTCGCTTCGTCGGTGTAGGCCTGGGGATCGGCGAGCACCTTCGCCGCTTCGTCCATGACGCGCGCGCTCATGACGACTCCTTCATGCGACCGTGCGGTCGCGGATCTGTTGAACAACTTGGCGGACAGTCTCTTCTGCGATGGTGCGGGGGAAACCCATCACCACCCGGTCGATCGTGCCGTCGCAGCGGTCCCGCACCTTGGCGGCCAGCCCGTCGATCGGCGCGACCACCGCGAACTCCTCGAGGATCTCGTCGGTGATCAGCGTGCCCATGGTGTCCCACTCCCCCGCCAGGCTCAGCCGGTGCAGTTCGGGGTGCAGGTCTCCCCAGCCGTGCAGATCGAGCACCTTGCGGTAGGCCGGGGTCGACGCGTAGAAGGCGATCTGTTTGCGGGTGGCCACGGACGCCTCGGCCAGTTCGCGTTCATCGTTGCCGGTGACGACGAATATCGGGCAGGACACCTGAAAGTCGCTGCGCGACCGGCCGGCCCGGTCCAACCCGCGTTGCAGCGCGGGCATCGTCACCTCTTCGAAGTAGCGCTTGGTGGTGAACGCGTGGGCCAGCACCCCGTCGGCCACCTCGCCGGTGATCTCGGTCATCAATTCGCCGACCGCCGCGACGAACACCTTGGGGAAGGGGTAGTCGTGGGGTTCGGGGACGAACATCGGCGTCATCAGCTTGTGGGTGTAGAAGTCGCCCTCGAACGCGAGCCTGGTGCCGTCGCGCCAGCAGGTCCAGATCTCGCGCAGGGCGACCACGAACTCGCGCATCCGCGCGGCCGGCCGGCTCCACGGCATGCTGAACCGCTTCTCGATGTGCGGCTTGATCTGGGAACCCAGCCCGATGATGAGCCGGCCGCGGGAGTAGTCCTGCAGGTCCCAGCCGACGTTGGCGACGGTCATCGGGGTGCGGGCGAACGCCACCGCGATGCTGGTGCCCAGCTCGATGGTGTCGGTGTGCTCGGCGGCCAGCGTCAGCGGCAGGAACGGGTCGTGGGCGACCTCGGCGGTCCAACATCCGTCGTAGCCCCGTCGCTGCAGGGTGCTCGCCGTTTCCACCACGTGGCCGAGCCGACTCGAAACCGCTCCGTCGACCCTCAGGCCGGCGCCGCTGACCATGGCCGCAGACGCTACAGTAAGCAATTCAGTATGGTCAACGTGGACAGGCCGGTGCGACGATTCGCCCGAGGGCAGGAGTGGTGATGAGCGAGGGCTGGGACGACACGATCAGCGAGCTGACCCGTCGTCGCGAGCACGCCTACGGCATGGGTGGCAGCGAGCGGCTGGCCAAGCACCACGGCAAGGGCAAGCTGGACGCCCGGGCGCGCATCGACCACCTGCTCGACAAGGGCTCGTTCCGCGAGCTGGGCACCCTGGTGGGCGGGGACATCGCCGCCGACGGCATCGTCGCGGGGTCCGGGCTCATCGACGGCAGGCCGGTGATGATCGGCGCCGAGGACTTCACCACGCTGGCGGGCAGCATCGGCCCCGGCGGCAACGCGAAACGGTACCGGCTTGCCGAACTGGCGCTGCGCGACCGGATCCCGCTGGTGATGCTGTTGGAGGGCGCGGGGTTCCGGCCCAGCGGGGAGCACTACGGGCGGACCCCGACCGACCTGCTGTCGCAGGCCCAGTGCTCGGGCAAGGTGCCGATGGTGGCGGGTCTGCTCGGGCCGTCGGCCGGGCACGGCGCGCTCGTCGCGCCGGTGTGCGACTGGACCATCATGAGCAGCCAGGGCGCGATCTTCACCGCGGGCCCACCGGTGGTGAAAGAGTCCACGGGCGAAGAGGTTTCGAAAGAGGACCTGGGCGGGCCGAACGTCGCGCTGCACAGCGGGGTGATCCACAACTTCGCCGAGGACGACGAGGCCGTGCTCGACGACATCCGGCGCTACCTCTCGTACTTCCCGTCCAGCGCGTGGTCGTACCCGCCGTCGCTGCCCGGGGACGAGGCCGCCGAACCGCGCACCACCCCCGAACTGCTCAACATCGTGCCGCGGGGCAACCGCCGCGTCTACGACATGCGCCGCGTGCTCGATGTGGTGTTCGACGACCGCGGCTGGTTCGAGGTGCAGCCGAAGTTCGGGCCTGCGATGATCTGCGCGCTGGCGCATCTCGGCGGCCATCCCGTCGCGGTGGTGGCCAACCAGCCCAACGTGCTGGCCGGTTCGATCGACTCGGACGCCGCGGACAAGGCGGCGCACTTCATCATGGTGGCCGACTCGTTCCACCTGCCGATCGTGTTCCTCGCCGACAACCCGGGCATGCTACCGGGCAGCCGCTCGGAGCGGGCCGGGGTGCTGCGCAGCGGCGCGCGGATGTTCGCCGCGCAGACCGCCGCGACGACCATCAAGCTGCACGTGACGCTGCGCAAGGCCTACGGGTTCGGGTCGATGGTGATGTCGCTGTTGGGTTTCGACAACCAGAGCGCGACGTTCGCCTATCCGGGCGCGACGATGGGCGCGATGAGCGCCGCCGCCCTGAGCAAGGCGGCCCACGCCGGCGAGGATCTGGAGGCCAAGCTGCGCAAGGCGGAGGTCGAGGCGTCGTTCCGGTCGGCGGGCCACCTCGGCTTCGACGACCTGATCCATCCGGAGGAGACCCGCAACGCGCTGCTGTGGGCGCTGCAGCGCGCGCTCTACAGCCGCCAGGCCGCCCCCGAGCCGGTGTCCCGCACCGTCATCACGCCCTAGCCCCCATCCGCGAGCGTGCGTGTCTGATGCCGACACGCCGAGGCTTTTCCCGCATTTGCGCACGCTCGCGATGGCGTGGCCGGCGGTCTACGCCTTGACGGGTTGATCGCCGCCTGAGTATGCGAGCAAAAACCCCTTAGGCATCACACCGTGAGCGTGCGCAAACCGCTGAAAATCCTCGGCGTGTCGTGTGCAGACACGCACGCTCGCGGTGGGGGGTTACCCGGCGGCCCGGTAGGCGGCGACGACGGGTGCCAGTTCGTCGGGGGTGCAGCCGTGCATGATGACGGCGTCGGCACCGTAGTCGAACTCCTTGCGGACCCGCGCCGCGCACTGCTCCGGCGATCCGGTGGCCGACGGTTCGAGCCACTCGTCGGGGATCAGCGTCGCGATGTGTTCGATCTGCTCGGGCGTCGCCTTGTGGTCGATACCGCCCGCGATCGACTGCACCACCTTGTCGTCGCGGAACCGTTGCAGCACAGCGGGATCCCAGCCGTTGGTCTTGACGAGCAGGTCGCCGTACCCCTGCAGGTAGGTGGCCAGCCTGGCGACCGTCTTCTTCAGCCGCAACTCCTCGGGCAGATGGTCGCCGACGGTCGCGAAGCACGACCACACCCGCACGCTGGCCGGATCGCGGCCGGCCTGTTCGGCGGCGTCCTTGACGGTCTTGACCGCACGCTGCAGGGTCTCCGGGGTGAAGTAGGTGTGCAGGACGACGTCGTCGAACGCCCGGCCGCCGAGTGCGAGCGTCTGCGGTCCGAACGCCACGATCGCCAACCGGATGTCCTCGCGGAAGTCCGGATCCAAGAAGAGCACCTGGTACTTGCCGATCGGGCCGTCGTGGTTGAAGATCACCTCGCCGCGCCAGAGCCGGCGCATGACGTTGGCGAAATCCTCCATCTGCGCGGTCGTCACCGCCGGGATGCCGAACGCGTGGTAGATCGCGCCGATGCCGCGGCCGATGCCGAGCGTGAACCGTCCGCCGGACAACCGGTGCATCGTCGTCGCCCACGACCCGGTGATGAGCGGATGCCGGGTGTTGTGATTGGTTGCGGCGGTGGCGATCTGCATCCGGCTGGTCACCGCGCAGGCGGCGCCGACGAGTGACGAGGCCTCCTTGACGTTCCAGCGTTCGGAGATGAACGCCGTGCCGAAACCGAGCTCCTCCCCGCGCCGCGCCTCGTCCATCAGCGTCGCCGGACCCGCGCCACCCGCACCGGCCAGCAGGTAGTACCCCAACTCGTCAAGAACGCGCTCCGTCACTGCCAAACCCCTTGCTTGTACCCGCAGTTCCACACTTCGACGATTCGCCCGTCGACCACCCGGAAGACTTCCATACTGCTGATCGTCATCGCGGTGCCGTCCGTCAACCGCATCGGAGACTCGTAGACGATCGCGACGTGCTCCCCGTCGTCACCCGCGACGACGAGCTTGAGGTCGAAGCACAGCGTGTCGAACATCGCCCAGTGGTCGACGATGCGCTGTACCGCCTGCTCGTGGGTCAGCGTCGTCGCCTCCCCCACGTCGTGCCGGATCACGCTGTCCCCGATCAAATTCTCGGCCAGCGCGAAGTCGCGCTCGTTCCAGACGACGAGGTTGTACAGCTCCACCACCTCGCGGGCCGAGCGGGTCATCCGAACACCTCCAACGCGTCGATCTCCGCAATGGTCGCGACGGCACGGTCTGTCAGCGTCAAGCACAGCGACCGAGACCGCTCCGGCATCCCGTCCCACCCGTTGAGCGTGATCACCGGCAGCACCAGCAGATACGCGGCGGCGTACCGATAGTGCCGCCACGCCTCATCGAACGAGTAGTCGTCGACGCCGTGGTTCGCCAGGTGGCCGAGATACTCTCGCAGCAACGCCTGGTCGTGACCGTGTCGCGCCTCCGACGGCAGTCCCTGGCTCACCAGATAGGCGATGTCGGCCGCGCCGGCACCGACCGAGGCGAACTGGAAGTCGACGACCTTGAGTCGGTCGCCGTAAAAGAACATGTTGTCCGCCCGAATGTCCCCGTGCAGCAGCATCGACCGCTCGCTCAACGCCGCCAGCGCCCGGGGTGCATACTCACCGAACCGCTCCGCGAAGGCCGCCACCTCACTGGGCACCGCGGTACCCGATCTGTCCAGATACACCTGCCACCCCGGGCCGAACGCGGGCACCAGCAGATCCCGCGCCACTGGCGTGTCGATGCTCGGAAAGCCCTCCACAACAGCTGAATTCGTCGGATCGAGCGACCACGCGTGCAGCCCGGCCAGCGCCGCGACGGCCGTGCGTGCACGGTCCATCGACAACCCCGCCAGATGGTCGGCGTTGTCCCACTGGCCGAGGTCCTCGAGCAGCAGCACGAAGTCGGCGGTACCGTCGACGATCCGCGCGGTGTAGACCCGCGGTGTGGCCATCGGGGCGCGCCCGGCGACGTCGCGGTAGAAGTTCAGCTCGCGACGGTAGCCGCCCAGCAGGTCCATCGCGCCGCGCGCCTCCGATTCCGCGGGCAGCTTCGCGATCACGGTCACGGGCAGTCGCTCTGCGCCGGTCAGGTGCAGCCGGTACAGCAGCGAGGAGAAGCCGCTGTCCGCAGCGATCCGCTCGGCGCGCACCTCGGCCACCTCCGCCCCCAGCGCATCGGTGAGCCACTGCGGCGTCAGACCGTCGACGCCCGCGGGCACCGTCATGACTGCCCCTTTGTCGCGACGCCGCGCAGGAACCGTTCGGTCGCCTCCCGCACACCGCCGGCAAACAGGTGGCCGACGTGGCTGCCGGGATGCCAGTACAGTTCGCCGCCCCACCGCTCATGCAGCACCTGAGCGGGTTGGCGCATCGCCATCCGGTCGTGCCACGCGCCGACGATCAGCCGCCGCTCGGGCGGTGGCGTCGGCTGCACGGAGTGGTAGTCGACGACGGTCATCATCCGTTGCACCGTCGGCGAGCCGAGCAGGTCAACCGTCTCGCGCACCGACGGTCCCCACCGGCCGATGTGCGCGGCGATCATCGCGTTGAGCCCGAAGATCGGTGTGTACAGCGCGACCGCGTCGACCTCCTCCAGATGCGAAACCAATCCGGCGACAGGGCTTCCCATCGACACGCCGGACACGACGATGGCGCTGGCCTGCGGGCGCAGCCAGCGCACCACCGCCCGCACCTCGGACACCACCCGCAGCATGCCCGCGAGATTGTTCAGCGGGTCCATGTTCGGGTAGGGCGGCCACCTGTTGCGCCGCACCCCGTGACCCGGCTGTACCGGCAGCGCGATGTGCAAGCCCAGCTCGTCGGAGATCCGCCGAGCGCGCGAGAAGAACAGGTCGATCGGCTGGCCCTGGCCCGCGCCGTGCACCCACACCAGCCACGGGCGCTTGTCGTCGCCGGCGGCGCGGCACAGGTGCACCGCAACGGTCGCCGGACCACCCAGCCCCTCGGCCGCCAGCGCGGCGGGCAACTGGGGATCGTGCGTGAAGGTGAGCCGCTCGTAGGCCTGAGCGCCGAACCGCTGCCGCCGAATCGCCTCGGGTCGCAACGGATCAGGCTCCCGGTTCGCACCGGCGACGCCGAGCGCGGCCACCTCGTCGGCGACCGATTCGCAGGACTGCGGCGAGCGTTCCGCACGCGGTGGCGGCGCCGTCAGCGTGAACCCGGTCAGCGCCAACTCGTCGAGCAACACTTCGCCCAGTTGCCGAGCCCCGGTTGCCGACAGCGGGTTCCAGTCACCGGAGGCGGACACCGCGCGGTACGCGCGCGGGAGCACACCCGCGAAGTCCCGGCCGATGCGCCAGGCCCGTTCGGCCGCCCTCATCCGAGCTTGAATCCGGTGTATCCCGCGGCCGCGATCTCGTCGCAGCGCCGACGGTATTCGGCGATCCCGGCGGTGTAGCCCATGTACATGCGTTTCTTGCCAGGGACGTTGCCGCCGTTGTACCAGGAGTTGCACGTCGGATGGTCCAGCACGGTCGGCGCCACCAGCGACGTGGTGTGCTCGATCCACTCGTACTGCGCGTCGGGCAGCGCCTCGATGGTGCGGTGGCCGTTGGCGCGCAGATACCCGATACAGTCGCCGATCCACTCCACATGCTGTTCCAGCGCGGCCACGAAGTTCGTCGCCGCCGAGGGACTTCCGGGTGCCTGCACGATGAACAGGTTGGGAAACCCCGCCACCGCGAGGCCCAGATAGGTGTACGGCCCCTCCTGCTGCCAGAACTCGGCGAGCGACATCCCGCCGCGGCCGCGAATGTCGATGCGGGTCAGCGCGCCGGTCATCGCGTCGAAGCCGGTGGCGTAGATGATCGTGTCGAGCTGGTAATGGCCCTGTTCGGTGAGGATGCCGGTGGGCGTGATCTCGACGATGCCGCCCCTGCGCAGATCGACCAGGCTGACGTTGTCGCGGTTGAACGTCTCGTAGTAACCCTGGTCGATGATCGGCCGCTTGCAGCCGAACGGATGGCTCGGGGTCAGCGCCGCCGCGGTCTGCGGATCCTTCACGATCCGGGCGACGGCCTCGCCGTAGAGCTTGGCGGCCATCCGGTTGGCCTCGATGTCGAAGAAGACGTCGCCCCAGCTGAGCGCGCCCATCACGCCGTGCTCCTCGATCGCGCGCAGCTGTTCCTCGCGCGTTGCGGTCTTCAACGGAGGCTTGGTGACCATTTCGAACATCACCGAGAAGGCGCTCAGCCGCGCGGCGCCGACCGGGTGTTCCCGTTGCGCCCTGCGGATCTCGGCGTAGTTCGCCTTCAGTGCGTCGAGCTCGCCGTCGGCGAACGGGCGCACCTCCCACGGCAGGGTGTAGGCGGGCGAGCGCTGGAACACGGTGAGGTGACCCGCCTTTCGGGCCACCACCGGAATCAGTTGCACGCCGGTCGATCCGGTGCCGATAACCCCGATGCGCTTGCCCGCGAGGTCAACGTCCCGCTTCGGCCAGCGGGCGGTGAACAGCGACTCTCCCTCGAAGCGGTCCATGCCCGGAAAGTCGGGGTCGAGCGGCACCGACAGGATGCCGGAGGCGGCGACGACGAACGGCGCCGCGACGCGGTCCCCGCTCTGCGTGCCTACCACCCACTCGGCGGCGGCCTCGTCGAAGGTCATCGCCTCGACGCGGGTGTTGAACCGGATGTCGCGGCGCAGGTCGAGCCTGTCGGCGACGAAGTTGAGGTAGGCCTCGATCTCGGGTTGGGCGGGCATGGTCTCCGTCCACACCCACTCCTGCTGGATCTCCTCGGAGAAGCTGTAGGAGTACTCGATGCTCTCGATGTCGCAGCGGGCGCCGGGATAGCGGTTGAACAGCCATGTGCCGCCGACGTTTTCGGCGGCCTCGAACGCGATGGCACGCAGCCCGAGTTCCCGTAACCGGTGCAGCGCGTACAGTCCGGAGAACCCCGCCCCGATGACGATCGCGTCGAACCTTTCCATCCCTGAACACCGCCTCCTTGCGGTCGCCCCAAGCTGCCGAAAACTATACTGTAATCTCTTCAATAGCGTGTCGTACCCGATTCGAAGAGGCCAGGAGGAAGTGCGGTGAAGGTCCCGTTCACCTGGAAAGTCACCGGCTGGTTCATGATCGGCTGGTCGGCCGAGTTCCCCCAGGGCGAGGTGCGTCCGCTGCGGTACTTCGGCGACGACCTGGTGGCCTACCGCGACGAGTCCGGCGAACTGCACCTGCTGTCCGCGCACTGCCGGCACCTCGGCGCCCACATCGGACACGGCGGCAAGGTCGTCGGCGACTGCGTCGAGTGCCCGTTCCACGGCTGGCGGTGGGGACCCGACGGCACCAACCGCTACATCCCCTATCAGCCCGACCGCCCCAACAAAGCGCTGCGCCTGCGGGTGTACCCGGTGCGCGAGCAGTACGGCTGCGTGTTTGCCTGGCACCACCCGAACGGCGATCCGCCGCGCTGGGACCTGCCTGACCTCTTCCACAAGTTCCCGCAATTCCCCACCGACGAGGACGCGTATTACCGCCCGTACCCGGAGTTTTCGCGAAAAGCCGAGCGCGAGCCGGTGCACCCGCAGATCGTCGCCGAGAACGGCCCGGACAGTGCGCACTTCTACTACGTGCATCGCGCGACCGTCACGCCGGTGTGCCTGAACTGGGAGATCGTCGACGAGGAGTGGCGCTTTCTGACCGGCTGGCCGGACTCCGCCAGCGACGATCCGAACAAGATGGCACTGAAGATCCACAGCCACCTGTCCGGTCTCGGGTTCGCGATCAGCGCGTTCGAGGGCTCCTCGAACCACCGACTGATCTTCGCCTGCACCCCGGTCGAGGACGGCCTGTCGGACATGTTCTATTCGATCTGGTGGCCCCGGCTACCCGGTGACACCTCCGACGTGCCGCCCGAGGAGGTGCAGAAGAAGGTCGAGCGGCAGTTCCTGGGCACCGTGTGGGACGACTTGGAGATCTGGCGCCACCAGGAGTACATCGAGAACCCCGCGCTGTCTCGAGTCGACGCGAAACCGTATATGGCGCTGCGGAAGTGGGCCACCCAGTTCTACGACGTGCCGGCTACCACCGATCCGGCGCGCACGACGGTATGACCGCGGAGCTCAACCCGGCGGGCGCCGACGGCACCGGCGACATCCGCGAGTTCGCGCGGGTGCAGCCCACCGAGGCCACCCCGGAGATGGCCCGCTTCATCGCCGCGCTGCGGCGCCTGCAGGACATCGCGGTGTCGACCGACCCCGACCCGCGGCTGTGGAACGAGTCGGCGCGACTCCTCGAGGGCGTCTGCGCCCGCCTCGAGGAGCACCGTGCACCGGAGGGCGTCGCACCGGCGGGCCGCACCGTCAACATCCCCGGCAACGGCCACCCGCTGATGCCGCCGTGGCAGGTGGTCGACTCCAGCGCCGAGGAAGTCACGATGCGCGGGCACTTCAGCCGGTTCCACGTCGGCGGCAACGCCGCGGTGCACGGCGGCGTCATTCCGCTGTTCTACGACTGGCACTTCGGGATGGTGGTCTCGGCGGCGGGCCGCCCGGACAGCCGCACCGCGTACCTGCACGTGGATTACCGCAGGGTGACGCCGACGGACCAACCGCTGCAATCGCGGGCGTGGATCGAGTCGGTCGAGGGTCGCAAGCTGTTGGTAAGGGCCGCCATGACCGACGCGGACGGCAACGTACTATCCGAGGCCGAAGGCTTGATGATCAAGCTGCTCAAGCACCAGCCGTGAGAGGCACGATGTCCGACGCCACACAGTTCACCGTCCCCGCCGCCGCCGAAACCGTGGCCGCCGCGATCGGCGACCGCGAATTCGTTGTCCAGGGCGATCGCCGCCTGACCTACGCCCAGGTGGTGGAGCGGTCCAACCGGCTGGCCGCCTACCTGCACTCGCGCGGCCTGGGCTGCCACACGGAGCGCTCCGAACTGCCCGGTCACGAGGTGGGTCAGGACCTGCTGGGCATCTACGCCTACAACGGCCCCGAGTACATCGAGGGCATGCTGGGTTCCTGGCGGGCCCGGGTGGCGCCGTTCAACGTCAACTACCGCTACGTCAAGAACGAACTGCACTATCTGCTCAACGATTCCGGTGCGACGGCGCTGCTGTACCACGCGGCGTTCGCGCCCCGCGTCGCCGAGGTGCTGCCCGACCTGCCCCGGCTGCGCGTGCTCATCCAGATCGCCGACGACTCGGGCAACGACCTCGTGCACGGCGCGGTCGACTACGAGTCGATCGTGGGCTCCGGTCCGGCCGATCCCCCGCCGGTCACGCCGTCGCCCGACGACCTCTACGTGCTCTACACCGGCGGCACCACCGGCATGCCCAAGGGCGTGCTCTGGCGCCAGCACGACATCTTCATGACGTCGTTCGGCGGCCGGAACATGGCCACCGGGGAGGTCACCGCCTCCTACGACGAGATCGCCAAGCGCGTCGTCGAGAACCCGGGCACCAAGATCTTCACCCTGCCGCCGCTGATGCACGGCGCCGCGCAGTGGAGCGTGATGACCGCGATGACCACCGGTCAGACCATCGTGCTGTCCGCGGATCCGACCCGCTTCGACCCCGACGATGTGGTGCGCACCGTCGAGCGGGAGCAGATCCTGGTGGTGCAGGTCGTCGGCGACGCGATGGCCCGGCCGCTGGCCGACGCGATCGAACGCAGCTCGGCCGATCTGTCGTCGTTCGCGGTGGTGGCCAACGGCGGTGCGCTGTTGACGCCGACGGCCAAGCAGCGCCTGATCGACGTCAAGCCGGGCTTGATGGTGATGGACGGCGTCGGATCGTCGGAGACCGGCATCCAGATGAACCACCTGTCGGCGTCCGGCGCGGTGTCGACCGGCAAGTTCAACGCGGGACCGGACACCTTCGTCGCGGCCGAGGACCTCGGCTCGATCCTGCAACCGGGCCACGACGGCATCGGCTGGCTCGCGCAACGTGGTTGGGTTCCGTTGGGCTACAAGGGCGATGCCGAGAAGACCGCCAAGACGTTCCCGGTCATCGACGGCGTGCGGTACTCGATCCCCGGTGACCGCGCCCGCCATCTGGCCGACGGCGGCATCGAACTGCTCGGCCGCGACTCGGTGACCATCAACTCCGGCGGCGAGAAGATCTTCGTTGAGGAGGTCGAGACCGCGCTGCTGTCGCATCCGGCGGTGGCCGACGTCGTGGTGTCCGGCCGGCCGAGCGAACGCTGGGGCCAGGAGGTCGTCGCGATCGTCGCGCTGGTCGACGGCGCGACCGCCGACGCCACCGAGCTCATCGAGCACGCCGGCAAGTCCATCGCGCGCTACAAGCTGCCCAAGGCGGTGGTGTTCCGGCCGAAGATCGAGCGCAGCCCGGCAGGCAAGGCCGACTACCGCTGGGCGCGCGAACAGGCGATCGCCGGGGCCTGACCCGGTTTGTGAGGCCACCGGGCGGCTGAACCGTCGTCAGTTTTCACAACCCAGCCTCGCCGCATCGTTTACTGTTGCCCTTACAGTCGATCATTCGAGTGGAGGGGCAGATGACGGAGCGGCGCAGAATCGTGGTGGTGGGCGCGGGATCCGGGATCGGAGCCGCCGTCGCAACGCACTTTCACGACCGCGGCGACCACGTGCTCGCCGTCGACATCAAGGCTGACCAGCGAGCGCCCGCCGCCGAGTACGCGCGCTGCGACCTGCGTGATCCGAACAGCATCCGCGAACTGCTCGACGGCATCGGGCCGGGCTGGGACATGCTCGCCCACGTCGCGGGTGTGCCAGGCACCGCCGCACCGGGCGACGTGCTCAAGGTCAACTACCTCGGCATGCGACTGGTCGCCGAGGGCATGCTCCCGCTGCTGCGGCAGGGCGGCTCGATCGTCGTCGTCGCCTCCACCGCGGCGCTCGGCTGGGACCAGCGCATCGACGTCCTCGACGGCCTGCTCGAGCTCACCGATCCCGACGCCGTCGAGCAGTGGCAGGCCGGCCAGCCGCCGGACTACCCGGTGTACAGCACGTCCAAGCAGGCGGTGATCCGCTACACCAAACGCCTTGCCGGACCGGCCTGGAGCAAGTACGGCGTGCGCGTCAACACCGTCAGCCCCGGCCCGGTCGAGACGCCGATCCTGGTCGACTTCGAGCAGACCATGGGCAAGGAGATCCTCGACGCCTGCAGGGCCACCGTCGGCAGGCACGCCCGCGTCGACGACATCGTGCCTGCGATCGCGTTCCTCGGTTCGCCGGAGGCGGGCTGGATCACCGGACAGGATCTACAGGTCGACGCGGGGTTCATCACCGGCATGACGGCCGGTGCGCCGATCCAGCTGGGGTAAGCTACTGTAAGCTTTACAGTACTACTCGCAGGAACGATCGAACGGCGGGAGCAAGCGGTGGAAAGTCCGGTCCTGGACATCCCCTCCGACGAGGTGGCCGATCTCCTTCGGAACCCCTATCGGCTGTTCGCCAAGCGGCGGCGGGAAACCAGTGGCGTGTTCCGCGGCAGCGTCATGGACTGGTCGGCGGCGCCGGAGGCCATGCCGGAGAAGATGTATTCGGCGGTGTCGTTCGACGCCGTCAACCGGGTGTTCCGGGACAGCAAGGTCTTCAACAGCCACATCTACGACCAGACCATCGGCCTGTTCATGGGACCGACGATCCTGGCGATGGAGGGCAAGCAGCACTGGGACCACCGCAACCTGGTGTCCTCGGCCTTCAAGTCAAAGTCCTTGGCGCGCTGGGAACCCGAGATCGTGCGCCCCGTCGTCACCGAGTTGATCGACGAATTCATCGACGACGGTCAGGTCGATCTGGTGCGCCAGTTCACCATGGAGTTCCCCACCCGCGTCATCACCAGACTGCTGGGGCTGCCCGAGGAGGACCTGCCGTGGTTCCGCAAGCGGGCCGTCGAGTTGATCAGCTACCACATCCACTACAAGCGCGCGTTCCAGGCGTCCGCGGAGCTGAAAGACTACTTCCTGCAACAGATCGACAAGCGCCGATCCAAGCGGACCGATGACATCATCGGCGACCTGGTCTACGCCGAGATCGACGGGGAGAGGCTCAGCGACGAATCAATCTACTCGTTCTTGCGACTGCTGCTGCCGGCCGGGTTGGAAACCACCTACCGGTCGTCGGGCAATCTGCTGTACCTGCTGCTGACCCATCCGGATCAGTTCCGCGCCGTCGCAACGGACCGCACGCTGGTACCGGCCGCCATCGAGGAGGGGCTGCGGTTCGAGACCCCGCTGACCACCGTGCAGCGGTACGCGACCCAGGAGACCGAACTCGAGGGCGTCACGGTGCCGGAGGGCGCGGTCATCGACGTCTGCATCGGTTCGGCGAACCACGACGAGAAGCGGTGGGAACGCCCCGAGGAGTTCGACATCTTCCGGAAACGCGTGCCGCACATCTCTTTTGCCGCCGGCGAGCACACCTGTATGGGGCTGCATCTGGCGCGCATGGAGACCAGGGTCGCGTTGGAGAGCCTGCTCGACCGGCTCACCGACATCACCCTGATCACCGACGACGACCCGCACATCTACGGTCAGCCGTTCCGGTCGCCCACCGCGCTTCCGGTGACCTTCACCAAGGTGAGGTGAGAGCAGGTGGTCAAGGTGATGGAGGGCGTCCGCGTACTCGAGGTCGCGCAGTTCACGTTCGTCCCGGCGGCGGGCGCGATCCTGGCCGACTGGGGGGCCGACGTCATCAAGGTCGAGCACCCGGTGCGCGGCGACACCCAGCGCGGGTTCCTCTACATGGGCGGTATCCAACTCGACCCCGACCGCCACCCGCTCATGGAGCACCCCAACCGCGGCAAGCGCAGCGTCGGGATCGACGTGTCGACGCCCGAGGGTCAGGAGGTGCTCTACGAGATCGCCAAGACCTCCGATGTGTTCCTGACGAACTACCTGCCCTCGCAACGCCAGAAGCACAAGTTCGACGTCGAGCACATCCGCGCGGTCAACCCGAACATCATCTACGCGCGCGGCAGCGCCTACGGCGACAAGGGACCCGAGCGCGATGTCGGCGGGTTCGACGGCACCGCGTTCTGGACCCGCAGCGGCATCGGCCACGCCCTGACCCCCGAGGCGCTCGGCGGTGCGCTCGGGCAGGGGATCCCGGCGTTCGGCGACTCGATCGGTGGGATGAACATCGCCGGCGGCATCTCGGCGGCGCTGTTTCACCGCGAACGCACCGGCGAAGCCGTCGAACTCGACGTGTCGCTGCTGAGCACCGCCTGGTGGTCGGCCGGTGCCAGCGTCACCCAGGGCATGGAGACCGGTGAGACCATGCGCTCGACGATGCCCGACGAGATCCGCCCGACGGTCAACCCGTTCCTGGGTAACTACCTGACCTCCGACGGGGGCACGATCAATCTGTGCATCGTCAGCCCCACCGGGTACATCCGCGACGCGTTCGAGCACCTCGACCTGCCCGAGCTGGCCGATGATCCGCGGTTCAACGACGTGCTGCCGCTGATCGAAAATGCCGCGGAGGCCGCCGAACTCATCGCCGAGTCGATCCGCAGCAAGCCGTTCGACTACTGGCGCCAGCGGCTCAAGACCATGAAGGGTCAGTGGGCGCCGTTCCAGAGCCTGATCGACCTCGCCAGCGACGAGCAGGCCATCGCCAACGACATGATCGTCGAGGTCGAGGCCGCCGACGGCGGGCCGCCGTTCAAGGTGGTGCGCGGACCCGTGCAGTTCAACCACGAACCGCTGGAGACCACGCGCGCGCCGCAGGCCTCCGAGCACACCGAACTGGTGCTGATGGAGATCGGGATGGACTGGGACCGCATCGAGGCGCTCAAGGAGAAGGGCGCCATCGCCTAGCCCCCCCTTCCCGCGAGCGTGCGTGTCTGTCGCCGACACGCCGCGGAATTTCGACACTTTGCGCACGCTCGCGCGGGGATCGGCGCCCCTCCCTCGAAGCCCTGGCGCTTAGACCCGCTCGACGCGGACGGGAACACCCGTCAGCCACGCCATGCCCGCCAGCGGCTCGATGTCGGCGGGGTCGCTCGAGGTCAACCGGTTGACGTTGGCACCACCGGCGCGGTTGGCCAACCGCCAGGTGCCCGTGCCCTTGTGCCCCCAGCCGTGCGGAATCGCGATCGCGCCCGCGACAAGATCCTTCGTCGTCGCGACCGGCACCGTGATGGACCCGAACGGCGATCGCACCACGACCTCGTCACCGTCGACGATGCCCAACGCCGCGGCGTCGTCGACACCGATGAGGGCGCGCTGGTGCCGGTCCCCGCGCATCAGCAACGGCGAGTTGTGCATCCACGAGTTCTCCGACCGCGGCTCGCGTAGCCCGATCATCCGCAGCGGGTACTCCTCGGGCCAGCGCTCCCGCTGCAGCTTCGCCAACTCGTCGGCGATCGCCGGATGCGCCAGCCGGATGCGCCGCGACAGATAGCCCACCACCTCACGCAGCACCCCGGTCTTCACATGCGGCGCCAGCACCACGCCATGGGGGTGCTGTTCGACCAGCCGGCGCAGCGAAAGCCCGCCGCGCCGCAGGCCGAACATGTCGCCGCCCTGCGACATCCGCACCAACGCGTCCATCATCAGCCGCGGCGAAACATCGACCCCGAAGCGGCCCAACACCTTTCGCAGCGATGCGTACCCGGCGAACGCCGGCACCACCCGGGCCAGCCGCCCCGCGAGGTCGGTGACGATGTCCCACTCCTGGCGCGCCTCGCCGGCCGGGGCGACGACGGCCTCGGTGGCCTGCCGGAACGGCGTGGCCTGAAATGCCTGGAACGTGTAGGGAAAATCGTCGCGCTCGTACATCGTGGTGACCGGCAGGATGTAGTCGCAGCGCGCCGACGTCTCGGTGACGTAGAAGTCCAGCGCCACCGACAGCTCGAGGCCGTCGATCGCGGACTCCAGCTCGTCGCCGTTGGGCACCGACAGCACCGGATTGCCCCCGGAGATGAACATCGCCTTGATCTGCCGCCGGCCCGGTGTCGTCATCTCCTTGGCCATCAGCGCCGCGGGCTCCGAGCCGATCGCGCTGGGGAACCCCCCGATCCGCGAGCGCTTTCGGCGATACGACCGCCGCATCACCGCACCCATCAGCGTGTTCTGCCACCTCGCCCCGAGGGTGTGCATCGAGGCGAACACCGACCCGCCGGGCCGGTCGATGTTGCCCGCGACGATGTTGACCGCGTCGATCAGATACGTCGTCAGCGTGCCGTGCCTGCCCACACACGTGCCCAGCCGCCCGTAGACCGCGGCGCGCTCGGTGGTGGCCAGGGCGCGGGCCAGCGCCCGCACGGTGTCGGGGTCGACGCCGGTGCGCGCGGCCGTCTGCTCGGGTTCAAACGGCGCGCACAACTCCCGCAGGAAGTCCAGCCCGTCGGCGCGACGCATCACCTGCGCAACGTCGACCAGCCCCTCGGCGAACATCACCTGCAGCAGGGACAGCAGCAGGAAGGCATCCGAGTCGGGCACCACGCCGAGCCATTCGAAGGCCTCGGCGGTCTCGGTGCGCCGCGGGTCGATGACCACCACCCGCCCACCGCGCTTGACGATGTCATGCAACCGGTCCTTGATGCGCGGCACGGTGAGGAAACTGCCGTGCGACACAATCGGATTGGCGCCGATCAGGACCAGCAGATCGGATCGGGTCAGATCCGGGATCGGCACCGACGTCGGCGTTCCGTACAGCAACTGGCTGGCCACCAGTCGGCTGGGGGTGTCCTGCGACGACGCGGTGAAGTAATGGCTGTGCCGCCCCAACGCCTTGATGAACAGCAGCGCGCCGAACGTGTGCCCGTAGCTGAACGCACCCGGATTGCCCATGTACCAGCCGACCGCGCCGGAACCGTCGCGCCCCAGGATCGCGGCCAGTCGATCGGCGATATCGGTCAGCGCCTCGTCCCAGGACACCGGCTCGAACCCGGCCGGCCCGCGGCGCAGCGGCGTGGTCACCCGGTCCGGGTCGTTGTGCACCTCGGTGAACGCGATGCCCTTCTGGCAGGCGAACCCCGCCGACAGCGGGTGCTCCTTGTCGGGACGCAGCGCCACCAGGCGGCCGTCCTCGACGGTCGCGATCATTCCGCACAGCGGCTCACAGATCCGGCAGAACGTGGGCTTGTGCTCGATCACCGGGACCACCCTGATTAAGATACTGTAAACGTTACAGTTGGGCCAGGAGGAATGTGCGGATGAACGACGTGGCGATCATCGGGGTCGGGCTTCATCCGTTCGGCCGCTTCGAGGGCAAGTCCGCGATGGAGATGGGCGTCGACGCGATCTTCGCCGCGGTCGCCGACGCCGGCGTCGAGTGGACCGACATCCAGTTCGCCACCGGCGGCAGCTGGACGGTGGCCAATCCGGACGCGATCGTCGGCATGGTCGGGCTGACCGGGATCCCGTTCACCAATGTCTTCAACGCGTGCGCGACCGCGGCCAGCGCCGCCAAGGCCTGCGCTGACGGAATCCGGTTGGGCGACTACGACATCGGCATCGCGGTCGGCCTGGACAAGCATCCACGCGGTGCGTTCACCGAGGATCCCGCGCTGGTCGGCATGCCCCGCTGGTACGCCGAGAACGGCCAGTACCTGACCACGAAGTTCTTCGGCATGAAGGCCAACAAGTACCTGCACGACCACGGCATCAGCCAGGCGACGCTGGCCAAGGTCGCCGCCAAGAACTTCCGCAACGGCGCGTTGAACCCGAATGCCTTCCGGCGCAAGCCGATCCCCGAAGAGGACATCCTCAACTCGCCGATGCTGAACTACCCACTCACCCAGTACATGTTCTGCGCACCCGACGAGGGTGCGGCCGCGGTGGTGATGTGCCGGGCCGACATCGCCCACCGCTACACCGACAAGCCGGTGTACCTGCGCGCCGTCGAGGTGCGGACCCGCAAGTACGGCGCCTACGAGGTGAACACGACGTTCGCGCCGGTACAGGAGGACGTGGCGCCGACCGTGTACGCGGCCAAGGCCGCGTTCGAAAAGGCCGGGGTGGCACCGCAGGACGTCGACGTGATCCAGTTGCAGGACACCGACGCGGGCGCCGAGATCATCCACATGGCCGAGTGCGGGTTCTGCGCCGACGGGGAGCAGGAGAAGCTGCTCGCCGACGGCGAGACCGAGATCGGCGGGGGCCAGCCGAACAACACCACCCGCGGGCGGGCCGCCCCCGGCGGGCCCGCCGGCGGGGGGCGGGGGGGGCCGGCCCCCCCACCACCGGGGGCGCGGG
>Ga0182793_1000177_pt1 | contig 58461 bp, 38 predicted proteins | sample Passage237A_FD_130498 | JGI IMG/M metagenome (GOLD analysis project Ga0182793, IMG submission 130498) | Cellulose adapted compost microbial communities from Newby Island Compost Facility, Milpitas, CA, USA - Passage2 37A (version 2) (version 2) ... | reverse complement strand
CGACGCTTCAGCGCCTGCCGCGCGTGATGATCACGCCGACCGCGCCGAGCCGTTTCATCATCAAACAACAGCCGCAGGCGGGGTGCCTCTCCCCGCTCGAAGCCGTGCACGAGGTGCCCCTCTCGCTCGAGAGTTCCGGCCTTGATTCCTATTCGGATCGCGAACAGCTGCTCTCGCTCTTCGATCGTATGCAGGCGTTCCAAATCCGCTGCGCATCCGATCCCACGCGCTCCGGCTATCGGCGTTCGTGCTACAGCGCGCCATCCGAAAGACGCCCCGTCCAAGGCCGCAACGCGTCCCGTCGCGAACGGTTTTTCCGCACGCCATCCACGCCCGCGCCCGCTTCGGAATCTTGATGCCATCGCTGGCGAAATCGTCCCGCCGACGTAGATTCCCGGCGGTATGGAAACGGTCGGTCCATCTCGAGCCCTCGAGGGACGAACCGCGCTGGTGACCGGATCAAGTCGCGGCATCGGACAGCTCGTGGCTGAAGCTCTCGCACGTGAGGGCGCACGCGTCTTCGTGCATGGCCGCACCGAGGCCGCTTGCGCCGCCACGCTCGCGCGCGTGGTCGCCGCGAGCGCCGGCCGCGCCGATCACGTGGTGCTTCCCGCCAATCTCGCCGTCGGCGCCGAAGTCGAAGCGCTGGCGGATCGCGTGACCGCACTCGGGGGCGCGGATATTCTCTACAACAACGCCGCGATCATGCACCCGTGGCGCTCGCAAATCGAAGACCACACGCTCGGCGATTGGAGTTCGAGTTTTCAGGTCAACGTCTTCGCCGTCATGCGACTCTGCGCGCGGCTCATCCCCGCCATGCGACGCCGCAATTGGGGCCGCGTGATCAACGTCACGTCCGGCATCCGGCAAACGCCGCAACTCGCCGGCTACGGCGCTTCGAAGGCCGCGATCGACAAATTCACCGCAGACCTCGCGTTCGAGCTCGAGGGCACCGGCGTGATCGTCTCGCGCCTCGATCCCGGCTGGCTCCGCACCGACATGGGAGGCCATCGTGCGCCCAACGATCCCGCGACCGTATTGCCGGGCGCCCTCGTGCCCGTGCTGCTGTCCGACGACGCGCCGGGCGGACAACTTTTCCAAGCGCAGGACTACGCGCGCGAATTCTAGCGAACTCGCGCGCCCGCGTTTTCGCTCAAGGCAACTTCGCCTGCACGGCCTTGCTCACCGCGGCGAAATCCAGCAGCGCAGCCTGCGGGCTCTTCTTCAGCACGCCGATGACCTTGCCCATGTCTTTCTTCGACTGCGCGCCGGTCTCCTGAATCGCGGCGGCGATCAACGCGTCGACTTGTTCCGGCGGCAGCCCCTGCGGCAGGTATTTTTCGAGCACTTTGATCTCGGCGGTGTTGGCCGCGATGAGATCGCTGCGTCCGCCCTTTTCGAATTCCACGTTGGCGTCGGCGAGATTCTTAACCGCCTTGCGCAGTGTCGCGATCACGAGTGCGTCGGTGATTTCAACATTCGCATCCATCGCCGCGCGCTTGATCGCGGCATCGGCGGTGCGGAGCGCCGTGGTGGTGACTTGGTCGCGCGCTTTCATCGACGTGATGATATCCGCGCGCAGTTGCTCATAGATCGTAGCCATGGTCCCAACGTGCGCCGCACTCGCTCCCATGTCGAGCCGCACCCCGTCCCGACTTGAGCCGCACCCTGGCTCGACCGTGTCCGCACCGTGGCTCGAGGTGGTGCACACCTTGGCTCGACGTGGTGCGCACTGTGTCCCGACTCAGTTGCTACGGAGGGCTTCGATGGGAGCGACTTTAGCCGCACTGCGAGCGGGCAAGAGGCAGGCGAGCAACGCCACAAGCGCGAGCATCACCGCCGTGCCGCCGAGCACCCAGGGATTGGCCGCGGACACGCCGAAAAGCAGACCGCTCATCGCCTGGCCCGAAAGCCACGCGCCCACGAGTCCGAGCGGCAGCGCGATCGCGAGCAGCGTCACCCCGAGCGTGAGAAATTGCCGCAGGATTTGCTCCGGCAACGCGCCGAGCGCCATGCGCACGCCAATTTCGCGGCGACGCTGTGCCACCGCATACGCGAGCACGCCATAGATGCCGACCGCGGCGAGCACGAGCGCCACGCCGGCAAACACGCCCGCAAGCAACAGCGGCAGCCGGCGGCTCGCGAGGCTGTCGTCGACGCGCGACGACATCGGTTTCAAATCGTGCAACGCCAGTTCGGGATCCACCCGCAGCACGGCCGCGCGCATCGCGGAGGCTGCCGCTTCGGGCGCCTGCTGTGTGCGCACCGCAACGAGGAACGACGTGGACGCGTAATCGGCGTAAGGGAAATAGATCGCGCCGTTGGCGTGGTCGTCCGCGAGATCGTCGTGTTTCACGACGCCCACCACCCCTACAATGGTGTAGCGCTCCGCGGTTTCATCAGGCGGGCCATTGATCACGCGATGGCCGATCGCACCGCCTTCGGGCCAGTAGCGCGCCGCGACGGCGGCATCGATCACGCAAACTTTGTTTTTCGCGCGAGAGTCTTCGCTCGTGAGGAGACGACCCTCGATGAGCGGAATCCCGAGTGTTTGCAGGTAGTCGCCGAAAATGCCGCCGGTGCGATGCGCCTGAAGCGACTCGCCGGGCTGCAGCGGACGGCCGTCGATCGAGATGCCGTTCTGATCATTGCGGCCGGAGAACGGCAGGCTCGTCGTCACTCCCGCAAACGTAACGCCCGGGATCGCCTGCAACTCGCTCTGCAATTTCTCCATGAAGGCGACGCGCTCCGGAGGCTCCTTGTAGTTCACCCACGGCAACTCCACTGCCCCGGTGAGCACATGATCCGCATGGAAACCGGGCTGCACCGCGAGCACGCGGGAGAAACTCAGCCCGAGCAAACCGGCACCCGCGAGCAACACGAACGCCAGCGTGATCTGCGCGACCACGAGTCCGTGGCGCAACCGATGCACCGAACGCGAAGTCGTGCCGCTGCGCGACTCGACCGAGAGCGCCTGGGTGAGATTGCCCCGCACGGTGTGCCACACGACCGGCGTGGCGAGCGCCAGACCAAGCACCACGGCGAAGCCGAGCGAGATCGCGATGACCGTCGGATCGACGCCATCGATGGCAAGCGGGAGCATGTCTGCCGTCATCACCGCGATCATGCGCACCGCGGCCGCGCCGAGCGCGATACCGATCACCGCTCCGGCCAGCGTGAGCAAAACCGTTTCCACGATCAGCGCTCGGCTGATCTGCCCCACGCCGGCGCCGAGCGCCTGGCGGATGCTGTATTCCTTCGTGCGCCCGGTGGCGCGGACGAGGAGCAGATTGGTGAGGTTCACCGCGCCGATCAGCAGCAGAAAGAATACGCCTGCCTGCAGAAGCAGGAGCGCCGGACGGAGCTGTTTCACACTATCCTCGCGCAGATCGCGCACGACGGTGGTGAAGCCGGCACCGGTTACGAGCGTGCCGTAGGGATCGCTTTCCAGCGCGCGCTGATTGAGCGCATCAAGCTCGGCCTGCGCAGAGGCGACCGTCGTGCCGGGTTTCAGCCGCGCGATCATTTCCATATTGTTCGCATGACGACGCTCGGGCTTGCGGTCGTCGTCGGAAAAACAAAGCGGCATCCACACCGCAGCCTGGTGATTGAGAAAACGGAAGCCCGGCGGCATCACGCCGATGATCGTGTGGTTGACCGTGTCGATGCGCAGCGTGCGACCGATGACCGCCGGATCGCCGCCGAAACGTTGACGCCACAAACCGTCGCTCAACAGCACGACTTCGTGCTGACCATAGTTGCCTTCCTCTTCAGTAAACGTGCGTCCCAGCGCTGCGCTCGCGCCGACCGTCGAGAAAAACGAAGGTGTGACCATCATCGCATCGAGCCGCTCCGGCGAACCGGTTCCACCGATCGTGACCCCGCGATTGCGCACCGCGGCGGCGCTTTCGACCGCGCTCAGCCCTTCTTTGCGTTCGATATAGTGCGGCACCGAAGCGCCGGCACGATCCACGCCGGCCTTTGGGTAGCGGTTATAAATACTGACGAGCTGCTCCGGTTCGCGGAACGGCAGCGGCTTCACCAGAAGGCCGTGCACGATGCTGAAGATGGCAACATTGGCGCCGAGACAGAGGGCGAGGATCAGCAGCGCCGTGAGGGAAAACTTGGGATCGCGCACGAGGGCGCGGAACGACTGGCGAAGATCGTGGAGCAGCGATTCGACGAGCGGCATGACGGGAAAACCCGCCAGGTGAAAAATAGTTTCAGGTTATTTTTGCGGCTCTGCACCGACGTGTTCGGCCTGCTCAGCGCCGACCGAGAGTGGCGATGATTTCCTGCGCGGCGCGCACACCACTCGCGAGCGCACCGTGCACCGTGCCGAGTTCGAGCGGATCCGCGGTCGCCTCACCCGCGAAAAACACGGTGCCGCGCACGGGTTTCGCGAGTTCGCGCGGCACAGTCTCGCAGCCTGCCACGGCAAAACTATACGCGCCACGCGCATACGGGTCAGCGGCCCAGTCGTGCGTGCAGGCATCGAGCGTCGCCCGCTGAAGTGTGCGGAGGCTGCAACCCAGGAGCCGGGCGAGCGTTTTCTGGGCGGTCGCCGTGACTCTTTTGTTGGACCATCCTTCCATGCGCTGCGCAGCCGGTCCACCCGTCCAACCCACGAGCAGCGGGTTCGGCGCCTCGCTCCACCAAACAGGAAAGAAATCTTCGTCCGAGTGGAGAAAACCAAACGCCCGGCCTGAGCGCCGCCGCAGCTCCGCGGGAATCGGTCCTCGCCGCCAAATATCGCTGCGCATCCGCAGAATCACGCGGCGGGCATGTCCGGTTTCAACGCGACGCAGGAGACGACGCTTTTCCGGGAGCGCCGGTGAAAACTGCAACGCACCAAACTCGTCCTGTTTCGAGCGCAGCACGCCGAGCGGAAGCGTCACGAGCACCGCGCGCGCTTCGAAACACTTCTCTCCCAAGCTCTCCACGGTCACGCGTCCGCGCCTCCATCGCACATACTTGACCGGACAATTGAGCAACGTGCACACGCGATCGCCGGGCGGAGCATTTTGCAGCCAGTCGATCAACGTTGCGTAAGGTTTGCCCGGACGAAGCTGCTCCTCCGGTTCGAGCGCCGCTTGATAGAGAATAGAGGCGCTCATCCGCTCCGGCGGCGCGCCCTGAAAACCCTTCACGAAACCCGACGCGAGCACGCGATCCTCGGGGGACAGGTCCGCCCGGTGACGCCGCAGCCAGTCCGCGAAGTTGCCGCGCTGCTTCGGCCCGATGCTCCGCATCACCGCATCGATACGATCCCACGCATCCGGCATGTGGATACGTTTTCCATCCCGAATCAGCCAATGCTGTTCCTCGATCGCGCGCGCGGGAATCTTCGCCGCCCGCAGCGCCTGATCGAGCGCCTTGTTGCCGGTGTGGATAAACTCCGCGCCGAGTTCGATCGATCTCGGCCAGCCGGGAGGCTGATGCGAGAGGATGCGACCGCCCACACGATCGCGCGCTTCGAGCACGGTCACGGAAAATCCCGCGCGCACGAGTTCGCGCGCCGCGACCAGACCGGAGGCTCCGGCGCCAACGACGATCACATCCGACGACGACACGTGGGGCATGCAGGCACGGACAGGACCTGTTCATACTGGTGTCACGCTTGCTTCACGCTCGTGTTCGCCCGCGGAAATCAGTGCGAAAAACACCCGCGCAATCCTTCCACGGATGAGTTCGGCCCGGAGGAACTTTCGCGCGAGCAACTCGGACCGCGAAAAAAACTAATCCTTGAAATCGCCGCGGGCGCCGCGTAACCGCTCGCAGCCTCATGAAGTCACTTGTCATCGCCGAGAAGCCGTCCGTGGCGGCCGATCTGGCGCGCGCTCTCGGCAAAGTTCCTAAAAAAGGCGACCACTACGAAAACGACGAATACGTCATCTCGTATGCGCTTGGTCACCTCGTGGAACTCGAGATGCCCGAGGACATCGACAAGAAGAAATACGGCTTCTGGCGACTCGAGACGCTCCCGATCATTCCCGACAAATTCGGTCTGAAGCCGATCGAGGATTCGAAGGAGCGCTTCAACGCGCTGAAAAAACTCCTTTCCCGAAAGGACATCGATCAGGTCATCAACGCCTGTGACGCCGGGCGTGAGGGTGAATTGATCTTCGCGTATCTCTATCAGCTCACGAAGTGCAAGCTGCCCGTGAAACGCGCGTGGATGCAGACGATGACCGCGGGCGGCATTCAGGAAGCCTTCAAGAATCTGCGCGACGGCGAGAAGATGATCGGCCTCGAGCAGGCCGCGCGCTGCCGCAGCGAGAGCGACTGGCTCATCGGCATCAACGGCACGCGTGCTCTCACGAAGCGCATGTTCGGTTCCCGCGCGGGCAACGTCGCTTCCGTTGGTCGCGTGCAAACGCCGACGCTCGCGATCGTGTTCGCCCGCGAACTCGAGATTCGGAATTTCGTGCCGCGCGCGTTCTGGCGCGTGACCGCGACGTTCGAGGTTGCGAAAGGCCGCTACGAGGGCGTTTACCAGCGTCGCGATTTCAAGCGCAACGAGAACGACGAGCACGACCGCATCGATCGCATCTGGGATCAGGCGATGGCCGAGGCGATCGTCGCTGCGTGCCAGGGACAGCCGCTCGCTTCCGTTACGGAAGAAAAGAAAGCGAGCACGCAAGCCGCGCCGCGCCTCTACGATCTCACCACGCTCCAGCGCGAGGCGAACAACCGCTACGGACTGCCCGCGCGCCGCACGCTTCAGATCGCGCAAGCGCTCTACGAGCGGCACAAGATGATCACCTACCCCCGCACCGACTCGCGCGCGCTGCCGGAGGATTACATTCCGACCTGCCGCGAGGTGTTGTCGAACATGCAGGGCAATCTCGCGCCGCACGCGAGCAAGGTGCTCGACGAAGGCTGGCTGCGCCCGAACAAGCGCATCTTCAACAACGCGCAAATTTCCGATCACTTCGCGATCATCCCCACCGCGACCGAGGCCAAAAATCTCGATGAGATGGAGGCCAAGGTGTTCGACATGATCGCGCGCCGCTTCGTCGCCGCGTTTTATCCGGCCGCCGAGTTCGATATCACCACGCGCATCAGCACGGTCGCGCCCGGACACGATTTCAAAACGGAAGGCAAAGTCCTCACCTCGCCCGGCTGGCTTGCCGTCTATGGCAAGAGCACGGTCGACGACGATTCACCCGATTCGAAAGCGCTGCCCGCGCTCTCGGCCGAAGACGGACAACCCGCGCAGGCGAAGACGCTCGATCCCGTTCTCCACTCCGAAACCACCAAGCCGCCGCCGCGCTACACGGAAGCCACGCTGCTCTCCGCGATGGAAGGCGCCGGCAAACTCGTCGACGACGAAGAACTCGCCGAAGCGATGAAGGAGCGCGGTCTCGGCACCCCTGCGACGCGCGCCGACACGATCGACGGTCTTATTAATCAGAAGTATCTCGAGCGCGGTCATCGCGAGCTGATCCCGACCGCCAAGGCCGAGCAACTCCTGCAGTTCCTCACCGCGGTCAAAGCCGACGCGCTCACCAGTCCCGCCATGACCGGCGAGTGGGAGTTCAAGCTCCGCCAGATGGAGCACAACAAGTTCCCGCGCGAACAGTTCATGGCCGAGGTCGTCGAACAGACGAAGGGCATCGTCGAGCGCGTGAAAGGTTTCGAGGAGGACGACTCCGCCGCGCGCGAGACTGACATCCCCTCGCCCACGGACGGCAAACCGCTGCGCGAAACGCTTCGCGGCTACAAATCTCAGGACGGCGAGTTCATGATCTACAAGATCGTCGGCGGCCGCAAAATGGAGGAAGCCGAGATCCGCGAGCTCGTGACCACCGGCAAGGTCGGTCCGCTCGACGGCTTCGTTTCCGCCAAAACCCGCAATCGTTTTTCCGCCGTGCTTCGCCTCGTGAAAGACGAGGAGAAGAACAAGTGGAAGACCGAGTATGATTTCGGCGACAAGGTCGACCTCGGCTCCGTCGAGCCTTTCTGGACCGACGAGAAAACCGGCGCGCAACTCTGCGAAGTCGGCACGAGCTACGTGCTGCGCGAACGCGACGGCGAGAACTGGAAGCAGACGTTCCGCATCGGCCGCCTGCTCTGCCAGAAACCGATCGAGCGCGAGCAGGTGATCAAGCTCGTCTCCGAAGGAAAGACCGACGTCATCAAAGGCTTCGTTTCCAAGAAAGGCCGCCCGTTCGATGCGTTCTTCGAACGCTCGGGCGAGAAGGCCGAGTGGAAGTTTCCACCCCGCGCGCCGAAGCTCGATAAGGACGGCAAACCGATCGTGCGCAAAGCCAAGGCCCCGCCCGATCTCTCCAAGGCCAAGGTCATCGGCCAAAGCAAAGTCTTCGGCGGCGAAATCCTCGAGGCCGGCGATTCCTACTACGTGCGCAAGCCCGATCAGGACAACCGCATCGTCTTCACGATGAAGAAGCACGTGTGCGCGAAGGAGATTCCCGCGGGCGAGCTGCAGAACCTGCTCGAAAACGGCCGCACGAATCTGATCGAGGGCTTCATGTCGAAACGCATGACGCCCTTCAGCGCCTACCTCGTGCTTGCGAAAAATCGCGCGAAGGCTGAGTTCGAGTTCCCGCCTCGGTAACTTGCCTTGGCGGGACGCGTCTCCCCCGCCGTGCCTTCCGCCAAGAATCTTCTGATCGGTTTGCTCGCGGCCTCAACCGCGGGCGCCGCCGCACTCGCGTGGCAACAACATCGCGCGCTTGTCACGTTGCGCGACACCGTCGTCGCCGGCAGCGAACGCGCCACATGGGAACGCAAACTCGCGGCCGCGCAGGAACGCGTTGTTCTCGTCGAAAAACAACTCGCCGAGACCAAGCGCGCCTCCTCCGTCCCCAAATCAGACCCCGCCTTCCGCAACGGTCCGCCGCCAGGCGAGCCCGTCGGTCCCGGTCGTCGTTGGGCCGACATGCGCGAGGTTATGGAAGATCCCGAGATGCAGCGTCTCATGCTGCTCCGCCACCGCGGCGCACTCGACGGCCGCTACGCCGATCTCTTCAAACGCCTCAACCTCTCGCCCGCGCAACTCGAGCAATTGAAGACGCTGCTCGCCGAGCGACAGCTCTCGATGCGCGACACGTTCAGCGCCGCGCGCGAGCAAGGCCTCAACCCGCGCGACAATCCCGAGGCGTTTCGCAAACTGATCGAAACCACGCGCAACTCGATCGACGAGAGTATCCGCGAGCTGCTCGGCGACGCCGGCTATGCGCAATTTCAGCGGTTCGAAACCACTGAGCCGCAGCGCCGCGCGGTGAGCCAGCTGCAGCAACGCCTGAGCTACACCGGGGCGCCGCTCACCACCGCGCAATCGGACCAGCTCGTGCAGATCCTCAGCGCGAGCGGTTCGCCCCAAATCACGGAAAGCACGCTCAACCAAGCGCGCGGCGTGCTCAGCACCGTCCAGGTCGAGGCGCTGGAGCAACTCTATCAAGAACAGCAGGCGCAGTTGCAGTTCTCCGAAACCATGCGCAACCGCTTTTCCCCGCCCGATGGTGCGCCGCCGCCGCCACCCGGCGCGCCCCTTGGCTCGGGTTGATCCGCACCTTGTCCCGACCCGGTCCGCACCTTGGCTCGACCTGGTCCATACTTGAGTGCGGCCATGTCCGCACCTGAGTTCGACCGTGTCCGGACATGGTCGCGACTTGGTCCCCCGCGTCTCCACAAGTCGTGTTCGCGCTGTTGATCGTAATCGTGCTCGATCCGAGCGTTCACGCGAGCACGAGCAAGATCTCGAGCACGAAGCGGGTTCCCGGTGCACCCTTGGTTCGCCTCCCTGTGCAGATCTTGCGGAGTCAATGACACGTGACGCGCAGAGAAAACACTTGTCGCTCCCTGTGGGCGGTGCCTTCGTTGGGGCGATCGTTTAATTCCGCACCCTTATGATCGTAACCACCGCGCAGCTCTTCAAGCACGCCTACGGCAAATACGCCGTCGGTGCCTACAACATCAACAACGCCGAGCAGGCGATGGGCCTCTTCCGCGGCGCCATCGATTCCCAAGCTCCGTTCATCATCCAGATTTCCAAGGGTGCGCGCAGCTACACCGACAAGCGCATGCTCGAGGCGATCATCCGCGCCGCCGGTGACATTTTCCCGGAAGCGATTTTCGCGGTGCACCTCGACCACGGTGACGAAGCCACCTGCTACGATTGCATCGACTCCGGCTTCTTCAGCTCCGTGATGATCGACGCCTCGCACGATCCGTTCGAAAAGAACGTCGAGATCACCAAGCGCGTCGTCGAGAAGGCGCACGCCAAGGGCATCTCGGTCGAGGCTGAACTCGGCATGCTCGGCGGCGTCGAGGAAGACATCAAGGTTGAGGACGGCCACGCCACCCTCACCGATCCGGCCGAGGCCGAGCAGTTCGTGAAGCTCACCGGCTGCGACTCGCTCGCCTGCGCGATCGGCACCTCGCACGGCGCCTTCAAGTTCAAGGGCAAGCAATCCCTCCACTTCGACGTGCTCGAGAAGATCAAGGGCCGCCTGCCCGGCTTCCCGCTCGTCATGCACGGCTCCTCCTCCGTTCCGCAGGATGAAGTCGCGCGCATCAACGCCGCGGGCGGCAAGATCGCCGACTCCTCGGGCGTCGACGTGAAGGAATACCTCCCGGCCGCCAAGCTCGGCGTCACCAAGATCAACATCGACACCGACGGCCGCCTCGTCTGGACCCGCGTGCACCGCGAGTTCTTCCGCGACAAGCCCTCGGAGTTCGACTTCCGTCCGCCGGGCAAGATCTTCATCGCGGAATACGCGAAGTTCATCGCTTCGCGCAATCAGCTGCTCGGCTCCGCCGGCCAGCTCGAGGATCTCCGCAAGAGCCTCGGCAAGTAATCCGCGAGCGGATTACTCGTCTGACCAATCTTCAGCCGACGTGGAAACACGTCGGCTTTTTTTGCGCTCACTTTTCACCACGCTGCATCATTTCCCGCTCGGCAACGTCAATGCCGTGCCTAACTTCCACGGCACCCCGCGGCGCAGGGCGCCGTTCTCCCCACCTATGAGTCAAACCCACCTCCCGCTTCGCGAAAAGCTGGCCTACGGCTGTGGCGACTTCGCCTCCTGCCTCTACTGGCGCACCTTCATGGTGTATCTGCCGTTCTTCTACACCGAGGTCTTCGGCATCACTGCCGCCGCCCTCGGCACGATGCTCCTCGTGAGCCGTATCTGGGACGGCGTTAACGATCCCGTGATCGGCATGCTGGCTGACCGCACGGAGACGCGCTGGGGCAAGTTCCGCCCCTACATCATCTACGGCTGCGTGCCGTTCGCGATTCTGGGTGTGATGACGTTTACCACCCCTGACTTCGGGATGACCGGAAAACTCATCTGGGCCTACATCGCCTACAACGGGCTCATGATGCTCTACACCACGGTCAACATCCCCTATACCGCGATGCTCGGTGTGATGACGACCAGTGCCGCCGAGCGCACGCAGCTGTCGTCGGTAAAGTTCGTTTTCGCGTTTTCCGCGGGCGTCGTGGTCTCCGCCACGCTGCTCCCGCTCGTCGACATGTTCGGCGGCGCCGACAATCCCCAGCGCGGCTGGCAGCTCGCCTTCGTCGTCTACGGCCTCGCCGCCATCGGTCTGTTCCTCGTCACCGGCTTCGGCACGCGCGAGCGCATCAAGCCCACCCCGTCGGCCGATACGTCGGTCAAACGCGACCTCCGTTTTCTTTTTGCCAACAACGCGTGGCTCCTCCTCACGGCGACCACGCTCACGTGGATTCTCTTCGTCGGCCTCCGCAGCTCGGTCTCTGCGCACTACTTCAAATACTATATCTACAACGGCTCGCCCGACACGCCGCTTCCGTTCCTCGGTTTCAACTTCACGCTCACCGGTCTGCTCTCGGCCTTCAACACCGTCGGTCAGGCTTCCTCGGTCGCCGGCGTATTGATGACTGGCTTCCTCGCGAGCCGCTTCGCGAAGCGTTCGCTGTTCTTCACGTTGTTCATCATCTCGATCCTTTGCTACGTGTCGTATTACTTCCTGTCGCCCGGCGAACTCGGCGCGATTTTCGCGATCGAGGTGTTGGGCAACATCACCGGTGCGCCGTTGCCGGTGCTGCTCTGGGCGATGTATGCCGACACCGCCGACTACGGCGAGTGGAAGACCGGTCGCCGCACAACGGCGCTCGTGTTCTCCGCTTCGACGATGAGTCAGAAAATTGGCTGGGCGTTGTCCGCGTTCATCGCGCTGCACCTGATGTCGTTCGCCGGCTTCGAGGCCAATGTCATCCCCACCGAAAAGGTGAAGGACAGCATCGTGAGCCTCATGAGCATCTTCCCCGCCGCCCTCGGCGTGGTCGCACTCGTGATCTTCTACTTCTACCCGCTCACCGACAAACGCGTGGCGGAGATCAACGAAGAACTCGCCGCCCGCCGCGCCGCCGCCGGCCTGCCGAGCGAGGGCTGAGCTTTCCGAGACCGCGACGCGCGGCTCTCGTCCAAAGAAAAAGGCAGGTCACGCGACCTGCCTTTTTCTTTTCCCCCACCACTCAGGGCAGCCAGGGGAATTTTCGCGCGTCGGGCTTTCGCTTCTCGCGCTGCGCGGAGTGAAACTCCTTCGCCTCCTCGCTCATGTAGTAGAGCAAGGTCGCGTTGCCCGCGAGTTCCTGGATGCCGCTCTGGCCGTCCACGTCGGCGTTGAACGCGCTCTTCAGGCAGCGAATCGCCAGCGGACTGTGGCCGAGAATCTCGCGCGCCCATTTCACGCCCTCGGTCTCGAGCTCTGCCACGGGCACGACCGTGTTCACGAGGCCCATCTCGAGCGCCTGCTGGGCGTTGTATTGACGGCACAAATACCAGATCTCGCGCGCCTTCTTCTGGCCGACGATGCGCGAGAGATAGCTCGAACCGAAACCGCCATCGAAGCTGCCCATCTTCGGGCCCACCTGGCCGAAGATGCCGTTGTCCGCCGCGATCGTGAGATCGCACACGAGGTGGAGCACATGTCCGCCGCCGATCGCGTAACCGGCGACGAGCGCGATCACGACCTTGGGCATCGAGCGGATGAGTTTCTGTAGATCGAGCACGTTGAGACGCGGGATACCGTCTTCGCCGACGTAGCCCGCATGGCCGCGCACGCTCTGATCGCCACCGGCACAGAACGCGTATTTTCCATCCGTGTGCGGACCCGCGCCGGTCAGCAGCACTACGCCGATGCTCGTGTCCTCGCGCGCGTCCACGAACGCATCGTAGAGTTCGAACACGGTTTTCGGGCGAAACGCGTTTCGCTTTTCCGGTCGGTTGATCGTGATCTTCGCGATCCCGTCAGCCTTCTGATAAAGGATGTCGCTATACGTCTTGGCAGTCGTCCACGCGGGAATCATTCGCCGAGCTTGAGCGAGCGTCCGCGGCTTGTCCACCGGCGCGCGCGACTTGGCCGCTGGTGCTTTTGGCGGATTCGCGCAAGACTTGGAGCAAAGTTTTGAGTCAAAAACAGCTTGGAGTGCGCCGCCCTCCGCCAAAACTCCCCCCAGCACGCCATGAGCGAACCCTCCGCGAAGCCCGCTTCTCACGCCGCCCGTGGCGCCTTGGCGATTGCCGCGCTCGGCGTGGTCTTTGGCGACATCGGCACGAGCCCGCTTTACGCGCTGCGCGACTCGATCCGCTATCTCACCGTCAAAGTCCAGCCCGCCACCGGCCAGCCTCTCGCGCTCGATTCCGCGCAAGCGCAGTCCCTTTCCGGCGCGGCCCAGGAAGCCGCCCACGCGATGGTCGAGCAAAGCGCAGTGCTGGGCGTCCTCTCTCTCATCTTTTGGCTCCTGCTTCTCGTGGTGAGCTGGAAATATCTGACCTTCATCACGCGCGCCGACAACCGCGGTGAAGGCGGCGTGTTCGCCTTGTATTCGCGCGCCCGACTGGATCGCGGACGCCGCAAAGCCACCATCGGCGCCGGCACGCTGCTGATTCTCTTCGGCGCCTGCATGCTCTGCGGCGAAGGCGTGATCACACCGGCCGTTTCCGTGCTGTCCGCCGCCGAAGGTCTCACGCTCGTCGCGCCACAAACGAAGCCACTCGTCCTTCCGCTCACCTGCGGAATTCTCGCACTCGTTTTCTGGGTGCAAAATCGCGGCAGCCAGAGCATCGGCCGGATTTACGGACCGATCATGCTCCTGTGGTTTGCCACAATCGGTCTCCTCGGCGCGTGGCAAATCTGGCTCAACCCGGTCGTCCTCAAGGCCGTCAATCCGTGGTATGCGTGGAATCTTTTCCGCGCGCATCCGGCCGAAATCACCGCGGTTCTCGGCGGCGTCGTGCTCGCGATCACCGGCGTCGAAGCGATCTTCGCCGACATGGGCCACTTCGGCCGTCGGGCGATCGCGGTCGCCTGGTATTTCGTGGCGTTGCCCGGCCTCGCGCTCAACTACTTCGGCCAGGGTGCGCATCTGCTCTGGGATGCCAACGCCGTGTCGAATCCGTTTCTCGCCATCGCGCCCGAAGGTCCGATCCGCCTCTTCGTTCTCACGCTCTCTGTTCTCGCCGCGATCATCGCGAGCCAGGCGATGATCTCGGGCACGTTTTCGCTCATCCGCTCATCCGTGCAGCTCGGCTTTTTCCCGCGTCTGCAGGTGCTGCACACCAACGCCGCTCAGCAGGGCCAGATCTACATTCCCCTGGTCAATATCGCCCTCGCGATCGGGGCCATCGGGATCGTGCTTTTCTTCCGTGAAAGCACCCGACTCACCGCGGCCTACGGCATCGCCGTCACCACCGCGATGACGATCACCACGTTCGCCTTCTACATTGTCGCCCGCCGCGGCTGGCACTGGCCCGTCTGGAAAGCCGCCACGCTTTGCACGCTGTTCGCCGTCATCGATCTAGGCCTGCTCTACGCCAACCTGCACAAGATCCTCGACGGCGGCTGGCTCCCGATCGCGATCGGCGTGGGCGTGCTCGCTGTGATGCACACGTGGAAAACCGGCAAGACCGAGATCTTCCGCCGCGTTTACGCCAACGAAATCACCGAGGACGAACTCAAGATCATCGCTTCGAGCAAACGTATCCAGCGCGTCCGCGGCACCGGCGTTTTCATGGCCGGCAACCCGTCCGGCACGCCTCTCGTCCTCCTGCACCACGTCAAAGCCAACAAGGTGCTCCACGAAACCGTCGTTCTTCTCAGCATCCTCACCGAGGAAGTGCCTTACGTGCCCGACGCCGAGCGCGTCGAAGTTCGCGAGATCGGTGAAGGCGTCTGGCGCTCGTGCGCCCGCTACGGCTATATGGAGTCGCCGGACGTGACCTCCGTCATCGAAGAAATTCGCACGCGCGGCGTTCCGATCAAACCGTCGGAAGCGACTTACTACTTCAATCGCGAGATGATCATCACCGGCGGCGAAGCCCGCATGTGGGAATGGCAGAAACGGCTCTACAGTTTCCTCAGCCGCAACGCCCGCCAGGCCCGCGACTACTACCGCCTCCCGCCGATGCAGATCATCGAAGTCGGCTTGCCGATCCAGCTCTAGGCGCCTGCCGACGACGCAGAGCAGAAGGAAGGTGGAACCCGCCGTCTCCGGCGGGTTTTTCGTGCGTGCGCCCGCCCCAACCGCCCCGTCGAGGACGCCAGGCTCCACCTACGATCCTTTACGCACGACAACGATCACGAGCCCGAGGCATGGAGTGCGACCATGCCCGCACCTCGTCGCCACCGCGTGCGCACCTTCGCGCAACCCGATCCGCACCTCCGGCCGACCGTGTGCGCACACGTGGTCAACCCAGTCCGCACCTTGTCGCAACCATGTCCGGACCTTCGCGCGATCATGTCCGCACCTCGTCCCGACCGTGTCCTTGTCATTCTGAGCGCAGCGAAGAATCCAGTGTGCGCTTTGCCGCGGAGCACGGCTGCGAAAATCCAACTGGATTCTTCGCTGCGCTCAGAATGACAGACGAAGAAACCATCCACACCGTTCCTCCCTCTTTCCGCATTTCCGCCCTTCCGCGTTTCCGCGATTTCTTCTTCCCGCTCTTTCCCGTTCTTCCGTGCCTCCGTGTTTCCGTGATCAAATCCGGCACCGCACTCAGCGATTGCGCCCGAAAAGAAGCCGCAGCGAGTTGATGCATACGACGAGCGTGCTGCCCTCGTGCGCGGCCACACCCACGGCGAGTGGCACGGCACCGATCGCCGTCGAGATCACCATCACGATCACCACCCCGAGCGAGATGGCGAGGTTCTGCCGAATGATCGCCCGCGCGCGACGGCTCAGCCGCTGCGCCGCGAGAAAATTCTCGATACGATCGTGCATCAAAATCACCTCGGCCTGCTCGAGCGCCGCATCGCTGCCTCGCGCGCCCATCGCCACGCTCACGTCGGCCGCGGCAAGACTGGGCGCGTCGTTCACACCGTCGCCGACCATCGCGACGCGGCGACCCGAAGCGCGAATCTCCTGGATCGCGTTGACTTTGTCCTCGGGTGAAAGACCCGCACGCACTTCGTCGACGCCGAGCTCCTTCGCCACGGCTTCGGCGGCATGACGCCGATCGCCCGTGAGCATCACCGTGCGCACGCCCGCAGCTTTGAGGCGATCCAGCACGTCGCGCGATTCGCGTCGGATCTGGTCGCGCAGGAGCACGCGGCCGACGACATCCTTGCCGATCACCCACACTTCGCTGAGTTCCGGATCGGCCGCAGGAAGGTTCTTCGCCCACTCCGCGAGCGGTCCCTGCTCGAGCAATTCGCGACGGCCGAGCAGCAGCGTCGTGCCCGCGAGTTTTCCTTTCAAACCCTGACCGGTGAGTGACTGAAATTCATCGAGCTCCAGCGCCTTCACGCCCGCCGTCTTCGCGTGGCGGATGATCGCGCGCGCGATCGGATGCTGCGAGCGCGCTTCAAGCGCATACGCGAGTTCGAGCACTTCGGCTTCGCGTCCGGTTGGAAAACTTTCCACGCCAACGACCGTGAGTTCGCCCGTCGTGAGCGTGCCGGTTTTGTCGAGCGCGACCGCGGTAATTTCGGCAAGTTTCTCGATTGCCGCGCCACCGCGAAACAGCACGCCGTGACGCGCGCCCCACGCGATCGCCGCGAGAATCGCCGACGGAATCGAAAGCACCAGCGCGCAGGGACTCGCGACGACCATCAGCGTCATCGCCCGATAAAACGCCGAGCGCGTCTCCTCCGTGTTGGCGAACGCCGGCAACCCGAAGCCGAGCCACCACACGAGAAACATCAGCGCCGATCCGCCGATCACCGCGTAGGTGTAGCCGGTGCCGAACTTGTCGGTGAACCGCTCGCTCGGCGCCTTTAGTTTCTGCGCCGTCTGAATCAGACGAATGATCTTTTGCAGCGTGCTCTCCGACGGCAGCCGCGTGACCTCGAACTCGACCGCGCCCCAGAGATTGATGGTGCCGCTGAAAACTTCGGCGCCTGTGTGTTTCTCGACGGGAGTCGCCTCACCCGTCAGCGCCGACTCATCGCTCGCGCTCTTGCCTTTGGTGACCACGCCATCCGCCGGATAAGCTTCGCCGGGGCGCACGAGGACGCGTTGCCCGACGGCCAGTGATTCGACCGGCACTTCGCGTTCCGTGCCGTCCGCCTCGACGAGCGTCGCGTGTTTTGGCGCCGATTTCAGCAGTGCGCTGACTTCGCGCTGCGTGCGATCCATCGCAAACTCCTCCATCGCGCCCGACGCGGAAAAGAGAAACAGCAACAACACCGCCTCGCCCCACGCGCCGATGAACATCGCGCCGATCGCGACCGCGAGCATGAGGAAGTGAATGTCGATTTCGCGCTTCTTCAGATTCTCCCACGAATCCACCGCCGCGTCCCAACCACCGGCGATGATACCCACGATATAGCAGAGGCGCGCGATCCAAGGTTCCGCTGGCCACAGATGTTCGGCCGCGAATCCCGCCACGCCCGCCACACCGCAAACCGCCGCGAATTTCGCGAGCAGGCGCCACTCGCCATGCCCATGTGCATGCCCATGCGAGTGTCCGCCTTCGTGCTCATGCTCATGCTCGTGCTCGTGCTCGTGCTCCTGAACGTGATCGTGATCGTGATCGTGATCATGCTCGTGATCCTCGGCACGCATCGCCGGCCACGCGACGTCGCGCCACTGCCATAGTTTCTCCGACGTAGCGCAGTGATCGCGCCCCACGACCGTCGCGTTGCCATCCTCGCGCACGGAAAATCCCTTCGGCGCGACGGCCGGAGTTCGCGACGCGAGACTGGTCTCCACGGCCGCGATGGTCGCGGCGAGTTTGTCTTCAAGCGCATGCGTATCGATCTGACCGAGCGTCGCGATCGCAACGCGATGCGATTCCGGATCGATCCGCACGGCACTCACTTGAGGCTGCGTGCGCAGGAAGTTCGCGAGTTCCTCCACCCAGTTGTGCTCAGGCGCAGTCGGCATGACGACCCTATCGTCGCCTGCCGACCGTCCGGCGCAAATCACAAAACCTCGGCGCCCCGGCGTCGGGCGCTCAGTTCGCGCCGGCTTCCGCTTCCGGACGCCAGGCACGCTGCAGGCGGAGCGCCGGCGGATAGTCCGGCGTCCTGCGCAGCACTTCCTGCAGCAAACGATCCGCGTTCGCCGCGTCCTCGGGTCGCAGCTCGGAGGCGAGCGCCAGGACGCGATCCGCACGCTGGCGGCTGCCATTGAGGAATTGCCGGACGGTGCCGACCATTTCCACGGCGTCGCCGGTCTTGGCCGACGCACGAATCTGCAGATCAAGCAAATCGCCTTCGCGCTCCGCCAGCCAGTCGGGCTTGGCGACGCGGATTTCGCGCACGCCGCGCAAAATCGCGCTCCATTCGCCGGCGGCAATCTGGGTGTCGATCCGCTGGAAAAACTCCGCCTCACCCGGTCCGCGCGGCGCCGCCTTCGGTTCCTCGCGAACTTTGGTCGCCTCGCGCTCCGCCACGAGCGTCGTGATCTCGCTTTGCAGTTTCGCCAAGCGCGTGCTGTTCGGGTAATTTCTCAGACCGAAATCGAGCACCTGTTTCGCGGTATCCAAGCGGCCCGCGCGCAGCAGGGTCTCCGTGGCTTCGCGGTAACTTTTGATCGGGAGATGGCGACCTTGGAACATCGCCACGACGCCAGACTGCACGCCGGCATCGGTCGTCGTGGTCGCCGCAGAGAGTCGCTTCAGATAATCGATGACGAACAGCTCGACCGGCCGGCTCCGTTTGGGATCAGGCTCCAGCTGCGACGCGAGGCGCGCGGCTTCGCTCCAATCGCCGGCCCGCAGTTTGCCCGCGGTGAGCGCCATCAAAAACTCACGCGTCACGAACCCGTGGGCTTTCGCTTCCTCCACGCAGCGCTCGAGGAGCTTGACGGCGCCGATCTGCTCCAGCTCGCCGGCGAGCAACATCAGGTTTCGTCCGCGCGCTCCAAAGCGCAGCATGAACTCGTCCATGGCGGCGCCCGCCTCTTGCGTGCGACCGGCCTGGAAGTTCTGCGAAACGGCAAACACCAGCGTGTTCGGATCCGTCGGGTTCTCCACACGGAGGAGGCGCAGCGCTTCTTCCATTTCCGAAAAACGTCCCAGCTCGCGAAACGCGCGGGCCTGCAGGCGGCGCAGCGGCATGGGTTTGGTAACGGACTCAGACTCCCACAGCTGCAAATACGCGATCGCCTCCTCGTGACGGCCGAGATTCAGCAGCGCGGTCGCGCGCGCTTCGCGAATCGCCGAGCGACCTTCGCGATCTTCCTGCTCCGCGAGGCGGAGCGCTTCTTCGTTTTGTTCGAGACCGAGCAGCGCGGAGAGTTTCCGCGCGATCAGCAGGTGCCGGCCCGGCGTGTCGGCATCGACGAAACGGTCCGCGATTTCGATCACGAGTTGATAGTCCTCGCCCGCCAGCGCGGCCGGGAGCAACACGTCCATGTAGACGCGGCCCGGATAACCATAGGCCAGGCCGTCCATCAGGATCTTCATCGCCTGGTCGCGCTGATTGGTGCCGAGATAAAACTTCGCGAGTTCGATGCGGGCGCGACGATCCTGCGGGGCTCGGGCGAGACCGATGCGCAGCTTCATGTGCGCTTCGGCCCAGCGCTGCGCTTTCATGTCGTCCAGACCTTCCTGGATCATGGCGAGACCGACCTTCTCCCGGATGTCGTCCCAGCGGATCGGCAGGAGCAACGTGTCCGTGTAGGTGACCGTGTTGTAGGCCTTGCGATCGAGCCAGAAATACAGCGCGGAAACGCCCACGAGATACGCGGCCAGCGCGAGCGCGGCGAGCCAGCGCAGCCCCCCGCGCACGCTGATCGCCCAGCCCTTCGCACCGGAAACCGTGTCGCGGACGTATTCACCCACGAGGCCGAGACGCCACTCGCCCTTGATGGCGTCGGAGCTTCCCCAAACGAACTTAATTTTGCGTTTGATCATCGAAAGTTCAGCTGCCCGACGCGACCGCCACCGAAGCCCCCCGCACCGCCTGCGCGATGTTCTGCGGATGCACCTCGGCCTCGCCTCGTTCAGCGTTGAACCTCATCGAAACGGTCTTCGAAACACCGCGCTCTTCCATGGTCACGCCATAGATCGCGCTGGCGGCGGACACGGTGCGCTTGTTGTGCGTAATGATGATGAACTGGGACTCGTTCACGAACTTCTTCAACAGGTCCGTGAAGCGGCCGATGTTTGACTCGTCGAGCGGCGCGTCGAGTTCGTCGAGCAAGCAGAACGGCGACGGCTTCACCATATAGAGCGCGAACAGCAGCGCGACCGCCGTGAGCGTCTTCTGACCACCGGAGAGCAGCGTGATGCTCTTCAACTTCGTGCCCGGCGGCTGCGCCACGATCTCGATGCCGCTTTCGAGGATGTCCTCGGTCGCGATCAACTCGAGCTTGGCCACGCCACCGCCGAAGAGCGTGTGGAAGGTGTATTCGAAGTTCTTCCGGATCTGCTCGAAGGTAACCTGGAACTGCTGCTGCGAGGTCTGATTGATCTCGTCGATCGCCTTCAACAAATCCGCCTTCGCGGTCGTGAGGTCGTCCGACTGCGCCTTGAGGAAATCGAAACGCTGCTTCAGCTCGGCGTATTCCTCGATCGCGACGAGATTCACCGCGCCCATGCTGTTGAGGCGCGAGCGGAGCGCGTCGACCTCGGCTTTGATTTCATCCCACTTCGTGTTTTCGAGCGCGGCGAGATCCGCCTCGGTGGGTTCGCCCTTCGGGGCCTTGGCCTTGCGACGACGCTTCGGCGCTTCGGCGGGAGCGGCTTCACCGTTGGCGAGCTCGGCCACTTGCGTCGTGCCGGCGCCGACCGTCAGACCGGCTTCGCTCACCGCCGCCGCGGCGGCCGGAGCCGGAGCGGCAGGCGCCTCTTCCTCGTCTTCGTCGAGGTCGAGCGGCTTCACGCCCTCGGGCTCATCGTCAGAATGCCACAGCTGCAGCTTCCAATCGACGGTCGAAACGTCGGTCTGGAATTCGCGCGTGACTTCCTCCGCGAGGAACTGCGCCCGCTGGCGCGTCTCTGCGAGCTTGATCTCGTGGGAACTGAGTTCGTCGTGCGCGTTTTCCGACTGCGTGTGCAGCGACATCTGCGAGCCCTCGAGCGTGCTGATCTCTTTTTCGAGTTCGTTCAGCTCGACGCGCACGGCTTCCACCTGCGACTGCGCAACCGCGAGGGTCTCCTCCATCTGCGCAGCGCGTTCACGCTGCTGCACGGATTCGCTCTCAAGTTGCTGGATCTGCTCGGACCAGGTTTCGATCTCCTGCTGGCGCTGCACGAGCAACTCGCCGAGCTGGATGCGACGGCGCTCCATCTCGCTGAGACCGCGGTCGAGCACTTCAACCTTCTGGCGGCGCTCCGCGAGTTCGAGGCGTGCCTGCGCGAGCGTCTCGCGCTTCTGGTCGCGATCCGTGCGCAACTCGTTCACGCGCGTTTCCAACTGCTGAATCTTTTCGCGATGCGCGTTCGCCGCAGCGTCGGCTTCGGCGAGACCGGCCTGCGCTTTCTCCCAGCGCGCGTGCGCTTCGTTGCGCGCCTGCTCGAGCGAAACCAATTCGCTCTCCATGCGGTTCAGTCGGCTCGCGACATCTTCCACCGCACGCTGCGCATTGCGCTGTTCGGCTTGCACGGCGGCGACGGTCTGCGTGGCCGTCAGCACGTCGGCGCGGCGCTGTTCGAGCGCCTGCTCGGCCTCGGCGAGGCGGGCGTTGAGCGCATCGATCACGACCTTCTGGTCGTCGTGCGCCTTCTGCTCGTCCGCGAGTGCCTTCGCGGTTTCGCGCAGGTCGATTTCGCGCTGCACGATGCTGTTCGAAGATTTCTTCGCGCTGTGATGGCCGCCGTAGATCAGGCCGCGGCGATCCACGAGATCGCCCTTGGGCGTGGCGACCGCGAGAAACGCGAAGCTCGGGTTCGCTTTCCAATATTCGAGAAACGCACCGAGGTCGTCCGCGATGTAGCATTCGCGCAACACGCTGAAAGCCGGGTGTCCCGGCTCCACCTCGCCCACCGCCGCGGTCGCAGGCGTCAGTCCGGGCGGAAGCTCGGTTCCCGACGCCGCGCTGTCGGCTCGCAGATCCGCGACATTCAGCACCACCGAGCCGATCTGCTCGGCTTCGAGCTGAGCGAGAATGCGCTGCGCCGTCGCGAGTTCGCTGACGCTGATCGCCTCCGCAGCGGCGCCGAGGATCGCCTCGACCGCCTTGGAAAACTCCTGCTTCACCACGAAGCCCTGCGTGATCGGCGACGCCTTCGCGCCCGCGAGCGCGCCATCGAGGCGGCCCTGCAAAACGGCTTTCGCACCTTCGCCGAAACCTTCCCACTTCTCCGCGAGCTGTTGCAGCAAACGCAGGCGCGCGGTGCGCTGCGCGAGCGCGCGGTCGATTTCCTGCAGCTTTCGCTGCGCTTCGCGAAACTCCTTCGTGAGATCGGTGATGGCCTGCTGCGCGGCCGCAGACTCGTTGTTCGCGCGGGCTTTCTCGGCCAGCGCCTCTTCGACGCGCACTTCGAGTTCGGCTGCGACCTGAGCCGCCGCCGCCTGCTGTTGACGCACACCTTCGATTTCCTGCGCCAGCGTCTCGTGCTTGTGCACGCTCGTGCGCTGATCGACTTCGTAGCTCGAGCAATCGGTGCGCAGACGCGCGACCGTGCTCTCGAGTTGCAGCAACTGAAACTTCGCCTGCTGCAGCTCCTGCTCCAGCTTCGTCAACTCGCCCTCGACGATGGCGAGTTCGCGATTGCGCTGCTGGAAAACCGCGTCGGAGCTGCCGAGCAGGCCGAGCTGCATCTGCTTGTCCTGCGCACCGGAGTCCACCTGTTCGGACACTTCGCGCAGCTGCATCTCGAGTTCGCCGAGACTGTTGCGAGCCGAGGCGAGACGGTCCTCGAGACCCGTGCGCTTGATCTGCGCGAGATTGGCCTGGTTCTCCGCCTGCTCGCGCTGCGAGCGCACGTCGAACACCGCCTGCTGTGCGTCCTGCACGCGCTGGTTGAGACGCGCGCGACCGGCTTTCTTTTCCTCCAAGGCAGACTGCTGCGCTTCGAGGTTTTCGCGGCGGGTATTCGCTTCCTCGCGGAGCGCGACCACCTTCGATTCCAGTTCGGTCAACGAAGTCGTGAGCTTCGCGTGGTGGAAACTGCTGTAAGCGAGGCTCAGGTGCTTCAGGCGGAAACTGAGCCGCTTGAAACGCATCGCCTTCGACGCCTGACGACGCAGCGAGCCGATCTGGCGGCCCACTTCACCGATCACGTCGGCCACGCGCGCGAGATTCTGGTCCGTGAGCGCGAGCTTCTGCAGCGCCTCGCGCCGCTGGCTCTTGTATTTCGTGATACCCGCGGCCTCTTCGAACACCGCGCGGCGCTCCTCGGGCTTCGACGACAGGATCTGGTCGATCTGGCCCTGCGCCATGATCGAGTAACTCGTCCGGCCCACGCCGGTATCCATGAAGAGCTTCTGGATGTCCTTCAGGCGGCACGACTGGCCGTTGAAGAAATACTCGCTCTGACCGTCGCGGTGCACGCGACGGGTGATCTCGATCTCGTGAAACTCGCTGCCGAGCTGCTTTTCGCACTCCGTCAGCAACAACGACACTTCGCACAACTGCGCGGGTTTGCGCGTGTCGGCGCCTTCGAAAATGACGTCCTGCATCTTGCCGCCGCGCAGCGCCTTGGCGCTCTGCTCGCCCAGCACCCAGCGGATCGAGTCCGCGATGTTGGATTTACCGCAGCCATTGGGCCCAACTACCGCCGTGACACCAGGTTCGAAACGCAGCGTGGTGGGGTCGGCGAAGGATTTAAAACCGTGAAGCTTGAGGGCCTTTAGATACATGAAACGTGTGAAAGGCGCGGAGTGTGTGAGACGGTCTCAAGCTCGGGCAAACGCAAAAAACGCTCCGGCCGGCCGAGCCAAAGCTTGCCTTTTTGCACGAGACTTCGAGGCGCCGCCCACCCCAACGCGCCGAGACCCGATTAACGCACGGTCCCGAGCCGGTGCGCACCCTGTCCCGACTCATGCCGGGCCCTGGCTCGACCGTGTCCGCACCTTGGCTCGACGTGGTGCACACATGGGCGCGAACCGGTCCGGACTTGGGCATGAGTCGCGTCTGCGGAGCCTGCTTTTGCTTTCCGCGAGCCTGTGAGTTCTTGTGCAGCCGAGATGCGCCTGCCCATCCCTGCCGGACCTTGTAGTGATTCGTCGGACGTGACGCCGGAGATCCGGCGTTATCTGCCTTGGTTGGTCGCGGTGGCGTTGTTCATGGAGCATCTCGACGCCACGATCATCAACCCCGCCGTGCCCACGATGTCGGCGAGTCTCGAAGTCGAGCCGCTCAGCCTGAAGTCGGTGCTCACGAGTTATACGCTCAGCCTCGCGGTGTTCATCCCGATCAGCGGGTGGATGGCGGACCGGTTCGGCACCAAGCGCGTATTCGGGAGCGCGATCCTGTTGTTTCTCATCGGTTCGATCCTGTGCGGCGTGGCGGTCAATGTGCCGATGCTGGTCGTCTCGCGCATTCTGCAGGGCATCGGCGGCGCGATGATGATGCCGGTCGGCCGCATCGCGCTGGTGCGATCGTTTCCGCGCTCCGAGATGCTGCGCACGATGAATTACGTGATCATTCCCGCGCTGATCGGTCCGTTGCTCGGCCCCTTCGTCGGCGGACTGATCGTGCACTTCCTGCACTGGCGCGTGATTTTCTTTCTCAACATCCCGTTCGCGCTCGCAGGGCTGTGGCTGGTGCGGTGCTACATGCCGGATTTCCGCGACAACGACACGCCGCCGCTCGACCGCCTCGGCTTCGTGCTCTTCGGGTCCGGCATCGCGCTGTTGTCGTATGTGTTGGAGGTTTTCGGCGAACACCGGATGGCGCTCGCCGACATGGGCTTCATGCTCGCGGGCTCGATCGTGTTGCTCGCGGTGTATGCGTGGCACGGGCAACGCACGCCCACGCCGGTGCTCGAGCTGGATCTGTTTCGCACGCGCACGTTTCGCATTTCGGTGATCGGCGGCTTCGTGACGCGACTCGGCATCGGCGGCATGCCGTTTCTCCTGCCGCTGCTTTATCAAATCGGGCTCGGCTACGAACCGTGGCAGGCGGGCTTGCTCACCATGCCGCAGGCGCTCGCCGCGATTGGGATGAAACTCGTCAGTCGGCCGATCCTCGCGCGCTTCGGTCATCGAACGATCCTGATGGTGAACACGCTGCTGCTCGGCGTCACGATCACGATCTTCACACAAATCGGAACGAACACGCCGGTGATCGCGATTCTGTGCCTGAGCTTCGCGCAGGGCTTCTTTTCCTCGCTACAGTTCACGAGCATGAACTCGCTCGTTTACGCCGACATCTCGGATCGCGACGCGAGCAAGGCCAGCAGCATCGCGAGCACCGCGCAGCAGATGTCGCTGAGCTTCGGTGTGGCCTTTGCCTCGCTGCTCGCCGCGTGGTTCCTCGGCAGCGTGGACCAGACGGACCCCGCGCAAACGATCCCTGCCCTGCACCGGGCATATCTCACGATGGGCATTCTCACGATGATCTCGTCCGTCACTTTCTGGAAACTGACCGCCAACGACGGCGACAACGTGAGCAACCGTCGGGTGCATCCCACGCAGATGCCGAGTCCCGAAAGCGAGGCCTCCTGACCGGAGACGCCTCACCGGCAGGATCCCCCGATGCGGACGAACCACTTGTGGTGCGGCCGGTCACTACGCACATGCCGACTGTGACCCCGTCTGGTCCCCGCCCCTCCGCTGCCGCCGCGTGGCGCCATATCCAGTCATTCTGCGCGACGGTGTTTGCCGTCGCACAAGCGACCGCCGAGGACGTTTCGCCGGGCCGCGCCCCGACAGTCCTGAGCCGGATCGTGGTCACGGCGCCTCCGGGTGCCGAAGCCCCGCTGTCTGCGGGGACGGACAGCGGCGCACGGGGCGCGGCGACCGTCGTCAGCCCGCGGACATTCCTCGAAGGCCGCGCGGCGACCTTTGAGGACTACCTGCGGTTTGCCCCCGGACTCGCGTTTGCCTCCGACCACTCGGGTGATGTCTCCAAAATCTCGATACGAGGCTCGGGCCTGCAGAGCGATGAGGCGCTCGGTGTGCAGATCCTGCTCGACGGGCTGCCCTTCAACCAAGGCGACGGCGAAGCAAATCTCGAGGAACTGGACCTGTTCGCGGTCGCCGCCGCGGACGTCTGGCGCGGCGCCAATGCGCGACTACACGGTGCCTACGTGCTCGGCGGCGCGATCAATCTTGTCTCCGCCACCGGGCGCACGCATCCCGGCGGGCGCATTCACGCTTCCATCGGCAGTTTCGATTCGCATCGCGTCGGCGTGCTGGCCGGTGGCCACGGCGAACGGCTCGATGCCTTTGCGTCCGTCGTGGCGCGACAAACCGACGGGCACCGCGAACACGGCGGCGAACGACGCGCGACCGTGCACGCGAACTTCGGCCAGCAGTTGGCCGAGGGTAGAGAAAACCGATTCTACCTCTCCGCGGCCCGTTGGCGTCGCGAGGTAGCCGGAGATCTCAGTTGGGACGAGTGGCGCCGCACGCCCGAGAGCGCTTCACCCGAGGCGCTCGCAGGTGACTTCCGCATCGAGACCGACTCGTGGAGAGTCGCGGATCTTTTCCGCATGAAGACTCCGGGCGCGCACTTCGAGGCGGGTGCTCTTTATCATCGGCGTGTTTTCCGGCTCTATGATCACTACGAGGACGACTACCAATTGGGCGTCACTGACGCAGCGTCGGACAACCTCGGCGCTCTCGTAACCCTGAACACCGGCGACGTGGATGCGGCCGTCGGCCCATTATTCACGGTGGGCGTCGCTCCGCTCTACGAGCGCGAGACCTCCCGGAATCACCCCAACCGGGGTGGCGTGGCGGATTGGAGCGAAGTCACCGCGTCGGCGATCGGACGCAGCTACAATCTCCCGGCGTTTGCCGAAGTGCGCTTCCCGGTGGCCGCCCGCTACGAGCTCTCCCTAGGCACGCAGGCGTCGGTCGTGGTGCGCGATTTCACGGATCGCCTCACCCATGACGCCAACGGCGACCAATCCCAACGTCAGACCTTTCGCGCCTGGTCGCCTCGCCTCGGTCTCGTGGGGCGGATCACGCGCGAGTCGGAATGGTTCGCCACCATCAGCCGCAGTTTCCAACCGCCTTCCTTTGACGACCTCACTCCTTTCGAAGACGGAGATGACGGCGGCCTCGCGTATATCCCCCTGGCCTCACAGCGAGCCGGCACTGTCGAAGTCGGCGTTCGGGGCCGCCGCGGGGCGATTGCGTGCGACATCGCACTTTATCACTCACGGATTCGAAACGAACTGCTGGAACTCAACGATGCAGCGGGGCGCGAGCTCGGCACCGTCAATGCGCCGCGCACCACCCACCAGGGGCTCGAGGCCGGTTTCGAAATCAATCTTCTCCCCGCCGCGGATGGTCCGCGGGCGCGCTCGCTCACTCTCCGCGCCGACTATACCTGGAGTGATTATCACTTCGTTCGGCATCCCGTCTACGGCCACAACCGGCTAGCGGGCGCAGCACGCCATGCCGGCGATGTGGAACTCATCTACCGCTCCTCAGGTGGTTTCTATGCGGGCCCGCGCGTGTCGTGGACCGCGGCTCGCACGCCTGCCGATCACGCCAACACGTTGTGGGTCTCGCCTCACGCGCTCGTGGCGTTTCGGCTCGGCCGCGAGGCTTCGCGGGGCTGGGAGTATTTCGTCGAGATCACCAATGCCGCCAACCGACCCTATCTGGCTATGATCAAGCCGATGCCGGATGCGCGCACAGCCGACCAAGACGAGGCTCGCATCTTTTCACCCGGCGCGGGCCGTGCCATCTACGCGGGCGCCGCGTGGCGCTGGTAGCGGGGCGAGGGTTTCACATCTCTTCCTCCACCTCGGGCTCAGCGAAGCGATCCGCGAGCGTCTCGAGATAACGCAGCAGCGTGTCGAGCTCGCGCTCTTCGTCGCGGCCTTCGGCCGGCACCCGCGCCAGCGCGGCAATCGCCGTATCCAGATTTTCACGACTCATGCGCACACTCAGTTTTCCTTCGCGCACCGGCGCGCGGTGCAGCGCGTGACCGAGTGACGCCGGCATTCCCGGCGCTTTCATCAACAGATCTCGTTGGCGCGGATTGACGCGGACGCTTACGGCTCCGTTGGCGGCGATGCGGGGACGTTTTCGCGAGAACGGCATGCGGCGACGATGGCATCGTTCGCAGCGCTTTTCCAGTCGACCGCCGCAGCAGCGTTGCCAACGCCGGACCGGCACGCATAACCGAAGGGCAACGTCTCCAGCATGGAACCCCGGAAAGAAAAAAAGCGGCCGAAACTCGTCGCCGCGCTCATCGACACCTTCGGATTCAGCCCGGCCGTCGCATCCACCGTCGCGACGCTCCTCGTGCTCCTGTGTTTGATCTCGATCGGCTGGATCATCCAATCCGCGCCGCCGCGCAAACTCACGATCACGACCGGCCCTGAAGGCAGCTCCTATCACCGCTGGGCGCGCGCGTATCAGAAGGCTCTCGAAAAACACGGCGTGACGCTGGACATCCTCACGTCCAACGGCTCGCGCGAAAATTTGCAGCGGCTTCAGGATAAAGCCTCGAAGGTGGACATCGGTTTTGTCCAAAGCGGCCTCACCAAGGACGAAGACATCAGCGGCCTCGTCTCGCTCGGCAGCGTCGCCAACCAGCCGCTCTGGATCTACTACCGCAGCGACACGCCGGTCACGCGCCTCTCGCAGTTCGCCGGCAAGCGCGTCGCGATCGGTCCGCAAGGCAGCGGCGCGCGCATGATCGCGACCACGCTTCTTCAAGCCAACGGGATCAAAGGCGAACCCACCGTGTTGCTCGACCTCGATGCCGATGCGGCCGCGTCGGGTCTGCTCGAAGGCTCGGTCGACGTCGCATTTTTCATGGGCGATTCCGCATCCACGCAAACGCTCCGCGGACTCAGCCGCGTGCCCGGCGTGCAGATGTTCAACTTCACGCAGGCCGCCGCTTACTCACGGCGCTACGCCTTTCTGAACCTCATCGAGATTCCGCAAGGATCCTTCGATCTCGGACTCAACGTGCCGGCGGAGGACACGTTACTCGTCGGCCCGACGGTCGAACTCGTTGCGAAAAGCGGTCTGCATTCCGCGCTTTCCGATCTCCTGCTCGGCATCGCGAAAGACGTCCACGGTCGCGCGAGTCTCATCCAGAAACGCGGCGAGTTTCCCGCTCCGCTCGAGCAGGAACTGCCGATCAGCGAGGACGCGCTCCGCTACTACGAATCCGGCAAAAGCTTCCTCTACCGCACCATCGACTCCTTCTGGGTCGCGAGCCTGCTCAACCGCATCCTCGTCGCAGTGGTGCCCCTGATCCTCGTGATCGTGCCCGCGTTGAAACTGCTTCCGCTCGCCTATCGGCTCACCATCCTGCTGCGACTCTACCGCTGCTATCGGCCGCTGCTCCGCGTGGAACGCGAAACCTACGGGCCGCTCTCGCCCGAGCGTATCGAGGAACTCCGCGAGCGACTCGACGAAGTCGAGTTCAACGCCAACAAGCTCAAGGTGCCCGCGTCGTTCGGCGACCGACTCTACTGGCTCCGCAGCCATTTGGCTTTCGTCCGCCAGCGCCTCTCTGCGATCGCCGAGGGCAAAGTCCCCGCCCCGCGCGGCGCGTAAAGCGCCTGCCTTTGTCATCCGGAGCGAAGCGAAGAATCCAGTTGGAACTTCGCAGCCATGCACCGCGGCGTGGCTCTCACTGAATTCTTCGCTGCGCTCAGAATGACCGTGGAGAAGAAGTTCGCCGGACTTCGCTGCGCTTCCAGCCCCGCGTCTTTGAGCTTCGCTTCAACGCCTCACCTCTCCTCAGCTCGCTCGTAGTCCCGTATCAACTTTAGCAATACACCGTTGGTCCAGCCGAAGCCGTCCTGGCCGGGATACTCGCCGCCGCCCGCCTCGAGCATCACGTTTTCCACGTTGTATTTTTCCATCATGCGCCCGGTGCGCGCATAGACCTCGCGGTTGAGTTTGATCCAGCGGCGCGCGATTTCCGCCGCGAGCTCGTGGTGGCCGTAGTTTTCCAATCCGCGAATCGCGATCCACTGAAGCGGTGCCCAGCCGTTGGGCGCATCCCACTGCTGTCCGGTGTTCACCAGGGTCGTCACGAGACCACCTTCCTTCAGGAACTGGTCGCGCACGCGCTGCGCCACAGCGTCAGCCTGCTCCGGCGTGGCGATGCGCACAAAGAGAGGAAACAGGGCCGCGAGCGTGAACGAGTCGGCGGGACGTTTTTTGACGATGTCGTAGTCGAAGAAAAACGCGTCCTTTTCCGACCAGCACGCGCGGAGAATCGTGTCGCGCCGGCGCTCGGCGGCGGCGGCGAATTCCTCCGCTTCCGCGGTTTCACCGACCGCACGACTCGCGCGCGCGAGCGTGCGCTCGAGTTCGTAGAGCAGGCAGTTCAGATCGACGGGCGCGAGCTCCAGCGTGCGAATGCTCTCGATCGCAGAGGCATCGGCGAGCCAGCGTGTGCTGAAATCCCACCCGCTCGCGCACGCCGCGCGGAGGTTTCGATAAAGCTCGGTCCGCTGCGGTCCGGCCCGGCGATGAATTTCTTCGTCAATCGCGAAGGACTCCGGGCGCGGCGTGTCGAGCTGATCGTAGTAGCGGTTGAGCGTGCCGCCATCGGGCAGCGTGACGACGTGCTGCGTCGGTGCACTGCGGTCCTGCCAGTAGGCGTATTCGATTTTCAGATGCGGCAGGAACCGCCGGTAGGCGGCGTCTCCGCGGGTCTCGGCGAGGAGTTCGACCATCAGCGCAAACATCGGCGGCTGCGAGCGACTGAGATAATAGGTGCGGTTGCCATTGGGAATCAGTCCGAACGTGCGCAGGAGATAGGCAAAGTTCTCCACCATCGAGGCGATCATCTCTTCCTGTCCGCTCTCGCGCAGGCCGAGCATCGTGAAATACGAGTCCCAGTAGTAGATTTCGCGAAAACGTCCGCCGGGCACGATGTAGGGATTGGGCAACGCGAGCAGCGACGATCCGATCACGCCCATGTCCGGCGCACGCTGGAGCAGGCTCCACAAGCTCGTGAGATGCTCCTCGAGCGTCGCCGCGTGCGGTCCCCGCAGCGTGGGAGACTCGGGGAGTAGAAAATGCGTCCGCACAAACTCGCGCAGATCGATCTGCGCGCCGCTCCGTTTCGCCGTTTCATAGGCCTCGAGGATGACCGGCACGGTTTCTTTCGGCACGGCGTCAGCGAACGTCTTCTGGTCCGCCAGAAAGCCCGCGCGTTGGACGTCGGCAAAAAGATCCCCGAAAGCCACGTCGGGGCTTCTCGGCACGTCGATCGCGGCGCCGACGCTCATCGCTGCGAAGAAAGCGAACGCGCGTATCCACAGAAAATTACGCGAGGACACGGGCGACGGGGCTGAAGGGCGCAACATGCAGGCTTCACGACGAAGCCTCCATGGACCCGCCGGCTCCTTCGGAGTTCGTGCCGCGAGCACGGGCTCTGCAGACGAAAAGGGCGCGGAACCGCCCGCGCCCTTCCCGGCGAAAACCAACGACTTTTCCCGATCGTCAGGCCGCGAGAGGCTTTCTCGCGAATTTCCTCCGATAAAGAATCGCCAGTCCGAGCACCGCCGCTCCCGCGAGCGCGTAAGTCGACGGCTCCGGGATGGGGATCAGTTGACCACGGATTTCGCCTCCCGGGTAGATCACGCTGTGGACGTTAATGTAGAGATTCCCCGCGAGCAGATTAGCAACCTGTAGATCCGTCATGGTGGTGGCAAAGCCCGTCACCGGCGAACCCAACGGCAGCGGAATCACCACCGGACCTGCGACTCCCGGCGGCGCGAGGTGGATGTGCACATCGGTCTGCGTGGCGAGCAGATCCTGGAACCAGTAATCGAGCGTGAACCAGTTAGTCGACAGATCCAGCGTCGCGTAAGCGCTGCCCCAGGCGGGCGTGTCGCGCGGGGGCACTTCCTGGTCTCCGGTCAACGTGGCTCGAAACTCCATCAGCTGTCCCCACGAGACATGGGTCAGCGCCAAGGCAACTAGCAGAAGAGCAAGTTTCTTCATAGCGCCCCGAGCGTAGCAGCCGCAGTGCGTCGGCGGCATACGGCAGCGACCGTTGCGCGCCGTGGGGCGGGCACCGCCGGCTCCCCACTCGGAAACAACTACGCCGTGCAACCAAACCGTTACGAAGCAGCGTTTGCAAAATCCGTCTCCGCGGCCCGCCCACTCCTGCGCTCATCGCGCGAACGCTCTGCGGCGCTCACTTATGATCCCAGGGCAACTGGATCTGCACGCGCGGATATTTCCACACGCGCACCACGTCGAACATCTTGCCGGGATTGAGAATGCCGCGCGGATCGAGCGCGCGTTTCACCGCCTGCATCGCCTTCACCTCGGCGGGACGATGCTGCACGCGCAGGAAAGGCGATTTCGCGAGTCCGATGCCATGCTCGCCCGAGATCGCGCCGCCGAGCGCGACGACGGTTTCCATCAGTTGCTGCACCGCGATTTCCGCGGCGCGCGTTTCGTCGGCGCTCGCGCGATGATACATGATGTTCACGTGCAGATTGCCGTCGCCGAGATGTCCGAAGGTCGGAATCGGCAGGCCCGAGCTGCGTCGCAGCTTCGCGAGAAAACGCACGAACTTCGTGTAGCTCTGCATCGGCAGCACGATGTCCTCGTTGAGCTTGGCGTCGCCGAGTTCGAACATCGCGCCCGAACACTTGCGGCGCACGGTCCAGAGCTGTTCGGCCTCGTTGCGGTCGCGCGCTTCGCGATGTGCGCTCGCGTGCTCGCGCGCCCACGCGAGCACGTCGAGTTTCAGATCGTCCACCTCACTCACGCCGCCAGCGAATTCCAAAAGAATCACCGCGCGCCCTGCCTGCCCCGGAAACACCGGCTGGCCCGTCGCGCGTTCGGCGCACAGCACGCTCTCACGGTCGAGAAACTCGCAGATCGCCGGCTGCACACGTGCGCGGAAGAGCGCGAGCACGGCCTTGATCGCAGTGAGCTCATCGGGAAACGCCGTGAGCAGCGTCCAGCGCGCCGCGGGTTGCGGGATGAGTTTCAGCACCGCGCCGGTCACGACACCGAGCATGCCTTCGCTGCCGATCCACAGATCGCGCAGGTTGAAGCCCGCGGAAAACTTCTTCGTCGCCGTGCCCCAGCTCACCGGTTCGCCCGTCGGCAGAAAGCCTCGCAGCGACACCACGAAATCGCGCGTCACGCCATATTTGCCTCCGTGCATGCCGCCCGCGTTGCACGCGATGTTGCCACCGATCGTGCAGTATTCCTTCGAGGACGGGTCGGGCGGATAAAACCACCCCTGGTCGGCCGCCGCGCGCTGGATGTCGGCGACCTTCGCGCCCGCCTGCACGTGCGCCATGCCGGCCTCCGGATCGATGCGGATGCGATTGAGCGCGAGCAGATCGAGCACCCAGCCGCCGCGAATCGGCGATCCCGATCCCGTGAGCGAAGTGCCGCGCCCACGCGTCGTCACCGGCACGCGATGCTTGTTCGCGATTTCGAGCACGACGCCGATTTCGTCCTCCTTGCGCGGTTTGATCACCGCTTCCGGCAGAAAGGAAATCTTGCTGCCGTCGAACGAAGACGCGAAGCGCGTTTGCTCGTCGGTCAGCACAACACGCGCGCCGAGTCGGCGCTTCAACTCCCGGGTGGCAGCGGCAAACGATTTCATGGAAGGCGCGAGTTAAATCACGGAACCGCCGCGGAACGGAAGCACGGAGTCGCGCGGCGTCCGCACAGAACCGCTCCCGACCCAGCATGACAACGCGCTCCCGTCGCTCCGCCGAATGACAGAAACCTGCAGAGCCAAACTTAAACTCTAGACGCTGGCTACGAGCAGCTTCGGTTCGCGCGTCTAGAAATCCCGTGGCAGGCGCGCGCCGCCGCTCTAGAAACGCCCTTTGCGTCCATGCAACGTGTGCTCACGCCACTTCGCACTTTATTCAGCCGTCGCGATCTCGTCGCGCTGCTGACGTGCAGTTTTCTCCTCGGGCTCGCCTACTCGTTCGTCGGGCCGTTCCTCTCGATGTTCGGCACGCTCGAAGTCGGGATGCGGCCATTCACGTTCGGCGTTTTCATGACGGTAACCGCGCTGAGCGCGATCGCGCTCAGCACCGTGCTCGCACGCTGGTCCGACACGCACTGGTCGCGCCGCCGCGTGTTGCTGCTCGGCACGGCGAGCGGCGTGCTCGGTTATCTCGGCTATGCGTTCGTGCGCGACATCGTGTGGCTTACGTTGATCGGCTCCACCGCGCTCGCGATTTCCACGATCACATTTTCGCAACTCTTCGCACAGGCCCGCGAGGAACTCGCACGCGCGGGCATCCCGGCTCAAGACGCACCGCTCTACATGAATGTGCTGCGCCTGTTCTTCGCGCTCGCGTGGACGGTTGGGCCGGCGATCGCGTCGTGGGTGATGATCGCGTATTCTTATCGCGGACTCTTCGTCGTGGCCGCGGCGGTGTTTTTCGTGCTCCTGCTCGCGATCGTGCGCTTCGTGCCCGAGGCGCCGCCGCCATCCGCGCAACACGCGGGGCGCGTGTCGCTGCGACAAACGCTGATGCGCGCCGACCTCCTCGCCTACTTCGTGGCGTTCATCCTGATCTTCGTCGCGTCCACGATGTGGATGATGAACCTCCCGCTCTACGTGCTGAAAACGCTTCACGGCTCCGAGCACGATGTCGGCGTGATCTTCAGCCTCGCGCCCGTGTTCGAGCTGCCGCTGATGTTCTATTTCGGCCTGCTCGCCTCGCGCCGCGATCAAACCGGCATCATTCGCACGGGTGTGATGCTTGGCCTCGTTTACTACGGGGCCCTCGCACTCGTTGGCGCGCCGTGGCACATCTATCCGCTGCAAATCCTCGTCGCCGGAGCGACCGCCGTGACCTCGGGCGTGGCAATCACGTTTTTCCAAAACTACCTGCCCGGCCAAGCCGGCAGCGCGACGAATCTCTACGCGACCGCCCAACGCATCGGCTCCACCGCGGGCTACCTCCTCTTCGGCGTGCTGGTCACCGCATTCGGGCACCGAGGCCTGTTCTTCGTCTGCGCTGCTCTGAGCACGACGGCGCTTGGTTTGCTCTTCGTGCATCACCGCACCGCGGCGAGCGCGCCCGCATCCGTGTAGCGCTCGCCGCGCGTGCATTTCTCCGCCCACGCGGTGCGGACACCCGGCTCCACCGCCTCATGGTTCGGCATGAGTCGGGACGAGGTGCGGACCAACTCAAGCCAACGTCTGAAACGCGTCACGCCAACGTCTGCACCACGTCGAACCCACGTCCGCACCGAGTCGGGACAAGGTGCAGACACGGTCGGCTCTGGGCGCGGATCAGGCCGAGCCAGGCCCTGACTTCATCGCGGCACGTCGCCGCCAAATCAGCCCCGAATCCCCCTCCCCCTCTCCCACTCCACGAAAAGAACCAAACCAACATGTCTACTATTGGTTGACATGTTGGTTTGGCATGGGGGGACTTTGTTGAGGGGGCGGTTCCGCGGAGGCGGAGGGCGGCGGCTAGTTGTTGCGCGCGAACTCTTCGGCGAGGGCGCGACAGGACTTGTGATCCACTTTGCCGGTGCCAAGGACGGGGATTTTTTCCACGCGATAAACCTGCTTCGGAATCCACAGCGCGGGCAATCCGGCGGCGAGCAGTTTGGCGCGGAGATCGTCGAGCGTAATGGATTCGGTCGTGAGAAGCACGAGCGCTTCGCCTTTGGTGGTGTCGGGCACGCCGGTGACGATCGCGACGGGGCCGTCGGTTTGATCCCAGTCGAAGAGCTCGACGATGCGCTGCTCGATCGTGCCGTGCGGCACCATCTCGCCGCCGATCTTGGAGAAACGCGAAAGCCGGCCTTCGATGATGAGGAAACCGTCCTCGTCGAAGCGCGCGATGTCGCCGGTGACAAACCAGCCATCGCGGAACGATGCCGCGGTTCGCTCGGGATCGTCGAGATAGCCGGGAAAAACATTGGCGCCGCGCAGACACAGGATGCCCGCCTCGGTAAGCGGAAGCTCCTCACCCGTATCCGGACTTCTGATACGCGCGGTCATGCCGGGAAGCAGGCGGCCGACGGTGCCGAGTTTCTTGCCGATCTGCGGCTCGGCCGTGCGGGTGGTGACGGGCGGGTGCGGTTGGTTGACGTTGGCGACCGGCGTGGTCTCGGTGAGACCGTAACCCTGCAGAATCTCGATGTGAAACGCCTCCAGAAACTGGCGATGCAGCGTGTCAGGGAGTTTTTCCGCTCCGGCGACGACGAGATCGAGTGTCTTGAGCTCAGCGGATTCCGCCTTTTTCAGGAGCGGCCGAATAAACGTCGGCGCGCCCACGAACACCGTCACCCGATCCTCGTGGATCGCGTCGATCATCTTGCGCGTATCGAGCGGGCTGGGGATCGTGACGACCCGGCAACCGCGCAGCATCGGATACCAAAGCGTCACCGTGAAACCGAAGCTGTGAAACAGCGGCAGACAGCCGAGCAGCGTGGCCGTGCGCGGGAGAATCGAGAGCGAGGACACCTGCGCGCAATTGGCGAGGATGTTGCGGTGCGTGAGCACGACGCCTTTGGGCTCGCCGGAGCTGCCGCTCGTGAAGAGCAGCGCGGCCTCTTCGCGATCGCCGCGACGCGGGAGCTTGAGGAGGTTGGCGAACCACTGATTGGGCAACACCCACGCGGCGATCACCCACGGCAGAATCGCGCGTTTTCCACCCGCCGCGGCGATGAGCTCTTTGAGATCGTAGGTTTTTTCCGGCCAGGGGAAATTCGGCACCTTCGACTTCATCGCGTCGGCCGAGATCACGGTGGTGATGCCGCCCATGCGCATGGACGCTTCGAGCGAACTCCGGCCCGCCGTGAAATTGAGATTCGCGGGGACCTTGCCCGCGCAGCAGATCGCGAGATTGGCGATGAAGCCGCCCGCGCCGGGCGGCAGGACGACGCCGATGCGGCGGTCCGGGACATTTTTCCGCAGGTAAATCGCGAGCACGGCGGCGACGCCGAGCAGTTGCGCGGCTGTGACGGGCTTACGCTCGGCCGTGCGGTCGATGACCTCGACGCGCCATGGACGACGCGCGAGCGGACGCACGATTTCGCGCGCGAGATAGCGCTGCAAAACCGGACGTTCCTCGAACGCTTCGGCCCCGAGATCAAGGAGCGCCAACCGCACGCGCGCGGGCGTGGCCTCGTTCGCGGGAATCGGCGCGCCAATCCGCACGAAGACGTGCGTGGGCATCAGGCGCGGCGATTTCCAGAGGTATTTGTTGCCCGCGAAGGAAAACACCGAACCCCACAAACCATCGTGCGCAACGGGAATCACCGGCACGTTCGCCCGACGCGCCATGAGCTCGAAGCCCTTACGCAGCGCCATCAGCTGGCCGGTGCGCGAGATGCCGCCCTCGGGAAAAACAAGCACCAGTTCGCCCGCGGCGAGCGCGGCCGAAACTCGGCGGGTGGCTTCGAGGGCATTGGTGCGCGAGATCGGGATCATGCCCGTCAGGCGAAACAGCCACGCGAAGAACCAATGCATGCGCGTGAACCCATCGTAGCCAACGAAGCGGATGCGTCGCGTGATTGCGAGCTGCAGCACCAATACATCCACGTAGGAGATGTGATTGGCGACGAGGAGCGCGCCACCCGTGGCCGGGATATTTTCCGCACCGCGCGTGCGCACCCGATAGAGCGTGCGGGTCCAAACCGTGGCAACGAACTCGAGCCAAAGAGGAAGATAGGACCGCCGTCTCGCGTCGGGGATAAGCATCGAGGGGAAGAAAAATGGCACTCGCGCGAGAGCTATTTTTCAAACGCAAAACAGAGCGGCGTCGGACCTATGTTCGTCAGGTGTTTGCGACCGCGGACGAGTCGGATGGCCCTCCCGCCGATGCCTTCCAGCTGCGCAAATCACGGGCGAGCGAACCGAATCCACCGGGGAAATCCGCTTCAAGTCGGCGCACATCGCGCCGGTGCCGCTGCACCGCTTCGAGCGCGCGCCGGGTTTCGTGCGGCAGGCTGGGACGCTCCGTGCCGTAAACGCGCCACTTCAGCTCAGCGCGCGTGTAGGGCGGCCGTCCACTCGCCTGCCCGGCCAGCCACGTCGATTCCGTGACTTCCGGATTCACGCCACACAGATACCACGCTTCCATCGCGGGCACGGCCACGCCGACGCAGCGCAGCACGCGTTCGCGTCCGTGCGCAGGACGCAGCTTCTTCGTCGTCTGGCGAAACACCGCGCGCAACTGGCACAAGCGGCAACGTGGATGAAAATAGCCCGGCGTCTCGTGTTCGCCCGTGTGCACGACCGAATCGTCGCTATCGACCACCGTTACGAGTCCGTCAGCGTCGGTGTTGAAATGCAGATGGCGGATCAATGCCGGCAGAACCTGCGCGACATTGGGCCAGCCGCGCGCACGCAATCCGCCCTGCACGCGCTGAAACGGCTCGCCCAACACTCCCTCCACCAACACGGAGATCGCGGCTTCGTCGGCGGGCGATTCACTGAGGATGGCGATCTTCATCCCCGCTAAATTTCGTCTTCGGGCACGCCGCCAAGGATGCCGCTGAACCAAAGATCGCCGAGCGTGCCCTCTTGCAGCAGCTCGCCGAGATCGGGCCGGTCGATCAAACGCTCGAACCGCGCTTCGCGTCCGTGTTTTTGCGTGATGAGCACCTCCTCCGGATGCTCGCGAAACAGATCCAACAAGAACGGCGAGTGCGTCGTCGCGATCACCTGCACGGGCGCGCGCTGAAGTTCGAACGAGTCGGGATACGTCAACCGATACAACGCATCACGCACTTCGCGCAGCCGACGCGGATGAATGCCGCGATCGATTTCCTCGATGCACACGATCGACGGCGGCGCGGGATCGAATGACAGCGCGAGCAACGCGAGCATGTAGCGCGCGCCCTGCGAAACACTTTCCGCGGGCACGACGCCCTCACCTTCCGCGAGTTCGAGCGCCAGCGACACCGTGTCATTGCCCGAACGTTGGAGCACGATGCCGGTGAACTGCGGCATCAAGCGAAACACTTCCGCCTCGAGCGTGGCGAAAACCTGCGGCGCGGCGTCCTTCATGCGCGCGAGCACGGCGGCGAGATTGCCGCCATCACTCGCGAGTTCGGTGTTGTCGGCCAGCGGCACCGGTCGCGCCATCGCGTCGTGGTCGAATTCGTAAGAGCGGATGCGCGCGATCTCCTCGCGCAACGCGGACCACTCCGGCGCACCCGCGGGCGAAACATGCAACGCATCGCAGGTCGTTTCTCCGGTGCAGCCGAGCCGCACCTGAAGCCCGTCGTGCGGCGGCATGAACGAAAACTGGATTTCCGGACCTGCTTTCGCGGCCAGCGCAGTGGCATCGTCGAGCGGATCCAGTTTCGCGAGCGTGCGCAGCCGCAGCAGCGCCTCGATCAAACTCGTTTTGCCGCTGCTGTTCGGACCGATGACGAGGTTGAAAGGCCCGAGCTTGGCGCTCGTGCTGCGCAGGGCTTTGAACCGGCGAAAGGCGACGGACGCGATCACGCCCGCACGCTGTCAGCCAATCCGCACGACGACAAGGTCATCCGTGTGCAGACCGCAGTAAACGCGGTCGCCGGCGTGGATCGCCTCCTGCAACGCACTCTCATTGGCGACGATCGCCGCGAAGCGCGTGCCGATCGCGGTCTCGAGCGAGAGATGATCCATCGCGCCCTTGAAAACCTCGTCGGTGACGGTCGCCTCGAACACGTTGGCCGCCGCGATCGGCGCTTTCGACACGTGCACCTTCTCGGGGCGAATCGACACGAGCGCCTTGCTCGTGTTGACCGGCCAAGCGCCGGCAGGCAGCGACACCTCGAGTCCGCCCTGGAGACGCAGCCGCGTCCACGCGCCGCGCGTTTCGAGAAACTCGGCTTCGAGCAGATTCGCCTGACCGACGAAGTCCGCCACGAAGCGGGTCGCAGGCCGGTGGTAGATTTCGTCAGCGCCGCCGATTTGTTCGACGCGGCCCTGATTCACGATCGCGATCCGATCGCTCATCGTCAGCGCCTCCTCCTGATCGTGCGTGACGAAGACAAAGGTCATGCCGAGCTGGCGCTGCAGACGCTTCAACTCGAGCTGCATCGCGTGACGTAGTTTCGCATCCAGCGCGGAAAGCGGTTCGTCGAGCAACAGCACCGAAGGCCGCGGTGCGAGCGCGCGCGCGAGCGCCACGCGCTGACGCTGTCCGCCGGAGAGTTGGTGCGGACGGCGTTCTTCGAGTCCTTGCAGCGAGACGAGCTCCAGCGCCTCCGCCACGCGCGCATCGATTTCGGCTTTCGGCCGCTTCTGCATGCGCAGACCGAAGGCCACATTGTCGCGCACGCTGAGATGCGGGAAGAGCGCGTAGCTCTGAAACACTTGGTTTACGTTACGCTTGTAAGGCGGAAGCTGCGTGACCTCCGCACCGTCGAGCAACACGACGCCTTCGTCGGGTGTCTCGAAGCCGGCGATGAGGCGCAGCAGAGTGGTTTTGCCGCAACCGGAAGGACCAAGCAGCGTGAGAAATTCTCCCGACCGAATCGTCAACGACACGGCGTCCACGGCCGTGAAGCTCCCGAAGCGCTTCGTCACTTCCTTCAACTCCACCATAGCGTTCATCACGTGCGCACCTCCCGGATTGGTTGGGAACGACGCTGCCACAGGGCGTAGGCAACGACAAACAACAGCGTAAACACACACCCGAGCGCAGCACCAAACGGCCAGTCACGCGCCTGGAAAAACTGGTTCTGAATCACGTTGCCGATCATCGGCACGCGCGCGCCGCCCATCAGATCCGTGATCGCAAACATGCCGATCGCGGGCACGAACACCATCAGCACTCCCGCGTAGAGTCCGGGTTTCACGAGCGGCAGGATCACCTGTGAAAACACCCGCAACGGTCCGCAGCCGAGATCGTGCGCGGCCTCGATGAGCGCGCCGTCGAGTTTCTCCGCGCTGCTGTAGATCGGGAGAATCATGAACGGCAGATACGCATACACCAAACCGAGCACGACCGCGGTCGGCGTGTAGAGAATCTCGAGCGGCGTGCTGATTACCCCGAGGTATTTCAGCAACCCGCTCAGCAGCCCCTCGCCTTTCAGGATCGCGATCCACGCATACGTGCGGATGAGGAAACTCGTCCAAAACGGAATCATGAGCAGCACGACCAGTCGCGAGCGCCAGCGCTCCGACGAACGCGCGATGCACCATGCGGCGGGAAAACCGACCACGATGCAGATCACCGTCGTGAGGGCCGCGTAGCCGATCGAACGCACAAAGATCCACAGATACGTCGGACTCAAAACGCGCACGTAGTTTTCGAACGAGAACTCGAACACCACGCGCCCGAGTTCGTCGCGCTGACAGAAACTATAAACCGCGAGGATCGCGGTCGGCACGACGACAAACGCCGCCATCCACAGGATCAGGGGCGCGAGGAGCAGCCAGCCCACCCAACCGGGCCGGCGCTCCCCAGGGAAAAGAGGCAGGTCGAATCCGCTCACTGAGCGCTCTTCAGATCGGTCATCAACTGATCGATCGCCGCCGCGCCTCGGCCGATGTCGCGGAAGACGTTCATGTAGTCCATGCCCTCGGGATAGCTCGCAGGATTGGCGAGCTGCTCCTCGGAGAGAAGCGCGCGCGCCGCGGCGTTGGGATTCATGTAGGGGAACTCGTCGGAGATGAGTTTGCTCACCTCGGCGCGCATGATGTAGTCGAGGAAGAGATGCGCGGCGTCGACATGCGGCGCCTTGGCGGGAATCGCCATCACGTCCACGAACGGATGCGCGCCTTCTTCCGGGAGGATGTAGGCGAACTTCTTGTCTTCCTCCCACAGGCGGGCGGCCTCGCCGCTCCACACCACGCCGAGATCGACGTCGCCGCCGAGCAGCGCGGTCTTGGGGCTGTCGGAGTCGTAAACCTTGATCAGCTTCACCCATTCGGCGATGAGCGGACGCACCTTCTTGAGGTTCTCCGGCGTGATATCGTTTTGGTCGAGGCCGAGGGTCACGAGCGCCCAGGAAACGATCTCGCGATTGTCGTTCACGACGACGATGCGGTCCTTGTATTTCGACTGGAAGAGATCCTTGTAGCCGCGGACCGGCTCTTTCACGACGTCGGTGTTCACCACGATGCCGACCGTGCCGATCATGAACGGCACGGTGAACTTGCCCTCGGGATCGTGCGGCATGTGGAGGAATTGATCCTCGATGTTCTTCCGGTTCGGCAGCTGCTTCAGATCGAGCGGTCGCAGCATCTTGTTACGGATCATCACCTCGGCCATGTAGTCCGACGGCTGCACGAGATCATAGGCGCCGTCGCCCGCGATCAACTTCGCCAACATCTCTTCGCTCGAGGCGTAGGTCTCGTAGTTGATCTTGATGCCGGTCTCTTCCGTGAAACCATCGAGAACTTCCTGCGGGAAGTATTCGGACCAGGCGAAGAGATTGAGTTCCTTGCTCTTCTTCGCAGCCGAAGCGGCGGACACAAAAACGGCGGCGAGCACCGTGACGACGAGGAGACGTAGACGTTTCATGGATTTCAGCGGCTGAGTTTCTTCAGGTAGTCGGAGAACAAAACGAAAGCGATCGTCGCCACGATGAACACGGCGGAAAGCGCGTTGAGCATGGGATTGAGGCCGACCTTGGCCATGCCGAAGACGCGCAACGGCAGCGTCGTCGAACCAGGACTCGCGGTGAAATACGTGACGATCACCTCGTCCATCGAGAGCGTGAACGCCATCAAGCCGCCCGCCACGATCGCCGGCCGCAGACACGGCACGATCACGAGACGAAACGCCTGCAGCGGCGTCGCGCCCAAATCGAGCGCGGCTTCCTCCAGCGCGGGATCGAGCCCCGCCAGCCGCGCCTGCACGGCCACCATCACGAACGGAAAACAAAACGTGATGTGCGCGATGATCACCGTCGTGAAGCCGAGCTTCATCGAGATCGACGCGAAAAACACCAGCAGACTGATGCCCATGATGATCTCGGGCATCATCATCGGCACACCGATCAACGTCTGCAGAATCCCCGCGCCGCGAAACCGATAGCGGTGCAACAACCACGCGCTCGCCGTGCCCATCACCACAGACGCGGCCGTCGTGATTCCCGCGATCACCAGACTGTTTTTCAGCGCGCGCATCAGCGGCGTGTTCGACCACAACTGGTCATACCACTTCCAGGTGAAACCGCTCCAAACGATGTTCAGTCGCGAATCGTTGAACGAATACGCCACCAGCACCGCGATCGGCACGTAGAGGAAAACAAACACCAGCACCGTCCACGCCGAAAAACTCCAGCGCATGGCCGCGAGTCCGGAAGGACGCGGGAGACGCGAGAAATTCGGGAAACGCATGGCGAAGGGTCGGAGCGTGAGACAGGTGAGCGCGTCCGCGCAAGACCGCAGCCCGCGTGCCAGCAAGAAGCAAGCGACTCGCGCCTGAGCGCGGTGTGAAGGAAGAACGCGAAGACGCGAAGGGCGCGAAGATTCGCAAAGGAGAAGGATGAGAAAGGGTGGAACCCGCCGTCCTCGGCGGGTTTTCAGAAAGCGTCGGCAAAACAGCCCGGCGAGGACGCCGGGCTCCACCTGCGACTCGTCAGGGCCCCCGCGGCCGTGTTCGGCTCGAGTCGCTCCTGAGTGCGGATCGACTCGTGCCACGTTGCGCACCGAGTCGGGACAAAGTGCGTCCCGGGTCGAGCCCAGGTGCGGACGTGCTCGCGACAAGGTCCGGACCGGGACGAGACAAGGTGCGGACTGGGTCGCGGCGTAGTCCGCGCCGAGTCGTTACTTGCCCAAAAGGCCGTTAAAAATGCCGCTTTTTTCCACCGCGGCTTCGGCGAGTGTTTTCGCAAACTCGCTCACGTCGGGGCGCTGGAGCGTGCCGGCGAGACGCACGGGCGTCTTGATGCTCGTGTAACCGAGGCTGTCCTGCTGCTTCTGATCGAGCACGTTGAGTTGTTTCAGCCAGTCGCCGATCTGGCCGCGCGTGCCGAGATTGAGCGTCATGTCGAGCGGTTGCTCCATGAACGATTTGCCGGCCACATGCTGGATCGAGCCCGAACCAGTGAGCCGGAGTTCGGGCGAGATGAGCGTGAACTCGTTGAGCTGGAGATTCTGTCTTTTGTCGCGCGTGGCGGACACGTTGAGCTGGTCGAACTTAATGTCGGCGAGCGCGCGACTCAGATTGAGAAACGACTGCACGCGCGTGATGCTCGAGGAGTTCACGAGGCCGCCGAGCATCGTCACCGCGGATTCGGCGCGATCGAGATAGCTGCCGGGCAAACCGAGCGCGCGAAAAACACCGCCGCGGCTGGTCACAAGCACGTCGCCGCGCACACGCTGGGCGACGTCGGAGAGATTCAAACCCTCGCTCGCGACCTTGGTGATGATCGTGACGCGCGAATCGACGGTCGGAAGCTTTGCGGGATCGATCGCACGAAAAAGCGGACCGGTGTCGAAGTTCTGAATCTGGAAACCGGTGGCGAAGGAATACGGTCGGCGGTTTTTCGGCGTGAACTTCATACCGCCGCCGAGGCGGAGATCGCTATCCTTTCCGAACACGGCGCGCACGCCTTCGAAGTTCATCGAGCTGTCGTCGAGACGCAGCGTGCCTTCGATCGCGGTGACTTCGAACGCGCCGCCGTAGATCACCTTCTTGATCGCGAGCGCGACCTCGCCCTCGAGACCTTCCCAGAACGGCTTGATGTCGCGCGCGTCGGGTTTTCCGGTGGGTTTCCTGGCAGTTTCCTTTTCTTCGGCGACGAGCGGCAGCGCAAAGAGGCGAAGATCCTCGACGAGGATTTGTTCGCTCGTGAGGCGGGCATCGACGGCGAGTTTGTTACCCGTCGGACGAACGGTGCCCGCGATGGTGAGATCGGATTTCTTGCCCTCGCGCTCGACGATGACCGGGGCGTGGAGCGTGACTTTTCCGTCCTCGGCGATGTCGGCGCGGAGATCGAGCGCCACGGTCGGCAGCGCTTCGCCACCCGGCGCCACCAGATCGCGCAGGCCGATGCGAGCCTGCAGGGCTTTGATGCCGTCGAGACTCGCGGTGAATTCGCCGCTCGCGATACCGCCCGCCAAACTTGCGCCACTCACCGCACCCACTGGCTGGCGGAAGAGCTCCGGAAGATCGGCGCGCCAATCGCCGGTGGCTTTGAGCGCCTCGTGCGCGCCGGCGAGCTGGCCGGCCTTGGCGTGGAGAGAGAGGATCAGTTTGCCTCCGGAAGAAACGGACAAATCGGAGAGCTCGGCCTGCCATCCCGCGGGCGTGTAGTCGGCGGAAACGGAGAGTGCGATATCGACGTTGCTCAGCAGACGCGCGTCTTTCTGCGAGAGTGAAAGACCCGCGAGCGCGAGCGGCGAAACGGTTTTGAAAGCGAGACCGCCGTCGCGCGCGCTGGCGACGAACTCGCCGCGCACGTCGGCGCCCTCGGCGCTCAGATCGCCCAGGAATGCCGCGGCCCAGGATACGGGCAAACCGTGCAGCGAGATCGCGATGAGATCTTTCGAGGGATCGGCGACGCGCAGCTCGCCGGTGTTGGTGACGAGTTCGAACGGTTGCAGCGCACGCACGCTCGCGACCGGAGCTTGGCCGCGAAATTCGCCCGTGAAACGCTCGACGCGGACGGCGAGTCCGTGCTGCAGCACATCGAAATCGGCGACGACGTTAACGCGGCCGAGCGGCGCGAATTCGGGGCTCAGCAGCTCGAGTCGCTCCGCCGTGGCGTCGAGCCGTCCAGTCGCGTGAACTTCGGAAAACGCGCCATCGGTCTGAAAACTCCCCTCGCCCTTCGCGACGAATTCCGGGAGCGGCTGGCCGAGGAGGAACGGCGCAACATCGCCACGGCTCCCATCGACCTTCCACGTGCCGTTGATGCGGCGACCTTCGGTGGCGTAGGTGGCGTTGAGCGCCGCGAGTTGCCGTCCGTCGCTCGACGCAGAAAGTTGATAATCCTCACCGGTGTCGGTGCGGACGGCGTTGACGTTCAACCCGAGACGAACGCCCTGCGGAAACTTGTCGCCGGTCACGGACGACTGCGACGCGAACACGAGCCGACGGAACGTGCGCGGCGTGTCCATCGCGGCAGCGAGCGAGCCCTCGACTTGGAGTGTCTGGCCGTCGCCGTCTTCGCCGTTCACACGAATTTCGAATTTTCCCTCGCCGCCGGAAAGCAGACCACCGCCACGAATCGAAACCCTGGCACGGGCCGGCGTCTCGCTGTTGGGACCAGGCAGGATGACTTCGCCCTCGAGGTCCACGCCATCGACGGCGAGATCGACGGGAAGTTTGAGCTGCGAAAAAACGCCCTCGAACGGCGACGACTTTTTCTCCGACGAGGCGGACGAGGACGCGCGCGTCAGATCAAGCGTCCAGCCTTTGGCGACGAGGCGACGCACGGAAACATCGTTGTTCACGCCCGCGGCCCAAAGCGGAACCTCGAGATCGAGCGCCGGAAGCACGACGACCGCGCCGTCCACCTCGGCGCGCACATCGCGCAACTCGACCGTATCGAGCCCCGCCGAGACACGCCCGAGCGTCGCCTTCAAGTCGGGCTGCCCCGCCAAAGCACGGCGAGCGGCCCAGGTTTGAAAGGAGGAGTTGAAAGCAACGACCAGAGCGACGATGAGCAGGAAAACCAACGCGCCGAAGCCGTATAGAAACACGCGGACGGGTTTCATGGACAAGGTGGAGGACACGGCAAAGTTCCGAGGGTTTCGAATCTTACAAACTCGTAATCGAAAAATACGGCAGGGGCAAAGAGGCGATGCTGTCGAGGGCGACTTCGCGCTGCAAGCGCCACCGGGATGAACGGTAAAAACAGCAACGGCGGGACGCCGAAGCATCCCGCCGTTTCGCATCGAAAGCCCGCAAGCGGCGGGGCGTCTCGGTTACTGGCGAACCAGTTCGTCGGGCTGGCCCATCGCGCGGCGCAGATCGGCCACGGCGATGTTGTAGTTATAATAGGCCTGAACCTGGTTGGTGCGGGCCGTGGTGAGCTCAACCTGCGCCTGGAGCACATCGAGCTGCGTGCCCGTGCCGGCGTTATAGCGGGCATTGGCCAGACGAACCGCCTCTTCGGCCTGCTCGACCACCCGGCGGGAAACTTCCGCGAGCTCGGTGGCTTCCTGCCACGACGAATAGGCGCGGCGCACGTCCACTTCGGCGGCGAGTTCCGCTTCGTTGAGCGTCAGGCGAATCTGCTCGGCAGCCGAACGGGCCTGCACCACGCGGCCGCGCGTCGCGCGACCGTCGAAGATGTCCCAATTAGCCTGCACCCCGGCGAGCCAGCCGTCGGAAGAATCGCCGAAGTTGTTCGTGCGCCCCTTGCGCAGCTGGTAACCGCCGAACGCGGACACCGTGGGATAGTAGCCCGAGCGGGCCGTCGTGATCGACTGCTCGCCGGCTTCGGTGAGCTTGGCGAGACGTTGCAGGTCAGGACGGTTGGCGCGGGCGGACGAGAACGCGGCCTGCAGGTCGAATTCGACCGGCGTGTAGTCGAGCGTGCCGAGAATCTCGGGCACCTCCGTGGCATCGTTGGACGTGCTGAGACCGAGCGACTGACGCAGCGCCTCGATGGCGAGGCGGTAGTCGTTGCGCGCCGTGATGAGCGGCGTCTTGGCGTTGGCCACGGCGACCTCGGCGCGGAGACGTTCGAAACTCGACACCGTGCCGGCCTCGAAGCGATCCGTGGTGGTCTTCAGCTGTTCCTGGAGCAGCTCGAGATTGCGCTCCTGCACGATGATGCGCTCACGGGCGAGCAGGACGTTGAAAAACGCCGTGCGCACCTGCAGCAGCGCATCGTTGATGACCGCCTGCAGATCGAGGATCGCGGCCTCACGGGAGAGCTTGGCGCTGCGCACCGAGGAACGCACGCCACCGCCCGCGTAGATGATCTGCGAAGCGGTGACGCTCAGGTTCCAGCCGGTGTGGCTGGCGGGCGACGACTGCGAGATCTCCTGATCGTTGATCTGGTAGGTGCCGCTGGCGCCCACGTTGGGGATCATGTTGGCAGTGACCTCGAGAACGACGCCCTCCTGTTGCTTGATGCGCTCACGGGCCTGCCGGATCGCATAGTTGTGCTCGATCGCAAAGCCGATCGCGGTCTGTAGATCGAGACGATCCGGGACCGAGACCGAACTTTGCGGCTGGGCCTGCACCAAGCAGGCCGCAGCCAGCCCGAGGGCGAGCGTGCGAGAGAAGAAACGAATATTCATTGGAATTATTTCGCGGGATGAGGCGCGGGAGCGACCGTCACCGGCTCGGAGGCCGGACTGGTGACGCTAGCACGTTGGTGGTCGCGAGCAATCAGCATGTAGAAAGCAGGCACCACAAACAGGGTGAAGAACGTGCCCACCGCCATGCCGATGACGAGCACCCAGCCGATGCTGTTACGCGCTGCGGCGCCGGGACCGGTAACAAAGATTAGCATCATGTGACCGAACACGGTGGCGGCGGACGTCATCAAGACGGGACGCAGACGAGTGGCCGCAGCACGACGGATCGCCTCGCGTTTGGATACACCCTGTTCCTGAAGCGAATTGGCAAATTCGACGATCAGGATGCCGTTCTTCGAAATCAGGCCCACCAAGGTGATGAGACCGATCTGCGAAAAGATGTTGAGCGAGGTCTTCCAAAGGAAGATCGGCAACATCGCGCCCACCAGCGCCAGCGGCACCGAACCGAGCAGGATGATGAACGGATCGCGGAAGCTGTTAAACTGGGCCGCAAGCACGAGGAAGATCAGGATCAGCGCGAGCACACCGGCCTTCCAGAGCGCCCCACCCTCGTGACGAAGCTGGCGCGACTGGCCACCGTAATCGATCGAGTAGCCGGGCGGGAGAATTTCCGCCGCCTTCTCTTCGAGTTTGGTGAGAGCCTTGTCGATGCTGGGACCGACGCCCGTGATCTTCACCGAGTTGAGCTGCTGGAAGCGGTTCAGCGTGCGCGGCTGCACCGTGTCCTTGAGCGTGGCGATCGTGGAGAGCGGGACGAGCTGACCTTGGGGGCCGCGGACATGATAGTTGAGGAGCTGATCCGCGTTGAGACGCTGACCGCGCTCGACCTGCGGAATGACGCGATAGCTGCGGCCCTCATTCACGAAGCGGTTCACATAACCGCCACCCAGCATCGAGCCGAGATCGCGGGCAACGTCAGACAACGAGAGGCCCATTGCGGCGACCTTGTCCTTGTCGATTTCGATTTCCACCTGGGGGAGGTCGAACTTCAGATCGGTGTCGGCGAAGTAGAACGTCGGAGCGCCACCGCCGGCATTGGCTTCGGTGTTGGCGAAAAGGACGAGCTGCTCGGCGATTTCGAGCATCTCGCTGTGTTCCGCCGTCGAGCGCACGACGAATTCGATCGGGAATTGACCGCCGGCCGGGAGCGGCTCGGGCGTGGTCACGATCACGTTCATGCCCGGGATCGATGCAGCCGGCCCCTGGAGTGCCGCCTCGATCTCAAGCGAGGAGCGTTTACGCTCCGACCACGGCTTCAAGATGATGCCCGAGAAGCCCATGCCCGTAGCCGTGAGCTGAAATGAGTTTTCATACTCCGGCACGCTTTGGAAAATTTTCTGCACCTCCTCCGCGAAGAGGATGTTCTGGTCGATCGTCGCCGTGGGCGGCGGCTGCATGATGCTGAAGACCACGCCCTGGTCTTCCTTCGGCGCGAGTTCGCGCTGGGCCAGCATGAAGAACGGCCCGAGCAACAGCGTGAGCAGCACGGCCGTCGTAAGAGTAACCGGCACCCAGTTCAGGCTGGAACCGATCACTCGTTCGTAACGATCGCGGATGCGGTCGAAGATTCGATTGGTGAATCCGGCCAGCCCCCGTTCCTCCATGTCCTTCTTCGGCAGCATGAACGCGCTCATCATCGGCGAGAGCGTCAGCGCCACGAAACCGGACACCATCACGGCGCCGGCGAGCGTCATCGCGAACTCGCGGAAGAGCGCGCCGGTGAGGCCGCCCTGAAACGCGATCGGCGCGTAAACGGTCGCCAGCGTGATTGTCATGGAGATGACGGGCGCCACCAGTTCGCGCGCGGCGACAATCGCCGCATCGAAGGGAGCCAGACCCTCGCGGATGTGACGCTCGACGTTTTCCACCATCACGATCGCGTCGTCCACGACGATACCGACGGCGAGCACGATCGCGAGGAGCGTGAGCAGGTTGATCGTGAAACCGAAGACCAGCATCAGTGCCATCGCGCCGATCAGCGAGAGCGGCATCGCGACGAGCGGGATCACCACAGAGCGCAGCGACCCCATGAAAATGAAGATCACGACCGTCACGACCAGCAGCGTGTCGATCAGCGTGTGCACGATTTCGTGCAGCGCGTCGTCGATGTATTTGGTCGCATCATACGCGATCGTGGCGTTCAGCCCCGCAGGCAGACTGGCCTGGATATCGGGCATGACGTCGCGGACGCGTTGGATCACCTCAACCGTGCTCTCGGTCGGCAGCACCCAGATGCCCATGAATGTGGCGGTCTGCCCGCCGAAACGAACCTCCTGATCGTAGCTTTCGGCGCCGAGAACGACGTCCGCGACATCGGACAGGCGGATGAGCGCGCCATTGCGCTCGGCGACTACCAGGTTGCGGAATTCCTCGACGTTCTTGAGGTCGGTGTTGGCAACGAGGCTGACGCTCAACATCGAGCCTTTCGTGGCACCGACGGCGGCGAGCGCATTGTTGGCCTGCAGCGCCTGGCGGACCTCCGCCGGGCTCAGCCCGTGCGCGGCGAGTTCGTCAGGTTTCAGCCATACGCGCATCGCGAACACGCGGCCTCCGAGCACGTCCGCGCGTTGCACGCCTTTCACCGCGGAGAGCCGCGGCTGGACCATGCGATTCAGATAATCGGTGATCTGATTCTGGTCCATCTCCTCCGAGTAGAAACTCAGATACATCGAGGCGAACTGGTTGTCGCTCGTGGCCACTTCGATGGTCGGCGACTCCGCCTCGGGCGGGAGTTCGTTGCGCACTTGATCGATCTTCGAACTGATCTGCGCGAGTGCGGCGTTGGTGTCGTAGTTGAGCCGCAGATACACGCTGATCGTGCTGAGGCCGGCGGTGCTGCTCGACTCGATATAGTCGATGCCATCGGCGCTCGCGATCACGCGCTCGAGCTGCGTGGTGATATAGCCGCGCACGGTCTCGGCGCTGGCTCCGAAATAAACGGTGGTGACGTTGACCACCGCGCTGTCGCTGCGCGGAAACTGACGCGTGTTCAGTTGGAAATACGCGATCAGACCCACGACGAGGATCGCGATGTTCACGACGAGCGCGATCACCGGTTTCCGGACAAAAAGGTCAGTAAAGCTCTTGGATAACATGGCGGGTGTGAATGGGCTCACGCGGTCGAAGCGACCGCGCATTCACGCACCGGCGGACCGGTGCGCGGAGCTCGGGTGTATCAGGTATTCGCCGGCTTCGGCGTGGGACTGCTGGTCGGCTGAACGGTGTTGTTGACTTGGACGGGCGCGGCGTTGCGGAGCTTGAACACGCCCGCGGTGACCACCTGCTCGCCGGGCTTCACGCCCTCGGCGATCGCGACCAAATCGCCGCGGGTCGGCCCGAGCTTCACGAGCTGCTGGCGGACACCGAGATACTCGTTGCCCTCCTTGTCCTTCATGGTCTCGACAATGAAGACCGAGTTGCCGTAGGACGCATACGCCACCGCGGTCGCCGGGACCACGACGACATTTTCGGTCGCAGGAAGATCGACTTCGACGCGAACAAACATGCCCGCACGCAGCACTTCGTCGGGATTCTCGAGCGTGGCTTGGACGGAGATGTTGCGCGTGGCCGCATCGACCACCGAGTTCACGGCGGTGATTTTGCCCTCGAACGAACGGTTTTCATACGCGTCGGTCGTGACGGTGACTTTGCGGCCGATCTTCAGTTCGGGCAGCTGGCGCTGCGGGATCGAGAAGTTGGCGTAGATCGGATTCAGTTTTTGCAACGGCAACAGCGCCTGACCGCGAGAAACGAACTGACCGACGTTGATCGAACGGATGCCAACGCGACCGTCGAACGGCGCGCGGATCTGCTTCTTCGCGATCTGGGCCTTCAAGCCCTCGACTTCCGCGATGGTCTGTTTGTGCGTGGCCTGCGCGGCGTCGTATTCGGACTGCGCGTTGGCGCGGCGCTCCCAGAGCTCGCTGGCCCGATCGAGGCTGATCTTGGCGAGGGCGGCGCGCGACTCGGCGGCGGCGAGCTGGGCTTGCTCGACGCTCGAATCGATTTCGACGAGCAGATCGCCCGCTTTCACGGCCGAACCGTTTTCAGCGGCGATGCGGACGATCGTGCCTTCCGCATCGGCGCTCAAGGTCACGCCCTCGACGGGGGCGAGCGTGCCGATCGCCCGCAACGTCGGGCTCCATTGCACGGCCGCCGCCTCTGCCGTGGTGACGGAACTCGGCGGCGGCGTATGCGACACCGAGGTCATTTCTTTGATCTGTGCGACCTTGATCGCGCCTAAAGTCACGACAACCAGCGCGAAGCCGCCGATGGCGAGGAGGAATCTCTTGAACATAAGAAGTGTGTGGAGGTGTTCGGTTAGCTACAGGAAGGAAGAGGCGATGCAGACGATGGCTTGTCCGAGCCACTACCCTGCTCCGCCGGAAAAAGTTTCGCCGCTTGTTCGCGGACTTTGCCGAGCAACTGGATGAGCGTGCGGCGCTCCGCCTCGTCGAGCGTCTGCATCAACGCCGCCATGCGCTGGAAATGCGTCGGCAGAATCGTATCGAGCAGCGCCCGGCCTTTCGGCGTCAGGTGGACCGACATCATGCGGCGGTCCACGAGATCAGGTTCGCGCTTCACGAGACCGTCGCGCTCGAGCGTGTCCACCAAGCCCGTCATCGTGGCGCGGGTGACGTTGGCCAGCTCTGCCAGCTCGGCCGGCGTGCGCGGCTTCGGGCAGTTGCAGGTCTTGTCGAGCAAGAGCATCAACACCATGAAGCGGCCTTGGGAGATGCTGTGCCGCGCGAGGTTGTTGTCCGTCACGCGAAACGCCTCATCCGCCGTCTGCATCAGATGCAAAAAAGCCTCACAAGCGGACGGATCGAGGTCGGAAAACTGAGCCGCGGCCTCGATCAGGCACTCGTTACGGGGAATTTTCTTGAGCAGCAGAAATGGCATTCGAACGCGTAAGTAGAAGGTAAGGCGGCTGACAGTTAGCCTCCTAACTATAATTGCAAGCTACGTGTCGGCGTTGGTTCACAGTTGTTACGGCATCTAATGTTCAGCCATTGGCGATTCGAATATCCTAAACTGCCCTCACAGTTACGTGCTCTTTCCTGCCGATGCTGTGACGGAACTTAGGGGCCGCCTCGGCGCGGACCGGGTCGGGACCAGATGCGGACCGGGTCGGGACAAAGTGCGGCATGAGTCGGGACAAGGTCCGGACAGGGTCGAGCCACGGTGCGCTCTGCGTCGGGATCGAGTGCGCGCTGGGTTGCGCCACGGTGCTCCCTCACCTGCCAATAAAAAGCCCGGCGGACTTTCGTCGGCCGGGCTCGAGAACTTTGAGGAGGCTGCTCGCTTACAGCGACTGAGCGGCGGCGACCACGGCGTCGGCGGTGACGCCGAGCTCCTTGAAGATCGTCGGAGCCGGAGCGCTCATGCCGAAGCGATCGATGCCGATCACCTTGCCATCGAGGCCGACATACTTGTGCCAGAGACCGGTCACGCCCGCCTCGATCGCGACGCGCTTGCGGCACGACGACGGCAACACGCTCTCGCGATACTCGGCCGACTGTTTGTCGAAGCGGTGGAACGACGGGATCGAAACCACGCGCGCACCGGCGCCGAGCGTCTTCGCGGCGGCGATCGCAAGCTGCAGTTCGCTGCCGGTCGCGAGGAGGATGTGCGTGAGTTCGGCGGTTTCCTTCACGGCGATGTAGCCGCCCTTCAGCACGCCTTCGCGGCGCGTCTGCACCGGAATGTCGTTAAGCATCGGGAGCGCCTGACGCGTGAGCGCGAGGAGCGTCGGGCCATCGGTCCGCTCGAAGGCAGCGGCAAAAGCGCCTGCGGTTTCTTCCGGATCGGCGGGACGGATCACGTCGAGATTCGGAATCACGCGGAGACCGGAAACGGTTTCCACCGGTTGGTGCGTGGGACCGTCTTCGCCGACGCCGATGGAATCGTGCGTGTAAACATACACGACCGGCAGCTTCGCGAGCGAAGCGAGGCGCATCGACGGACGCGAATAGTCGGCGAACACGAGGAAGGTCGCGACGCTGGGACGGAAGGTGCCGTCGTAAGCGATGCCGTTGGCGATCGCGGCCATGGCGTGTTCGCGGATGCCGAAGCGGATGTTGCGGCCGGTGCGGTTGGCGGGCTCGAAGTCTTTGTCCGTGGCGATGTAGTTCAGCGTCGAGCCGTAGAGGTCGGCGCTGCCACCGATGACGAGCGGAAGTTCCGCCGCGATCGGTTGGAGCACATCGCGACCAGCGGCGCGGGTGGCGAGCTTCGCATCCGCGGGGAAAGCCGGGATCTTCTCGAGCAGCTTCGCGGCATCAGGTGCCGTCTGCGCGGCATCGAGGAGCGCGGCTTTTTCGGGATTGGCTTCGCGCCAGGCCTTGTAGGCCTTGGACCAGCGGTTGCAGGCGCGCACGAGGCGGGCCTTGTGGTCGGCGAAATACGCACGCACGTCATCGCTGACGAAGAAGTGCTGGTCGGCGGGCAGGCCGAGACCGGCGCGAGCACCGTCGGCAAACTTCGCCCCACCCTCACCGTGGCCCTTGGCGGTGCCGGCGACTTCCGGGATGCCGCGCGCGATCTGGGTCTTCGCGATGATGAGCTGCGGTTTGCCGCTCTTGGCCTTCTTGGCCTTCGTGAAGGCCTTCAGGAAAGCGACCATGTCGTGACCATCGACCGTCTGGACATCCCAGTTGAGCGACTTGAAGCGGGCGACCGTGTTGTCGTCCTGCGTCTTGTTCGCCATCGCGTCGAGGGTGACGTCGTTGGAATCGTAAATGAGGATGAGGTTATCCAGCTTCTGGTAACCCGCGAAGGAGATCGCCTCGAGCGCGACGCCTTCCTGCATGCAGCCGTCGCCCGCGAGCGCGACGACGTGATAATCGAAGATCGGATGCTCCGGCGTGTTGAAACGCGCGGCGAGCATCTGGCCGGCGACGGCCATGCCGACGGCGTTGGCGACACCCTGGCCGAGCGGGCCGGTGGTGCACTCGACGCCGGGCGTCTCGTGAAACTCCGGGTGGCCGGGAGTCGTGCTGTGGAGCTGGCGGAAGTTCTTCAGCTGCTCCAGCGGCAGATCGTAGCCGGTCAGGTGCAGCCAGCTGTAGAGGAACATCGAGCCGTGGCCGGCGGAGAGCACGAAGCGGTCGCGATTGATCCAGCGCGGGCGCTCCGGATTGTGCGAAAGCGCGTGGCCGTAGAGCACGGCGCCGATCTCGGCGCAGCCGAGCGGCAGGCCGAGGTGGCCCGACGAGCAGGCGTGCACGGCATCGATGGCGAGGCCGCGCGCTTGATTGGCGGCTTTGGCGAGGAGCAAGGTTTGCAGGGTCATGACTTGAAAAATTTCGGCGTGGGCAACAGGGACGAGGCGGAAGCGTTTACGCGAAACACGGTGAAAAGCGAAAAGCAACGACGCATTCTGGCGAGCACGTCATGGACGGCACGTCTGCAATCGCTTGACGGTAAACGGGCGCGACGTCCGACGTGATCCAATACGGTCACAAAAAAGGCGAGTCCCGAGGGACTCGCCTGAAAGTTTTTCGATCCTAACAATCGAAACCTCAGTTCGCCGCGGCGGCGGCGACCTTGGCGGCGTGGGCTTCGGCGGCGCGGTCCTTTTCCTTGACGGCGACGGCGGCCTTACCGGTGCGGCCACGGAGGTAGTAAAGGCGGGCCTTCATGACCTCGGACTCGCGCTCGACCTCGATCTTCTCGATGTTCGGCGAGTTGACGGGGAACACGCGCTCGACGCCTTCGCCGTAGCTGATGCGGCGGACGGTGAAGGTTTCGTGGATGCCCGAACCCTTACGCGCGATCACGATACCGGCGTAAACCTGGATGCGCTCTTTGTCGCCTTCGCGCACCTTCGTGTGGACGCGGACGCCGTCGCCGACTTTGAACGGCGTGATGTCGAACTTCACCTGCGCGGAGGTGATTTCTTTGATAATCGGGTTCATGGCTGTGAGTTATTTAAGTAAATCGGGACGGACCTGACGGGTTTTTTCCATCTGTCGCGCGTGCCTCCACCTCTCGATTTCAGCATGGTTTCCCGAGAGAAGGACGTCGGGAACGGACATGCCGCGGAACTCGGCGGGACGCGTGTATTGAGGAAAGTCGAGCAACTTGCTGGTGAACGATTCGTGCGTCAATGACTTTTCCTCCCCGAGCACTCCGGGGATGAAACGCGCAAGCGCGTCGATGACCACGGCGGCCGCCAGCGTGCCATTCGTGAGCACGTAGTCGCCAATGCTGATCTCCTGATCGATCACGCAATCGCGGATGCGCTGATCGATGCCTTCGTAGTGGCCGCTGAGGAAAATAATGTGCTCCTGCCGCGACAGCTCCTGCGCGATCGTTGGCGAGAGCGGCACACCGTCGGGCGTTAGATAAATGCGGCGGCAGCCCGGTGTCTGCAGTTGCTCGATCGCGGCAAACACCGGCTCTGGCTTCATCACCATCCCCGCCCCACCGCCAAACGGCCGGTCATCCGCTGTGCGGTGCTTGTCGGTCGTCCAGTTGCGCAGATCGTGCACATTCACGCCGAGGAGGCCGGCGGCGATGCCTTTGCCCAAAATGCTCTCCGCGAGGAAGCCATCCAGCATCCGCGGAAACAGCGTGAGGACGTCGATCTTTAGAGACACAGCGCGAAAGTATTAGGACAGAAAGCCGCGAAGCACACGGAGAAACCGGAAAAACAAAAACCCCGGATTCGCGTCCGAGGTTTCGTCGTGCGGAACCGGCAGGCGGCTCCAGAGGTTTCGCAGGCGATCAGGCCGTGGCGGCCGCGGCCTTGCGCGCCTTCTTGATCATGGCGTGCATCGTCTCGGTCGGCGTAGCACCCTTGCTCAGCCAGTAATCAACGCGAGCGAGGTCGATGTTGATCGGGTTGCCCTTCGTCTTGGGGGTGTAGGTGCCGAGGTTCTCGACCGCAGCGCCATCGCGGCGCGAACGCGCCTCAGCGACGACCACGCGATAAAGCGGCTGGTGAACAGAACCAACCTTGGTAAGACGAATTTTGAGAGCCATGACAGATGTGTGACGAAGCGTTTCTCTTTGGAAAAGCTGAGGACAACACCGCCCGGGCAAACGCTTGTCAAGCCCCCAGTCCCTCGCAAGCCGATCGCATCCATTTTCGGGGCCGTCCGTCAGCCTTCGCGCCCCGCATGAAAGCGCTTCTTCTTACCCTTGCCCTGCTTCCCGCCACCTTCGCGACCGCCGCGTTGGCCGAACCGCTCGCCATCTTTGCGCGCGACGATGCCCGCAAATCCATCGACGCTCCGCCCAGCGACGCGCGCGCGGCGACGTTTTTCGCCACGTTTTTCCAGGACCGCTCCACCGCGGTTCCATTCGAGGGCAGTCTCGCGCTCGTCAACCCACCCTCGTGGGGCAAAACGATCAGCCGCACGACGGGCGGCGGCCTCACCTATCATCGCAGCTTCGCGGGCGGTTTCATCGCCAAGCTCACGCTGCACGGGCTCGCGCCGCATCACACCTATATCCTCACGCTCAACGGCAATCCCGAACTCGCCGGCAACGAACTCCTGCTCACGCCCGTCCCTGGTCTCGAGGAGGAGCGCTATTATGATTTCCTCGACATCCGCACCGACGCCGACGGCCGCTACGAAGGTGAACTCGGCGTGTATTTGAAAAGTGGAGACTACGCCGTGCGCCTCTACGTGAAGGACACCGACGATTTCAAAATCGTGCTCTATCACGACTACTTCCCGTTCCGCGTGACGCCCTGATCCCGACCCTGCGCGCACCGGCTCCCCCCCCGCTGGGGGGCGGGGGGGGCCAAGGTTGGGGCAGGGGTGGGGCCGGGGGGGGGCGGGCCGGGGGGCGGGGGGGGGGCGGGGGGG
>Ga0182793_1000176_pt1 | contig 58658 bp, 53 predicted proteins | sample Passage237A_FD_130498 | JGI IMG/M metagenome (GOLD analysis project Ga0182793, IMG submission 130498) | Cellulose adapted compost microbial communities from Newby Island Compost Facility, Milpitas, CA, USA - Passage2 37A (version 2) (version 2) ... | reverse complement strand
GGTGGGCATCCTGCCGGCCTATGGCTGGGCCGGCCTCGCCATGGCGCCGCTGGCCCTGTGGGTCGCCCATGGGCAGCGCCGGGGCCTGCGGGCGACCGACTAGATGTTGATCCCCAGCCCGTCCCGGCGGGGCTCGAAATTCTGTGCTTGACACTTCTCCGGCGCCTTCGATTCTGCCCTTTGCGGTCATGGTAAACCGCCCGTAAACGCCATTTCGCGACCGCCCGAACCGCGTGGAATCCCCACGCCTTAGCCCGGGATTTTCCCACCCGGTTTCGGTTCGCCGCGCCTCTTCAAATCTACCTCGAAACCGCAGCTCAAAACCCCTATTCTGCTTGCGAATTGTCCCCGTAATCCACATATTACCCATACTAGCGCTTGTCCCGGCGCCTGTCCGGGCCACTAGGTGTTGTGATTTCTGGCGTTGACGCGCCCCCTGAATCGCGGAACTCTCATCGACGGTCCGGCGCTGCCAAAAGCGTCGGGCAAGTCCTTGGAACCAAGCGGCGGCGAACCAGACCGCCGCAGGACCCGGGCACGGGGCATTCTTCGGGGTCCGCATCCTCCCGCGGGCTTCGGTTGGTACAGCGTCAAACGAAATAGGAAGAAGCCGGGGTTTCGGCTGGCGGGCCGCGTGCGTCCGCTACATATGGGGAATACGACGACAATGCGCATTGAACGCCGGTTTACCACTGCCAACGCGGACCGCTACGGCGCGATCGAATTCCGGTCGGCCACCAGCGAGATTCGCAATCCCGACGGCTCGGTGGTCTTCAAGCTCGACGACATCGCCGTGCCGGCGAGCTGGTCGCAGGTGGCCACCGACATCATCGCGCAGAAATATTTCCGCAAGGCGGGCGTCGCCAAGGTGCTGAAGAAGGTCGAGGAGAACGACGTTCCCTCCTGGCTGTGGCGCTCCGTGCCGGACGAGAAGGCGCTCGCCAGCCTCCCCGAGGAGGAGCGCTTCGGCTCCGAGCGGGACAGCCGCCAGGTCTTCGACCGGCTGGCCGGCACCTGGACCTATTGGGGCTGGAAGGGCGGCTATTTCGACAGCGAGGACGATGCCCGCGCCTTCTTCGACGAGCTGTGCTACATGCTCGCCACCCAGCGCGTGGCCCCCAATTCCCCGCAATGGTTCAACACCGGCCTGTTCTGGGCCTATGGCATCGACGGCCCCGGCCAGGGCCATTTCTACGTCGATCCCTTCACCCACAAGCTGGTCCAGTCCAGGTCGGCCTACGAGCATCCCCAGCCGCATGCCTGCTTCATCCAGTCCGTCGATGACGACCTCGTCAACGAGAACGGCATCATGGATCTGTGGGTCCGCGAGGCGCGCCTGTTCAAGTACGGCTCGGGCACCGGCACCAATTTCTCCAAGCTGCGCGGCGAAGGCGAGCGCCTCTCGGGCGGCGGCAAGTCCTCGGGGCTGATGAGCTTCCTCAAGATCGGCGACCGCGCCGCCGGCGCCATCAAGTCGGGCGGCACCACCCGCCGCGCCGCCAAGATGGTGGTGATCGACATCGACCACCCGGACATCGAGGACTACATCAACTGGAAGGTGAAGGAGGAGCAGAAGGTCGCCGCCCTCGTCACCGGCTCCAAGGTGGTCTCCAGGCATTTGAAGGCCATCATGAAGGCCTGCGTCAATTGCGAGGGCTCGGGCGACGACTGCTTCGACGTGGCCAGGAACCCCGCCCTCAAGCGCGAGGTCCGCGCCGCCAAGAAGGCCCTGGTGCCGGAGAACTACATCTTCCGCGTCATCCAGTTCGCCCGCCAGGGCTATACCGACATCGACTTCCCGGTCTACGACACCGACTGGGATTCGGAGGCCTATCTCACCGTTTCCGGCCAGAACTCGAACAATTCCGTCCGCGTCACCGACGAATTTTTGCGCGCCGTCGAGGATGACGGCGAGTGGAGCCTGACCGCCCGGCAGACCGGCAAGGTCACCAGGACGCTCAAGGCGCGCGAGCTGTGGGAGCAGATCGGCTATGCCGCCTGGGCCTCGGCCGATCCGGGCATCCAGTACCACACCACCATCAACGAGTGGCACACCTCCCCCGAAGCCGGGCCGATCGTCGCCTCCAATCCGTGCTCGGAATACATGTTCCTCGACGACACGGCCTGCAACCTGGCCTCGGTCAACCTGCTGCCCTACCGCAATCCGGATTCGAGCTTCGACACCGCCGCCTATGAGCACACCGTGCGGCTGTGGACCATCGTGCTCGAGATCTCGGTGATGATGGCGCAGTTCCCCTCGCGCGCCATTGCCCAGCGCAGCTACGAATACCGCACCCTGGGCATCGGCTACGCCAATATCGGCGGCCTGCTGATGACCTCGGGCATCCCCTACGACTCCGCCGAGGGCCGCGCCATCGCCGGCGCCGTCACCGCGATCATGACCGGCGTCGCCTATGCCACCTCGGCCGAGATGGCCGGGGAGCTCGGCCCCTTCAAGGACTACAAGCGCAACGCCAGGCACATGCTGCGCGTCATCCGCAACCATCGCAACGCCGCCCATGGCCATGCCGATGGCTATGAGGGCCTGTCCATCAATCCGGTCGCCCTCGACCATGCCAGTCTCAAGGACGAGAACCTCTCCGCCCGCGCCAAGGCGGCCTGGGACGAGGCCCTGGCCCTGGGCGAGAAGCACGGCTACCGCAACGCCCAGGTCTCCGTCATCGCGCCCACCGGCACGATCGGGCTGGTCATGGATTGCGACACCACCGGCATCGAGCCCGACTTCGCCCTGGTGAAGTTCAAGAAGCTGGCCGGCGGCGGCTATTTCAAGATCATCAACCGCGCCGTGCCCCCGGCCCTCAGGACCCTCGGCTATTCGGAAGACCAGATCGCCGAGATCGAGGCCTATGCCGTCGGCCACGGCAATCTCAACCAGGCCCCGGGCATCAATCCCGCGACGCTGCGCGCCAAGGGCTTCACCGACGACAAGATCGAGGCGCTGAACAAGGCCCTGGGCTCGGCCTTCGACATCAAGTTCGTGTTCAACCAGTGGACGCTGGGCGCCGATTTCCTCAAGAGCCTCGGCGTCACCGACGCCCAGCTCAACGATTTCTCCTTCGAGCTGCTGCCCTTCCTCGGCTTCAGCCGCAAGGACATCGAGGCCGCCAACATCCATGTCTGCGGCGCCATGACGCTGGAGGGCGCCCCGCACCTCAAGGCCGAGCACCTGCCGGTGTTCGACTGCGCCACCCCCTGCGGCAAGATCGGCAAGCGCTACCTGTCGGTCGAATCCCACATCCTGATGATGGCGGCGGCGCAGCCCTTCATCTCGGGCGCCATCTCCAAGACCATCAACATGCCCAACGACGCCACGGTCGAGGACGCCAAGAACGCCTATATGCTGAGCTGGCGGCTGGCGCTCAAGGCCAATGCGCTCTATCGCGACGGCTCCAAGCTGAGCCAGCCGCTCAACTCCTCCGTGCTCGCCGCCGCTGACGACGAGGAGGACGAAGAGGCCGCCGAGGCCATCGCCGCCCTGCCCGCCGCCGCCAGGACCGAAGTAGTGGTGGAGCGGATCGTCGAGCGCCTGCGCGAGCGCGAGAAGATGCCCGACCGCCGCAAGGGCTATACCCAGAAGGCGGTGGTGGGCGGCCACAAGGTCTATCTGCGCACCGGCGAATACGATGACGGGCGCCTGGGCGAGATCTTCATCGACATGCACAAGGAAGGCGCCGCCTTCCGCGCCATGATGAACAATTTCGCCATCGCCATCTCGCTCGGCCTGCAATACGGCGTGCCGCTGGACGAATATGTGGAGGCCTTCACCTTCACCCGCTTCGAGCCGGCCGGCATGGTCATGGGCAATGACCGCATCAAGAACGCCACCTCGATCCTCGACTACGTGTTCCGCGAGCTGGCCGTCTCCTATCTCGACCGGAACGACCTCGCCCATGTCAATCCGGACAGCCCGACCTCGCTCGGCAAGGGCGTCGCCGAGGAGCAGGGCGCGCGCACCGCGCCCGCGCCTGCCCCGGTGCCCGCCGAGCGCTTTGTCTCCCGCGGCATGACCCGCGGCAAGGTGCAGAACGCCGCCCTCATGCTGGTCCCCCGGGCCGAGGCCGACGCCTACAATCCCGTCGGGGCCATGCAGACCTCCACGGTCACCGCCCTGCGCTCGGCCACGGCCCTCAAGATCGATCCGGCCCCCACCGCCCTCAACACGGCGGAGCTGGCCCCGATCCCCAACCCGCCGCCCAGCAAGGATGCCGGCCTGCTCCGCGCCGAGGCGCAGATGAAGGGCTATACCGGCGACCAGTGCACCGAGTGCCACAACTTCACCATGGTGCGGAACGGCACCTGCCTGAAGTGCGACACCTGCGGCACGACGACGGGATGCAGCTGATTGACTGTTTAGTGACGAACACGAAATCTAGGTGAAAGGGCGCAGCCGTCCAATGGCTGCGCCCGCTTTAACAGCTGGCTGCGCCCGCTTTAACAGCATTGGTCCTTCGGTTATTTAGCCAAGACAAAATGTCCCTGTAGCCCATCAGGCATCGCCGCCGCCCACCGCGCGTCCCCTCGGGCCTGACCCGAGGGCTCTGCACTTACCCGGCGCGTGCGGTCCGCCGGGGGTGTGGCGGCTACCCGGGACAAATTATCCATCTTGTCCCCGGCCCCGAAATCTCCCCCTACACTCGCCCCATTCCCGCACAAGCTGCGCGGTCGCGACGAACGGTCGGTGCGGGGAGCCGGATGGAGAAGGGGTCGCCTTTCTTCCCCCGGCGCGTTCTGGACGGACCTGTTCTCTCCGCAGGTCCCATGTCGGGCCGTTCCGGCTGCACCGGAAAGGCAGCTGCCACGTCGCCAGCAGGGCGAAAACGAAGCAGTCCCCTCATGGGCGGAACCGAGGACGCAAGTCCGCCGCTCCAGTCGCGCCAGGCGAGCCTCCGGCAACATGGGGCAAGGTCTGCTTCATCGTTTTCATCGCCGGACGACCGGCACCGATGCGGGCCTTGCCCCATGCCGCAGCCTGCGGCCGGCCTTCACCCGCGCGCTTCAGGGCGCGCGGCGCTTCGGCCTGTCCGCCTTCAACCCCCGAAGCGGCTGCCGGCCGCGCTTCCCCTCGGCGTCCGCAGCCGCTAGCCTCGTGCCGTCGCAACAGGAGGTCACCATGAACATCGCCGTGCTCGGAACAGGTCAGGTCGGCTCCGCCATTGCCGGCAAGCTCAAAGCGCTTGGCCACGAGGTGGTTCTGGGCTCGCGCGATCCCGATGGCGCCAAGGCCCGGGAGCTCGCGGCGACGACGGGCATTGCGGTGCTGCGCTATGCCGAGGCCGCCGCCGGGGCGGATTGGCTGGTCAATGCCCTGCCCGGCGAGCATGCCGTCGACATCCTGCGCGCCTGCGCCCCCGGCGACAGGATCCTGGTCGATATCGGCAATTACGATCATGCGGTGGACCAGCCCATCGTCGAGCCCTTGGGCGAGCTGATCCAGCGCAGCTTTCCCGATCTGCGGCTGGTCAAGACGCTCAACAGCGTCAGCGCCCATCTGATGGTCGATCCGGCGAGCCTGCCGCCCGGCCACACCGTCTTCGTCGCCGGCAATGACGAGGCGGCCAAGGCCGAGGTGACGGCCTTGCTGCGCAGCTTCGGCTGGCAGGACATCGTCGATCTCGGCGACCTCTCGGCCAGCCGCGCCATGGAGCAGCTGATCCCGCTCTGGATGCGGCTCGAAGAAAAGCTGGGCGGGCCGGACTTCCAGCTCTCGGTGATCCGGCGGTCCCGCTAGCGGCCCAGCAGCAGGTCCCGCGCCTCGTTGATCTTGGCGGCGAGGAATTCCGAGCCGCCCCGGTCGGGATGCACGCCCTTCATCAGCTCGCGATGCGCCGCCCTGATCTCCTCGTCGCTGGCGCCGGGCTTCAGCCCCAGCACGGCATAGGCCTCGGCGATCGGGTCGCGCCCGGCTCCGGCGCTGCCGCCCTGCCCGGGCCCCGCCTCCTGTTCGGCGAAATATTCCCGCCAGCCGGCCCGGTTGGTGTCGAGCCAGCTCTCGGCCAGCCGCAGGCTGTCCGGATCGTGGGCGATCTCGTCCAGCAGCGCGCGGGTCTCGGCCTCCCCGAGGTCGAGCAGGTCCCAGCCGGCGAACTGCCCGTCCACCACCCGCCCGGTCAGGGCGCCGGTGTCGTGGTCGAGCTCCATGGCCAGGTAGCGGCTGCGCACCTTGGAGGTGTTGCCGCCGCTCTGTCCGGGCAGGGCGTCGAAGGAGAACCGGCCCAGCCGCCCGCGGATCAGGATGGAGAAGGCGGCGGCGCCCAGAATGACGGCGATCTCGACGCGGCGGAACAGCAGCGCGGCAACCGCGCCCAGCGCCGCCGCCCCGCCGGCGATCCAGCGCAGGCTGCGCAGCAGCGCAATGCGGTCCATGTTGCGCACATACTGGAAAATCCACAGCGCCGCCAGCAGGCCGAAGCCGCCAATCAGGAACCAGGTCATCGCCCCTCGATCTGCGTCAGCAGCGCCCGCGCCTCGCCGCTCGCCTGGAGTTTCAGCTGCGCCCGGCCGCCGCTGGCGAAGGCCGCCACCGCCTTGAGCAGGGCCGCGAGCTGGCCCGGCGCGGAGGCATCGAAACGGGCATATGCGCCCTTGGTCAGGCGCGCGAATTCGCGGAACGCCGCCTCGACCCGGCGGTCATGGCCTTCCTGGAACAGGAAGAGCGGCAGGCCGAGCAGGCCCAGCTCCCCCGCCCTGGTGGCCAGGGCGTCGACGTTCTCCTCGATGGCGTCGCCCACGAAGACCACGGCGTTGATCCGGCGCTTCTTGTGCTCCTCGCGGGCATGGGCGAACACCTTGCCGATCTGCGTGTCGCCGCCCTGGCAGGCGATGCCGCTCATCAGCTTCGCCAGCGCCTTGGCGTCGAGCACCCATTTGGAGGCCCGGCATTCGCCCAGCCCGCGGAAATACAGCAGCTGCACCTGCAGCGCCGCATCCCTGGGGATGGCCTCGAACATGCCGGCCTGCAGCGAGATGGCCAGGTCCCAGGTCGGCTGCCGGCTCATGGTCGCGTCCATGGCGAAGAGCAGCCGCCCGTCCCGCTCCGCCTCGGGCCGCGCCAGCATGCCCACCTTGCGGACGAAGGCGGCGACGTCGTTCCGGACCTCTGCCTGGGGCCGGGGCACGCTGCCCCGCCGTGTCGGATTCTGTTCTGCCATGGTCCGAATATGTGGGCCGGCGCGGGACTGGGCAAGCCCGGCGCCTACAAAGTCTGGTGTGCGGCGCCCCCGGCGGCGCTTTACAATCGGGGCGGCGCCTTCTACCAATTGCATGGCGCAAGCGGATTGTCCGGCAGCATGCCGCCGCTTCGGAGCAAAATTGCATCGCGGTGTCGAAGCGGAGCAGGCTCGCTCGTCTAGCAGGCAGGTGTTTCCGAAGGGAGCTTCAAAATGGAACGACACTACGGCTGGGTCATCGTCGCCGCGGGCGCGGTGATCACCTGTCTGGCCATGGGCGCCATGTTCGCCCTGCCCGTCTATCTGCAGCCCATGGCCGACGAGACCGGGTGGACCCGCGCCGGCATTTCCGGCGCCATGACGGTGGGCTTCATCGTCATGGGCGTGGCCGGCTTCATCTGGGGCACGCTCACCGACCGCATCGGCGCCCGCCCGGTCGTGCTCATCGCCGCCGTCCTGCTGGGCCTCGGGCTGTTCCTCGCCAGCCGCGCCGAGAACCTCCTGGTCTTCCAGATCGCCTATGGCGGCCTGGTGGGGGCCTCGGGCGGAGCGTTCTTCGCCCCGCTCATGGCCACCACCGTGGCCTGGTTCGACAAGAACCGCAGCCTCGCCGTCTCGCTGGTGTCGCTGGGCGGCGGCATCGCTCCCATGGTCATCACCCCGCTCGCCACCGTGCTCATCGCCACCTATGGCTGGCGCGACGCGATGACGATGACGGCCATCGCGGCCACCGTGCTCATCGTGCCGGCGGCCTTCCTCATCCGCCGGGCTCCGGCGGCGCTGGCGGCCGCTCCCGCCCCCAACAGCGACGTGGCGCCCGCCGAGCCGCAGCCCAGCCGCATGGGCGCCGTGTTCCGCACGCCGCAGTTCTTCATCCTGGCGGGCGTGTTCTTCCTGTGCTGCGCCGCCCATTCCGGGCCGATCTTCCACACCGTCAGCTATGCCATGCTGTGCGGCGCCTCGGCCCTGGCCGCGGCCAGCATCTACAGCGTCGAAGGGTTCGCCGGGCTGTTCGGGCGCGTCATCTTCGGCGTGCTGGCCGACCGCATCGGCGTCAGGCGCGTCATCGTCGCCGGCCTCGCCCTGCAGGCCATCGGCATCTACGGCTACATCTATGTCAGCGAGCTCAGCCAGTTCTACATGCTGGCCGTGGTGCTGGGCCTGGTCTATGGCGGGGTCATGCCGCTCTATTCCGTGCTGGCCCGCGACTATTTCGGCCCCAATGTCATGGGCACGGTGCTGGGCGGTATCACCATGACCTCGTCCATCGGCATGGCCTTCGGCCCGGTGGGCGGCGGCTGGCTGTTCGACACCTTCGGCGACTATCACTGGCTCTACGTGGCCTCGGCCGGGGTGGGCCTCGCCGCCGCGGCGCTGGCGCTGGCCTTCCCGCCGCCCGCCCGCAAGGACGATGCGCCGGCAGAGGCCCTGCCGGCATAGCGCCCTCGGCTCAGGCGGGGCTCGGCTCGGCCGCCCCGCCGCCATCCCCGTCATCGGGGCCCTTGGCATAGGCTGCCGACAGCTCCCGGTAATAGCGGGAATTGAAGGCGATGATGGTGACGACGAGGCCGATGAGGCCCGATACGGTGAAGACCAGGGCGATGCCCCGCGCCTGTCCGGTGCCGAACCAGCTGCCGATGGCCGCGGCGCCCGCGCCGTCGGTCATGAAGGGGATGACCACGAACTGGGTGAGCGGCCCGATCAGGAAGGCGGTCAGCGGCGAGGCCGCCTGCTCGACCGACTGGGCGAAGCCGAACACCCGGCCCTGGCGCTCCAGCGGCACCACCTTCTGCAGGGTCGTGTGCTCCGCCGCCTCGGCATAGGGGCCGAGCAGCATCCAGACGAAGCATCCCGCCGCCAGCAGCCAGATCGAGGACTGGATGGTGAAGACGCAGCACACCGACCAGGTGATGACGTTGACCATCAGCAGCGTCTTGAGCGGGTTCTTCCCCAGCCCGGTCTTGGAGATGACGATGCCGCTCAGGATGAAGGCGGTGGAGAGCACGCCGAACAACAGGCCCCAGACCTCCACCGACACCAGCGACAGGCCGTAGGCGTCGAGCAGCGCCATGAACACGCCGCCGAGGAAATTGTTGAAGGTGGCGAAGAAGATGAGGGCGAACAGCCCCGGCACGGCGGCGATCACCCGGATGGTGCCGGCTATGTCCACCCGCTTGGGCTCGGCCGGCGCATCGGGGGACGGCGCCACCCGGCCCTCGTCCACCGTGACCAGGCTCAGGTGCAGGAAGGCGATCGCGGTCGCCGCGAGGGCGAGGACCAGCACGCCGAGCATGCCGGTATAGGCGACGAGAAAGCCCGAGATGACCGAGGTCGTCAGAAAGCCGATGCCGCTCACCATGCCGACGAGGCCGTTGGCCTTGTCGCGGCTGTCCTCGGGAATGAGGATGGTCACCAGCGTCGGCAGCGCGATGGAGCGGATATTGCCGGCGATGACGCCGAGCATGACCAGCAGCACGAAGACCCACAGATAGGGCCCGTAGGGATCGGTGAAGGCCCCTTCCGGCTCGAGCAGCAGCAGGGCGAGCGACGCCGCATAGAAGACCAGCGAGGTCACGCTGGAGCCGAGCATGGCCAGCCGCTTGGGATTGTGGTCGACGATCGAGCCGAACCAGAAGCCGAAGCCGGCGGTGAACACCAGGTAGATGCCGGCGATCATGCCGGTGGCGAACACCGACTGGGTTTCGAGATAGACCCAGAAGGTGATGGCGAACCACACGGTGAAGTTGGTGATGTTGGCGACAAGATTGTTGGCGAGGATCTGGTGAAAGGGCGTCATGGTGTGCTGTCCAATGCTTGCGGCCGGCCGGAGACACTAGGCGGCCCTCGGTGAATGCTCAATCGGTAATCGGAAGCTGCGTCAGGGTCCGTCAGTGGCGGGCTGGTCGTCCAGCTTCGCCGCATAGCTGTGGTGCTCGTGGGCGATCAGCCAGCGGCCCCCTTCCTTGCGCAGGCCCACGGTCAGCCGCAGGGCCGAGCCGAAGATGGTGAGGATGGCCGTGGCGAACGCCACGGTGTCGCCGGCGGTGATCTTGAGCTCGGTGAGGTTGAAGGAGTTGGGTCCGCCGTCCGAATAGCGAAAGAACAGGTCCCAGGTGGCCCTGTAGGCCTCGAGCCCCAGGCTCTGCAGCGGCTCGGGCACGTCGAACATCACCATGTCGGCGGCATGGTCGGCCATGATGCCGTCCATGTCCTTGGCGCGAACGGCGGCGGCCCAGTTCTCGATGGTCGTGCGGATCTCGGTTTCGTGCGGGGTCATGGCATCCTCCTTGGTGCCACCACGACGAACGGCCGGCCCGCGCTTCGACAGCCCCCGGCGGCAAAAGGCCCCGGATCGCTCCGGGGCCCGGTCGGGGAGGAAAGGAAGTCTATGCCAGCAGCGCGTTGCCCCCGGCATCGAACAGGATGGCCTTGGCCGGATCGGCATTGAGCGCCAGGCTCTCCCCGCGCTTGAGGGCGTTGTCGCCGTCGAGCACGGCCAGCCAGGAGGTGCCCGAGGGCAGGTCGAGATTGACGATGGTCTCGTTGCCCAGCCGTTCCACCAGCCCGACGCGCCCGATGATGCTGCCCGAATTGGCGTCGAGCAGGTCGTGGGGCCGCACGCCCAGCGTCAGCCTGTCGCCCACGCTCACCCCGCCGGCATTGGCGGGCACGGTCAGGTTGACCACGTCCTGGCCGCTCACGGTGATGGCGCCCGCCTCGATCCTGTCCACGCTCACCTCCACGAAGTTCATCTTGGGGGACCCGATGAAGCCGGCCACGAACAGGTTGGCGGGGCGCTGGTAGAGCTCGATGGGGCTGCCCACCTGCTGCACCACGCCGGCGTCGAGCACCACGATCTTGTCGGCCAGCGTCATGGCCTCCACCTGGTCGTGCGTCACGTAGATCATGGTGGCGCCGAGCTCGTTGTGCAGCTTGGAGATTTCCATGCGCATGTCGACGCGCAGCGCCGCGTCGAGATTGGACAGCGGCTCGTCGAACAGGAAGACTTCGGGCTGGCGCACGATGGCGCGGCCGATGGCGACACGCTGGCGCTGACCGCCGGAAAGCTGGCTGGGCTTGCGGTCGAGCAGGTGCTCCATTTGCAAGATCCGCGCCGCCTCGCGGATCTTGCGGTCGCGGACATCCCTCGGGGTGCGCGCCAGCTTCAGGCCGAAGCCGACATTGTCGTAGACGCTCATATGCGGATAGAGCGCGTAGGATTGGAACACCATGGCGATGCCGCGGTCGCGCGGCTCGACGTCGTTGACCACCCGGTCGCCGATCACCAGCTCGCCGGCCGTGATGTCCTCGAGCCCGGCGATCATGCGCAGCAGGGTCGACTTGCCGCAGCCCGAGGGGCCGACGAAGACGACGAACTCGCCATGCTCGATGCTGAGGTCGACACCCTTGATGACCGGCACATTGCCGTAGCTCTTGTGCAGCCCTCTCAGTTCAAGCCCGGCCATCATGCGCCTCCTCGCGTGGAACTCTCATCGCGCCCTACCCCTTCACCGCGCCGGCGGTCATGCCCGCCACGATCTGCCGGTTGAAGAACAGGAAGACCAGCAGCGGCGGAATGGTGATGAGGACGATGTTGGTGAACAGCAGGTTGTAGGACGTGTTGTATTGGCTCTGGAAATTGTAGAGCGTCAGCTGCACGGTCGCGTTGGCGTTGCCCGGCAGGTAGTAGAGCGGATTGGTGAAGTCGTTGAAGATGGCGACCGACTGCACCACGATATTGGTCACCGTCACCGGCCACAGCAGCGGCAGGATCACCCGGAAGAACACGTCGAGCGGCCGCGCCCCGTCGATGATCGCCGCCTCGTCCAGCTCGCGCGGGATGGTGGCGATGAAGGCCCGGTAGAGCAGGATCGAGAAGGAGAGCCCATAGGCCACCTCGATCAGGATCAGCCCGTGCAGCTTGGCGAAGAGCCCGATGGATTGCAGCAGCCAGATGGTCGGCACCACGGCCGGCGGCATCATCAGCCCCGCCAGGATCAGGAAGTTGATGAGCCCGTTCCACCGGGTCTTGCGGCGCTGCAGCACGAAGCCGACCATGGCGGCGAAGACCACCAGCAGGGTGACGCTCGCCACGGTGAGGATGGTGGAGTTGACGAAGGCGGTCACCAGCATCCAGTTCCGCGTGGTCACCACCTCGACCACGTTGTCCCAGAGCTGGAAGCTGGTCGGCCAGGAGAAGTCCAGCAGCGACGCCTGCTGCCTGTCCTTGACGGCGGTGAGCACGATGAAGGCGAAGGGCACGAGGAACACCACCGTCGAGACGAGGATGGCCAGGGCGTTGAGCCAGTATCTGCGGACGAAGCTCATTCGTGTCCCTCCCGGCGGTTGAGGAACATGGTCAGCGGGATCGCCAGCACGGCGATGAGGATGAAGAGCACCACGTTGCCGGCGGTCGAGAGCCCGTAGAAGCCGGCCTGGTACTGCTTGTAGATGACCGAGGCGATGGTGTCGGAGGAAAAGCCCGGGCCGCCGCGGGTCATGGCCCAGACCAGGTCGAAGGTGCGGAGCCCGCCGATGAAGCTGAGCGTGATGACGGTCACCGTGGCCGGCCGGCACAGCGGCAGCGTCACGTAGAGGAAGCTCTGCCAGGGGGTGGAGCCGTCGATGCGCGCGGCCTCGTAATAATCCTTGGGAATGGAGACGATGCCGGCGATGTAGATGACCGTCGCCAGCCCCACGCCTTTCCAGACATCCACCAGCGCCACGGACAGCAGGGCCAGCCTGGGATCGGTGAGCCAGCCCGGCCCCTTGATGCCGAACAGCGCCAGCGCCTCGTTGATCATGCCCTGGGTGGGGTGCATGAGCACGGTGAAGGTGATGCCCACCCCGACAGTGGACACCAGCACGGGAAAGAACACCACCGAGCGCAGATAGTCGCGCCAGACGCGCGGCGAGGTCAGCAGCACGGCGAGGCCCAGCCCCAGCACCACCTTCAGCCCCGAGGTCACCACGGCGAAGATCACCGTGTTGGTCAGTCCCTGGAACAGGAAGGGCTCGCGGAAGAACTGGGCGAAATTGTCGAAGCCGATGAAGGAGGAGCTGAACAGGTTCCAGCGCGTCAGGCTGAAATAGGCCGACGAGAAGGTCGGGAACAGGAACAGCACGCTATAGATCGCCGCCGCCGGCACGAAGAACCACATGGGATAGGGCGAGCGCCGCCGGCGCGTCGCCGTCCCTGGCGTGGCCGCCGCCGCGCCGGCCTCGGATAGTGCTGCCATGGGGTCAGTCCTCCTCCGACCTCGAAACATCAATAAAGGTTCCGGGCGAGACCAGCCACCCGGAACCGCCGCATGCGCCCGCCTTACCAGCCGGGGAGACCGAGCTGCTGGGCCTGCTTGCGCACGTCCTCGTCATAGAGCGCCGCGCCGTCGGCGGCCGAGCGGATGCCGGAGCCGACCTCCACCGTGATCTGCTCGAGCGCCGGCCCCTTGATGGGCGAGAGGAACTCGAGCGCCGGGCCGTTCCGGCCGCCCTCGGCGAAATAGGGCAGCAGGTCGGACACGGCCGGCGGCACGTCGTCCGGCAGGGTGCAGCCATTGACGAGATAGGGGCCGGTCCCGCCGCCGGCGCGGTTCTGGGCCTCGCAGCCCTCGACGCTGGCGACGAAGGCGACGAACTTCTTGGCCGCCTCGAGATCGGAGGTGGTCTGGGGGATATAGATGCCCGCAGGCATCCAGACGGTCAGGCCGTTGAGGGCGGCGTCGTCTCCCGGCTGGGCGAAGAAGCCGATATCGTCGATCTGGTCCGGATAGTTCTCCGACAGCGCGCCGGTCGCGAAGGTCAGCATGGGATAGTGTGCGCCCTCGCCGTTGGCGAGCATGCGCAGGCCGTCCTCATAGCCGGCGGCGCCGAAATCCTCGTTGAGATAGCCGCCCTCATAGACCTCCTGGAGCTTCTCGAAGCCGCGCAGGGCCGCCGGCTCGGTGGCGAACTTGGCCTCGTTGGCCGTATAGCGGCTGGCGAAGCTCGGGTCCCTGGCCGAGACGTTGTAGTAGTCGGCCAGCACGAAGAGCTGGCTGGTCCAGGTGTCGCGATAGGTCTGGATGACGGCGGTGTGGCCGGCCTCCTTGATGCGGGCATTGTTGGCCATGAACTCCTCCCAGGTCTTGGGAATGGAGAGGCCGAGCTCCTCGTAGATGGTCCTGTTGTAGAAGATGCCGCCGCCCATGGCCGCGCCCAGCGGCGCGCCGCGCACCGTGCCGTCCGGCGCCGTGACCACCTGCTTGAACGAGGCCTGGATATCGGCCTGCCACGGCTCGTTGGTCAGGTCGACCAGGAATTGCTGCGGGTTGATGGCCTGGAACAGCGAGCCGGAATTGTAGAGGAAGATATCCGCCATGGTGCCCGTCGCCAGGCGCGTCTTGACGATGTTGTCCCCCTCCCCGCCACCCGGCCGGGTCTCGATGTCGATGTTGATGTCGGGATTGGCCGCCTCGAAATCCTCGACGAGCGCTTCGGCGCTGGCGAGGGTATTGGGGGCGTTGTCCACCAGGAACACCAGGTTGACGCTCTGGGCGAAGGCGGTGCCCGAAAGCGCGGTCAGCGCCATCAGGCCGGCCGTCAATCCGGCCAGGGCATTCCTGCGTGTGGTCTCGATCATGGTCTTTCCTCCCATTTGGCCCGCCCCATGCAGGCCATTCCGATGGTCCGCCGCCTGTTGGTCAGGGCGTGCGGGCGTTGATGCTCGGTCCCCGTTGCTGCTCCCGCGGGGGCGCCGAATAGGCGAAGGTCAGGACGTGCGGGCCCGGCGCGAGGTCTTCGGCCTCCTGCCCGGCCAGCGGTTGGCCGTCGAGGACCGGATCGCGATAGGCGGCGGCCAGGACGAGCCGGCCGCGGCTGCCGGACGGCACCTCGAACTCGTAGCGCACCGCCTCGCCGCTCACGGTCCAGCCGGCCTCGATGCGGCCGCGCGGGCTGTCGTGATGCGCCCTGACGGGCGACAGCTCGGGAATGATCACCGGCTCGAACACCACCGTGGCGAAGCCGGGATCCTGCGGATCGGGGCGGAAGCCCGCCACCGCCTCGAACAGCCACTGGCACACCGCGCCATAGGCGTAGTGGTTGTAGGAATTCATCTGCGGGTTGTAGAGCGTGCCGTCCGGCTGGATGGCGTCCCAGCGTTCCCAGATCGTGGTGGCGCCCATCTTCACCTGGTAAAGCCAGCCCGGCACCTCCTCCTGGAGGAACACTTCCGCCGCCAGGCCCCATTCGCCGATCTTGACCAGCGCCGGCAGCAGCGCCGGGGTGCCGATGAAGCCGGTGCCGATGCGTCCGTCCGTCCGGGCGATGGCGTTGCGGAAATACCCCTTGGCCGCGGCGCGCTTGTCCTCGGGAATGAGATCGTGGAGGAAGGCCAGGGCATAGGAGGTCTGGTCGTCATAGGCGAGCCGGCCGGAAGGCGTCACGAATTCGCGGGCGAAGGCGGCCTTGACCGCCTCGGCCATCTGCTCCAGCCGCGCGGCGATTTCGCCGTCGCCCACGATCCGGGCGATCTCGGCCACCTGGGTCGCGGCGATGAACAGATAGATGGTGGCGGCGGCATCGTCGCCGATGGTCGGCAGCGGCTTGGCGCTCGGGCCCGATGGCTGCAGCCAGTCGCCGAAGGAGAACCCCCGGGCGCCCCAGGCCCGGGGCGGCGACACGACGGGGCCGTCGCTGATGGACCAGACGAAATCCACCCATCTGACCATGGCCGGCAGCGTTTCCTTCAGGAATGCGGCGTCGCCATAGTGGAGATAGAGCTGCCAGGGCACCACATAGATGGCGTCTCCCCAGCCGGTCGAGCCGAAGAAACCCGGATAATCCTTGGCGTTGAGGCGCGTCGGATCGGGGCTGACATGGGGCACCGCCCCGTCCTCCCGCTGGTCGGCCATCAGGTCGCGCACCCATTTGCGGAAGAAGTCGTGCGCGTCCGCCAGATAGCAGGCGGTGCCCGCGAAGACCTGCGCGTCGCCGGTCCAGCCCAGGCGCTCGTCGCGCTGCGGGCAATCGGTGGGCACCTCGATGAAATTGGCGCGCTGCGACCACAGGGTATTGAGCACCAGCCGGTCCACCAGGGCATTGCCCGAGGAGAACCCGGCCCTGGCCTCGGTGACCGAGCTGATCGGCACCGACACGATGTCCAGCAGCGCGGCCTCGCCCTCGATGGTCACGCGGACATAGCGATAGCCCTGGAAGGTGAAATAAGGCCGGTAATGCTCCTCGCCCTCGCCGGCCAGCACGTATTCGATCCGCGCGGCGGCCGTCCGGTAGTTGCCGTTGTAGAACTGGCCGTCCTTGTCCAGCACCTCGCCATGCTCGACGACGACCCGGGCGCCGGCCGCGCCCCTCACCGTCAGCGCGACGTTGCCGCCCGCGTTCTGGCCGAAATCGTAGACGACGCGTCCCTCCGCATCCGTCCATCTGCCCACCGGAGACAGGGGTTCCAGCTCGCGCACCGGCGTCGTTTCGTGCGGCAAGAGGGTGGACAGGTCGAAATCGAGCACCGCCGTGCCGTCCGTCACCCTGGGCGCGAGGCGCGCGTCGTAGATCTCGCCGAAATAGATGCCGGACTTGCGGATCGGCAGCTCGCCGCTTTCCCAGCTCGCATCGGTCACCAGCAGCGCCGTGTCGGCTCCGGGCGCCGCGCGCAGCTCGGCGATGGCGGCGATGTCCTTGCCCCAGGTGTTGTAGATGGGGACCTCGCCCCACATCATCTGCGAACGCAGCCAGCCATCGGCCAGCCAGATCTCGATACGGTTCTCGCCCGGGGTCAGCAGGTCGCCGACCGCATAGCTCTGGTAGCTCAGCCGCTTGTCATAGGCGGTCCAGCCCGGCGTCAGCAGATCGTTGCCCACGCGCCTGCCGTTGATGAAGGCGCGGTAGAGACCGAGCGCGCTGATGTGCAGAACCTCGCTGCCCCCCACCTTCTCCAGGGCGAAGCTCCTGGCCACGAAGCTCGCCGGGGTGCCGACGCCCTTGTCGGAGAGCGGGCGGATCATCCGGGCCTGCCAGGCCAGCCGAACGGGGCCCGCACCGGAATCCTGGGTATGCAGTGCCGCCAACTCGTTCATGCTCGCCTCCTCGCCCTGTCGCCGTCGCGATCTTGTAGAATGTTCTACGTGCATCGTTCTACGATTTTCTGCTTTTGGCAATAGGCTTTCTTGGTCTAGGGTGAGAAGAGCTGGGCAGCTTTGGTTTTCGAGAGGCAATTCCGCATCTGAATCAGGGCGTTATGGGGAGGTATTCACGAGATGGCGGCAAAGGAACCGGAACGGCGGTCCAATCGCGTCACCATTCGCGAAGTGGCTGAGGATGCTGGCGTTTCCGTCGCCGCCGTCTCCAAGGTGCTGCGCGACGCCTATGGCGTATCCGACGCCCTGAGGAGTCGCGTCCGGGCTTCCATGGACAAGCTGGGTTACCGCCCCCTGGCCGCCGCCCGGGGGATGCGGGGGCAGACCTATACGCTGGGCCTCGTCCTGCCCGACATCCGCAATCCGTTCTTCGCCGACATCATGACCGGCGTCCATGCCGCCCTGGAGCGCACGCAATACAGCGCCATGATCGGCATCAGCCAGTCCTCGGCGAGCGCCGAGCTGGCCATGGTCGAATCGATGATCGACCGGCAGATGGACGGTCTGATCCTGATCGGCTCGACCGAGGATCGCAGCAATCTCGCCAGCATCGCTGGCCGCAAGCCGCTGGTGACCATCGGGCATCACGATCCGGAGGCAAGCGATTTCGACACGGTCAACAACAACGACCAGCAGGGCGGCATGCAGGTGGTGCGCCACCTGGTGGCCAACGGCTTCCGCAGGATCGCCATGCTGAGCCTGGTGAGCGGCACCTCCACCATTCTGGCCGAACGCGAGCTGGGCTACCGGCGCGGCATGGTCGAGGCCGGTCTCGGCCAATACATATCCGTGGTCCAATCGCCCCAGACGCTGCGCGAGGTGCAGATCGCCGCCCGGCGGATGCTGGAGGGACCGAACCGGCCCGACGCCATCTTCTGCTGGACCGATTTCATCGCGCTGGAGGTCATCAGCGTCGCGACCGAGCTGGGCCTGAGCATACCGGGCGATCTCGGCATCGTCGGCTACGACAACACCATGTTCTGCGATTTCGCGCAGAACAATCTCACCAGCATCGACCAGTCCGGCGAATTGCTGGGCCTGCAGGCGACGCGCCTCGTGATCGAGCGCATCAAGGGCCGCAGCGAGGCCGAGCATTTCGTCGTCACCCCGCGCATCGTGGCACGCGGCAGCTCCCGCGGGTTGGGAAGGCACTGAGCTCGACCGGGCCGTCGCCCCTGGCGCAAGCCAGCCATGCGGTTCGGCGCCGGCGGCGTTCACCATCCGTCAACCTTGCGGGCGCAGGCTCCCGGTGTCGCAGCATTGACGGGAATGTGCCATGCAAGAAGACATCCAGCGTCGCGCCTATGCCCTGTGGGAAGCCGATGGCCGTCCGCACGGCCAGGATCAGGCCTACTGGTTCAAGGCTGTCGCCGAGATCGCCGCCGAGGCGGCGAAGACGATCAAGCCGCCGCGCAAGCGGGCGCCGCGCGTCAGGAAGGCCGCCTGAGGCGGCCTGCCCTTCCGGTCATTCGGCCGCCATGGCCTTGCGGGCATTGGCGCGGGCCATCAGCTCGCGCGCCAGTGCCAGGCTCTCCGGCTGCTCCGCCGCGTAGCGGTCGCCGATCTCCATGATCAGCAGCGTGTCGGGCAGCAACTCGATCTCGTCGAAAATCTCGCGCCAGGGAATATCGCCCCACCCCAGCGGCAAATGCAGGTCTCCCAGCCCCAGGGCGGTCGCTTCCTGGGGATGGTAGGGCACGTAGCTGCCGATCGGGCGCCCGAAGCTGTCATGGACATGGAGATGGCCGGTCACCGGTCCCATGGCGCGCACCTGCTCGCGGAAATCGAGCCCGCGGAAGCTCGCCTCGATATAGGCGTGGCTGAAATCGATCAGCGCCACCAGGTTGGGATGCCCGATCAGCCGCACGGTGTCGGCCAGTTCGCTCGGGCTCTGCCGGTATTCCCCGGGCTGGGTGGAAAAGATGTTCTCCAGCGCGATCCTGACGCCGTGGGGCCGGGCATGTTCCGCCAGCTCCGTCAAAGCGTCCCGCTCGCGGCTGCGGGCCCCTGCCCGCTCCGCGATCTGGCGGGCCCGCAGGGCACCGCCGTGGTGCACAAGAACGCCAGCGCCCACGGCCGCGCTGAGCTCGACCATAGCCCTGGCCGCGGCCATCTGGTGCGGCAGGGTCTCGGGATCCATGAAGTTGGACGAGACCAGCCCATGCACCGAATACCGGAACGGGAACCGGCTGGTCAGCGCCTCGAGCCGTCGCGCCCGCTCCGGAACGATGCGGCCGCCGCTGATGAGGTCCAGCGAGGAGAGCGCCAGTTCCACCGCCTCGGCGCCCATGTCGGCCAGATGGCCGAGCCGGGCTTCCAGGCTGGCGAGCTCGCCATCGCTGGAGCCTGCCGAAAAACCCGCTGCTGCAATTGTCGACATGCCGAATCCCGCCTGCTTGACTGCGGCGGAACAGTGCCGGGGCACGATGACGCGGCTATTGCAGCGCGGTGACGGTCCGGTGACGGGCTACCAGATGCGCGGCCAGTAGATGTCGTCGGCGAAATCGGAGGGGATGGGCGACATGCAGCAGAGCGCCTGCGCCGCAAGGTCGATCTGCACGGCCTGCTGGCGCACCATTTCCGGCATCGGCAGGCCGGTGACGAACTCGCGCATGCGCCATTCGTCCAGCCGCAGCAAGGCCTTGCGGCGGCGCGCTTCCGTATCGACTTCGGCCGGATTGACGGGACGGCGAGAAGGGGTCGCGGGCGCCGGTTCGCTCCATTCCCTCGTATCGCCAATGACTGCAAAACGCATGTCGACTTGCTCTTCCGGCCGCGCGATCCTCGTGCGGCCACTTCGGAATCGTGTCACAAAGTGGTTACGGAAGCGCAAATCGCCGCGCTTTTCCACCGCCAGTGCCGTGCTAGTCTCGTTCCATGAGCATTCTCTATCTGATGGCCGCGCAGGCCGAATACGGTCCGCATCTGCGGGCCCGCATCGATCCGGTCATCACCGGGGTCGGCCCGGTGGAAGCGGCCATCGCCACCACGCGCGTCCTCGCGGAACGCGGGGGCGACCTGCCCCGGCTGGTGGTGTCGCTGGGCTCCGCCGGGTCGCGGCGGCTGGAACAGTGCGGGGTCTATCAGGCGGTTTCGGTATCCTATCGCGACATGGATGCGTCGGCATTGGGGTTTCCGAAGGGACAGACGCCGTTCCTCGACCTGCCGCCGACGCTGCCGCTGGCGCCGCTGGTGCCGGGCCTCAGGCCGGCGACGCTGTCCACCGGCGCCGACGTCGTGTCCGGCCCGGCCTATGACGGGATCGAAGAGGACATGGTGGACATGGAGACCTTCGCCATCCTGCGGGCCTGCCAGGCCTTTTCCGTGCCGCTGCTGGCCCTCCGGGGCATCTCCGACGGCGCCGAGGCGTTGCGGCGCATCGAGGACTGGACGCAGTATCTGCACATCATCGATCAGAGGCTCGCCGAGGCGGTCGAGCTGGTGGAAGCCGCCTATCGGGCGTAGAGGCCGCCGGCCCTAGCCGCGGTTCTTGCGGTCCCGGCGGGAGCGCTGCCAGCGGGTCCAGGCCCGCGAGCCGCGCAGCACCGCCGTGTTCACCGGCGCCTGCAGGAAGATGATGTCGACGGCCAGCAGCAGCAGGCCGAGCGGCAGCATCCAGATGCCGAGCACGGGCAGGAAGCTGAAGATGCCGCCCAGCACCAGCAGGATGCCCAGCGGAATGCGCACCCAGCGCGCCTCGGGCCGGCGCACCCGCGCCAGCATCCGGGCCGCGACCTGGGGAATGCGTCGCTCGAGCCGGTCGAACAAGCGATTGAGCCGGTCTGCGCTTTTGCCCATCTGCACCTCCTGTCCCGCTGTAAATGGCATCTGTGTTTGGCCGATCAAGGGCAGAGGCGGCGGCAACCATTCGTTCACCGTGCCGGGCAGTCCTTCCTTAAGGCTAACGGCGCATCTTCGGGCAAGCCAATCCATCGATCTTGCCGGAGACATCCCATGCCAAGACCCATGTCGATGCTGCTGCGCCTCGCCGCCCTCGGCGCGGTCGCCGCCAGCCTCGGCGGCTGCTCGGTCCTGGGGCTCAACCTGGCCATGGGCCGGATGAGCGAGAAGGAATGCATGATGCGCGCCATGTATTTCGAATCCAACCGCTCGAGCGCGGAAGGCATGCTCGCCGTCGGCACCGTGGTGATGAACCGCCTCAACGATCCGCGCTATCCCAACAGCGTTTGCGGCGTGGTCGGCCAGAAGAACCAGTTCGCCGACGGGGTCCTCACCCGCCCGATGACCGACAGCGGCGCGGTGCTGGCGGCCCAAATGGCCGATCAGGTCCTGCGTGGCGCCCGTCATCCCGGCGTGCAGAACGCGCAGCATTTCCACACCGCGGGGCTGCGCTTCCCCTACAACAACATGTTCTACGTCCTCGAAGCCGGCGGCAACGAGTTCTACGAGAAGCGGAGCCGCTAGCGGCGGCTAGAAGTCGCCCCCGATATCGAAGTCGCCGCCCCAGTCGCCGCCGAAGCCCTCGTCGCCGCCGTCCTGGACACCGGGATCGGGCTCGACGGGCGCAGGCTCGCTCGCGGCGGGCTCCTGCGCCTGGGCGGCGCCACCGAACATGCCGGCGATGGCCGAACCCAGCAGCAGCCCGCCGGACACGCCGAGCGCCGTCTGTGCCGCGCCGGCCAGGAACCCCTCGCCGCCGCGGGACGGGCGGGGCTCCTCGCGCTGGCGGTCCCAGGGGCCGCGCCCGGAGGCGGGACGGTCGTCTCCGAATATGCCGCCGAGAAAGCCGCCCCGGCCGCGCCCGGCTTCCGCCTCGAGCTCGGCGATGCGTTGCTGCTGCTCGCGCAGCGCCGCCTCCTGCACCACGATGGCCTGGGCCATGTAGTAGGCCGCGGCGGGATGTTCCCGCAGGCGCTGGTGGATCAGTTGCTCGGCGTCGGCGTCGCGGGGGCCGCTGCGGCGCTCCACATTGCGCAGGCGCTCGAACAGGTCTTCGATCGCGCGTTCGTCCTCAGGTCTCAGCATGGCCGTCTCCCTTGTCTCTCCGGGTGACATGGGAAGGCGGCCGGCCCCCTGCAAGGGTCAGCGCTGCGTTTGCCGCAGCACATAGCCGATCACCACGGCGATCGCATCGTAAAGCTCTATGGGGATGGTCTCGTCCAGTTCGACGCCGCTGAGCGCCTCCGCCAGGACGGGATTGGTCTCGATGACCACGCCGTGCTCCTCGGCCAGGGCGACGATGCGTTCCGCCACCAGACCCCGCCCCTTCGCCACCACGCGCGGCGCTTCCCTCGAACCCTTCTCGTAGTGCAGGGCCACGGCCAGCGACGGATCCTTGGGCGTGTCGGTCATCGCATGGCGTCCACGACATGGCCCGAGGGCATGGCGGCCGCCTGGGCCGGCGCGCCGGCCCGCACCACCAGGGCGCCGGGCAGCAACCCGACCCCTCGCAGCTCCTCGCGCAGCGCCTCGATCCCGGCGGCCAGCAGTTCGGTGGTCTCCTGGCGCTCGGCCCAGAGCAACACGCCCGCCGTGCTGGCGCGCAAGGATATCTGCGCGCCCACCTCCCCCAGCTCCGCCAGGTTGATGGCGAAGCGCACCTGCCAGCCGCGCTCCTCGCCGCGGGTTGCGGCCTCCTCGGCATCCTGGTGAATCTGCAGGTGCAGCAGCGCCTGCTGTCCGGCCACCGTCACCGGCAGGTCGAGGCTCCACTGGGCCTCCGCACGGAAACCGGTTTCGGGCAGCGAGGCGTTCTGGTGCAGCCGCAACCGCGACAGGGCGGCCTCGGTGCGCTCCAGCAGGTGCCGGCCGGCTTCCACCGGGTCGGCGGGCAGTTCCGGCGGCGGCGCCTCCCCGGCCCTGGCGCGCGGCAAGGCGCCGCGCACGGGCGGCGGCACCCGCGCCACCTGTTCCACCGGGGCCTGGTCGCCTAGCCAGCTGGCGAGGCCCCGGCGCAGGTTCAGCAGCGCCGATTTTAGATCCGCGCCCGCCGTCGCCGGCCGTCCGGCGGCCAGCATGGCTTCCTGAAACAGGCCCGAGCCCTGCACGGCCCGCTGCACGGCCGCGCCATCGAGCCGGCCGCCATCCAGCGCCAGCCTGTGCCCCAGAACCTGCTGCGCGGCCTTGCGGACCGGCTCCGGCACCGCCGCGCCCAGCCCGGCGGCGGCCAGCGCCGTGGTGAGGCCGAGAATGCTGTCCTGACGCGGCAGGGCCTGCTGCACCATCTGCGTCAGCGCGGCCCGCAGCGTCTGCGCCGTCGGCTGGGAAGACGGCGGCGCGGGCGGCACAGATGGCTGGGCCGGAGGGGCCGAAGCGGAAGCATGCTGGCCGACAACGGTGCCCGCCTGCACCTGCTGGATCGGTGGCAGCGCCGATGTCGCGGTGCCGGGCGGGACGGCAGCCGGCGTGCCGATGACGGGTGCGGCCGCGGGATAGGGAATGGTGGCCCTGGCGGTGCCTGCCCCTGCCGGCGCCGCGGTGACAGGCACCGGTCCGGTGCCCCGCCCGGGCGCGGAATTGCCGTTGGCCATCGGAGCCGCCTGCCCCGCGGCCGGGGCGGTTGCGGCGGATACCGGCGCGGCGGGTGTGGGCATCGCGGTGTTGCCGGCAACGGAAGCCGCGGCATTGCCCGCGATTGCGGACGCCGTGCCGGCCGATAACGGCGCCGTTGGCATCCCACTCGGCGGGGATGGGGCATTCACGGCCGGTTGCGCCGGCATCGCCGGCTGAGCAGTCGAAGAAACGCCGGCCGGCATGCCCGCCGCCGGCAAGGGGGCAGGCTGCGCGGGGGACAGACCTGGCGCCGATTGCGCCGCGGGCGAAAGCTGGATGGTGGTGGCCGGAGGCGCTGGCGGCACAGTCGTGGCACCGCCGCCTGAAACCGGCGGCGGCCGCACCGAGACCAGCGCCAGGCGCAGCTGCCCCTCGGCCTGCTGCACCGAAAGCGACAGCGTGGCGCCCGGCGGCTGGAACGAGGGCAGCATCAGGCTCAGCGTCTGGCGGCCTATTTGAATCTGCGTGGTGCCGTTGGCGTTCTGGCCGAGCACGCGCGCCTCGAGCGTCTGGCCGGCGGCCTGGGCGAGGGCGCGCAAGGTCGCGCTGGCCTGCGCCAGGGGAATGGGCGGGAGCTGGGACGAGATGCTCATCTGCCGGCCGACTCCGGCCGCACCGCGCGGCCTTCGTCATCCTAGACGATCAGAAGGAAAGCGATACCCCGAAGACATTGGAGATCACGAAGATCGCGCTCCAGGCCAGGGCGACGACCACGCCCCAGACGATCAACACCGCCACGATCGCGCAGACGACGCCGATGGCCACCCACAGCCCGTCCCGCTCCAGCACGCCGAGCGCCAGCAGGCAGATGGTGAAGGCCGGCAGCATGTTGCCCAGGGGAATGGGCAGGAACAGGATGATGGACAGCAGCAGGCAGATGGCGCCGATCACATATTCCGCCGGCGGCCGCGCCAGAAAGGTCAGGCGGGGCCGCATCAGCCGCTCGGCCCGGGCCAGCCAGGGCGCCGCGAGGTTGACCACCTTCTCGAAATCCACCCGCGACAGCGAGCGGTCGCTGATGATGCGCGGCAGCCAGGGGCGCCGTCCGAGCATCAATTGCACCGACAGGAAGATGAGCGGCGCCCCGAGCACGGCGGAAACGCCGGGTGGCACCGGGATGGCGTTGGGCACGGCGAAGATGAACATCAAGGCGCCTATGGCGCGATGCTGCAAGGCTTCGAGCAGGTCGCCGATGGAGATGCGCTCGCGCTCCTGGCCGGCGGCGATCGCCTGGAGGATGGCGGACAATCTGTCGGCGCCCTCGTCGCGCGGGACCCCATCGACATCGATCGCCGGTTCGTCGTCGCTCATCTTCTCGGGTCCGTTCGGCTGGGGCCGCCCACGCATGCCTCGGTGCGCGGGACTCTAGGCCGCGGCGATTACGATGTTGTTACGTGGCGCTATTGCGGCCGGATGTCGGTGTAGCTCTTGGTGGCCGGCTTGCCGCGGAAGGTGACCCAGAAGAAATTGAGCGTATAGGTTCCGGCGGTGCGGAACACGCCTTCCTTCTCCAGCCGCCGTCCCGAGGTCTTCATCTTCAGCGCGAAGGTCCACTTCACGCCGCCCACCTTCGACAGGCGGACGGCGACGTCGGTATCCTCCCCGAAGAAGTCGATGGAGCGGTCATAGCCGCCCACGGCCTCCCAGGCGGCGCGCTTGAAGACGAAATTGCCCCCCTGCACCACCGAACCCACCCGCAGCACGAAGCGGTTCAGCAGATAGATCAGATAGGTCAGCCCGTAGAACAGGCTGATGAGGAAGCGGTTGAAGCCGCTCATGTCGTAATAGACATAGGGGCCGCTGAGGCAGACCAGCCCAGGGTCCTTGGCGAACTCGCGGTAGACCACATCCAGCCAGCCGGGCGGCACCAGCGTGTCGCTGTCGATATTGGCGACGAGCTCGTAGCCGGCGCTGGCGGCGAAGCCGGCGTCGCGGGCGTTCACCAGCCCCTTCTTGGGCTCGTCGACCACGCGCACGCCGGGGAAGCTGCGGGCGATCTCGCCCGTGCGGTCGGTGGATGCGTTGTTGACGACGATGACGTCGGCGGGGACACCGGAGCGCCGGATTTCAGCCAGCACCGATTCCAGGCATTTGCCGATGAGCGCCTCTTCGTTATAGGCCGGGATGACGAACGCCAGCTTCATTGGGCTCCTTCTGCCGGCACCTCGCAGCCGGCGCGCAGATGTGCAGCACATAGCGCGAGCGGCCGGCCTGGGCAACATTCGGTATGCGGCCGGTCCTCCGAGGCCGCTTGATCGTTTCGGCTTTCCCGACACTCTGCTAAGTTACGGGCCGCCGCTTGCAAGTTCATCTGCCGTTCAGCGGCGGCGTGACACAGGTAGAACATGATGAAATCAAATCTGCTTCTTGCCTTGTTGTGTTCAATGCTGGCCGGCGGGCCGCCTTTGGCGGTGGCCGCGGCCGAGGGCACGGCGGTCGGCGTGGACCCCGATGCGGTGGCCCGCCGGGGCTCGGCCGACAGGACGCTGGTGGTCGGCGCGGACATCTCCGTCGGCGAGCGGATCGTTACCGGGCCCAGCGGGCGGGTGCAGGTGCTGTTCGCGGACCAGACCCGGCTGGTGGTGGGGCCGGGCAGCGCGCTGCTGATCGAATCCTACCTGATGAACGGGGATGCGGCGGACAAGTTCGCCATCAACGCCCTGGCGGGAACGTTCCGCTTCATCTCGGGCAACAGCCCCAAATCAGCCTATTCCATCGAGACGCCGACCGCCGCCATCGCCGTGCGCGGCACCAAGTTCGACGTCTCGGTCGCCGGCGATGCCACGCGGGTGCTGCTGTTCGAGGGCGCGCTGCAATTGTGCCATGCCGGCAGTTGCGTCGAGCTGACCGAGCGGTGCGAGCTGGGCTCGACCGGACCGGGCGGCAGCAGCCAGGCGACCTGGGGCGATGCCGGACGCGGCGGCTTCCTCGGCGGCTTCCCGCTGGCCAACGTCCAATCGACCCTGGAACCGGGATTCCGCGTGTCCGGCGCGCAGGCCTGCCTGGCGCCCCCACCCGGCAACCAGCCGCAGAATCTGGCGGACCCAGGGGCCGAGAGCTCAAGCTATTCCACCAACCCGCCGCCGCCCAACCCGAACTCCCTCCTCGGCAACTGACGGCGCGAAGGGGCTGGCGCCCATCTGCGCATCGGCAGGAACCGATAGGGTTCTCGCGTCATATCCCTTCCATCGGACCCGATTGCCGGGCGCAGACATGGCTGAACACGAGCAAAAGACCTCGCCCGGAAGCGAAAGACACTGGTTTGCGCGGCTGCGCTCGACCCTGCGGCTGCTCTATCACAGCCAGTCGCCGCGGGCGCAGCGGTTCCAGGCCACGATCCTGGTGCTCGACCTCGCGATCATCGCCTTCTTCATCGCCGCGCCGCTCCTGCGCGACACCGCCTCCTTCCTCTGGCTGGACTATTCGATCGCCGCCCTGCTGTTCGCCGATCTCGTGGCGCGGGGCCTGGCGGCCACCGACACCCTGCGCTGGCTGCGCCAGCTGCCGGTGATCGTCGACATCTTCATCCTGGTGACGCTGCTGGCGCCCACCTGGCTGATCAATCTGGGCTTCCTGCGCGTGCTGCGGCTATGGACGCTGACCCGGTCCAGCGCGGTCTGGCGCCCGCTGCGCCGGCGCGGCCTCGGCAGTTATCAGGAGACCATCCAGGCGGTCATCAACCTTCTGGTCTTCCTCTTCGTGGTCACCGGCTTCGTCTACACCGCCTTCGCCAATCGCGATTCGGGCATTGCCGGCTATGTGGACGCGCTCTACTTCACCGTGACCACGGTGACGACCACGGGCTTCGGCGACATCACCCTGCCCGGCACCTTCGGCAAGCTGACCTCCATCGTGGTGATGATCATCGGCATCTCGCTGTTCGTGCGGCTGGCCCAATCGATCTTCCGGCCGGCCAAGGTATCCTTCCCCTGCCCCCAATGCGGCCTCAAGAAGCACGACCCCGACGCCGTCCATTGCAAGGCCTGCGGCCACCTGCTCAACATCCCCGACGAAGGCCTGGGCTGAAGCGTTCAGAAACGCTTTCGCGAAGAGGCGAAAACAACGCAAAACGCGGGCATCTTCCAAGCAATCCTTAAGCCCTCCCCGCTAGCGTGAGAGAGAGGTTTGGGGTGGCCATGGAACAACGCGAACATAGCTGGGACGCGCTCCGCGCGCTTCTTATGCTGCTCGGCGTGCCGTTTCACGCCGCCCTGCCCTATTCCTTCGGCGTCGATGTCATCGTGGAGAGCGACGACCCAGCGCTGTCCGCCGAACTGCTCGGCACGGTGCTGCACTCGTTCCGCATGGGCGTGTTCTTCATCCTCGCCGGCTATTTCGCCGCGCGCATGCTGGAAACCAGAGGCGCCCGGACCTGGTATGCCGGCCGCCTGCGCACGCTCGGCCTGCCATTGCTGGCGGGCATGATGTTCATCGTGCCGGTCCAGCTCGCCCTGCGCGCGCATATCGCCGGGCTCGAAACCGGGGATGCGGCGGCGGCCACTCGCACCTTGCTGCTCACGCCCGGCACGCACTGGACCAGCCATCTCTGGTTCCTCGTCGTGCTGCTGGAATTCAGCCTCGTGGCGGCACTGGCCTGGCCCCGATTGCGCCAGGGCCTCCTCGCCCTGGCGCAAAGCATTGCCGCTTATCCCGCCCCGGTCGTCGCACTGGTGCTGGCGCCCTTCGTCATCCTGCCGCGCCTCCTGTTCGCCGCGAGCCCCTTCGACACCGAAGCCGCCGCGATCATCCTCGACCTGCGCCGCTTCCTCGAATACGCGCCCTTCTTCGCGCTCGGTCTCATGCTGCATCTCAACCCCGGCCTGCTGGCCGGCTTCACCCGGCTCAACTGGGGTGTCGCGGCGCTCGCGATAGGCAGCAGCGCGCTCTTCGCCTATGCCGATCTCCGCGGCCTGCCAGCAATCGCCCTGGCGGCAAAGGCGGTGGCCGGCGTCGCCTGGGGCGCGGTATTGCTCGGGCTCAGCCGCCGCTACTTCACCGGGCGGCACGCCGTCATCGCCTGGCTCGCGGGCGCCGCCTTCACCATCTACCTGTTCCACCACCCGCTGGTGTTCCTGCTGGCCTTCATGCTGGAGGAAACCAGCTTCGCGCCCGAGCTGCGCATCGCGATCATCGTGGGCGTCGCCGTGGCGCTGTCCTGCGCCATCCACGCGCTGGTCGAACGGGTTCCCGTGCTGATGCTGTTCCTCAATGGTCGGCGCGCCCGCCCCGCCCGGGCCACGGCGGTGCCGGGCGCCGCCTAGGGATTGCGCACGACGGGCAGCCGCACCCGGAAGCAGGCGCCCGGCAGGGGGCCGGGCACCAGCTCCAGCGTTCCGTTCATGCGCGTGATGATCTGCCGGCTGATGGCCAGGCCGAGCCCCGCCCCCTCCTGATCGACCGCGCCGCGCTTGCCGCGCGAGAATTTCTCGAAGATCAGCTTGCGCTCGCCCTTGGCGATGCCCGGGCCGTTGTCGGCGATCTCCACCACATACCAGCCCGAGCGGATGGTGGAGGAGACGCGCACCAGCGGCTCGGCGGCGTCATTGTATTTCACGGCGTTGGAGATCAGGTTGATGAACACCTGGCACAGCCGGTCCGCATCTCCCTCGACCATGGTGACATGCGCCCGGTCACCGTGCTCGACCCGCATGCCGCGCTGGCGCAGCAGCGCGTCGCAGACGGAAAGCGCCCGCTCGAGCGCCGCCTCGGCGTCCACGGGTCGGTTCTCCCAGTTGCGCTCGCCCCGCTCCAGGGCGCTCAGATCGAGGATCTCGTCCAGCAGCTTGGTCAGGCGCAGGCTTTCCTGGTGGATGGTCGACACGAAGCGCTGGCGCTGGGTTTCGTCCAGCTTGCCCGGGTCCAGCAGGATTTCCGAGAAGGAGCGGATGGAGGTCATGGGGGTGCGCACCTCATGGCTCACCTGGCTCAGGAACTCGTCCTTCTGGCTGTCCAGCTCCCGCAGCTGGGTATTGGCGTCCTCCAGCTTGCGCGCGGTCAGGCGCAGCTCGGCCGAGGTCTTCTCCAGCTGCTGGGAATATTCGATCACCTGCTGGGTCTCGTCGGCCATCTGCATCATCTCCTCGAGCGAGACGTCGCCGCCGGCCAGCACCTTGGACAGCATCACATGGGCGGAAGCCGAGCCGATGGAGCCCGCCAGCTCGCGCTCCAGCCGGCCGATGAATTCCGGCGTCGGCTCCAGCATGGACGCATCGACGCCGGTCTCGCGCGCCGCCGATTCGAACAGCGCTCCGGCGCGCTTTTCGCCCAGGACGCGCTCGGCCACGAAGAAGAGATCGTTGGCCGTCGCCGAGCCGCGCACGAAATTGCGCTGGGGCAGCGGTCGGCGGCGGAACACGTCGACGAACGCCGCGGCCTGGATGCGCTCCAGCGCCGACTGGCTGGACAGCAGCGACCCCATGACCAGAAAGCCGGTGTTGAACAAAAGGCTCCAGAACACGGAGTGGACCAGGGGATCGAGCCCGTTGAGCCCGAACAGGTTTTCCGGCCGCAGGAAGCCTATGCCCCATGGCCCCTCGGCCATGATCTTGGCCACGGCCGGGCTCACCGTCTCGAAGCTCGGCAGGAACATGGTCCAGGCCCAGAGCAGGAAGCCGACGAAAATCCCCGTGGCCGCACCGCGCAGCGAGGCCTCGCGCCAGTAGAGGCCGGCGAGGATGGAGGGCAGGAACTGCGCCACCCCGGCGAAGGAGATCAGCCCGATAGGCGCGAGCGCGTCGCTGTCGCCGGTCAGCGAGAAATAGAGAAAACCCAGCGTCAGGATCAGCGCTATGGAGATGCGGCGGCTCACCAGCAGCAGATTGGTCACCCCCTGCCCGTCCCGCTGCCCGAGATTGCTGGAGGACCGCAGGATGATGGGCATGATGATGTGGTTCGACACCATGATGGACAGCGCGATGGACGCCACGATGATCATGGAGGTGGCCGAGGAGAAGCCGCCGATGAAGGCCAGCAGCGCCAGTCCCGACTGCCCGGCCGAGAGCGGCAGGGTCAGCACGAACATGTCGGGGTTCGCCCCTTCGGGCATGCTGGTGAGCCCATAGAGGGCGATGGGCATGGTGAAGACGCTCATCAGCAGCAGATAGGCCGGAAAGGCCCAGCCGGCGGTGCGCAGGTGGTTCTCGTTGGCGTTCTCGACCACGGTGATCTGGAACTGCCGCGGCAGGCAGATGATGGCGGCGGCCGACAGCAGCGTCATGGACAGCCAGCGGGCGCCGAAGGTGTCCTCGGCATAGACCTCGATCCCGGCGGCGATGGCGCGGTCGTAGATCGCCTCGAAGCCGCCGCCGAGGGTGAAGGTCACGAAGATGCCGACCGCCAGCAATGCCGCCAGCTTGACCACCGCCTCGAAGGCGATGGCGGCCACGACGCCATGATGCTGCTCCTTGGCGTCCACGTTTCGCGTGCCGAAGAGGATGGTGAACAGCGCCATGCCGGCGGCGATGCCGAAGGCCAGCGCACCGTCGTCCACGCCCGTCAGGCTGCCGCGCGCACCCTCCGAGGAAGCGGCGACCGCCTGGATCGAGGAGGTGATCGCCTTGAGCTGCAGCGCGATATAGGGCGTGATTCCGATCACCGCGATGAGCGTGACCAGCACGGCCAGCCGGCTCGACTTGCCGTAGCGGGACGACAGCAGGTCGGCGATGGAGGTGATCGCCTGGGTGCGCCCGATGCGGACCAGCTTGCGCAGCACGAACCACCAGCCGACGAAGACGATGGTGGGACCCAGATAGATGGTGAGGAATTCCAGCCCGCTGCGGGCCGCGTTCCCCACCGCGCCGTAGAAGGTCCAGCTGGTGCAGTAGACCGAGATGGACAGCGTATAGACCGCCGGCGAGCGCAGGAAGGACGAGCGGTTGGCGCGCGTGTGCCGGTCGCCGAAATAGGCCAGCACGAACAGCAGGCCCACATAGGCCACCGATGTGGCGATGACGAGATCGGCCGAGAGCATCAGCCGTCTCCGTCGCCCTGCTCGTCCTCGCCCGGCGCCAGCGGCAGGTAGCGGGTCAGCAGCGCCGTGCCGACGATCAGCAGCAGCCAAACCGCGAAGAGATAAAGCACGATCTGCGGAATGCCGAAATGGCTGATCGGCTGGTTGAAGATATAGACCAGCGGCGGGACGATGAGCATGGCGCCGCAGAGGGCGAACACGAAGACGCCGTTCTCGAGCTTACGCCGGTCCATCTTCGCCCAGGAGCTGGCGCACCGCTCCCACCACCTCGGCATTGGCATAGGGCTTGGTGACGAAGCCGTCGGCGCCGAGCTCCTCGGCGATGCGGCGATCCTGCTGCTGCCCCTTGGCGGTGAGGATGAGCACGGGCAGGTCCCGCGTCTCCGCATCCGCCCGCAACTGCTTGAGCACGTCGAAGCCGCTGCGCTTGGGCAGCATGACGTCGAGAACCAGCACCCGCGGCCTGAGCCGGCGGACATCCTCCAGCACGGCGTCGCCATCCGTCACGGAGCCGATGGTCCAGCCCGCGCGCCTCAGGATGAAGTCCAGCGATTCAAGAATACTCGGTTCGTCTTCGGCAATCAGTACGTCAATGGCCAACAATCCCCCCCGAAACGCCCGCGGTCTCCCCTCCGCGAACCGTCACACTAAAGCGTAATCAGCGGGAATCGCCAAGCGCAAATCCGGCGGGCACCAGCGGCGCCCTCTGCTCCTGCCGGCCCTGCCGGGGCGCCAGGGCCTCCTCCTGCCGGCTGGGGCAATCGGCCCGGGTGCAGAGCCGGCAGCTGGGCCCCACCGGGGTGTCGGCCTCCGGCCGGTTGAGGTCGAGCCCCTGCGCATAGACGGTGCGGTCGGCATGCAGCACGTCGCAGGCAAGCATGATCGAGGACATGACCGGCGGCTCCCGGAAGGCCGCCATGCGCCGCTGCACGGTTCGGGCGACGAAGAGGTAGCGCGAGCCGTCCGAGAAGCGCACGAGCTGGCGCAGCGGCATGTCGGGCGTGCGGAAGGCGCCGTAGATGGCCCAGAGCGGGCAGGCATGGCCGGCATTGGGCAGCAGCAGCCCCGGCAGCGGGAAATGCTTGGTGAGCCGGCCGGCCGGGTCGGAGCGCAGGAAGCCGAAGGGGATGCCCTCCTCGCCCGGCCGGCGCAGCGTCACCAGCCGGTGGGCCACCTGCTCGTAGCTGGCGTTGTAGGCCTGCCGCAGATGGTCGATGTCGTAGGCGGCCGCCTCCGCATCGGCAAGAAAGCGCGAATAGGGCAGCACCATCGCTCCTGCGAGATAGGAGCTCAGCGCCCGCCGCGCCAGGCGGACGGCGGTCGGCGAGCTCAGCGCCGCCTCCTTCAGCACCGCCTCGATGACGTCTCCCGCCGCCAGCTCGCCGAACAGCCGCGCGAGCTGGAACTGGCGCGTGGCGAGGGTGGTCGATCCCTGGAACCACATGAGCGACGCCTCGGGCACGAACCGGTACTGGCCGGGAAAGGCATCGGCGCCTCCGTGGCTGACCCCGCCGATCTCCGTACGGATGCCGAAGCGCCGCTCCAGCAGCCCGCCGATGGTGCCGGCCCCGAACGGCCCCGCCGTTTCGATGACGGAGCGCAGCTCCGCGGCGGCAGCCTCGAGCGCCGGGAAATGGTTGGCGCGCTCGATGATGAGGTCGTCGATCTCCCGGGTGGGCGAGACCGTCCGCCGGTTGGCGCTGGCATTGTCGAACTGGCCGATCAGGTTGCGCACCACCTCGCTCAGGGCCTGCGTCTCCCGCCCAATGGCGCCGAGGAAGCGGCGCCGCTCGGGCTCCGCCAGATCGGGCACGTCCAGCAGGATTTCGGCGCTGGACCGCACGGCGGTGATGCCGGACAGGATCTGGTGCAGCAGCTGCGCCAGAAGCGGATCGGAGCGCAGCCGGTCGGCATAGGCGTCGGCGCTGGCGACGGCGGCACCATAGGCCCGGTGCAGCCGCGCGATGGCCATGGCGCTCGCCGGATACTGGGCGACGAGCTGGCGGCGCTCGTCGGGCTGGAAGGGCAGCGACTCGACCATGGGATCGGCATAGGCTTCCTCCAGATCCTGGAGCAGCTTCTGCTCGGCCTGGCCGGTCAGATCGTCGATGTCGATCTGCAGATGCTGCGCCACGCGCTGCAACAGGGTGCCGCCGATGTCGCGCTTGTTGTTCTCGATGAGGTTCAGATAGCTGGGCGAAATGCCCACCATCCGCGCCAGCGAGGCCTGGGAAATCTTGAGCGATTTCCGCCTGTTGCTGATGCGGAAGCCGATCGGCGCACGCATGGCTCCCCTCCTCCCGGAAACCGCGGCCTGTCAACGAATTGACATACAGGCACGGCTTTCAGAACAACTATTTACAGAATTAGCGTTGAATTACAATGATGTATTGTCGTCGTTTTCAAATGCGTCGAATACTTCGCGGGCGGTGAGTGGCTGGCAAAGCATCAGTCGCCCCGCGCCACAAGGAGGAGATCGATGACACTATTGAAGCGCGGCCTGACCCGGCGCAGGGTTCTTCAGACCGGCATGGCCGGCATTCTGGCGACCGGCGTGGCGCCCATGGCCTTCACCCGCGGCGCCTATGCGCAGGAGTTCTGCAACAACCCCACCGGCGATACCGTCACCATAGGTCTCAACCTGCCGCTGACCGGCGCCTATGCGGAAGAAGGCGCGGACGAACAGAAGGCCTATGAGCTCGCCATCGCCCATCTCAACGGCGAGGGCGACGGGGGGCTGATCAACGTGCTCGCGCCCACCGCCCTCAAGGGCAACGGCATCCTCGGCAAGAGGGTCACCTTCGTGTCCTCGGACAGCCAGACCAAGGCCGACGTGGCCCGGGCCGGCGCCACCCGCATGATCGAGCGCGACCGCGCCATCATGATCACCGGCGGCTCGTCCTCGGCCGAAGCCATCGCCGTGCAGGGCCTCTGCCAGGAAATGGGCGTCATCTTCATGGCCGGCCTCACCCATTCCAACGACACCACCGGCAAGGACAAGCGGCGCTACGGCTTCCGCCACTTCTTCAACGCCTACCAGTCCGGCATCGGCCTGGCGCCGGTCATCGGCCAGCACTACGGCAGCGACCGGCGGGCCTATCACCTGACCGCCGACTACACCTGGGGCTGGACCCAGGAGGAATCGATCAAGGACGCCACCGAGGCCCTCGGCTGGGACACCGTGGCCACCGTGCGGACCCCGCTCGGCGCCACCGACTATTCGCAGTACCTGACGCCGATCCTCAATTCCGGCGCCGACGTGCTGATCCTCAACCACTACGGCCTCGACATGGTGAACTCGCTGACCCAGGCGGTACAGTTCGGCATGCGCGACCGCCAGGCGAACGGCAAGGACTTCCAGATCGTGGTGCCGCTGTTCTCCGAGCTGATGGCCAAGGGCGCCGGCGAGAACATCAAGGGCATCTTCGGCACCTCCAACTGGCACTGGAACCTGCAGGATCCGGGCTCCATCGCCTTCACCCGCTCGTTCGGCGCCGCCTATGGCTCGCCGCCGTCCCAGGCCGCCCACACCGCCTATGTGCAGACGCTGCTCTATGCGGACGCGGTCGAGCGCGCCGGCACCTTCTATCCGCCGGCCGTCATCGAGGCGCTGGAAGGGCACGAATTCGACGGCATGGGCAATGGCCGCACGCTGTACCGCGCCGAGGACCACCAGTGCATGAAGTCCGTGCTCGTGGTGCAGGGCAACGACAACCCCACCAGCGAATTCGACGTGCTGAACGTGGTGCAGGAAGTCGATCGCGAGACCATGACCTACGATCCTGCCATCTTCGGCGGCGAGCTCGGCCCGGCGGAGCCCGTCCCGCAATGCGCCTAGGGGGCCGCGGCCCCCTCATCCACCCCTTCGGGGCCCCTTCTCCCAGCACGGGAGAAGGGCGCCGCGAGATCGTGGCAACCATCGAACCGACCCTCTCCCCCCGTGGGAGAGGGTGCTCCCAAGGGCCGGTGAGGGGTTTGCCTCCGCAAGCGTGGGACTAGCCATGTTCGAAGTCATCTTCCTGCAATTCCTCAACGGGCTCGACAAGGGGGCGGCCTATGCGCTGATCGCCCTGGGTCTCACCCTGGTGTTCGGCACGCTGGGCGTCGTCAATTTCGCGCACGGCGCCCTGTTCATGCTCGGCGCCTTCTGCGCCGTCACCGTGCGCATGTTCCTCACCATGGAGACGGTCACGATCGATCCCGAACAACTTTCGCCGTGGGGCGCGCCGCTCGAGGTGCGCGAGCCGCTGGTGCAGGCCTGGTTCGGGGATTTCGGCGCCGTCCTCGTCAACTACTCGGTGCCCCTGTCCATCCTCATCACCATCCCCATCATGCTGCTGGTCGGCATCGGGCTGGAACGCGGCATCATCAAGCATTTCTACAAGCGGCCGCATGCCGAGCAGATCCTGGTGACCTTCGGCCTCGCCATCGTCGCCCAGGAGATCATCAAGTCGATCTTCGGGCCCAATCCGATTCCCCAGCCCATGCCCACCGATCTGCGCGGGGCCGCCGATATCGGCTCCTGGCTGGGCATGCAGGCCAACATCATCACCTATCCCTGGTGGCGCCTCATCTACTTCCTGTTCGCCGGCCTCGTCATCGGCGGCGTCTTCGCCTTCCTGCAGTTCACCACCTTCGGCATGGTGGTGCGCGCCGGCATGGCCGACCGCGAGACCGTGGGGCTGCTCGGCATCAATATCGACCGGCGCTTCACCATCATGTTCGGCCTCGCCGCAGTGGTCGCCGGCATGGCGGGCGTCATGTACACGCCGCTCCTGCCGCCGAACTACCATATCGGCATGGACTTCCTGGTCCTGTCCTTCGTGGTCGTGGTGGTCGGCGGCATGGGGTCGCTGCCCGGCGCGGTGCTGGCCGGCTTCCTGCTCGGCATCCTCCAGTCCTTCGCCTCGATGAACCAGGTGAAGGCCATCTTTCCCGGCATCGACCAGATCATCATCTACCTCGTCGCCGTCGTCATTCTTCTGGTTCGCCCCCGCGGTCTCATGGGCCGGCGCGGCGTGATGGAGGCCTGACATGACCAATCTCATGTCCCGCAACGACCTCTTGCTCCTGCTCGGCTTCACCGTCGTGGTGCTCGCCATGCCGATCTGGCTGTCGCCCCTGGGGGCCGGCTATCCCGATCTGCTGCAGCGCTTCATGATCTTCGGCATCTTCGCCGTCGGCTTCAACATCCTGTTCGGCCTCACCGGCTATCTCAGCTTCGGCCACGCCGCCTTCTTCGGCGTCGGCTCCTATGCGGCGGTATGGTCGTTCAAACTTTTGACGCTCGACGCCATCCCGGCCATGATCTTCGCGGTGCTGGTCTCGGGCCTCTTCGCTCTGGTCATCGGCTTCCTGTCGCTGCGGCGCTCGGGCATCTACTTCTCGATCCTGACGCTGGCCTTCGCGCAGATGAGCTACAACCTCGCCTATTCGGTGCTCACCCCGATCACCAATGGCGAGACCGGGCTCCAGCTCACGCTCAACGATCCGCGCATCCTCGATGCGGCGCTCGGCAACAGCTTCACCGGCCAGCCCGTCCCCACCCTGCTCGGCCAGCAGCTCGGCGGCTATGCCGGCTTCTATTTCTGCGCCGGCTTCCTGATCCTGGCCTTCTTCTTCGCCCAGCGCATCGCCGGCTCGCCTTTCGGCATGATGCTCAAGGCCATCAAGTCGAACCAGACCCGCATGCAGTTCACCGGCTTCAACACCCGGCCCTATGCGCTCTCGGCCTTCGTGATCTCGGGCATGTATGCGGGCCTCGCCGGCGCGCTGCTCGCCGTCACCGATCCGCTGGCCGGCGCCGAGCGCATGCAGTGGACCGCCTCGGGCGAGGTGGTGCTGATGACCATCCTCGGCGGGGTGGGCACGCTGGTCGGCCCGGTGATCGGCGCCTGGCTGATCAAGTATTTCGAGAACATCCTGTCGGCGCTCAACGACCAGATCCTGGTGCGCTTCTTCGGCTTTCTGCCCGATGGCGTCTCCGACGTCGTGGTCAAGGTCACCAGCAAGTTCGTGGGCGACGGCTGGCACCTGACGCTGGGCCTGGTCTTCGTCATCATCGTGATCTTCCTGCCCGGCGGCATCATGGAAGGCGTGCGCAGGGTGGCGGCGATGTTCCGCCGCTCCGGCTCGCCTACCGCCAAGCCCTCGGCCCAGACCCAACCCGCAGAGTAGGATGACCCCAATGGCAAACCCCAACGTCGTTCTGCACGTCGCGGACGTCCATAAAAGGTTCGGGGGGCTGCACGCCCTGGCCGACATCGACCTCGCCGTCGAGGAAGGCAAGACCCATGCGATCATCGGGCCGAACGGGGCCGGCAAGTCCACCCTGCTCAACGTCATCATCGGCAAGCTGGCGCCGACCAGCGGCCAGGTGGTGTTCGACGGCGCGATCTTGACCGGCCGCAAGCCGCACGAGATCAACCAGCTCGGCATCGCCCGCGTGTTCCAGACGCCCGAGATCTTCGCCGATCTCTCGGTGCTGCAGAACGTGATGATCCCCGCCTTCGCCAAGCGCGACGGCGCCTTCACCCTCAACATGCTGCGTTCGCTGGAGAGCGAAACCGGCATCCGCGCCGAGGCCGAGCACATGCTGGAGGATGTCGGCCTCATCAACCGCCGCGACACGCTGGCGGGCAGCCTCAGCCGCGGCGACAAGCGCCGCATGGAGCTGGCCATGTGCCTGATCCAGCATCCGCGCCTGCTGCTGCTCGACGAGCCCACGGCCGGCATGAGCCGCCACGACACCAACACCACCATCCAGCTCCTCAAGAAGATCAAGGAGCGCGGCATGACCAAGGTGATCATCGAGCACGACATGCATGTGGTGTTCTCGCTGGCCGACAAGATCTCCGTGCTGGCGCAGGGCCGCATCATCGCCGATGGCACGCCCGACCAGGTGCGCGGCAATCCCAAGGTCCAGGAAGCCTATCTCGGAGGAGCGCACTGATGAGTTCCATCGCCATGCAATCCGACATCGTCTCCGGCAGCCATGCGGCCGACATCGAGACCACGCGCCCCTATTTCTCGGTGCGCGACATGCATGCCTATTACGGCGAGAGCTATATCGTGCAGGGCGTGTCGCTCGACATCCGCAAGGGCGAGATCCTGGCGCTGCTGGGCCGCAACGGCGCCGGCAAGACCTCGACCCTGCGCACCATCGCCCGCATCGACAATCCGCAGATGCGCCAGGGCGAAATCTGGCTGGACGGCCTACCGGTCCACGAGATGAAGAGCTTCGAGGCCGCCCGCGCCGGCATCCAGCTGGTGCCCGAGGACCGCCGAATCATCCAGGGCCTGACGGTCGAGGAGAACCTCACCCTGGCCAAGGTCGCCCCCGGCAATGGCTGGAGCCTCGAGCAGATCTACGAGAGCTTTCCGCGCCTGGCCGAGCGCCGCACGCAGGAGGGCGTCACCCTCTCGGGCGGCGAGCAGCAGATGCTCGCCATCGCCCGTGCCCTCGCGCGCGACCTGAAGCTATTGCTGCTGGACGAGCCCTATGAGGGTCTCGCTCCGGTCATCGTGCACGAGATCGAACGGATCCTGCATTCGATCAAGCCGCTGGGCATCACCACCATCATCGTCGAGCAGAATGCCGTGGCCGCGCTCAAGCTGGCCGACCGCGCCGTCATCCTCGATACCGGCGAGGTCGTGTTCTCGGGTTCGGCCAGGGAGGTGCTGGAGAACGCCGATCTCCGCCACGAATACCTGGCGATCTAGCTCCTCACCGGGTCATTCCCGCCAAAGCGCGAATGCTTCCGGAAACGCTTCCGGCCTTCGGGCCGTCACGCCTACCCTGGGTCCTTCGAGTTCAAAGGCATAGTGCCGATCTCACCCTCTCCCCCTCGAAGGTCCCAGGGTACATCCCTTTCCGGCTCTGCCGGGGCGATGCCGATCCCCTCGCCTTCCAGCGCGTCGCGCACCTCCCGCGCCAGGTCGACCGCGCCGGGCGTATCGCCGTGCAGGCAGATCGAGCGGGCCGCCGATCGGACGATGCTGCCGTCGATGGCGACGATCTCCCCGTGCCGGGCCAGCCGCAGGCAGCGTTCGATCACCGCGTCGATGTCGTGGATGACCGCGTCCGGATGGGTGCGCGGCACCAATAGGCCCTCGGGCGTATAGCCGCGGTCGGCATAGGCTTCGCGGATCAGCGGCAGGCCGACCGCCTTGGCCGCCCGCACCTGCTGGCTGTTGTCGAGCGCCAGTACCGCCATATTGGGGTCCATTCCCTGGATCGTGGCGAAAATGCCGACCGCGAAAGCCAGCTCCTCGGCCGTCTGGTTGGCGAGAGCGCCATGCAGCTTCACATAGGAGAGCGGCATGCCCACCTCGTCGGCGATGAACCGCACGAGGAACAGCTGGCTCCTGATCTGCCCGAGCAGCTGGTCGAGCGGCATCACCACGCGGAACCGCCCGAAGCGCTTGGGGTCGACATAGCCGGGATGCGCCCCGGCCCGCACACCCCGCGCCTTGCAGGCCTTGAGGATATGCCGGATCGTCGCCGCATCGCCGGCATGGCCGCCACAGGCGATGGAGGCGCTGGAGACGATCTCCAGCAGGTCGTCGTCGGTTCCCATGCCTTCCCCGAGGTCGGCATTGAGGTCGATGGTGGTCATGTCGGCCGGCTCCGCAACAGGCGATGCGCATGTTCGACGGTCACGGGCCGGAAGGCAACCGGGCTGGCTGGCCGCAATTGCGCGAAACGATCGATATCGGCCGAAACGATGGTCCCGATCCGGGGATAGCCCCCCGTCGGCTGGTGGTCGCGCATCAGCACGATGGGCGTGCCGTCCCCGAGAATCTGGATGTCGCCGGGCAGCACCGGGTCCGAAACCAGTGACAGGATGCTCTCCCCGGCGAATACCCCCGCATCATCGGCCAGCCGCACTCCCATGCGATCCATGGCGGCGGTGACGCGAAACCGCGCCGAGACGAAATGTTCCCGCAGCGTTGGGGAGAACAGCCCGGCGTGCAGGCCCCAGACGAAGCGGATGGGACCTTCCTCAGTGGCCATCGACGCCACCGGCTCCGGCGTGCCTTCCGGCCCCGACAATCGCAGCTCGTCTCCTGCCCGCAGGCTCCTGCCGTCGAGGCCGCCGAGCCCGGCGCGCGTGCTGGTGGCGCGGCTTCCCAGCACGGCCGGCAGTTCCAGCGTCGCCCCGAAACGCAGATAGCCGTAGTTTCCTCGGCGACCGGGCAGGATGTCGAGCCGGTCTCCGGCCGCGAGCACAGCGCCTCCCGGCCAGTCCAGCGCCCTGCCGTTGACCGTCGCCTCGAAACGGGCGCCATCCCATCCCGCCGCCAAACGCCCGTCCACCACGCGGAGGCCGATGCCCGCTGCGGTGAATTCGATGCCCGCCGCCCCGGCGGCTCCGGCGCGGCGGCCTGCCCGGTCGAATGCGCCCCGGTCCATCGGCCCCGAGGCCGAGATGCCGTGCGTCAGCAAACCGGGCCGGCCGGTATCCTGAATGGTGCAAAGGGGTCCAGCCCGCTCGACTCGTAACCGCGCCGTCACGGTTCCACCTCGAAGCGGATCGTGTCGCCGGGAGCCAGATGCGTCGGCGGCGTACGATGGGGAGCGAAATTGCGGAAGCCGGTGCGGCCGATGAGGTGCCAGCCGGTGGGAATCTCGGTCGCCGCGATGGCGGTCTGGCCGGCCGCGAACAGCACGCTGCCGGCAGGCACGGCCTGGCGCACGCTATCGCGCCGGGGCAGGACCAGCTCGGGGGGATGAAAACCGCAATAGACGAAACCGGGCGCGAAGCCCGTGGTCAGGACCCGCAGCGGCGTGGCGTTGTGCCGGCGCACGAATTCCGCCTCGTCGAGCCCCAGCCGTTCCGCCACCTCAGCCAGGTCCGGCCCCGCCGCGCCGCCGAAGCGGACGGAAATGGCGCGGGAGGAGGATGGCGCCACGGGAGCGGCTGCATGCAGGCGCAGGCCGATCTCGCCGGCCAGCATCCCGGGGTCGGAATGGCGCGGATCGTAGCGCAGCAGCACCGAGACCAGGCTCGGCACCACCTCGATCCCCCCCGGCACGGGTTCGGCGGCCAGGGACGCCGCCAAGGCAAGAACCCGCCGGTTCGCCTCGTCGGAAAGACTGTCGGCGAACCGGACCAGCAGGGCCGCGTCGCCCAGCGGCACGATCATCGGCCTGTCCGGCGCAATGGCGCCTGCTCCGCCCACGGCACATCCCCCGCTCGCTCACCTTGTCGACCATCCAGTCCTCGCGACAGGATGGCGATCCGTCAAGGCCTCATGCGGCTCCGGCCGGCGGGCGAGCGCCGCGCGGGCGCGGCGCTCGTCTATGCGGAAGAACTCTCGGCTTCAGTTGGGATCGCGGCCCTCCTGCTCCACCACCGCCTCGAACAGCTCGCGAGCCTGTCCGGGACCGATGGCCTCGATGGCCACCGCCGCGATCGCGGCGAACAGTTCTGCGATTTCCTGGGGATCGGTGATTTCGGCGTCGTCGTCTTCGGCGTCGGCGTTGATCAGGGTAAACACAATAACGCGCCTCCACAGTGAGCCTACGACCCCAGTGTGCGGCGATTCCCGTTACCGATTAAATAACGGATTGTCCCAGAGCGGGGCACGGGGCCGCTTGCGGGAAATGTCAGCAAGGCTTACTCTTCGCCCGCTTCGAGGGCGTCGAGATAGGTTTCGATCTCGTCGAGGCTCGCCGAGAACGGCTTGGGCTCGTTGCCGAAGATCACCCGATAGCTTTCGTCGTCGCGCAGCGCATGGCCGCCCGGCTGGCCCAATGTCTTGATCTTGTCGGCGGTCAATATGGTCAGCCCGTGCCGCGCCGCCAGCCGTTTCATGCGCCGCATCCGCGACGCCTCGAATTCCTTGCGGCTCATCTCTCACCCCGGAACGCCTGGCGGACAGGGAGGGATTCGAACCCCCGGAAGGCTTGCGCCTTCGCCGGTTTTCAAGACCGGAGCAATCAACCGCTCTGCCACCTGCCCGTGGCGCTGGCTTTAGCGGGGCGCGGCCGGGCTGTCCAGTGGCGTACGACCGTCTAGGGCAGCAGCACCACCGAGCCGGTGGTCTGCCGCGCCTCCAGCGCGCGGTGCGCCTCGGCGGCTTCGGCCAGCGGGAAGGTGCGGCCGATCTCGACCCGGATGGCGCCGCTCTCGATGGCGCCGAACAGGGCGCGCGCGCCCTCCAGCAGGTCGGACCGCTCGACGAAGTAATGCGTGCCGGTGGGCCGGGTGACATAGAGCGAGCCCTTGCGCGACAGCAGGGTGATGTCGGGAATGCCGACCACGCCCGAGGCATTGCCGAAGCTGACCAAAAGGCCGCGCGGGCGCAGGCTGTCGATCGAGCCCTCGAAGGTGGCCTTGCCGACGCCGTCATAGACCACATCGACGCCCCTGCCCCCGGTTAGCTCGCGCACGCGCGGCGCGAACGCCTCCGCGCGATAGTCGATGACGTGGTCGCAGCCATGCGCCCCGGCCACCGCCACCTTGTCCGGCCCGCCGGCCGTGCCGATCACCGTCGCCCCGATGGCCTTGGCCCATTGGGTGGCGATCAGCCCGGTGCCGCCGGCCGCGGCGTGCCAGAGTATGGTCTCGCCCTTCCGCACCGGCCAGGTCTTGAACAGCAGGTAATAGGCCGTCAGCCCCTTGAGCAGCACCGCCGCCGCGGTCCGGTCGTCGACGCCCTCGGGAATCGGCACCAGCCGCGCCGCCGGCACCAGCCGCTCCTCGGCATAGGCGCCGACCGCGCCCTGGTAGCAGACGCGATCTCCGACCTTAACCTCCGATCCCCCCTCGCCCAGCGCCGTCACCACGCCCGCCGCCTCGTTGCCGGCGACAAAGGGCAGCGGCAGCGGGTAGAGGCCCGAGCGCTGATAGGTATCGATGAAGTTGAGCCCGATCGCCGTCTGGCGGATGCGGACCTCGCCGGGCCCCGGCGCGCCGATGGTCCGGTCCTCGAGGGACAGAACCTCCGGGCCGCCGGTGGCGTGGACGGCGACGACCCGGGTCATTTCGGCGTCCTGGGTTTCCGCGGTGCCGATTTCGGCCGCGACTGCGCCCGGCTCGCGGGCGAGGACTTGGCCCGCGGCTTGGCCGGCGCGGCGGGGGCCGGCGACTCGACAGCCGCAGGGGCGCGGCCCTGCACTGCCGCGAGCCCGGCCTCGGCCGACACCGAGCCGACATCGCCGGTGAAGGGTGTGAACTCCGGCCTCGCGGCGTGGCCGCCGCTCCGCTTGAGCTTGCGCTGCTTGGCGATGACGTTGATCGCCTCGACCAGCACCGAGAAGCCCATGGCCGAGTAGACGTAACCCTTGGGGATATGGAAGCCCAGCCCGTCGGCCACCAGGGTGACGCCGATCAGCAGCAGGAAGGCCAGCGCCAGCATCTTGGTGGTGGGATGGTCGGCGACGAACTTGGCGATGGGGCCGGAGGCGACGAACATCACGCCAACGGCCACCAGCACGGCGGCGATCATCACCGCGACCTGGTCGGCGGGCACCATGCCCACGGCGGTGATGATCGAATCGATCGAAAACACCATGTCGATGATCACGATCTGCACCAGGATGGCCTGCAGGCTCGCCTTGGCGGCCTCGGCCAGCCCCACCTCGTGCGGCTCCTCGATGGCGGCGTGCATCTCGTGCGTCGCCTTGTAGATCAGGAAGCCGCCGCCGGCGATGAGGATGATGTCCTTCCAGGAGAAGTCGTGCCCGAAGGCGGAGAAGACCGGGTCCTGAAGCTGCACGATGATGCTGATCAGGAACAACAGGATGATGCGGAACACCAGCGCCAGGCCGATGCCGAGCTTGCGGGCGAGCTCGGCCTGCTCGCGCGGCAGGCGCGAGACCAGCACCGAGATGAAGACGATGTTGTCGATCCCCAGCACGATCTCCATGATCGTCAGGGTGACGAAGGCGACCCACACATTGGGATCGGCCAGCAGCTCAAGCATGGGTGGCTCCGTTTCCGAGTCTCGGATCGCCCGAATTTAGGCGTCGTCGGTGCGGCGGTGAAGAGGCGGCAATGAATTTCTCCGCCTGCGGCAACGCGCGAAATGGCGTGACTGTTCCGGCGCTGGTATGGGGGCGTTTGCCGGTGCTAGGCTTCGGCATCTTCAGGTTCGGCGAGTATTCCGATGGATTCATTCACCCCCCTCACCGCCGCGCTCGGCGGCAGCCTGATCGGCCTGGCCTCCGCCGTGCTCTGGCTGGGCAATGGGCGCATCGCCGGCATTTCCGGCATTTTCGGCCAGCTCCTGCCGCCCGCGCAGACGGTGGCGTGGCGCCTCATCTTCCTCGCCGCCATGGTCGGGGCCGCCTGGCTCGCCGCGCAGCTCTTCCCGCAATTGGGCGTGGGCGGCGTCAAGATCGCCGAGCTGGCCGCGCCGCCCCCCGACTGGCCGGTGCCCATGCCGATCTGGCTTGCCGTGGCGGGGCTGCTGATCGGGTTCGGCACCAAGGTCGGCAATGGCTGCACTTCCGGGCATGGCGTGTGCGGGCTGGCCCGGCTGTCGCTGCGCTCGCTGGTGGCGGTGCTGGTGTTCTTCTCGGTGGCGATTCTCACCGTCGCCGTCACGGGGATCGTCTGATGGCGCCCCGCCGGCTTCCCTATCTGGCCACGGCGGCCCTCAGCGGCGGCCTTTTCGGCGCGGGGCTCTACGTCTCGCAGATGGTCGATCCGCTCAAGGTCTTGCGCTTCCTCGATTTCACCGCCATTCCCGCGGGCGGGTGGGACCCCAGCCTCGCCTTCGTCATCGTGCCGGCCATCGTGGTGATGTTCGTGGCGGTGCGCATCGGGCGCCGCCGCGAAGCCCCCCTGTTCGATACCCGCTTCCATGAGCCCGAATACGACCGCATCGATGGCCGGCTCATCGGCGGCGCGGCGCTGTTCGGGCTCGGCTGGGGCATGTCCGGCGTCTGTCCCGGCCCCGCCATCTCGCTGATCGCCTTCCAGCCCGAGGGCCTGTGGATCTTCCTCGCCGCCATGTTCGCCGGCTCGCTCGCCGGCAGCCTCATCATGCCGAGCGGTCATGGCCGCCGGCTCGCGGATGCCGGAGCATGAGCGCGGACGCCGAAGTCATCGTGGTCGGCGGCGGGCTGGCCGGCACCGCCGCCGCCGTCAGCCTGGCCCGCGCCGGCTTGCGGACCCTGCATCTGGCCCCGCCCGCCCCGCCCGACCGGCGCACCTCGGCGCTGATGCTGCCCAGCGTTGCCTTTCTCGAACGGACCGGGCTGATCGACGATCCGGCAGCGCTCGGCCATGCCCTCACCGGCATCCGCATCATCGATGCGACGCGGCGCCTGATCCGGGCGCCCGAGACCTTCTTCGACGCCGCCGAGGCGGGCCTCTCCGCCTTCGGCTGGAATTTCGCCAATGCCCCCCTGCTCGAGCGGTTCCGCGCCGCCAGCCCCGCCAGAGGCCTTGAAACCCGTGACGCGACGGTCACCGCTTATCGCCGCAGCGGCGGCCTGGGCGAGGTGACGACGGGCGACGGAACGATCCTGCGGGCGCCGCTGGTGGTCGGTGCCGACGGCAAGACGTCGCTGATCCGCACGGCCGCCGGCATCGGCGTGCGCGAACGCCGCTTCACCGAAGCCGCCCTGGTCTGCGACCTCGAACTGGCCCGCGCCATCGGCGGCACCTCCGTCGAGTTCCACTATCCCCACGGCCCGTTTACCCTGGTTCCGGCCGGCGGCAAGCGCGCCAATCTGGTCTGGATCGACGAACTGCCCGTCCTGCAGGCTGCGCAGGCCGACGGTCCCGAGCGCCTGCTGGCCGATCTGCGCCAGCGGTCGCAGCACCTGTTCGGCACCATCGCGCTGGCCTCGCCGAGCGTCGTCTTTCCGCTGAGCACGCTGGCGGTCGAGGCGGCCGGCCGGGACGGAGTGGCGCTGGTGGGGGAATCCGCCCACGCCTTTCCGCCCATCGGCGCACAGGGGCTCAATCTGGGCCTGCGCGACGTGGCCGATCTGCTCGCGGCGCTGGAGGCTTCCGACCGCACCCGTCCAGATTGGGGCGACGCGGTCAGCCGGGACTATGCGGCGCGGCGCGCCGGCGATCTCGCCCGCACCGGCGGCATGGTCGATGCGCTTTTCAGGTCCCTGCTGGCGGAGTTCCTGCCGGGCCAGGCCCTGCGCGCCGGCGGCCTCTGGGCCCTGCGCAGCTCCCGCGCCTTGCGCCGCCAGGCCTTTTCCCTGGGCATGGGCAGGCGCCGCGCTTAGGGTCTACCGGGATTTGGTGCGCCCGCCCGCCCGAGCCACCTTATCGGGCCTGTCCAATGCCGCAAAGTAAAGGGGCGCGGTCGCCCGCGCCCCATGCAAATCCCGTATCCGTATGGCGGCCTATTGCTGGGCCGGCGGCTCGCTGCCTTCGGCCGGCGGGGGTTCGCCGTTGCTGAGCTGCTGGCGGAGCTGCTCGGCGCGGTCCTGCAGCACCTGCTCCAGCGCGTTCTCGCCGCTGGTCTCCTGGCGGAACTCGTCGAAGGTCAGGGCGGCGTCGCCGTCATAGGTGGCGGTGAAGCCGGCCAGGTTGATCTCGATGGTCAGGTCCTGGTTCTGCCGGTTCTTGGCGGTGAGCTTGAGCACGTTGCCGCGCTTGAGCGAGTTCACATACTGCTCGTTGATCACCAGCTGGGTGGCGCAGGAGGTCGGGTCGCACAGCATGTAGGGCACGCGCACCGGCTTGGCATTGTCGATCTGCCAGGTCAGGCCGAAAGGCAGCAGCACCCCGAGCGGCACGGCGGCCACGGCCAGGAGCCGGCTTTCCTGGCCCGGATCGTCGCGCAGCAGGAACGAGCCGAGGAACTGCCCGTTGGCGAGCACCACCTGGCGCATGATGCAGGCCTGCTGACCGTCGGGCAGCGGATCGCATACCTTGAGCCAGTTCTGCGAGGCCGGCTGGGCCGGGGTGGTCGCGGTGGTGGCATCGGTACCCGCGGGCGCTTCTTCGGCAGCCGGAGCCTCGGGGGCGGCGTCCTGGGCGTAGGCGGAGATCGGGGACAGCATAAGCGCAGCCACCGCAAATCCGGCGACGAGAGGTTTCCTGAAGTCCATAGAGTGTCCTTGCCTTCCTTGGCGGTCCAGGCGGCGCAGCGCCACCACAGAAACTTAAGAGCCCTTCAAGGGCGCAAATCGGGCAATAACATGACCGATACCCCTTGCCAAAACATTATGCGATATGCGCCTTGGTTTCGCCTGCTCAGGCCCCGTTTTCCGCCAGTTTTGCCAGCTTGGACAGGATCGCGGCGGCGCCTTTCAGCCGGTGTTCCGGCGTCGGCCAGTTGCGCGCGAACACGAGTTTCTGATCGGGCTTGATGCGCACCTGGTTGCCCGGGTCGCTGACCATCTGCACCAGCCCGGCGGGGTTGGGGAACTCGTTGTTCCGCAGGGTGATCACCGCGCCCTTGGGGCCGGCATCGACCTTCTCGACATTGGCCTTTCGGCACAGCGCCTTGACCAGGATCACCTTGAGCAGCGCCTCCACCTCCTCGGGCAGCGGCCCGAAGCGGTCGATCAGCTCGGCGCCGGCCGCGTCGATCTCGCGGATTTCCGTCAGGTCGCCGAGCTTGCGGTAGAGCTGCATGCGCAATTGCAGGTCCGGCACGTAGCTTTCCGGAATCATCACCGGCATGCCCAGCGAGATGGTCGGGCTCCACTCGTTGTGATCCACATATTCCTCCTCGCCGTTCCTGAGGCTGGCCACGGCTTCCTCCAGCATGGCCTGGTAGAGCTCGTAGCCCACCTCGCGGATATGGCCGGACTGCTCGTCGCCGAGCAGGTTGCCGGCCCCGCGGATGTCGAGGTCGTGGCTGGCGAGCTGGAAGCCCGCCCCCAGGCTCTCCAGCGATTGCAGCACGCCGAGCCGGCGTTCGGCCGTGTCGGTCAGCTTGCGGTTGGGCGGCACGGTGAACAGCGCATAGGCGCGCTGCTTGGACCGTCCGATACGGCCGCGGATCTGGTAGAGCTGGGCCAGGCCGAACTGGTCGGCGCGATGCACGATCAGCGTGTTGGCATTGGGGATGTCGAGGCCCGATTCGACGATGGTGGTCGCCAGCAGCACGTCGAACTTGTTGTCGTAGAAGGCGTTCATGATGTCGTCGAGCTCGCCCGGCGGCATCTGCCCGTTGGCCACCACGAACGACACTTCCGGCACCTGGCTGCGCAGGAACTCGGCGATGTCCGGCTGGTCCTTGATGCGCGGCACCACGTAGAAGCTCTGCCCGCCGCGATATTTCTCGCGCAGCAGCGCCTCGCGCACCGAGAGCGGATCGAAGGGGGAGATGAAGGTGCGGATGGCGAGGCGGTCGACCGGCGGCGTCGCCAGAAGGCTCAGGTCGCGCACGCCGGTCAGCGCCAGCTGCAGCGTCCGCGGGATCGGCGTCGCCGTCAGCGTCAGCACGTGCACATTGGCCTTGAGCTCCTTGAGCCGTTCCTTGTGCGCCACGCCGAAATGCTGCTCCTCGTCGATGATGAGCAGGCCGAGATCGTTGAACTTTATGGTCTTGGACAACAGGGCGTGCGTGCCCACCACGATGTCCACCTGGCCGTTGGCCAGCCCCTCCTTGGTCGCCTTGAGCTCGCCGGCGCTGACCATGCGCGAGGCGTGCCGCACGCGCACCGGCAGGCCCTGGAAGCGCTCGGAGAAGGTCTTGAAGTGCTGGCGCGCCAGCAGGGTGGTCGGCACCACCACGGCCACCTGCTTGCCCGAAAGGGCCACCGCGAAGGCCGCGCGCAGCGCCACCTCGGTCTTGCCGAAGCCCACGTCGCCGCAGACCAGCCGGTCCATCACCCGGCCCGAGGTCAGGTCGTCGAACACCGCCTCGATGGCCGTGAGCTGGTCCTCGGTCTCCTCATAGGGGAAGCGCGCGGCGAACTCGCCATAGGCGCCCGAATTGACGTCGATCACATCCGCCTTGGTCAGCAGGCGCTGCGCCGCGATCTTGATGAGCTGCTCGGCCATCTCGCGGATGCGCTTCTTCAGCCGGCCCTTCTTGGCCTGCCAGGCCACGCCGCCCAGCCTGTCGAGCGCGACATTGGGATCGTCCGAGCCGTAGCGGGTCAAAAGCTCGATGTTCTCCACCGGCAGGTAGAGCTTGGTGTCGCCGGCATATTGCAGCTCGACGCATTCGTGCGGCGCCCCGCCCGCCTCCAGCACCTTGAGCCCGACGAAGCGGCCGATGCCGTGGTCCACATGCACCACCAGATCGCCGGCGCTGAGGCTGGCCGCCTCGGTCAGCGCGTCCTGCGCCTTCTTCTTGCGCTGCGGCCGCAGGATGCGCTCGCCCAGGATATCCTGCTCGGACAGGACCAGCAGATCCGCGGTCTCGAAGCCGGTCTCCAGCGGCAGCACCACCAGCGCCGTGGTCGCCGCGCTGGTAGTCTCGGCGTCCCGCCAGTTCTCGGCGAGGCGCGGATTGGTCAGCCCATGGTCCTTGAGCACCTGGGCCATGCGGTCGCGGGTGCCGGCGCTCCAGCAGGCGAGGACCGCCCGCCGCCCCTGCCGCCGCTCGGCCAGCAGCCGGTCCACCACCGCCTGGAACAGGTTGACGTCCGAAGCCTGCCGCTCGGCCGCGAAGCTCGGAGCCACATGCCCGCCCGCGTCGTCGGCCGCCCGCGTCCCCGGCGCCAGGAACGGCGAGAGCTGGATCACCGAGGCCCCGGCCAGCGCATGCGGATGGGCGTCCAGCTGGTAGAGCAGGTCCGGGGCGATGGGCTTGTAGGGCGCGCCGGCGCCTGCGACCGGCGGGGCCAGCCGGGCGGCCTCGCGCGCCTCGTAATAGTCGCGAATCTGGGTCGCCCGCTCGGCATAGGCTTCCACCGCCTGGTCGTCGAAGACGAAGGGCGCGTCGCCCACATAGTCGGCCAGGCTGTCGAGATGGTCGTAGAAGAAGGGCAGCCAGTGCTCGGTGCCCGAATAGCGCGATCCGCCGCTGATCGAGGCATAGAGCGTGTCGTCCACCGTATTGCCGCCGAAGGCCGCGGTGTAGTTCTTGCGGAAGCGGCGGATGGTCTCCTCGTTGAGCACCACCTCGCTCATCGGCGTCAGGTCGATGCGCTTCAGCGTACCGGTGGTGCGCTGGCTGTCGGGATCGAAGGTGCGGATGGATTCGAGCTGGCTGCCGAAGAAATCGAAGCGCAGCGGTGCCTCCGCCCCGGCGGGAAAGAGATCGATCAACCCGCCGCGCACGGCGAACTCGCCGCTCTCGCGCACCGTCGGCACCCGCAGATAGCCGTTGTTGGCGGCCCAGCCGACCAGCTTCTCGCTGTCCACCACCCGGCCGACTGCCGCGGAGAAGGACATGGTCTGCACCACGTCGCGGGGCGGCAGCTTCTGGATCAGCGCGTTGACCGCCGTCAGCACCACGGCCCCCCTGGTGCCCGTCGACAGCGCGGCGAGCGTGTTCATGCGCGCCGCGATGGTCACGGTGTTGGGGGAAACCCGGTCATAGGGCAGGCAGTCCCAGGCCGGCAGGGTCAGGACGGCGTGGCCGGGCAGCATGGCGGTCAGGATGTCCGCCATGCGCTGCAGGCGCCGCCCGTCCCGCGCGACGAACACCAGGCTCGCCGCATCCTCCGGCGCGTCCCGCAGCCGCTGCTCGATCAGGCGCGCCAGCACCATGGGCTGCATGCCGTCCGGCACGTTGGAGATGGTGCGGGCGGGCACGTCGATATCCGAAATCTCGTTCATCGGCCGACGCGCGCCTCGTGATCGGCGATCACCGCGTCGAGGAAGCTCCGGTCGACATGGGGCGGCGGCTCCTCCTGCCGCAGCACCCATTTGAGCAGCGGGGGGTCCTCCTCGCTCATCAGGGCCTCCAGCCGGTCCAGCTCGGCCGTATCGAAGTGCTCCACATTGGCGTCGGCGAACGGCCCCAGGATGAGGTCCATCTCCTTGGTGCCGCGATGCCAGGCGCGATAGCGCAGCCGCTTGCGGCGAATAGCAATGTCCTCACCGGCCGTCATTGAGACACCATGATGCGATTTGTTCCCGATTTGGACGCCCTCTTTACGCGGGTTGGGCGGCATTGTCACGGCACCGATGCAAAGGGGGAACCGTCGCCGCCGCTTCCCCGTCAGGCGCCGCGCCCGCCGGATTTGTCAGGCTCGGCCCGGATATGGCAGTTTGGCCCTCGTCGTTCAATCCGCCACAAGACCGCCGCGTGCCCCGTCCCGAATCCCTCCAGCCCCTGTTCCGCTCGCTCCACTCCATCAAGGGCGTGGGCGACAAGCTGGCCGCGCTGCTCACCCGCTTTTTCGGCGCGCCGGACGGGCAGGAAGCCATCGTCCTCGACGTGCTCATGCACATGCCCTCGGGCGTGGTGGACCGGCGCCGCCAGGTCGGGGTGGCCGACGCCTGGCTCAACCAGACCGTCACGCTGCGGCTGCATGTCGACCGGCACCAGGCCCCGCCCCGCGGCCGGCCGCATCTGCCGCATCGCGTCTTCGCGCATGACGAGACCGGCGACATTCAGCTCGTCTTCTTCCGCGCCCAGGGCGGCTGGGTGGAGAAGGCCCTGCCCGTCGGCGAGGAACGCTACGTGTCCGGCCAGATCGGCTTCTTCAACGGCGAGAAGCAGATCACCCATCCCGACTACATCGTCGAGCCCGACAAGTTCGCCACCCTGCCCCTGGTCGAGCCCGTCTACCCGCTGACCCAGGGCCTGAGCTCGCGGGCGCTGGGCAGGCTGGTGCGCGAGGCGCTGGAGGCGGTGCCGGAACTGCCCGAATGGATCGCGCCGGAAACCATGGCGGCCCGCGACTGGCCGGGCTTCTCCCGCGCGCTGCACATGGTCCATGCGCCCGAAGCGCCGGGCGACGCCGAAATCTGGGCGCCGGCCCGCCAGCGCCTTGCCTATGACGAATATCTCGCCGGGCAGATCACGCTGCAACTGGTGCGCTCCAGCAGGGTGTCGGCGCGCGGCGTCGCCCGCTCGTTCACCGGCGCGATCACCGATGCGGTGGTCGCAGCCCTGCCCTTCGCCCTCACCGCCGGCCAGCAGGCCGCCTTTGCCGACATCCGCGCCGATCTCGCCGCGCCCGACCGCATGTCGCGGCTGCTGCAGGGCGATGTCGGCTCGGGCAAGACCGTCGTCGCCCTGCTCGCCATGGCCGCCATGGCCGAGAGCGGCGCGCAATCCGCCATGATGGCGCCGACCGAGCTGCTCGCCGCCCAGCACTACCGGACCGTCAAGCCGCTCTGCGACGCCGCCGGGCTGGGTTGCGCCCTGCTCACCGGCAAGATGCCCGCCGCCGAGCGCCGCGCCATCCTGTCGGGCCTTGCCGACGGCTCGATCTCCATCGTCCTCGGCACCCATGCCCTCTTCCAGTCCGGCGTCGAGTTCCGCGACCTGGGCCTTACCGTGGTGGACGAGCAGCATCGTTTCGGCGTCCACCAGCGCCTCGCCCTTTCCGGCAAGGGCCGGCATACCGACCTGCTGGTGATGACCGCCACGCCGATCCCGCGCACGCTGGTCCTCACCCATTTCGGGGACATGGCGGTCAGCGTGCTGCGCGAGAAGCCGGGGGGAAGGCAGCCCATCGACACCGCCGTCCTGTCGATCGGCGACTACGACCGTGTCGTCGCGCGCCTGCGGGCCCGGCTGGACGAGGGCGCCCAGGCCTATTGGGTCTGCCCGCTGGTGGAGGAGAGCGAGGCGCTGGAGGTCGTCTCCGCCGAGGACCGCTTCGCCGAGCTCCAGGCAGTGTTCGGCGACCGGGTGGCCCTGGTGCATGGCCGCATGTCCGCCTCCGCCAAGCAGGAGGCGATGCAGCGTTTCGCGGCCGACGAGATCAAGCTGCTGGTCGCCACCACCGTCATCGAGGTGGGCGTCGACGTTCCCAACGCTACCATCATGATCATCGAGCATGCCGAGCGTTTCGGGCTCGCCCAGCTGCACCAGCTGCGCGGCCGCGTCGGGCGGGGATCGCAGCGCTCGGCCTGCCTGCTGCTCTACAAGGAGCCGCTCAGCGACACCGCCAAGGCCCGGCTCGAGACCATCAAGTCCACCGAGGACGGCTTCGAGATCGCCGAGCGCGATCTCGAGCTGCGCGGCCAGGGCGACCTCTTGGGCACCCGCCAGTCCGGCATGCCCGGCTACCGCATCGCCGTGCCGGACGTCCACCGGCACCTGCTCGAATTCGCCCATGACGAGGCCAAGGCCCTGCTCGCCCGCAATCCCGGCCTCGCCGGCCCCGAGGGCGAGGCCGCCCGCACCCTGCTCTACCTGTTCCGCAAGGACCTGGCGATTCCGCTGATCCGGGCGGGGTGAGCCCCGCGGATCGTCGCTCCGGGGCGTGTCGACCGGCTCATCCCGTGCTTGTCGAAGGACGGGGCGGGCTGCGCCGGAACGGTGAAGGGGTCCTACTCCACCGTCACCGACTTCGCCAAATTTCGCGGCTGGTCCACGTCGGTGCCCATGAAGACGGCAGTGTGGTAGGCCAGCAGCTGCACCGGCACCGTGGCCAGGATCGGCGCGACGAAGCTGTGGACGTGCGGGATCTCGATGATGTCCGCCACCCCGTGCCCCACGGTGCGGGCGCCGTCGGCGTCGGTGATCAGGATGATCTTGCCGCCCCGCGCCGCCACTTCCTGCATGTTGGACAGCGTCTTGTCCACCAGCTCGTCCGAAGGCGCGACGACGATGACCGGCATGGCCTCGTCCACCAGCGCGATGGGGCCGTGCTTGAGCTCACCCGCCGCATAACCTTCGGCATGTATATAGCTGATTTCCTTGAGTTTTAGAGCACCTTCCATGGCCACGGGGAACATGGGCCCGCGTCCCAGATAGAGCACGTCCTTGGCCTTGGAGAGTCGCTTGGAGATGTCCATGATCTGCGCTTCGGCGGCAAGGGCCGCCGAGACCGCGGACGGCAGGGCGGTCAGCGCCCGCACCAGCTCGGTCTCCAGCTCGGCGCTCACCACGCCCCGAGCGCGTCCGGCGGCGATGGCGAGGCTGGCCAGCGCCGTCAACTGCGCCGTCAGCGCCTTGGTCGAGGCGACGCCGATCTCCGGGCCGCAGAGGATGGGAAAGACCACGCCGGATTCGCGGGCGATGGTGGATTCCACCGTGTTGACCAGGCTGGCGATATGCTGGCCCTGCCCCGCGCAGTAGCGCAGCGCCGCCAGCGTGTCGGCCGTCTCGCCCGATTGCGAGATGAACAGCGACAGCCCGCCCTTTTCCAGCGGCGGCTCGCGATAACGGAACTCGGAGGCCACGTCGATATCGACCGGCAGCCGCGCATAGCGCTCGAACCAGTATTTGGCGATGGCGCCGGCATAATAGGCGGTGCCGCAGGCGCTCATGGTCAGCCGGCTGAGATCGGAGAAGTCGAAGGGCAGCGTCTCGCGGATCGCCACCTTCTCGGCACCCATGTCCACATAGTGGCTCAGCGTGTGGGAGATGGTCTCGGGCTGCTCGTAGATCTCCTTGGCCATGAAATGGCGGTGATTGCCCTTGTCCACCAGCAGCGCCGAGGCCTGGGACAGCATCTGCTCGCGCTCGACGATGGCATCCTTGCCGTCGCGGATGGTGACGCCCGCCGGGGTGATCACCGCCCAGTCGCCGTCCTCCAGATAGGTCAGCCGCGAGGTGAACGGGGCCAGCGCCATGGCGTCGGACCCCAGATACATCTCCGTGGTGCCGTAGCCCACGGCCAGCGGCGCCCCGTGGCGGGCGGCGATCAGCAGGCCGTCCTGCCCCTTGAACATGAAGGCCAGCGCGAAGGCGCCCCGGAGCTTCTTGAGCGTGCGGGCCACCGCCAGCTCCGGATCGGCGCCGTTGTCGATCTCGCGGGTCACCCAGAGCGCCACCGATTCCGTGTCGGTCTGGGTCTGCGGCAGATAGCCGTCCTGAGCCAGGTCGGCCAGCAGCTCGCGGAAATTCTCGATGATGCCGTTGTGCACCACGGCCACCTTGTCGGTGGCGTGCGGGTGGGCGTTGAGCTCGGTGGGCGCCCCATGGGTGGCCCAGCGGGTGTGGCCGATGCCGATATGGCCGTCCAGCGGCTCGAAGGAGAGCTTCTGGGCCAGGTTGCCCAGCTTGCCCTCGGCGCGCCGCCGCGCGATGGCGCCGCCCTCCAGCGTCGCCACGCCCGCGCTGTCATAGCCGCGATATTCGAGGCGCTTCAGCGCGTCCACCAGGCGCCCCGCCACCGGCGCGTCGCCGACGATCCCGACAATCCCGCACATGATCCTATTTCCCCTTGGCGGCCTTCTTGGCCAGAGCGCGCTCGCGCAGCTTGGGCGCATAGCCCGGCTTGTTCTCCTGGCGCGCCCGGCCCAGCGCCAGCGCGTCGGCCGGCACGTCCTGGGTGATGACGCTGCCCGAGGCGGTATAGGCGCCGTCCCCGATGGTCACCGGCGCCACCAGCGCGGCGTTGGAACCGATGAAGACGTCGTTGCCGATCACAGTTTTGTCCTTGTTCACGCCGTCATAGTTGCAGGTGATGGTGCCGGCCCCGATATTGGTGCGCGCGCCGATCTCGGCGTCCCCGAGATAGCTCAAATGCCCGGCCTTGGTGCCGGCGCCGATCCGCGATTTCTTCACCTCGACGAAATTGCCCAGGTGCACGTCCGGCCCCAGCTCGGCGCCGCCGCGGATGCGCGCGAAGGGGCCGATGCTCGCCCCCTCCCCGATCACCGCGTCCTCGATGTCGCAGAAGGCGCGGATCTCGACATTGTCGGCGATCTTCACGCCCGGCCCGAAGACCACGTTGGGAAAGATGGTCACGTCCCGGCCGATCTCGGTGTCCCAGGAGAACCACACGCTCTGCGGATCGCGCAGGGTCACGCCAGCCTTCATGAAATCCTCGCGCCGCACCTCTTGGAACAGCGCTTCCGCCCGCGCCAGCTGGGCGCGGTCGTTGACGCCCATCACGTCGTTTTCCGGCGCCACGCCGTAGCCGACCGTCTTGCCGGCGGCATTGGCCAGCCCGACCAGATCGGTCAGGTAGTATTCGCCCTGCGCGTTGTTGGTGTCGATCCTGTCGATCAGTTCGCGGAACACCTCGGCGCGGAAGGCGAGGATGCAGGCATTGCACAGCCCGATCCGGCGCTCCTCCTCGCTGGCGTCCTTGTGCTCGCGGATGGCCAGCAGGCGCTCCCCCTCGGTGATGAAGCGGCCATAGCCGGTGGGGTCGGCCGGCTCGAAGCCGAGAATGGCCGCGTCGAGCCCCGCATCCAGCCGGTCGAGCACGGCGCGGAAGTTCGCGCCCCGCAGCAGCGGATGGTCGCCGTAGACCACCGCGACATAGCCCTCGGCGGTCGCGAACAGCTCGCGCGCCATGGATGCGGCGTGGCCGGTGCCGCGGGCCACCGCCTGCTCGAAATGCACCACCTCAGGGTCGATGGCGGAGACGGTTTCGCGGATGGCACCATGTTTGGGACCCGTCACCAGCGCGATGCGGGTCGAGCCGGCCTCGCGCGCGGCGCGCGTCACGTGACCGACGATGGGCAGCCCGCCCACCGGATGCAGCACCTTGGGGGTGGCGGACTTCATCCTGGTGCCTTCGCCCGCCGCGAGAATGATCGACAGCAATTCGGTCATGACACCCTCTCCGCCTCAGCGCCTTGTCGGCAGGCATTTTCACAAATTTATGGCAGCCAAGAGTTGGCGAACCGATAACAATGGGACCACTCTAGCTCCCGACGCGCCGCCCGATTCGGCGGCGCTGCGGGGTATCTGGCTTGGCTAAAGCATCGGAACAGTTCCGGCAATCGGATGTCACGCTTTGGGGCATCGTCGCCCTGGCCTGCGCCGGCCTCGCCGTGTTCGGCGCCAATGTCTCGGCGCTGGTGCCCCAGGGCATGCTGGCGGGGCTGCACAAGACGCGGCTGGAGGGGCCGAGTCTCGATTCCCTGCGCCAGCAGGTGGCCGACCTGCGCGAGCAGACCGTGCGCCTCAGGCGCGAGAACGAGCTGTTGGTCAGCCGTTTCGCCCTGCAGGAACGGGCCGGCAACGAGATCGTCCGCCGCGTCGGGGCGCTCGAGGTCAGCGTGCCGCGCCTGCTCGAGGCGCTGCCGGCCGGCGCGGAGATCGACCGGTCCAGCCTCACCGCCTCCATCGGCGGCAACGGGACGCTGAGCTTCGATGCCGATGGCGGTTCGGTGGTGGTGCGCCAGACGCCGATGCCGCAGGCCGCGGCCGGCGACCCCGTCACCCAGCCCCTGCCGCCGCCCGTCGAGGCCGCCCCGCTCGTGGCCGCGGCCACGCCCAACGAGGATGCCTATGGCATCGCCATCGGCCCGGCCATCGCCTTCGAGCAGGCCCAGGCGCAATGGAGCGATCTGACGCTCAAGCTCGGCCCCTTGCTGTTCGGCCTCTCGCCGCTGCTCGTCGACGAGACCAATGGCGAGGGCAAGCGCATCGTGGTCGGCCCGATCAGCGCGCTTGCCGAAGCCACGGCTCTCTGCCGCAGGCTCGAGGGGATTTCCATCGCCTGCATGCCCATGCCCTTCACGGGCGAGCCGCTCGGCCCCTCCGCCGCCGGCACGGCGCAATAGCGGTTGACAGGGGACAAACCCCCGCTATTTTCCGCGCAACGCCGCAGGGCGTCCGTTCAGTGTGCGCCGGTAGCTCAGTGGTAGAGCATTCGACTTTTAATCGAATGGTCCTGGGTTCGAATCCCAGCCGGCGTACCACCCCCCTTTTCGGTGTCGGGTTTGCACCGGTTTCCAGGCAACCCACCGGGTCTGGCGGAGTGCCGGACCAAATCCGCGGAGCCCCCTAGCCCACCAGGCCGAGCTGCTGCGCCGCATGCAGGCGCGCATAGACGCCGTCGCGGCTGATGAGCTGCTCGTGCGGTCCCTGCTCGACGATGCCCTGCTCGGTCAGCACGACGATGCGGGGGGCATGCCGGATGGTGGGGGGGGGGGGGGG
>Ga0182793_1000174_pt1 | contig 59048 bp, 60 predicted proteins | sample Passage237A_FD_130498 | JGI IMG/M metagenome (GOLD analysis project Ga0182793, IMG submission 130498) | Cellulose adapted compost microbial communities from Newby Island Compost Facility, Milpitas, CA, USA - Passage2 37A (version 2) (version 2) ... | reverse complement strand
CTTGACGATGGCCTTGACCTTGGACAGGTCCAGCCGCGGATCGCCCTCCTTGGGTACCCCGCGCGCGGCGGCATGGTCGAACGCGAAGTTCGGCGCCACCGAGATGGTTCCGCCGGTGTCACCCTCCTTGCGGGCGAGTTCGCGGATCCACCTGCCGGGGCGACGAACGAACGCCGCCGGGGTCATGAACGTCACGTAGTGACCGATCATCGGCGACAGCAGCACGGTGATCAGGCCCATGTCGTGGAAGAACGGCAGCCAGGAGACGCCGCGGTCGCCCTCCTCGCCCTCCAGCGCCTCGATCACCTGCACCACGTTGGTGGCCAGGTTCAGGTAGGTGATCTGCACACCGGTCGGCACCCGGGTGGACCCCGAGGTGTACTGCAGGTAGGCGATGGTGTCGCGGTCGATCTCCACCAGTTCCCACGTCGCGCCGACGTCGTTGGGCACCGCGTCGACGGCGATCACGCGCGGACGCTCCTTGGCGGGCCGGGTGCGGAAGAACTTGCGCACCCCTTCGGCGGCCTCGGTGGTGGTCAGGATCGCCGTCGGGTGGCAGTCGTCGAGCACCGCGTGCAGCCGACCGACGTGGCCGGGCTCCGACGGATCGAACAGCGGCACCGCGATGCGGCCGGCGTACAGCGTGCCGAAGAACGCGATCAGGTATTCCAGGCTCTGCGGGCACAGGATCGCGACCCGGTCGCCGGGCTGGGTGACCTGCTGCAGCCGGGCGCCCACGGCGCGGTTACGGGCCCCGAAATCGGCCCAGTTGAGGTCGCGGGCCACGCCGTCGCGCTCGGTGGAGAAGTCCAGGAAGCGATAGGCGAGCTTGTCGCCACGCACCTTCGCCCATCGCTCGACGTGACGGACCAGGTTCCCGTTGTCGGGAAACACGATCTGTCCGTCCTTGAGGAACGGGTTGTGGAAGGCCATCGCACTCTCCTGTCACAGCCACGCCAATTGCGAAGCCTGCTGAGCTCGGGTGGGCGGGAGGCCGCGGACGCTGACCCACACGCCAAACCCCGAAATCCTACCGGGGAGTAGGCCTGCACCGCCGTTACCGGCGCTGACCTGCGTGTTCAGGTCTACGATCGGGCTCCGCTCTTAGTTGTTTCTTAATGTTAGGCGACGGGTTGACACACGCCAAATCGCCTCGGTTACAGGTCAGCCATGTTTTGGATGCGGTGCGTTATTGATCACATCGCGCGTCCAGTCCAGCGTCCACTGGGCCGCCGAGCGGCCGTCGACGTTCCAGAACTCCGGGGTGGCGTACATGGCGTGCACCGGGGCGCCCGCCCCGCCGGAGAGCACCTCGAGCGTCTTGGGCAGCTGGGTGATGCTGAACGCCGACTGCGGCGCCGCGCAGATCAGGTCGCCGGTGGCGCAGATCTGGTTGACCCGGTTGTTGAGCATCCCGAAGCCGCCGGCGCGCGGCCCGGTCATGTCCAGGCCGAGTTCGTTCAGCATCGGGACGTCGTCGAGCGTGATCTCGGCGCCGTGTCCGGGCGGGTTGGGCCCGATCTCCTGGCCGACGCCGGGTTCGCGGCGGCCGTCGGCGATCAGCGTCACCCCGAGCACCAGGTCCTCGTCCACCGGCCCGCGGCCGTTGCCGATGTCGCTGGCGATGTCGCCCGCGATCACCGCGCCCTGCGAGAACCCGATCAGCACATAGCTGGTCAGCGGGCAGCGATTGTTCATGTCCGTCATCGCCTTGAGGGTGTTGCGCATGCCCTCGGCGCGGCTGTCGTTGTAGGACATCTGCTTGTCGGCGACGAACGGATTGTGGAACTGCGCGGTGTACGGCACCGTGTAGACCTCGACCCGGCCGGGGTCGAACTCGGCGCGGATCGGGTTGGTGACGTTGAGCAGCAACGCGATCGGGAACTCCGTCGGGTTGAACGGATCCTGATGCGGTGACGACTCCCAGGTGCCCGGCACCGAGATCAGCTGCACGTCAGGACAACTGGCGTCCTGGAACTCGGGGCGCGGCTTCTTGCCCGGCGGCACCGCGCTGGGCGGCTCGGAGGTCGGCGGCCCCGCCACCGGCGGAACGTCGGGGGCCCGGTTGGTGATCCACAGCGCGACAACGACCAGACCGACGACCAGGGCGACCGCGGCGGCCGCGATGAGGGCCAGGATGCGATGGCGTTTCCGCCGACTGGACTTGGACATGGCTGCGGGAGGCTCCTTGGCTGGTGGTCGGGACTAGCGGCGCGACGTAGCGGTTCGAACTAGCACAGTTGCTCGGTGGCGATGCGAATGTAGTCGGCGGTGGCGGCGTTGACGGCCGCGGGCGCGGGTACGGCCTCGGAGTTGGCCGCGCGCAGTCTGCTGGCGCGGACGTCGTTGCGCACCATCGGCAGCACGTAGTCCCACACGTCCTGCTCATCGTGTTTGGCCGCGCGAGCGTGACACACGGCCGATCCGATGGACAGCGCCACCAGCTCGCTCGAGGGCCGGACCCCGGCCGCCGCGAGCGCGTTCAGGTAGCCGCGCTGCCGCGCCGTCACCTTGACCACCGCGTGCTCATCGGCCGGGACGGGCGCAACCTGGAACTGCCCGGCGGCGAGGTCGGATGATTCCGAGGCGACCGACGTCATCGCGGACTCGGCCGAACAGCCGGTGATCACGACGGCGGCACCCGAGATGACGGCGGCCACCGAGGTCGCCTGCCACCTGGACGTCCGTCCCACCGCGTACTGCACTCCTCCAAAGTACCGGCGGTTGGCGGCTACTTGATGGTGGCGACCAACTCCCCGCTCATCGCGGCCAGCTGCGCGCTCCAGCTACCCCAGTCGTGGGTGCCGCCGGCCGGGAAGTCGAAGTGCCCGTTCTTGCCGCCGACCGAGCGGTAGTGCTGATAGAACTCACGGTTGGTGCCCTGCGCGATGTCGCAGTAGCCGATCATCGCGGCCGGATCGGTGCAGCCGCCGACGCCGGCGCTCCACACCCACAGCCGGGTGTTGTTGTCCGACAGCAGCTGCACGTGCACGTTCGGCGAATGCCACTTCCACCTGCCCAGCTGCGGCAGGCCCCACATGTTGCGGGTGTCCACGCCGCCGTACTGCGCCAGCCCGGCGGTGATGGCACCGTCGACACCGGTGCGCTCCGGTGTCAGAAAGCCCGACAGCGAGCCCGCGAATCGGTACCGGTCGGGGTGGAAGGTGGCCAGCGCCATCGCGCCGTAGCCGCCCTGGGCGGCGCCGACGACGCCGTGACCGCTGGGCGCCAGCCCCTTGTTGGCCGCCAGCCAGTCCGGCAGCTCATTGGCCAGGAATGTCTCCCACTGCTTGCTGCCGTCCTGCTCCCAGTTGGTGTACATGCTCCAGGCCCCGCCGGCCGGCGCCACGACCGAGATGCCCTTGCCCGCAAGGGTGTTCATCGCGTTGCCCGCCGTCACCCAGTTGCTCACGTCCGGGGCGGCGTTGAACGCGTCGAGCAGCACCACCGCGTGCGGCCCACCGGCCAGGAATGCGACGGGGATGTCGCGGCCCATCGCGGCCGACGGCACCATCAGCATCTCGACGTCCGCCTTGGCCGACGGCGCCAGGGACGTCTGAGCGGTCCACAGTCCGGCGGCCAGCACGACGGTCAGGACCACCCGCAACAACCCGTGCATCAACAACCCCACCTCACGTCGCTTGACCGGGCAATGCAACCCATGCGCAGGTATACAACCACATCCGCATCACCGGCCGCGCCCGAAATGGCTGACGGCGACGACCCCAGGGGATCGCCGCCGTCAGACCTATTTATATGTCGTGAACGTCAGTTGCCGCTCTCCGTAGTGACCGACGCCTCAGTCGCGGTCGCCTCCGGCGCAACCGACGGGCCCGGCACGGCACCCAGCACGCGCTGGATGTCCGGCTTCATGGCCTGCAGCTGCTGACCCCAGTAGTTCCACTGGTGCGTGCCGTTCTGCGGGAAGTTGAACACGCCGTTCTTACCGCCCGCGGCGATGTACTGCTCCTGGAACGTCTTGTTCGTCCGCAGCGTGAAGCCCTCGAGGAACTTCGCGTTGAACAGGTTGCCCGAGCTCATGCCGGCGTCCAGCTCCGACGGCTTGCCGTCACCGCAGTAGATCCAGATGCGCGTGTTGTTGGCGACCAGCTGGCCGATGTTGACCATCGGGTCGTTGCGCTTCCAGGCGCTGTTCGGGTCCTCGGTCGGGCCCCACATGTCGTTGGCCTTGTAGCCGCCGGCGTCACCCATCGAGATGTTGACCAAGAACGGCCACCAGCCCTCGGACAGGTTCAAGAAGCCGGACAGCGAGGCCGCGTACTGGAACTGGTTCGGGTGGTAGATCGCCATCACCAGCGCGGCCGAGCCGGCCATCGACAGGCCGACCGCCGCGTTGCGGGTGGGATCGACGCTCTTGTTGGCCGCCAGGTACGAAGGCAACTCCTGGGTTATGAAGGTCTCCCACTTGTAGGTCTGGCAGCCGCTCTTGCCGCAGGCCGGCTTGTACCAGTCGCTGTAGAAGCTGGACTGGCCGCCGACCGGCATGATGACGGCCAGGCCGGAGTCGAGGTACCACTCGAACGCGGCGGTCTCGATGTCCCAGCCGTTGTAGTCGTCGCGGGCGCGCAGACCGTCGAGCAGGTAGACACCCGGGGCGTTCTCGCCGCCGGGCTGGAACTGCACCTTGATGTCGCGTCCCATGCCCGCGGACGGCACCATCAGGTACTCAACCGGCAGACCCGGACGAGAGAAAGCCCCCGCAGTCGCCGAGCCTCCGACGGCGCTGACGAGGCCGGGCAACACGGCGGCCGCCATGGCCGCGATCGTGAGCCGACGCGGCAGGGTTCTCGCCGCACGCCGGATCTTGCCAACGAACTTCATGCTTCATCTATCCCATCTGTCGTGTGCCGCACGCGGAAATCGGGCCTGCGAGCCCTGACCCCGTTAGGCCGGGCCCTTGCCGCGTTGCTCGTGCAGTCAACCACATCTTGCTGTGATCTCTCCATTTGGCGGTTATCGTGCCTGGTCACTCCCTATCGGTTGACGGTCGCGATCAGGTCTGGTTTGAGCGCCTGCAGCTGCTGCGCCCAGTACGGCCACGAGTGGTTTCCCGCGGGCGGGAAAATGAACGTGGCGTTGTTTCCCCCGGCCGCCTGATAGGCCGCCTGGAAGTCCTTGTTGCTCTTCAGCGCCATCGACTCGAGGCTGTTGGCGTTGAACTCCTGGTTCGGATCGGCGTTCACGTCCAGCGGGGTCTGCCCGCCGGGCGCGCAGTAGATCCACAGCCGGGTGCCGTTGGCGACGATGCGGGACACCTGCTTGAGCGGGTCGTTGCGCTTCCACGCGCCGTCCCACGGTGCGCCCCACATGTTGTCGACGTTGTAGCCGCCCGCGTCGAGCATCGCCACCCGGATCGCCTGCTGCATGAACAGCGCCGACGGGTTCAAGAACCCCGACAGCGACGCCGCGTAGCTGAACTGGTTGGGGTGATAGGCCGACAGGATCAGCGCGGAGCTGCCCGACATCGACAGCCCGACGACGGCGTTGTCGCTCATCGAGATCTGCTTGTTCTTGGCCAGCCACAGCGGCAGCTCGTTGGTGAGGAAGGTCTCCCACTTATAGGTGTAGGGCTGGTTGTTGAAGCTCGACGGCGAATACCAGTCGGTGTAGAAGCTGGACTGCCCGCCGACCGGCATCACGGTGGCCACGCCGGAGTCGAGGAACCACTCGAAGGCCTGGGTCTCGATGTCCCAGCCGTTGTAGTCGTCGCGGGCGCGCATCCCGTCGAGCAGATACACCGCCTTGGTCGGGCCGACCGCGCCGGTGCCGTGCGACGGGTCGGCGGGCGCACCCTCCTCCGGCGCCGGCGTCGCCGGGGTGTGGCCGGGCTGGAACTGAACGCGGATGTTACGGCCCATCGCGGTGGAGTACACGTCGAGGTACTCGACCGGCAGCCCCCCCCGGGAGAACGCGTGCGCGGTGGGCGTGGCATCGAACGCGATCGTCAGGCCGGACAGCGTCAGCAGCGCGGCCGCCGCCGCGCGGGCGCGACGAAGCCAGATTCGCACAGCTCGTTTCCGTCCGTCTCGTGAAAGTTCTCAACAGGCGCCGCGACCGGTCGGCGACTCGACTGGTGTATCGGCCGCACAGGCCCGCGGCGTTACCTCACCTGGAATGACCCGTCGACACAGTTGCCGGCGGCTATGGCCCCGTTGCCGGCATGCCAGTGTACGGGGTGTTGGCGGGCGGCGGAATTTCCAGCCCGCAGCGCACCAGGTCGTAGAGCGGCACCCGGTCGATCCGGTAACGCGTGAATTGGTACGCGTGCACCAGATTTGACAGGAAACGACGCGGCCCCATCTTGCCGCGCACCGACGTCAGCATCGCGTCGGTGGCCGGGCACTTCAGTGCGGCCACGGCCTGGGTCACCCAGTCCTGGTCGAGGTAGGCGGGGATGAACGGCGGAACCTTCAGGAACGGGCCCTCGGCGACCGCCCAGTCCGGGAACAGGTTCTTGTCGTGACCGATACGGCCGTCCTCCAGTCGGGCGGTGTGCGCGGCCAACGGATTGGCCAGGCCGATCTGGTCGATCACCCGCACGTCCAGGCCGACATTCATGCCTAGCATCCCGAGGTTGGTGAAAAACACTGTGTGGGGCCCGGTTTCACCCTTCTTGTACGGCTTGTCGGGCGGCGGCGGCACGGCGGGCACCACGTCCCACTGGTCGTAGTTGCCCGACGGCAGCAGCAGTGCGCCGTCGGGGGTCTTCTCCAGCGTTTCGAGCACCGCGCGCATGCGCGGGTAGTCGAGGTAGTCCGCGGCCGTCAACGGATGCGCGTGCCCGGTCGCCTGCGCGTAGAAGCGTCTTTCGTCGACGATCCCGGAGTAGGTCACCCGCGTCGCGTCCGCCCCCATGCCGGGCGAGTTGGCGGCCCAGAGCGCCCACCCGGCGACGGCCAACCACAGCACGCTCGTCGCGCCGACGAACAGATACCCTGCGCCACGGGCCATTCGGGCGCCGTCGGGCAGCACCAGTGGGATCACCGCCACCGGTAGCAGCAGACAGAACAGCGGCGCCAGCAGCACCCGACCGTGCATGAAATCGCCGCCCTGACGGATCCAGTAGATCGCCTGCAGCAGGCCGCTGACGACGAAGAACACCACCACTGCCGCGGGACTGCGCACCAACCGCACCAGCCACCGCTGCCCCGGCACCGGCGGATGCTGCGTCCAGACCGGACGGCCACGGGTGAGCATCACCACCGCGGCCAACCCCGCGAGCAGGATCGCCGGCGCCCAGAGCAGGTAGGGCGCGTTGAAGTTGGCCAGATAGACCATGCCTTGCGGCCACTTCGAACCCGACGCGTCCTTGGCCAGCGCGGTGCCCGGAAACAGCAAGCCGTAGTAGCCCATTCGGAAGATCTGGTAGCCCACCGGGACCAGACCCCCGGCCAGCATGACGTTCAACCTGCGCCGCCAACCCTGCGCAGCGACCAGCATCATGACCAGGGCGCCGCCACCGATCAACGCGAGCTCGGGCCGCACCAGCACGCTCAGCCCGGCGACGAAGGCCAGTGCGAGCTCGACCCATCCGCCCCCGGCGGGCTCCGATTCCGCGGATCCGACCGGATGCCTGCGGATGGCCGGTGCGCCGCGGACCGTCCCCCACCGCGCCCGCGGCGCCTGCGACCAGGCCACCATCATCCACCACAGCAGCCCGAGATAGGCCAGTACCAACCCGTTTTCGAGCCCCGAGGTGGCGAAGTCACGCGCGGGTGGCACGGCGATGTAGACCAGGGCGCCCGCGGGCAGCATCAGCGCCGCTCGGCCCGACATGCTGGGCGCGTACAGCCGGGCGGCGCCGAGCATCGCGAACACGACACCGAGCACGCTGAGCACCAGCGCCAGCACCAGGGCGACGTATTCGAGCCGAACCGGTCCGCCGATCAGCCCGCCCAGATAGATCAGATACGTCCAGACGGTCGAGGTGTTGGCCTCCACCCGCTCACCGGCGTTGAACACCGGGCCGTTGCCCGCCAACAGGTTTCGCACGGTGCGCAGCACGATCAACCCGTCGTCGGCGATCCAGCGCCGCTGCCAGGCGCCCCAGCCGAACAGCGCCGCGACGACCACCACGCCGACCCAGAGGCTCACCCGGACCGAGGCGGTGTAGGGAAACGCGGGCCACCGGGCCAGCCGCTGTTCGATATCGCCGAGTCGGCGGGCCCGTTGTGCGAACCGCGCCTTCACCTTCTCAGCCGAGGAAGACTGCCGCACCGATGGTCCCGATCCACGCAACCGCCAGCAGCTGCAGCACGCGGTCCTTCAGCGCGATCTCCTCCGGCTCGCCCGCCATGCCGCCGTCGACGTCGACGGCGTAGCGCAGGATGGCGATCGTGAAGGGGATCATCGACACCACGAACCACGAGGTGCCGCCGGAGTCATCGCGCTCGAACGCCCACAGGCCGTAACACAGCACCAGCGACGTCGCCGACAACGTCCACACGAAACGCAGGTACGAGCTGGTGTAGCTCTCCAGGGATTTGCGGATCTTGGCGCCGGTGCGCTCGGCGAGCTGCAACTCGGCGTAGCGTTTGCCCGCGGCCATGAACAGCGATCCGAAAGCCATCGTCAACAAGAACCATTGCGACAGCGGCACATCGGCGGCGACACCGCCCGCGATGGCCCGGATCAGAAAGCCCGACGACACGATGCAGATGTCGATGACGGGCTGATGTTTGAGACCGAAGCAGTAGGCCAGTTGGATGGTCAGGTAGATGGCCATCACCAGCGCCAGGTTCGGGGTCACCAGCCAGGACACCGCCAGCGACGCGGCGCCAAGCAAGGCCGCGACGGTGTAGGCCAGCCACTCCGGGACCACGCCCGCGGCGATCGGCCGGTACCGCTTGGTGGGGTGCTGGCGGTCGGCCTCGACATCGCGGGCGTCGTTGACCAGATAGACCGCCGACGCGGCGAGGCTGAACACCGCGAACGCGATCAACACCCGGATCAGCACCTCGCGGTAGTCGTAGGCGTAGCGGTCGTCGCCGAGTGCGGCCACCGGGGCGGCGAACACCAGGACGTTCTTCACCCACTGCCGCGGCCGGATCGCCTTGATCAGCCCGGTGACCACGTTGCGCGGCGGTCCGAGGGTCTCGGGGTCGTCGCCGTGCGCCCGCGTGCCTTCGGTGCTGCTTTCCTTCGAGATGCTCATCGGTTTCCTCCGGCCCGGTCGGCGATGGCGTCGGCGGCGGCGTCGGCCGCGAAGGCGACGGCCGCACCGACCGCCACACCGGTGAGCACATCGCTCGGGTAGTGCACGCCGAGCACCAAGCGGGACAACGCCATCGGCGGCACCAGCGCCAGGGGCAGCGGCAGCCGGGTCGCGCGGCCGAGCAGGATCGACGCGGCCGTGGTCGACGTCGCGTGCGCCGACGGGAAGCTGAGCCGACTCGGGGTGCCGACATTGACGGCGATCGCCGGATGGTGCGGACGCTCGCGCCGCACCACGCGTTTGATCACCACCGCGGCCGCGTGTGCGGCGAACGCGCCCGCGCCCGCCTTCACAAAGGCACGGCGGCGACGGCGAGACAGCAGCGCTCCCGCGGCGGCGACGGCGAGCCAGCCCAGGCTGTGCTCCCCGAAATGCGACAGCGCCCGGGCGCCGGTCAGCACCCCGGGCCGGCCGGCCAGCGCGGCCTGCACCGCGACCAGGGCGGCCTCCTCACCGCGCGGTGGAGCCGCCGGGGCGTCCTGCTCGCCGCGCACCGGTTCAGCCATTGGCCGACGACCCGTTGCTCCGTCCCGCCCCCGCCGCCGACGGCGCCGGTAGGAGGACCTCCTCCCACTTCTGGGTGCTCGACAGCATGGGCAGCGCCTCGCGGTATACCTTGCGCATGCTGTTGAACTTGCGGGCCAGTTTGACCTGACGGCGCAGTGACTCCCTAAGCAGCTCAAACATTTTCGCACGGTCGCGTTGGCGGAACACCACACCGCGGCCGTCGGCGGTGGTGACGGTGACACCGTCGAACTTCGACAGCGAGAACCACCGGGCGTCCTGGGTGGCCACGTTGACCTGCGGACGGATGTGGTGTGCCGGGTCATGCGGCTTGAGTTGGTGGAGCACACCGCGAATCAGGTGGTAGGCGATCGCCGGGGCGGTCACCGGGATGTTGATCTTCTTGCGGCGCTTGTCCGACGGCGGCGGCAGCGCGGTCGCACCCGGCAGCACCACCGCGTCCGGGTACTCCTCGCGCATCTTGCGCACCTCGGGCAGCGCCGACTCCAGGATCGAGAAGATGTGTTCGGGGCCGGCCAGGAAGTCGTCCATCGCCCGGTTCTGAATGGCGACCGTCGAATACTCAAGGCACAGCAGATGTTTGATTGTGGCCTTGAGGTGACTGGCCAGCAGGCCGCGGATGTTGCCGTCCCAGTGCAGGGCCGCGACCACCAGCCGGTTGCGGAGGTGGAAGTAGGCCTGCCAGTCGATCGCGTCGTCCTTGTCCGACCACGCCATGTGCCAGATGGCGGCACCCGGCAACGTGACGGTCGGATAGCCGTGCTCGCCGGCGCGCAGCCCGTAGTCGGCGTCGTCCCATTTGATGAACAGCGGCAGCGGCTGACCGAGTTCCTCGGCGACCTGCCGCGGGATCATGCACATCCACCAGCCGTTGTAGTCGACGTCGATGCGTCGGTGCAGCAGCTGGCTGCGCGGATCCTCTTCGTCGTTGAGCGGATGCTTGGCGAAGTTGTGGTCGTACTCGGTGTTGACCGCGTTGGTCCACATGAAGTTGTCCTGGTCGACCATCTCGCCCATCACGTGCAGGTGCGACGGCTCTTGCAGGTTGAGCATCTGACCGCCAACCAGCATGGGCGACTTGGCGAATCGGTTCATCGCCAGTGCCCGCAGGATCGAATCCGGTTCGATGCGGATGTCGTCGTCCATGAACAGGATCTGTTCACAGTCGGTGTTCTTCAGCGCCTCGTACATGACCCGGCTGTAGCCGCCGGAGCCGCCGAGGTTGGGCTGGTCGTGCACCGACAGGCGGTTGCCCAGCTTGGCGGCAGCCTCCTCGAAACCCGGATGGTCCTTGGCCTTCCTGGTGCCCTGATCGGACACAATCACCGCGCCGATCACCTTGTCCACCAACGGATCCGATGTCAGCGCCGCGAGCGCGTTGACGCAGTCTGCGGGCCGGTTGAAGGTCGGAATGCCGACCGCGATGTTGGCCCGTCCCGGCGTCGGCTGCGGCGCGTACCATCCCGCGCTGCGCAGCGTGACCGGGCTGTTGGTGGTGATGTCGAACCAGATCCAGCCGCCGTCCTCGAACGGCGACAGGTCGATCTCGAACTCGACGGCGGCGGGCTCGTCGCTGCCTGGTTCGCTCGACACCGGCGCGCCGCCGACGGTTATCCGGGCGCCGGTCGCCTTGGAGCGGTAGACGTCGACGCGGGCGCTGCCGGTCAACTCGACGCGCAGCACCACCGACTTGAGGATCGACCAGCGACGCCAGTAGCTGGCCGGGAACGCGTTGAAGTAGGTCGCGAACGACACCTCCGACTCGGGACCGATCTCCAGCGTGGTGCGGTCGGGGGCGTGCGCGCGCCGGGAGTTGGTGGGCGATTCCTCTATATAGAGCTTGCGAACGTCCAACGGCTCGCCCGGCCGGGGCTGGATGACGCGCGCCAGCAGGCTGACGGCCCGGGACTCGCCGGCGAGCGCGCCGGACGGGATGTCACTCATGCGCTGCTGCTTTCTGTGCCGGTATCGGTCAGCGGTGTGCCGTCACGCAGATGCGGAGCGAGCGTGTTCTCGTACATGTTCAGCGCGCTGGCGATGGCCATGTGCATGTCCAGGTACTGATAGGTGCCCAGTCTGCCACCGAACAGCACTTTCGACGAAGCGGTCTCTGCCTTCGCGCGCGCCCGGTAGCGCGCCAGCACCTCGCGGTCGGCGTCGGCGTTGATCGGATAGTAGGGCTCGTCATCGTCGCCGGCGAACCGCGAGTACTCCCGCATGATCACCGTCTTGTCGGTCGGGTAGTTGCGCTCGGGGTGGAAGTGGCGGAATTCGTGGATGCGCGTGTACGGCACGTCCAGGTCGTTGTAGTTCATCACCGGGGTGCCCTGGAAGTCGCCGGTCGGCAGCACTTCCACCTCGAAATCCAAAGTGCGCCAACCCAGCCGACCCTCGACGTAGTCGAAGTAGCGGTCCAGCGGTCCGGTGTAGACCACCGGCGCGTCGGGGTTGGCGGCGCGCAGTTCGTCACGCACCTCGAACCAGTCGGTGTTCAGCCGCACCTCGATGCGGTCGTCGGCGGCCATCCGCTGCAGCCAGGCGGTGTAGCCGTCGACGGGCAGGCCCTCGTAGGTGTCGTTGAAGTAACGGTTGTTGAACGTGTAGCGCACCGGCAGCCGGGTGATGATCGACGCGGGCAGTTCCTTGGGGTCGGTCTGCCACTGCTTGGCGGTGTAGCCCTTGAGGAACGCCTCGTAGAGCGGGCGCCCGACCAGGCTGATCGCCTTCTCCTCGAAGTTCTTGGCGTCCTCGGTCTTGATCTCGGACGCCTGCTCGGCGATCAGCCGGCGTGCCTCGTCGGGGCTGTAGTACTTGCCGAAGAACTGCGACACCAGCCCCAGGCCCATCGGGAACTGATAGGCCTGCCCGTTGTGCATCGCGTACACGCGGTGCTGGTAGTCGGTGAACTCGGTGAACTGCCGCACATAGTCCCAGACCCGGCGGTTGGACGTGTGGAACAGGTGGGCGCCGTACCTGTGCACCTCGATGCCCGTCTCGGGCTCGGGTTCGGAGTAGGCGTTGCCGCCGATGTGCGGCCGCCGTTCGACGACGAGCACCCGCTTGTTCAGCTGCGTCGCCACGCGTTCGGCAATCGTCAGGCCGAAAAAGCCGGAGCCGACGACGAAGAGGTCAAAGCGAGCGGTCATCGGCAGCAAGGGTATCGGACCACGACGGCCGTCCCCGAATCCCGCGACGGGGCCAGGTCAAGATTGGCTCACGATTCCGCATCGTCACTTTAGACGCATCAGTCACACCAGTACCGTCGAAGTCGTTGGCCGATGCGCCGACGGGGTTCTTGAAGAGGAACTCCTACCAGACGTAATCCATGTATTGAGGAGACTTCCGTGCCGAACCGACGTCGACGCAGGGTCTCGACCGCCTTGAGCACAGTCGCCGCCCTGGCCGTCGCGAGTCCAGCCGCAGTAGTCGCCGTGAACCATTTGTCCGCGAGCCTCGAACCGTCGCAGCAGAAGCGTGAGTTTGTCCAGGCCGCGTTGATCACCGATCTGCCCAACGAGTTGATGTCCGCGCTGTCGCAGGGTCTGTCCCAATTCGGCATCAACCTGCCCCCGATGCCGACCAGCCTGCTGACCGGCGATTCGCTGACCTCGCCCGGGCTCACCTCACCCGGGCTCACCTCACCCGGGCTGACCTCGCCCGCTCTGACGTCACCGGGGCTCACGTCGCCCGGTCTGACGTCGCCGGGGCTGACCGATCCGGCGCTCACCACGCCGGGCTTGACATCGCCCAGCCTCGGCGCCACCGAGTTGACCACGCCGGGGCTCACCACGCCCGGGCTGACCACGCCGGAGGTCACCGCTCCCGGGGCGACGTTCACGCCCGGCAGCGTCACCACGCCGTCGCTGACCGACCCGGCGCTGACCACTCCCGCGCTCACCAACCCGGCGCTGACCAGCCCGCTCGGCGAGACCCCGGGCCTGACCACGCCGGCGCTGGACCCCGCGCTGACGCCGATCTCGAACGCGGCCGGCCTGCCCGCACCGGGCGAAGTGCCGATCTCGGCGCCGATCGGGCTGGATCCGCTGGCCAACACCTATCCGGTGGTCGACCCGTCGCTGGCCATGCCCGGCGCCATGCCGGCCAGCACCGGCGGTGGCGGCATCATCGGCGAGCTGTCCAGCATGGCCAACCAGCTGGGCGCCGGCGAGGCCATCGACCTGCTCAAAGGCATCGTGGTGCCGGCGATCATGTCGGCGGTCAAGCCACCGGTAGACGCCGCGGCGGCAGCCGCGCCGGCACCGGCACCGACCCCCTAGACCCGACCCAAAACGGCACCGCAGAAGCCACGGCTCTGCGGTGCCGTTGTGAGAAGGGATTTTGTGACGGCACGCACCGTGTCGAATCAGCTGTCACAACTGGCTCATACGTAACATCGGTCTGTGCTGTCCCGACGTCCCGGGTCGCCGCTGATCTTCACCGCGATCGCGGCGACGGTGGTCCTGCTGCCGCTTGCCGTCCACGGCGTGCCGGGTGACGACGCACCCCGGGCCGCCGAGGCGCCGCGGGTGGTGGAGCAGCCGCTGACCGACCTCGGCGGCGGCGAGACCATCCGCGAGATCCACCAGGACACCCCGTTCTCGATGGTGGCGCTCACCGGCGAGGACCTCAGCGGCACGACGGCGCGGGTGCGGGCCAAGAAGGCGGACGGCACGTGGGGGCCGTGGTTCGAGGCCGAGACCCTGCACGGACTGGGCCCAGACCCCGCGCACCCGCGCGGCACCGAACCGGTGTTCATCGGGCGCACCACCACCGTGCAGATCGCCGTACGTCGCCCGCCCGACGCGCCGCGCACCGGTCCCGCTGAGCACGCCCCCGCCACCCAGCCGGACCTGGGATACGTGCCCGCCAACGTCGAGCAGCCGTTCGCGCAGAACATCAACGCGGTGCTGATCACCCCGCCGCAGGCGCCGGTCGACTCGCTGCCGGTGCCGTCCGCGGTGACGCCGCCCGGCACCCCGCCGAACATCATCAGCCGCGCGCAGTGGGGTGCCGATGAGACGATTCGGTGCCCGAATCCTCAGTACGACAACAAGATTGTCGCCGGCATCGTGCACCACACCGCGGGTAGCAACGAGTACGCGCCGGAGGATTCGGCGGGCATCGTCCGGTCGATCTACGAGTACCACACCCGCACCCTGGGCTGGTGCGACATCGCCTACAACGCACTGGTGGACAAGTACGGTCAGGTCTTCGAGGGCCGCGCCGGCGGCATCGACAAGCCGGTGGAGGGCGCGCACACCGGCGGGTTCAACCGCGACACCTGGGGCGTGGCGATGCTGGGCAACTTCGACGTCACCCCGCCCACCCCGATCCAGGTGCGCACCACCGGGCGCCTGCTGGGCTGGCGGCTGGGGCTGGACCAGGTGGACCCGCGCGGCACCGTGGTGCTGGCGTCGGACGGCAGTTCGTTCGCCAAGTTCCCGCTGGGCGCGGCACCGCTGCTGCCGACGATCTTCACCCACCGCGACGTCGGCATCACCGAATGTCCCGGTAACGCGGCGTACGCGCTGATGGACCAGATCCGCGACATCGCGGCGCGATTCAACGAGCCGCCGGGACCGGTCGACCTGGCGGAGTCGCTGCGCGGCGGGGCGATCTTCGCGCGCTGGGAGTCGATGGGCGGGATGAACAGCTACCTCGGTGCGCCGACCTCGCCGGAGGCCAGCGGCGAGGGCCCGACCCGCTACGTCACCTTCGAGCGCGGCGCCATCTACTGGTCGCCGGCCACCGGCGCGCAGCCGATCACCGGTGAGATCTATAAGGCGTGGGGTGCCCTGGGGTTCGAGCGCGGCGCGCTGGGCCTGCCGACCAGCGGCGAGATCCACGAGCCGCAATGGATCGTGCAGAACTTCGTGCACGGCACCCTGAACTTCGACCGCGAGCACGGCACGGTCACGCGGGTGCTGGACGGAGTGCCGCTCGAACTGCCGCTCGTCGAGGAGGTGCCGGTGCCGCTGGAGCGGTTCCCCCCGCCGACCAGCCTGGCCTGAGCCCTACTGCCACCAGCGTTCCAGCACCCGGGCCACGCCGTCCTGGTCGTTGGTGGTGGTGACCTCATCGGCGGCCGCGACCGCCTCCGGGTGCGCGTTGCCCATCGCGACCCCGAGCCCGGCCCACCGCAGCATCGGCACGTCGTTGGGCATGTCGCCGAACGAGACGATCTCGTCGGCGGCGATGCCGCGCGGCCGCGCCACCGCCTCCACCCCGGTGGCCTTGCTGATCCCGCGGGGGACGACCTCGATCAGGCCGTTGTTCGTCGAGTAGGTGATGTCGCCGTGGTCGCCGACGTGGTCGGCGAGCGCTGCGGCCATTTCGGCGCTGGTCGCCCCGGCCTTGCGGATCAGCAGCTTGATGGCCGGCGCGCTGAGCAGGTCCTCGATCGACACCTCGGTGTTGTCGGGGTTCAGCCAGGCGTGCTCGTAGCCGGGTGAGCTGACGAACTGCGGGGTGGCGGCGTCGTGGGCGGTGCTGCCGACCCGCTCGACGGCCAGCCCGGCACCCGGGATGACGCGGGTCGCGATGTCGGCGAGCTCGCCGAGCTGATCGGCCGACAACGTGTGTGCCGAGACGATGCGGTCGGTGGCGGGATCGTAGAGCACTGCGCCGTTGGCGCACACCGCCATTGGCGCGAACCCGAGATCGTCGACGACCGGCTGCACCCACCGCGGCGGCCTGCCGGTGGCGATCACGAACACCGCACCGGCGTCCACGGCTGCGCGCACCGCGGCACGCGTGCGCGGCGACACCCGCTCGCCGTCGTCGAGCAGGGTGCCGTCCACATCGCTGGCGATCAGCGCCGGTGCGCCCATCAGCGGCTCTTCGCTTCGCGCAGTGCGCGTCTACGCGCCCGCTCGGCCAGTTCGGCCTCGTCGAGTCGCTTGGCCTCTTCCATCGTCGGCGCCGATCCGCCCAACCGGCGGGGCACCCAGTACGCGCCCTCCGGGTGCGGGTACTCGAGTTGGGTCCGATGCAGCAGTTCGGTCATCGCGGCGCGCATCGCGGCCTCGAGTTCGCGCGGCGACCCCTGCGGTGCGAGCGGTTCGCCGACAGCGACGGTGATCGGCAGGTTGCGGCGGAACAGCGAGCGCGGGTGATCCTTGGTCCACAGCCGGTGCGCGCCCCAGACGATCATCGGCACGATCGGCACCTGCGCCTCCAACGACATGCGGGCGGCGCCGGACTTGAACTCCTTGAGCTCGAAGCTGCGGCTGATCGTCGCCTCCGGATAGACCCCGACCAGCTCGCCCTCCCGAAGCCGTTGCACCGCAACGGCATACGCGCCCGCGCCGGCGCTGCGGTCCACCGGGATGGTCCCGGTGCGCGAGATCAGGAAGTTGACGACCTTCACCTCCTGCATCTCGGCCTTGATCATGAACCGCATCCGGCGGCCGCGGTAGTGGGCGGCCAGCGCGGCGGGCAGGAAGTCGACATAGCCCGTGTGGTTGATCGCCGCCACCGCGCCCCCGGTCGCCGGGATGTGTTCCAACCCGTGGATGGTGACGCGGGTACCGAGCAGCTTGATCGCGGTCCTGGTGGCGATCTCCAGCGTGCGGAAGACCGGCTCCATCGGCGTTACTCCGAGACCTCGCCGGACCCCTGCGCCCTTCGCGCGGCCTTGGCGGCGGCCTCCTCCGCGTCCATCCGATTCGCCTCGGCCAGCGTCGGGGCCCCGCCGCCGAGCCGGTGCGGCACCCAGAACTCGCCGGGAGGGTGGGGTCCGTAGTCGTCCTGCACCTTTTCCAACAGGTGCTGCATGCGTGAGTGCAGCAGCGTGGTCAGCTCGGCGGGCGGCAGCGTCGGGTAGATCGGCTCGCCGACGGCGATGTGGATCGGCACCTTGGGCCGCCACATCTTCCGGGGGTGGCCCTTGGTCCAGATGCGCTGGGCGCCCCAGACGATATGCGGGATGATCGGCACGTCGCAGGCGATCGCCATGCGCGCCGCGCCGGTCTTGAGCTCCTTGATCTCGAAGCTGCGGCTGATGGTGGCCTCGGGATACACCCCGACCAGCTCGCCCTCCTTGAGCAGTCGGCAGGCCTGGTCGAAGGAGTCGGCGCCGCTGCCGCGGTCCACCTCGATGTGGCGCATCGCGCGCATCAGCGGTCCGGACAGCTTGTTGTCGAACACCTCTTTCTTCGCCATGAACCGCACCTTGCGGCCGCGGCCCTGCTTGTAGGCGGGTAGCCCGGCGAAGGTGAAGTCGAAGTAGCTGGTGTGGTTGATCGCGATCACCGCGCCGCCGGTGACGGGCAGATGCTCTTCGCCGGTGACGGTGAACTTCAGCCCCTGGGCCCGCCAGATGAGGCGGGCAAGCTGGATGACTGTTCCGTAGACCGGTTCCACAGGGCCAGCCTAATCGGCGCGCGGCACCGCCGACGACGGCCGGGATGTCGACGCCGGCGGCATTAAGCTGGACGAAGCCACGCCATCGCGGAGAAAGGGTATTCGTGCAGGTCACCAGCGTCGGGCACGCCGGCTTCCGGATCGAGACCAAGGCCGGAAGCATCCTGTGCGATCCCTGGCTCAACCCCGCGTACTTCGCGTCGTGGTTCCCGTTCCCGGACAACAGCACGCTGGACTGGGACGCCCTCGGCAACTGCGACTACCTCTACGTTTCGCATCTTCACGCCGACCACTTCGACGCCCGCAACCTGCGCGATCACGTCAACAAGGACGCGGTGGTGCTGCTGCCCGACTTCCCCGTTCCCGACCTGCGCCGCGAACTGGAGAAGCTCGGGTTCCACCGGTTCTTCGAGACCACCGACTCAGTCAAGCACCGCGTCAGCGGCCCGAAGGGCGACCTCGATGTGATGATCATCGCGCTGCGCGCCCCGGCCGACGGACCCATCGGCGACTCCGGCCTGGTGGTCGACGACGGCGAGACGGTGCTGTTCAACATGAACGACGCGCGGCCGGTCGACCTCGACATGGTGCACGCCGACTTCGGTCAGGTCGATGTGCACATGCTGCAGTACTCGGGCGCGATCTGGTACCCGATGGTCTACGACATGCCGGAGCGGGCCAAGCACGCGTTCGGCGTCCAGAAGCGGCAGCGGCAGATGGACCGCTGCCGCCAGTACATCGCCCAGATCGGGGCGACCTGGGTGATCCCGTCGGCGGGTCCGCCGTGCTTCCTCGACCCCGAGCTGCGCGACCTCAACGACGACCACGGCGATCCGGCCAACATCTTCCCCGACCAGATGGTGTTCCTCGAACAGATGCGCGAGCACGGCCATCACGGCGGGCTGTTGATGATCCCCGGCTCGACAGCGGATTTCACTGGCTCACAGCTGAACTCGTTGACCCACCCGCTGCCGGACGCCGAGGTGGAGGCCATCTTCACCACCGGTAAAGCGGATTACATCGCGGCCTACGCCGAGCGGATGGCGCCCGTGCTGGCGGCGGAGAAGGCGCGCTGGGCGCCCGCCGAGGGCGAACCGCTGCTGGAGCCGCTGCGGGCGAGATTCGAACCCATCATGCTGGCCAGCGACCAGATCTGCGACGGCGTCGGCTACCCGGTCGAGTTGCGCCTCGGCGCCGAGGCCATCGTCCTGGACTTTCCGAAACGCACCGTGCGCGAAGCGGTTCCGGACGAGAAGTTCCGCTACGGCTTCGCGATCGCGCCCGAGCTGGTCCGCACCGTGCTGCGCGACAACGAGCCGGACTGGGTCAACACCATCTTCCTGTCCACCCGGTTCAAGGCGTGGCGGGTCGGCGGATACAACGAGTACCTCTACACGTTCTTCAAGTGTCTGACCGAGGAACGCATCGCGTACGCCGACGGCTGGTTCGCCGAGGCGCACGACGACACCGCGTCGATCACGTTGGACGGCTGGGAGATTCAGCGGCGCTGCCCGCATCTGAAGGCCGACCTGTCGAAGTTCGGCGTGGTCGACGGCAGCACGCTGACCTGTAACCTGCACGGCTGGCAGTGGAACCGGGAGACCGGCCGCTGCCTGACCGCCAAGGGCCACGAACTGCGGAGCTGCCGCCAATGACCGCGCCGCGGCAGTACTACGACGACGGTCTCATACAACTGGACCGTGAGGCGATCACGTTGCGCCGCTATCACTTTCCGTCCGGCACCTCAAAGGTGATCCCGCTGTCGGCGATCCGCGGCTACACGGCCGAACCGCTCGGCCTGTTCACCCAGCGGTTCCGCATCTGGGGCACGTCGGACCTGCGGCGCTGGCTGCCGCTGGACCCGTGGCGGCCGATCAAGTCGACGCTGGTGACCCTCGACATCCCCGGTGCGCGACCGCAACCCGCGTTCACGCCGCAGCGGCCCGACGAATTCCTGGCCAGCCTCGACGAACTGCTCACCGCCCGCTAGTCCGCTACCTCCTCTTGGGCTCGAGAACCTCGGTGCCGACGTAGGGCACCAGCGCCTCGGGCACGCGCACGCTGCCGTCGGGCTGCTGGTGGTTCTCCAAGATGGCCACCAGCCACCGGGTGGTGGCCAGCGTCCCGTTGAGCGTCGCTGCAGTCTGCGGCTTGCCGTTCTCGTCGCGGTAGCGCACCGCCAGTCGGCGCGCCTGAAACGTCGTGCAGTTCGACGTCGAGGTCAACTCGCGGTAGCTGCCCTGAGTCGGTACCCAGCCCTCGCAGTCGAACTTGCGCGCGGCCGATGCACCGAGATCGCCTGCGGCTATGTCGATAACGCGGTAGGGCACCTCGATCTTGGCGAGCATCTCGCGCTGCCAGTTCAGCAACCGCTGGTGCTCGGCCTCGGCTTCACCAGGTGTGCAGTAGACGAACGCCTCGACCTTGTCGAACTGGTGCACGCGGATGATGCCGCGGGTGTCCTTGCCGTGGCTGCCCGCCTCGCGGCGGAAGCACGACGACCAGCCCGCGTAGCGCAGCGGCCCACCGGACAGGTCGAGGATCTCGTCGGCGTGGTAGCCCGCCAGCGGGACCTCCGACGTGCCGACGAGATACAGGTCGTCGGCCTCGATCCGGTACACCTCCTCGCTGTGCGCGCCGAGGAACCCGGTGCCCGCCATCACCTCGGGCCGCACCAGCACCGGCGGGATCAGCAGCGTGAAGCCGTTGTCGATCGCCAGCCGGGTGGCCAGCTGCAGCAGACCGAGTTGCAACAGCGCGCCGGCACCGGTCAGAAAGTAGAACCGCGCGCCGGACACCTTGGCGCCGCGCTCCAGATCGATCAGCCCCAGCGACTCGCCGAGCTCGACGTGATCCTTCGGATCATCGATCGCGCGGGGTTCACCGACGGTGTCGAGCACCACGAAGTCGTCCTCGCCGCCGGCCGGGACACCCTCGATGATCACGTTGGAGATCGCCAGATGGGCTGCGGTGAAAGCCTTTTCGGCCTCGGCCTGGTCAGCCTCGGCGGCCTTCACCTTCTCCGCGAGCCGCTTGGCCCGCTCCAGTAACGCCGGCCGCTCGTCGGGCGCGGCCTTGCCCACCAGCTTGCTGGCCGCCTTCTGCTCGGCGCGCAGATTGTCGGCGGCCGAGACGGCGGCCCGCCGGGCCGCGTCCGCGGCCAGCAGGGCGTCAACCAGTCCGGGGTCCTCGCCGCGGGCGCGTTGCGACGCACGCACCGCATCCGGGTTGTCGCGCAACAACTTGAGGTCGATCACGGCCGCCACCCTACTGTTGAGGCAATTCTTCGAGCAGGTCGAGGCGGCACAGGCACAACCCCATAACATTACAAAAGCATCACTTGTCACAGCGCGTGACACGCCTGTCACAATGGAGCGGATGTCCGAACCCGAGGGCGCTGCAGCCACGCCGCAGACCGAGCCCGCTGACGAGGCGCAGACACGCCCGCAGCAGGTGCGGTGGTGGCACAGCCTGCAGGCCGAGTCGACCCGGCGCGCGCTGTTGTTGACCGCGCTCGGCGGCCTGCTCATCGCCGGGTTCATCACCGCGGTGCCGCGGACAGAGGGCACCGGCCTGACCGCCAGCACCATCTCGCTGGGCCCGCGCGGCAACGAGACCTTCAAACACGCCAAGGCGGGCGACTGCCTGACCTGGCCGGACGGCACGCCCGACGAGGCGCGGATCGTCGACTGCGCCGAGGAACACCGCTTCGAGGTCGCCGAGTCGGTGGACATGCGCACGTTCCCCGGCAGCGAGTACGGCGCGGACGCGGCGCCGCCGTCGGTCACCCGTATCCAGCAGATCAGCCAGGAGCAGTGCTCCACGGCGGTGAAGAACTACCTGGGCCCCAAGTTCGACCCCAACAGCCGGTTCACCATCAGCATGCTGTGGTCCGGCGACAAGGCGTGGCGCCAGCAGGGTGAGCGGCGGGTGCTGTGCGGCCTGCAGCTGCCCGGGCCGAACAACCAGCAGTTGGCGTTCAAGGGCAAGGTCGCCGAGATCGACCAGTCCAAGGTGTGGCCGGCGGGTACCTGTCTGGGCATCGACCCGACCACCAACCAGCCGACCGACATCCCGACCGACTGCGCCGCGCCGCACGCGATGGAGGTCACCGGGTCGGTCAACCTGGCCGAGAAGTTCGGCGACGCGCCGCCGTCGGAGGCCGATCAGGACGCGTTCATCAAGGACGCCTGCACCCGGATGACCGACGCCTACCTGGCCCCGATCCAGCTGCGTAGCACGACGCTGACGCTGATCTACAGCACCGTCTCGCTGCCGAGCTGGGCCGCCGGCAGCCGCCAGGTGTCCTGCAGCATCGGCGCCACACTCGGAAACGGCGGCTGGTCGACGCTGCTCAACAGCGCCAAGGGTCCGCTGATGATCAACGGGCAGCCGCCGATCCCGCCGCCGGACATCCCGGCCGAGCGGCTGAACCTACCGCCGATCCCGGTGTTCGACGAGTCCTACAGCGACTACTCCTCGTCGGCGACCAGCAACCAGTCGTCCAGCAGTAGCAGTAGCAGCAGCACCAGCGACGACGGGGAACGGCAGACGCAGCACGGGCAGTCCGCGCAGTCCAGCTCGGATGAGGGCACCGACACCCCGGCGACACACGGCAACACGTTCCTCAACGGGCCGCCGCCCCCACCGGCCGCACCGGCCCCGCCCGCGGACGCCCCGCCACCGCCCGGGCTGCCACCGCCGGGGCTGCCCGCACCCCCGCCGCCCGAGCCGGCACCCCCCGCGCCCGCGCCCCCGCCCGGCGCACCGCTGCCACCGGGGCCGTAGCCGCGTGGCCGTGCGGATGAGCCGGCAGCGGTTCGAGGAGCTGGTCTCCGACGCACTGGACCTGATCCCGCCGGACCTGGCCAAGGCCCTCGACAACGTGGTGGTGCTGGTCGAGGCCCGCAACCCCGAAGAACCCGACCTGCTCGGCCTGTATCAGGGCGTCGCGCTGACCGAGCGCGACTCGTGGTACGCGGCGGGCTCGCTGCCCGACACCATCCACATCTACCGTGACGCGCTGTTGGAGGCCTGCGACACCGAGGAGGAGGTCGTCGAGGAGGTGGCCATCACGGTGATCCACGAGATCGCCCACCACTTCGGCATCGACGACGACCGGCTGCACGAACTCGGCTGGGGATAGGTGCCCGACACGCCGCGTCCGTCGGCCGGTTCGCCGCACGCGACGCGGGAGACTGGGGCCCATGGCCGGTGAATGTCGCGACTGCGGGGCGGGCCTCGAGCACTGCCACGGCACCGTCATTCACCACGCGTGGGCGCGCGCCGAGTGCACCGAACCCGACTGTGTCACCCCGGAGGTGGTGCACGCGTTCAGCGTCGACTGCGAGGCCGTCGGCTGTGAATGCGGTGCGGTGCGGTCAGCCCATCGGGTCGGCTGACTGCAGCGCGTCGGCCACCGGGTCGACGTCGGGCTCGGGCTGGAACGGCGGCGTCAGCGAGCCCCACTGCACACAGCTCCACCGGCCGCCGGTGGTCGGGGTCAGCACCACCGGTTCGGTGTTGCCGAGGTGGTTGTCCAGCGCGAAGGTGGGGTTGACCCCGGCGATCACCGCCGACACCAGCCGGATCGCCGCCCCGTGGCTGACCACCACGACGTCGCCGTGCGCCGCGGTGTCGAGGTGGCGCATGCGCAGCAGGCTCAGCACCGGCAGGTAGCGGTCCAGCACCTGACGCGCCGTCTCACCACGCGGCATCGGCAGTTCATGCTCGCCGAGATGCCACCGCTGGTAGACGGTCTCGAACTCCTTGATGGCCGCGTCGTCGCTGCGGTCCTCCAGCTCGCCGACCTGGACCTCGTGGATGCCCGGCAGCTCGTGGGCGTTCAACCCGAGTTCGGCGCCGATCTCGGCCGCGGTCTGCGCGGCGCGCACCGCCGCCGAATGTGCGACCAGCAGCGGCGGCCGGGTCAGTTGGCGGGCGAAGGCACGGGCCTGATCGCGGCCGAGGTCGGTCAGCTCGGCACCGGGCGGGCGGGGGTCGAGGCGGCGTTCGACGTTGGCGTGCGACTGTCCGTGCCGGACCAGGATCAACCGACCGGTCACGGCCGGCCCGCACGGATCGCGGCCAGCCACCGCGAGGCCTCGTCGAGCTGCGGCGGAACCGCACCGGCGGCCGCACCCGTCGGCCAGGAACCGAGATATCGCACATCGGCACAACGTCGGTGCAGCGCCTTGAGTGCCTCGGCGACGGCGTCGTCGTCGATGTGGCCGACGCAATCGCAGAAGAACACGTACGTGCCCAGTTCGGTGCGGGTGGGTCGCGACTCGATCCGGGTCAGGTCGATATCGCGGATCGCGAACTCGGTCAGCGCCGACACCAGCGCCCCGGGCACATTGTCCAGTCGCAGCACCACCGAGGTGCGGTCCGCGCCGGTGCGCGCCGGCGGCGGCGCGGGCGGACCGACGAGCACGAAGCGGGTGCGCGCGCTGGCCTCGTCGACGACGCCCGCGGCCAGTTCGGTCAGCCCGAGGCGTTCGGCGGCCAGGGCGGTGCTCACTCCCGCGTCGGCGCGGCCCTCGGCGACGTCGTGTGCCGCCGCGGCGTTCGAATTAGCCGGTACTACTTGAGCTTTCGGAAGATTGTCGGCCAGCCAGCGCCGCCCCTGGGCGGCCGCCACGGGGAACGCCGCCACCGTCCGGACGTCCTCGATCGACGCGCCCGGACGGACGACGATCGAGAACGACACGTCGAGGGTCAGCTCGGCGAAGATCTGCAGCGGCGAACCGGTGGCCAGATCGTCGAGCGTCGGCAGCACCGATCCGTCGATGGAGTTCTCGATCGGCACACAGGCGTAGTCGGCGTCGGCGCTGCGCACCATCGCCAGCGCGGCGGGTGTGCTGTCGGTGGGCACCGGCACCACGTCGGCGCCGCCGCCCGGGACCAGTCCGCCCACGATGATCCTGCGCAACGCCGCCTCGGTGAAGGTGCCCTCGGGACCGAGGTAGGCGATGCGCGTCACAGTCCCAACAGTAGCGGTTAAGTGCGGTAATCCCGTTCCACTGCACGTAAGCCTTGCGGCGCCATCACCGGAGTAGTTAAGTTAGGCAAACCTAATCTATGGAGGTGGCCATGACTGATCAGCGCCTGCAGGCCGGCCCCAGCACGGCCGAACGTGTGCGAAGCGCCTGTGCGCGCCCGGGCGGGGCGGTCATCGCGGTCGACGGGCTCGAGCCCACCGAGTCACGGGTGCACCACCTGCTCGACGACGGCTCGTTCGCCGTCGCGGTGCCCGCGACCGGCCCGCATGTCGACGCCGCGGCCTCCCCCGGCGGCGTGCAGGCGGTGATGGAGCTGACCGACTACGCGCCGGTGCCGCTGCGCGAGCCGGTCCGCTCACTGGTCTGGGTCCGTGGCGCGCTGCACGCCGTGCCCGCCGGGGACGTGTCCGAGCTGCTCGACCTGATCGCCAGCCAGGATCCCAATCCCGCGCTGTTACAGGTTAATTCGGCCGGAAGCGATGAGGCGGCGCTGATGCGACTGGAGATCGACTCGGTGGTGGTCGCCGACTCCACCGGCGCGGAATCCGTCGGCGTGAGCGCGCTGCTGGCCGCGCGGCCCGATCCGTTCTACGCGATGGAGTCGTGCTGGCTGCAGCACCTGGAGGCCGCACACCGCGATGTCGTCGACCGGCTGGCCGGCCGGCTGCCGATGGCGCTGCGCCGCCGCGGCCGGGTGCGGCCGCTGGGGCTGGACCGCTATGGCGTGCGGTTGCGTGTCGAGGTCGACGGCGGCCACCACGACGTCCGGTTGCCGTTCACCGAACCCGTCGACGACGTCCGTGGGCTCAGCAAGGCGATCCGGCTGCTGATGGGCTGCACGTTCCGCAACGGGCTGCGCGCGCGGCGCAGCTGAGCGCGGGGTGCCGCTACCGTAGCTGCGGTGACAGGCAGCCTCGACGAACCGACCGATGCGCAGCGCCGGGCGTGGCGCATCGAGATCGCCGTCATGCTGGCGGTCACCTTCGCGCTGTCGGCCTACACCGCGCTGCTGCGGCTGGCCGAGGCGGTCATCCTCGGACTCGCCGGGCAGACCGTGGCGCTCAACCCGCGCCGCAGCCCGATCGACCTGATCGACCTGGGCCTCAACCTCGCCGGGGTCTTCCAGTTGCTGGCCTGGGGCGGACTCGGGGTATACCTGTTGTGGCGCAGCGGGTTTGGTTCGCAGCAGATCGGTCTTAGCCGACCGCGTTGGCGGGCCGACGTGTTGGGCGGGGTCGGGCTGGCCGCGCTGATCGGGGTGCCGGGTCTCGCGCTGTATCAGGTGGCCCGCGTTCTCGGGATCAACGCACAGGTGGAGCCCGCGGAACTCTACGACACCTGGTGGCGCATCCCGGTGCTGCTGATGGTGGCGTTCGCCAACGGCTGGGCCGAAGAGGTCATCGTCGTCGGCTTCCTGCTCACCCGGCTGCGTCAGCTGCGGGTGGGCCCGGTCGCCGCGGTCGTCGCCTCCAGCCTGCTGCGCGGCGCCTACCACCTGTACCAGGGCTTCGGCGCCGGGCTCGGCAACGTCGCGATGGGCCTGGTGTTCGGCTACGTATACGTGCGCACCGGTCGACTCTGGCCATTGATCGTCGCGCACGCGCTGATCGACGCGGTGGCATTCGTCGGCTACGCCCTGGCCGCGGCCCACCTGGGCTGGCTGCGGTAACGCCGCGGGGACGTACATTCTCAATGTGACCGACAATCGGCGACCGCTCCCGGGCCAAGACCCGCGGCGCCGCCGGGAGCCGTCACAGGTGATCCGCCGCGATCCCAACTACCGACCGGCCTACCCGCCCCGGCAGCCGCCCCCGCCGGCGCCGGCACGGGCGATGCCGCCGCCCCCGCGGGCCGCGCGGCGGCCGGCACCTCCCCCGCCGCCCGGTCGACGTCGACCACCTCCGGCACCACCGCCACCGCCGCCACCGCCGCCACCGCAGCCGCCCCGGCCACGCGCGAAAAAGCCCAAGCGTCACCGGTATTGGGGCCGCCTCCTGGTCGCGGTCATGCTGGTGTTCGTCGCCGGAGTGGTCGCGGTCGGGTACTGGGCCGACACGTCGTTGCAGCGGGTGCCCGCCCTGGCGGATTATCCGGAGCGGCCCGCGGCCGGTGCCGGCACCACCTGGCTGCTCGTCGGTTCCGACAGCCGTCAGCACCTGACCCCCGGGCAGCAGGCCGAACTGGCCACCGGCGGCGACCTCGGCACCGGGCGCACCGACACCATCCTGCTGGTGCACGTCCCGTCGTTCGGATCCTCGACGCCCACGACGATGGTGTCGATCCCGCGGGACTCGTTGGTGGAGATCCCCGGTTACGGCAGCGACAAGATCAACGCGGCGTTCGTGTTGGGCGGGCCACTGCTGTTGACGCAGACCGTCGAACAGGCCACCGGGTTGCGATTGGATCACTACGGCGAGATCGACTTCGAGGGCTTCGCGCGACTCGTCGACGCGGTCGGCGGGGTCACCATGTGCCCGCCCGAGCCCATCGACGACCCGCTGGCCGGCATCAACCTGCCCGCCGGATGCCAGAAACTCAACGGCCGCAACGCACTTGGCTACGTCCGCACCCGCGCCACCCCGCGGGCCGACCTGGACCGGATGGTCAACCAGCGCGCGTTCATGACGGCCCTGCTGCACCGCGCGGTGAGCCCGGCCGTCCTGCTCAACCCGCTGCGCTGGTATCCGATGGCGCACGCGGCCACCGGCGCCGTCACCGTCGGCGAGCACGACCACATCTGGCACCTCGCCCGGCTGCTGTGGTCGATGCGCGGCGACATCACCACCGCGACCGTGCCGATCGCCGAGGCCGGTTCGTACGTGGTGTGGGACGACGAGGTCGCGGGCCAGTTGTTCGCGGCGCTGCGCACGGATGCGCCGGTGCCCCAGGCGGTGCTCGACGCGCAGCCGTGAGTCAGTCCCGCCCGGCGCCGGTCAACCCGTCCTGCAACCACTCCTTGACCCGGCCGGGGTAGTCGGTGGCCATCCAGGCCACGCCGAGATCGCGGCACAACCGCACGTCCTCGAAGCGGTTGACCGTCCAGCAGTACATCGCGCGGCCCTGCGCGGCGGCGCGGTCCACCAGATCGGGGTGCTGGCGCAGCGTCGCGATGGACGGGCCGACGGCCGTCGCGCCGACCGTGGTCGCCGCACCGCCGCCGAGATAGCGCGAGGTGTAGCCGAGCAGCACGGTCGGCAACATCGGCGCGGCCCGGCGGACGCGCCACACCGCCGCCGCCGAGAACGACATCACCACCGCGCGCGACCTGTCCGCCGACGCCGGCGACGCGATGCCGTACCGGTGCAGCAGCGCCAGCAGCTTGTTCTCCACCAGCGCGCCGTAGCGGACGGGGTGCTTGGTCTCGATGAAGATCTTCACCGGCCGGTGCCAGTCCAACACCAACGCCACCAGCGCATCGAGGGTCAGCAGCTCGGTGTTCCAGTCGTCGCCGTCCAGCTTCGAACCGAGATGCCAAGCACCGTAATCTAATTCGCGCAACTGTCCAAGGGTCTTCTCGCTGACCAGTCCGCTGCCGGTGGAGGTGCGGTCGACGCGGCGGTCGTGCACGCACACCAGGTGGCCGTCGCGGGTCAGCCGCACGTCGCATTCGACGCCGTCGGCGCCCTCCTGCAGGGCCAGGTCGTAGGCCGCCAGGGTGTGTTCGGGACGGTCGCCGGACGCGCCGCGGTGCGCGACGACGAAGGGATGCCCGCCCACCGCGGGATTCGCCGCGCGGTAGGCGTCGGAGTCCATGACGCCTATGCTGCCGGGTTCTGCCCGTGGTGCTCAACCGCAGGCGCCGACGCGGGTGGGTTCTCGGCGACGACGACCCAGCGCCTGCCGGGTTTCGCCACGGGTTGACGCTCGAATCCCTCGAACACCTTCATGGCCGTCACGAACGCGGCCATCGTGACCAGATAGGCGATCGTCGTGGTCACGGTGTTGTTGGCGATGCCCTGCGCGTCGCGGGCGAAGCTGGTGGCGATCGAGAAGATCGCCAACGCGTAGCTGGCCGTCCAGACCAGCCACCACACCACGATCGACTTGCGCAGCCAACTCAGCCGCTCCTCCACGGCCGCCAACTCGATGACGAACACCGGAGCCCACGCCAGGTTCACCACGGGGGTCAGACACCCCGCGCGAAGCGCCCACGCCGAGCGCGAATCCTCATGCCCGCGTCGCGCGAACGCCGCGGCGCGGCGGGCCACCAGCCAGTTCGTCAGCACCACGATGGCGGCGAACACCGTGAACATCGCGACCACGCTGGCGATCAGGCCCAGATACGTCGCCGCGCCGGCCACCAAGGGGTGCAGCAGCACGGTGCGGTTAACGATCAGCAACGCGTAGCGGATCGCGTGCAGCAGCGCGGCGACGCCCAGCACGACGATGGTGGCCGTCAGCACCCGGCGCACGGCCGGGATCGACGGGCCGGTGCGCGGTGCGGCCTGCGGCGCCGAGACGGCGTCGAAGTGCTCGACGAGTCCCCAGCGCGGGATCTGGTTGTAGCGCGGCGTCGGGGTGGCGTGCCTGCGGCGGAGGCGGCGCGGCGGGGGCGCCCCGGGCCGCACCGCGACCCACCGGTAGCCGGGCGGCAGGGTGCGCGGCTGCGGCTGACCGGCCGCGGGGCGCCACTGCGAACCCGGGGCCGGTGCGGACGGGGCCAACAGCTGCCCGTTGCAGCGCGGGCACCAGTCCCGACGGCGGTCGCGCACATTCCAGCGCGTCCCGCACGACGCACACACCTGGATCACCCGACCAGGGTAACTGCGCGTCGCGACCGCACCAGGGTTCGGCGGTCCAGCAATCGTCGACTATCCACAATTTCCACAGGTTCATCCACAGGCCCGCGATGACAGACAGCCGGTTGAGCCGGACGATCCCGAGATCGCGGGGAGTGGTTGTGGATAAGGCGCGTTAATCGACGCAGACGATCAACAACCGACAGCAACCCGAGCGCAACCCACGTCAGCTGGCGCCCGGATGCGAATTGCCTGTTTGCCGACGCACCAAACCCGAAAGGCCCACCGGAAGCCTGATTTCTTACCGCGGCAGGACAGGGGCTATGATCGGCGTCACAACCGGACTTTGTGACCGACCTCACGGTGCGAGGGCGGCAAACGTGCAGGTCAGGAGGGTTTGATGGCGACACCGATGGGATCGGGATCGGCCGTGCCGCCGTCGGAGTGGCATTCCGGCGCTCCCGCCTACACCCGCAGCCAGCTGATGGCGTGCGTGCGGGCCGGGGTGATCGCCCTGGTGTTGCTGGGCATCCTCGCCCTGATCGTTCTCTACTAGCCAGAAACAAAAAGCCGCCGGAGACCCGGCGGCTTTCTCGTTGTCGGTCTCTGACTCAGGCGGGCGGGTACACACCCATCTGCTTGCCCTTGTCGGTCTTCCAGAAGATGTCGGCGATCTCGTCGATGGTCTTCACCAACTTCTCGGCCACCGCCACGTCGAGTGACTTCTTGACGTCGCCGGCGCCGTGGATGCCGTCCCAGAACAACTGGTGCAGGTTCGGGAACTGCTCGAAGTGCTCCTTGGTGAAGAAGTCGGCCCACAGCACCATCAGGTGATGCTTGACCTCCTCGGCCTGGCGCTCCTTGATGATGATGGCCCTGGTCTTGAAGTGCTCGTCGTCGGAGTCGTGGTACTTCTGGATCGTCTTCAGGCACGACAGCGCCTCGATCTTGGCCTGCGCGGGGTCGTACACGCCGCAGTACAGGTCGCAGTGGGCATGGGCTTCAGTGGAGTTCGCGAAAAGTCGTTGCAGCATGGCCATAACCTACCCTTCCACCGTGGCGGAAAACCATCGGCCACCACGTTGGCCGCTGCGCCGGTTCCGGGTGGTCGACGATTCGATGCGGCCGACGTTGGCCCCCGGCGACGGACTGCTCGCGCTGCGCGGCGGGCGACCGCGGCCGGGGCAGTTGCGCGTCTTCCCCGACCCGCGCCGCTCCACGCGGTGGCTCGTGAAGCGGGTGGGCGAGGTCTACGGCTCGCGCGGCGCGGTGATCTTTCAAGCGCGGTCGGACAATCCGGCGGCGCCCGGTGCCGTCGACAGCCACGAGCTCGGCTGGATTCCGGCCGCCAACTCCTACCGGGTGATCTGGACGGTTTCGGCCGGATCGCGGCGGGCAACCTGATCCGTGTCCCGCTTGCGCACGCTTCAGATCCTGCGCATTCTGGATTATCGACCCAAAGCGGTGTCGGGACAGCCCTGATGCCGGCAGGGCCGGCGTCGAGTTCGTAGGCGCGGAGGCGAGATGGGAATGGGGTCAGGTCGGGCGATTGAGATCGCCCCGTTTCATTCGCATGGCTCACTCAAGGGGTTCGTGATCTCGGGCCGATGGCCCGACTCGACGAAGGAGTGGGCGCAGCTACTCATGGCGGCGGTGCGCGTGGCATCGCTTCCTGGATTGCTCTCCACTACAACGATATTCGGCGCCCGCGAGGAGCTACCCGACGAGCCCGAGCCGAACACGGTCGGACTGGTGGTCGCCGAGGGCACCGTCGTCGGCGACGAGGCTGTGCCGCCCGGATACTTCGCCGAGCGCCAGCCACCGGCGCTGCTGATGCTGCACCCCCCGTCAGAGACGACGCCGAGCCTGCCCGAGTGCTCCGGCGCCGCCTCGGGGTGCGTGCTGCTGCCCGGTCTGCCGCACCTCGGTCTCGAGCACCGGGCGGCCTGGGTGGAGGCCGAGGCCGACGGCACGGTGACGTCGATGGTCAGCCGGGTCGGCGTCGACCCGATCAGCCATCCGGACACCGCCATCCTCGCGATGCTGCTTGCCGCATAAGGGTTTTCGAACGATCTGATTCGGGGCCCTGAACGCCGAATTCGGCTGCCCGAAATCGCCTCGCCGACTGGCGGGCTCGGTGACACCCCGCTAAGGTCGATGCAGTCAGCGAAGGGGAGTAGCCCCCAATCGTCGTGTCGACACACTGGCAGCGTGCCCGTCACGTGAGCCCGGCCGGCGAACCGCTTGCGCGGTGGGCGAGACCTTCGACCGAAGTCTGACGGGTCGTCTCGGCCCGTCGGCGACGCGTCGAAAGGTCGTCCACATGCTCGTCGCCCTCATCGTCAGCTTCTTCGTGGTGTTCGTCGCCGAACTGGGCGACAAGTCGCAGTTGATGACGATGACCTACGCGCTGCGGCACCGGTGGTGGGTGGTGCTCTCGGGCGTCGGCATTGCCGCCTTCCTGGTGCACGGGCTGTCGGTGACCATCGGGCACTTCCTCGGCATGACCCTGCCGGACCGCCCGATCGCGTTCGTCGCCGCGCTGGCCTTCTTCGGTTTCGCGCTGTGGACGTGGCGCGACGGCCGCGACGCGGACGGGGAGGTCAAGGTCGCCGAGCCCAGGTTCGTCCTGCTGGCCGTGGTGTCGTCGTTCGTGCTCGCCGAACTCGGCGACAAGACGATGCTGGCCACGGTCGCGCTGGCCAGCGACCACAACTGGGCGGGCGTGTGGATCGGCGCCTCGGTGGGGATGGTGCTGGCCGACGGTGTGGCCGTCGCGGTCGGGGCGATCCTGCACAAGCAGCTACCCGTCGGGCTGCTGCACACCCTGGCCAGCGTGCTGTTCCTGCTGTTCGGCCTGTGGCTGCTGTTCGCGACCGCCCTGGAACTGACCTGGGTGGCCGGCGCGGTCACCGGGACCGTCGCGGTCACGGCGCTCGTCATCGGGGTCGTTCGGTGGCGTCGGAAGCGCCCCGCCGACCCCACCCCCGGGCAGACCGGCGCGGATTCACTCCGCACGCGGTGACCCGCGCCGGGTCGCGGGCTGGCAACCGAAGACCGACAGTCTCAGAACCGGTTGGGAAATCTTCGTAACGACCGTTGCCACGTGGCGGTGAGCCGGATTACGTTCAATGGTCGCGGGTAATTTGCGCCCGTAAATAGCAAACATATCGGCCATCATCCAGCAAGGTTGCCAGCGTTGCCGGTGAGCAAGATCGCGATTCCTGTGACCCAGGTGACCCGCCCGTTCGGAAGGAAAATCCGACGTGCACGTCATTATTTGCCGTCGCCCGCCGCGCCGTGCAGCTGCGCGCCGCGCGGTCCTGCCTAATCAGCGGTATCCGGGACTAAAGAATTCGAAAGGCGGGTCAAGTCTTACGTGATTTGCACTTGGGTTTCGGTTCAAGTCTCGCTACGATGATCAGCAAATACGCCGCCAAGAAAACCGCTCGATAAGCATGTGGAGGTCAATTAGATGAGCAAGACGTTCGCCGCCCGTCTGAACCGGCTGTTCGAGACCGTTTATCCGCCGGGTCGGGGTCCGCACACGTCGGCCGAGGTGATCGCCGCGCTCAAGGCCGAGGGCATCACGATGTCTGCGCCGTACCTGTCGCAGCTTCGCTCAGGCAACCGCACCAACCCCTCTGCAGCCACCATGGCCGCGCTTGCCAACTTCTTCCGGATCAAGCCGGCCTACTTCACCGACGACGAGTACTACGAGAAGCTCGACAAGGAGCTGACCTGGCTCGCTCAGATGCGCGACGAGGGCGTCCGCCGTATTGCGGCACGCACCGTTGGTCTGTCGCCGGAGGCCCAGCAGGAAGTGGTGGCCAAGGCCGAGGAGTTGCGCCGCAAGGAGCACCTGGACGATTAGCCGGTCGCTGGCCACCGCTCGGCGGTCCGCGCCGGTGGCCACTTAGCGGTCAGGTATTGCGCCGCGCCGTGCAGCGCGGTTAACGGGTGGTGGCTTCGTTGCCGCGCACCAGCGCGCGATATTGCTGCGCGATCTCGAGGATCCATTCGCGGTCGGAGTACGCCGCCGGCTGGCGCAGCCAGTCCAGACCCGGGAAAGTGGCGTGTCGCTCCGCTCCGGCGGCGTCCCGGCCCGCGTAAATCCACGAGGCGATCGCGGCGGCCTGCTCCCGTGGTGACACATCCGGCGTCGCGAGATCAGAGTCGTCGCCCTCGTCGGCCGGGTCCGCCGCCGACCCGGCCCCGGTCACGTCCACCCGCAGCTTGCGGGCCTCGGTGGCCTCGAGGTAGAGCGCGTCGGAGATCAGCGACATCCGCTCGGCGACCCGGAACACCAGCGGTCCGCGCGGGCGCACCCCGATGCCGACGTCGGGCTGACGGCGGCCGAGTTCGGTGAGCAGGGGGTCGATCATCCGCAGTTCGCGGCGGGCGCCGAACCAGTCCTCGATGCTCGGCAGCAACGCGCCCAGCGCCACCACCAGCATCGCGCAACCCAGCAGAGAGGCGGCGAACCCGACACCGATCGGTCCGCCCGGCGCCTCGGAGGTACCGAGCGCCCGGACAAAGAAGAAGGCCGACGCCAACACGATCAGCGCGATGCCGACCGTGAACACGAACAGCGCCCGCCCGCGCCGGCTGCGGTTCGAGTAGCGCAGCCCGGCCCACGACACCAGCGACAGCGCCATCAACACGTACAGCAGCGGCAGCAGCCAGGGCAGCGAGTTACCCCGGCCGAGGTTCTGGCGCAGATACTCCTCGGGGGTCATCTCGGGCTGCTGGCCGGCGGCGAAGAACGCGATCAACGTCACCACGGCGATGACCGTGGCGATGCCGTACTGCACGAACGCGAGCTTGCGGATGGTCGCGGCGCGACGCCCGGACGACACCGTGGTGATCATCACCGAACTGCCCGCCGCGCAGGCGACCATCGCGACCTGGGACAGCCCGGTGGAGATGTTGTTCCAGCGCAGCGCGGTGTCAATCAGCAGGGTGAGGGGTTCCCAGTTCAGCGCCGCCACCAGGCCGAGGCTGCCCAGCGCGACGATCATCGCGGTGCTCACCAGGGATTGCTTGTTGACCAGGGCCCAGCCGATGCGCAGGCCGGTGGCCAGTCCGAGCAGACCGGCGATCACCCAGATGATCAACCAAACGCCTCTCCGAGCCGCACCTGGACGATCGATGCGCGGTCGGACGGCAACCGGCCCAGCCGGTAGAGCAGCAAGGCCGCGAAGTCCTCGGCCTCTTGTTCGTGGTCCTCACCGCTGGGACCCATGCAACCGGTGCGCTGGTTGAGCATGTATCCGATCAGTTCCGAGGTCGCCACCTCGGTGTTCTCCTTGGCGGCCTGCACGACCGGGATGCCCTCATGCCCCAGCACCAGATGCCCCAGCTCGTGGGCGAGGGTGCGATCCCAGGCCGGCAGCCCCTTCTGGATCAGAAACACGTCCTTATCGGCGTACTGGCGCCATTGACCACACACCCCGGGCGGAAGGTCGGCCATCTTCAGCTCGATCGGGCGGCCGCGATCCTCGCTGACCGCGTCCAGCAGCCGGGTCAGCGACACCTCGCCCTGCCTCGGGGCGAGGTCGAGTACCGCACCGACCGCGCGGGTGACGCGACGACTGGCTGGCATGGCAACCCCCTTTCGACGACTACCACTATGCGCTGTCTACCCGCCTCGGGCAGCACTTCTTGTCAGTTCACGGATCTTTCCGCACCGCCGGCGCACCGCATTCTCCCATAATTGCCAGGCCCGTCAGTTGTGGTCGGGATCATGGCCGGACGGCCCCGTCGGCACTCCAGACCCGGGCGATAGTGTTGTCCCTGCACAAGACGCCCACGAGCGAGCGAGACCACTGGGAGGCAGCCGGGATGAGCCCGTTCAAGCGACGCAAGACCCGCGCCACCCGCCGGGCGGAGGCGCGGGCGATCGTGGCGAAGGCGCGCCTGGAGGCCAAGCTTGCCGCCAAGAACGAGGCCCGTCGCATCAAGGCCGACCGCAAGGCCCAGGACAAGGCGCTCAAGGCGCAACTGCGTGCCCAGCGCGACAGCGACCGGGCGGCGCTGAAAGTCGCGGAGACCCAGTTGAAGGCGGCCCGCGAGGGCAAGCTGTTGTCCCCCACCCGGATTCGCCGGCTGCTGACGGTGACCCGGTTGCTCGCTCCGGTCGTCGTCCCGCTCGTCTACCGCGCCTCCATCGCCGCGCGCGGCGTGTTGGAGCAGCGCCGCGCCGACCGCCTCGGCGTTCCGCTGAGCCAGCTCGGGCAGTTCTCCGGCCACGGCGCGGCGTTGTCGGCGCGCATCGCCGGCGCCGAGCAGTCGCTGCGGCGGGGGGTCGAGAAGAAGCCGAAGGACGCCGAGACCAAGCAGTTCGCCGCCGAGATCACCGAACGACTCAACGACCTGGCCACCGCGGTCACCGCCGCCGAGAACATGCCCACGGCGCAACGCAAGAGCGCGCACGCGACGATCTCGCGTCAACTCGACGGCATCGAGGCGGACCTGCTGGCCCGGTTGGAAGTGGTCTGACCACCCTGATGGCCCCAGCTGGCCCCGCGGCCCGGATGCGTGGTGTGGCAACGGGATTGCTCACCGCGACACTGGCGGTCGCGGCGCACGGCGCCGGTGGCGGCGCGGTGCCCGGCGGGGCCGCAAGCGCGCTGCTGGCCGTCCTCGCGGTGACGGTCGGCGCGTTGACGCTCTGCTGGCCGCCGGCGGCCGGACCGGTCGGCCTGGCGGTGCTGCTCGCCGCGGGGCAACTGGTCGGCCACGGCCTGCTCGGCGCGGCGACACAGCACCACGCGGCACCTGTCACCCCCACCGGGGTCATGGTCGCCGCGCACCTGGTGGCCGTCGTCGTGGCCGCCGGTCTCATCGCCGCCGGTGATCGTCTGTGCCGCGCGCTCTGCCACGTCGCGCGGGCGGTGGTGCGGGTGCCGTCCGCGCCGATCGGATCGGCGGCCGTCGTCGTCACGCCCGCCTCCGACCATCCTTCGCGCGCAACGCTTCTGTTGGCCGCATCGGTAACGCATCGCGGGCCGCCGGTCGGGCTCGCCATCTGACCGATATCCCTACGACAGAATTCAACCCCTATGCGACAAACCTTTGCCCCGTCCCGGCGCGCCCTGACCCGAACACAAAGTGTTCTCGCCGTGGCGTTCCTGATACTCGGCTGGTGCGCTGCAGCGCTCGGCGGAGCGGGTACGGCGGCAGCGCACCCGACGCTGATCGCCCCGACGCCCCCACAAAACGCCGAACTGAACCCCGCCCCCGCCCCCCTCAGCGCGCCCGTCAGCGAAGCGATGCAGCCGCAGTTCGCCGCGATGACGGTCGTCGGTCCCGACGGGAATCTGTGGTCGACCGGTGACCCGGTGGTCGACGGCCCGGTGATCAGCGTGGGCGTGCGCCCGCTCGGACCGTCGGGCACCTACACGGTGAACTACCGGGCCACGTCGGCCGACGGACATGTCGTGTCCGGCTCGTGGTCGTTCCGCCTGACGGTGCCGAGCACCGGCACGCCCGGACCGCCTGTCGAGGCGGCCGAGCCGCCGCCGTCCGACGACGGCTCGATCCCGGTGTGGCCCTTCTACGTCGGCGCGGTGGTCGTCGTCGCCGCGGGCGCGGTCTGGGCGGTGCGGCGCCGCACGTGACACGGGTGAGGCTGGCGGTCGGCGGCGCGCTCGTCGTCGTGGCCGCCTCGATGGTCGCGTGGTCGTTGGCGTACCCGCAGGCGTCGCTCAGCGCGACGTCGGTGCGGGCGCTGACCGACTGCGCCGCCGTGGTCACGCTCGGCCTGGCGGCGGTGCCGTGGCTCGATGACGCGCGGCACCGCGCCGAGCTGGCCGCCAGCCGGGCGGCACCGCTGGCGGTCGCGGCCGCGGTCTGGCTGATCGCCGAACTCACCCGCCTGGTGGTGGCGACCGCCGCGACGGCCGCGGTACCGCTCACCCGGCTCGGCTCAGGTACCGCGGTCGACTACGCGGTGGCGACCGCGCCGGGGCGGGCCGGGCTGGTCGGGGTGGTCGCGGCGGCCGGCTGCGCCGCGGCGTCGCTGGCCTCCCGGCGGCCGCCGGTCGGGGTCGTGGTGGCCGGCCTGGCCGCGGCGGGCACGGTGGCGCGCACGCTCACGGGGCATTTCGCCGAGAGCGCGGCGGCCGGGCTGGCGGTGGCCGCGCATACGCTCGCGGCCGCGGCGTGGTGCGGGGTGTTGGCGGCGCTGGTGCTCACCGTCGAGCATCGCGGGCGCTGGGCCCGGGTGCTGCCGCGGTTCTCACAGCTGTCGCTGGGGTGCGTTGCCGTGCTGCTGGCCGGCGGGGTGGTGGGCGCGGGGTCGCGGCTGGCCGATGCCGGGCAGTTGGTGTCCACCGGGTACGGGCGGGTGCTGGCGGCCAAGGTCGTGATCACCGCCGTGCTGGTGACGCTGGGCTGGCGCAACCGCACGATGTGGCTGCCCGCGGCGCGGACCCACCGCGCGACCGCGGTCCTCTCGCGGACCCGGGCGATCGTCGAACTGGCGGTGATGGCCGTCGCGCTGGCCCTGGCGGCCGGACTGGCGGTGACCGGATCGGCGTCATAGCCGACCTGGCATGATGGGGCCCGGGGCCAGGCGAGGACACACGCTGCAAAGGAGCAAGCCACATGGCAGACCCGCAGGACCGACCCGACGAGAAACCCGGCGAAACGCGCCCCGCCGGACCCGAGTCGGCGTCCGCCCCGAAGCCGGAGCCGTCGGCCACCGAGCAACCCGCCAACAAGGCCGCGAAGAAGACGTCTGCCAAGAAAGCCGCGAAGAAGGCCCCCGCCAAGAAGGCGGCCAAGAAGACCCCGGCGAAAGCAGCGGCAAAGAAGGCCGCGCCCAAGAAGGCGCCGGCCAAGAAGGCCCCCGCGAAGGACTCTCCCGTCAAGCTGGTCGCCACCAACGGTGACCTCGAGTCGGCTGCGAAAGAGGCTGCGGCACAGGCTAAGTCAACAGTGTCGCGAGCGGTGGACCCGATCTCGGCGCCGGAGCAGGTGCCGTTGATCGGTCCCGAGCCGTCCCGGCTGCCGATCGCGGCCGCCGTCGCCGCCGGTGTGCTGGCGATTCTGGTGGTGCTGCTCGCCCGCCGCGGCGGCCACCACGACTGACGAAATTCCGCTTGACCCTGACGCGGCGTCAGGGTCGATAGTGGGCGCATGGACGTCAGGACCGTCGGAACGGTAGCCGAGCTCACCGGCGTCTCCGTGCGCACCCTGCACCACTACGACCACATCGGCCTGGTGGTGCCCAGCATCCGCACACCGGCCGGCTACCGCGGCTACACCGATGCCGACATCGAGCGGCTGCACCTGGTGCTGGTGTACCGCTCGATCGGCCTGTCGCTCGACGACATCCGCGCGCTGCTCGACTCCGACGCCGACGAGTACGCGCTGCTGCAGCGCCAGCACGCGCTGCTGCTCGAGCAGGCCGACCGGCTGCAACACACCATCGAGGCAGTGGAGGAACTGATGAGCGCACACCGGCGCGGCATTCAACTGACCGCCGAGGAACAGATCGAGATCTTCGGCACCACGGCGTTCAGCGAGGGGTACGCCGTCGAGGCCGAAGAGCGTTGGGGCGAAACCGATGCGTGGAAGCAGTCGCAGCAGCGGGCGGCGACGTTCACCAAGGACGACTGGATCGCGATCGGCGCCGAGAACGACGCGCTGCTCGAGGCGTTGGCCGCGGCCAAGCGCGCCGGGGTGGCCCCGGGTTCAGCGGAGGCCAACGCGCTGGCCGCGCGGCACCGGGCGTCGATCCAGCGGTTCTACGACTGCGACGACGAGATGCACCGCTGCCTGGCCGAGATGTATCCGGCCGACGAGCGGTTCACCCGCTACTACGACGACGCCGAACCCGGTCTGGCCCAATACCTGCGCGACATCGTGGTGGCTAGCATCGAGCGGTGAGCATCGAACCGCGCCCCACCGCCGACCTCGTCGACGAGATCGGACCCGACGTCCGCAGCTGCGACCTCCAGTTCCGCCAGTTCGGCGGCCGCTCGGCGTTCGCCGGGCCGATCACGACGGTGCGCTGCTTCGAAGACAACGCCCTGCTGAAATCGGTGCTGTCCGAACCCGGCAACGGCGGGGTACTGGTCATCGACGGCGACGGGTCGCTGCACTGCGCGCTCGTCGGCGACGTCATCGCCGGCCTCGGTGTCGAAAACGGGTGGAGCGGGCTCATCATCAACGGCGCCGTGCGCGACGCCGCGACGCTGCGCACGCTGGACATCGGCATCAAGGCGCTGGGCACCAATCCGCGCAAGAGCACCAAAACCGGTGCGGGACAACGCGATGTCACGGTCGAGTTCGGTGGCGTCGCGTTCGTCCCCGGCCACCTCGCCTACAGCGACGACGACGGCATCGTCGTGGTCGCACGCTAGGCCGAAGTCAGGCCGACGCGCCGACCGGGGCGCGGTGCCTGGAGAACTGCAGCGCCTCGTCATCGACCTTGCCGTGCCGGATCAGCCGCAGGTCGAGCAGGTAGTTCTGCTTGAGTCGCCACGGGATCACGTGACCGGCCTTCGGCAGGTAGTCGAGCGCGCGCAGCACGTAACCCGGGGTGAAGTCCAGCAGCGGGCGCTCCTCGACACGGTCACCGGGATGCTGCACCTCGACGGTGTCAAAGCCCTTGGCGTCCATGTAGTTCAGCACGCGACAGAAGAACTCCGACACCAGGTCGGCCTTCAGCGTCCATGAGGCGTTGGTGTAGCCGACGGTGAACACCATGTTTGGCAGCTTGGTGAGCATCATGCCCTTGTAGGCCATCGTGTCGTGCAGGTTGATGGTCTCGCCGTTGCGCTTGATCTCGGCGCCGCCGAACAGCTGCAGGTTCAGACCCGTTGCGGTGACGATGATGTCGGCTTCCAACTCCTCGCCGGAGGTGAGCCGGATCCCGGTCTTGGTGAACCGGTCGATGGTGTCGGTGACGACGTCGGCCTTGCCCTGCTTGATCACCTTGAACAGATCGCCGTTGGGCGCCAGGCAGAGCCGCTCGTCCCACGGGTTGTAGCGCGGACTGAAGTGCTTCTCCACGTCGTAGCCCTCGGGCAGCCGCCGCTTGGCCATCGTCAGCAATTGCTTGCGCATGAAGTTCGGGAAGCGCCGGGAGATCCGGTACTGCGCGGTCTGGAACAGGATGCTCTTCCAGCGGTTGAGTACGTAGGCCGGCTTCTCCGGCAGCCATTTGTTGGTCTGCACCGTGAACGGGTCGACGTCGGGCAGCGCGCCGATGTAGGTGGGCGAGCGCTGCAGCATCGTCACGTGGCCGGCACCGGAATTGGCCAGCGCCGGGATCAGCGTCACGGCGGTGGCGCCGCTGCCGATCACGACGATCTTCTTGCCCTGATAGTCCAGGTCCTCGGGCCAGTGCTGCGGGTGGATGATCGTGCCCTCGAAGTCGTCGCGGCCGGCGAACTCCGGGGTGTAGCCCTCGTCGTAGTTGTAGTAGCCGCTGGCGGCGAAGAGGTACGTCGCGGTGAGTCGGTCCTCTTCACCGTCGCGCTCGACGGTGATCGTCCACTTGTTCTCGGCGTCGGACCATTCCGCCGCCACCACCTTGTGGTTGTAACGGATGTGCTTGTCGATGCCGAACTCGGCGACGGTCTCCTTGAGGTAGGCCATGATCGACGGCCCGTCGGCGATCGCCTTCTCCGACGTCCACGGCTTGAACCGGAAGCCCAGGGTGAACATGTCGGAGTCCGAACGGATGCCCGGGTACTTGAACAGGTCCCAGGTGCCGCCCAGGTTGGCGCGGCGCTCGAGGATCGCGTAACTCTTGGCCGGGCAGCGGTCCTGCAGATGCCACGCGGCGCTGATGCCGGAGATACCGGCTCCCACGATGACGACGTCGAGGTGTTCGGTCATGGTACCGGAGCGTATCAACGGTGTGTCGAGTAGTCAACAGTGTGTCGAGCCGACTCAACACCGTGTAAAGTAGGCGCCTATGACCACCGCCAGCCCGCGGCGCCGCTCCCGCGCCCGCGGTCCCGCCCGCCCCTCCGGCGACGAGCGTGAGCAGGCGATTCTGCAGACGCTGGAGCAGCTGCTCAACGAGGGCCGCGCGCTGGCCGACATCTCCGTCGACGACCTCGCCAGGGGCGCGGGCCTGTCGCGGCCGACGTTCTACTTCTATTTCCCGTCCAAGGACGCGGTGCTGCTGGCGCTCGTCGAGAAGGTGATCGACGAGGCCAACCGCAACGCCGACGCGGCGATGGGCGGGATGGACGCCGCGGTCGACCCGCCCGCGGTGTGGAAAGCGATCAACGCGCTGTTCGAGACCTTCCGCTCGCACCGAGCGGTCACGCTGGCCGGTGCCGGGGCGCGGTCGCACAACGCCGAACTGCGGGCGCTGTGGTCACGGTTCATGCAGAAGTGGATCGACCACACCACCGCCTCGATCCAGGCCGAACGCGACCGCGGCGCGGCCCCGACGACGATCCCCGCCGAGGACCTCTCCACCTCGCTGAACCTGATGAACGAGCGCACCATGCTCGCCGCGTTCGCCGCCGAGCAGCCGGCCGTCGACCCGGCGCACCTGGTGAACACGCTCGCCCACATCTGGGTCACCAGCATCTACGGCACCACTAGGCACTAGTCGGTACCCGATGCGAACATATGTTCGTGTCCAACCGTGGATCACGGTCCGACGCCAGCATCCTGCACGCCGATCTCGACTCCTTCTACGCGTCGGTGGAACAGCGTGACGATCCGTCGCTGCGCGGTCGGCCGGTGATCGTCGGCGGCGGGGTGGTGCTCGCCGCGAGCTACGAGGCCAAGGCCTACGGGGTGCGCACCGCGATGGGCGGGCGCCAGGCCCGTGCGCTGTGCCCGCACGCGATCGTCGTGCCGCCGCGCATGAAGGCCTATGCGGAGGCCAGTCAGGCGGTGTTCGAGGTGTTTCACGACACCACTCCCCTCGTCGAACCGCTGAGCGTCGACGAGGCGTTCCTCGACGTGTCGGGGCTGCGGCGGGTGTCGGGCACCCCGGTGCAGATCGCCGCGAAGCTGCGCGCCGACGTGCGCGAGCGGGTCGGGTTGCCGATCACCGTCGGCATCGCCCGCACCAAGTTCCTCGCGAAGGTGGCCAGCCAGCAGGCCAAGCCGGACGGACTGCTGCTGGTCCCGCCCGACCGCGAACTGGCGTTCCTGCATCCGCTGCCGGTGCGGCGGTTGTGGGGTGTGGGCGCCAAGACCGCCGAGAAGCTGCACGCGCACGGCATCGACACCGTCGCCGACGTCGCCGAGTTGTCGGAGACGACGTTGGCGTCGCTGGTCGGCGGGGCGATGGGGTATCGGCTGTATGCATTGTCGCGCAACATCGATCGCCGCCGGGTGGTCACCGGCGTGCGCAAGAGTTCGGTCGGTGCGCAACGCGCGCTGGGCCGCCGGGGCAACACCATGTCCGCCGCGGAGCTCGACGCGGTCGTGATCAACCTCGTCGACCGGATCACCCGGCGCATGCGCAAGGCCGGCCGCACCGGGCGCACCGTGGTGCTGCGGCTGCGCTTCGACGATTTCGGCCGCGCCACCCGCTCGCACACGATGCCGCGCGCCACCGCGTCGACCGACATAATCCTCGAGACGGCCCGCGCCCTGGTCGCCGCGGCCGCCCCGCTGATCGCCGAGCGGGGGCTGACGCTGATCGGTTTCGCGGTGTCCAACATCGACCGCTCGGGCAGCCAGCAGTTGGAGTTGCCGCTCTGCGCAGGCGGCGGTGACGTCCTGGCCATCGACGACGCGGTCGACCGGATTCGGCAGCGCTACGGCAACGCGGCGCTCACCCGCGGGGTGCTGCTGGGTCGCGACCCCGGCCTGGAGATGCCGCACCTGCCCGACTGAACTATTTGGTGCGCTTGGTCGCCTTCTTCGCGGCCTTCTTGGCCGCGGCCTTCTTAGCGGCCTTGTTCGACGCCGCGGTCTTGGCGGGTGCCTTCTTGGCCGGGGCTCTCTTGGCGGGAGCTTTCTTGACCGGGGCATTTCCGGGTTTGTTGCCGGGCTTATTGCCGGGTTTGTTCCCCAGGCCGACCTGCTCGGCCGCGCCCTGCACCGCTTCGCGGACCTTGCGCACCGCCCGCCCCGCCGTGGTACCCGCCGCCACCACGAGACCGGCCGCGCGCAGGCCGGCGAGTTCGCCCTTGTCCTGAATGGTTCGCTTCACCGTCACTCCATCGTTGAAGATCGTCGAAGACCTTGGAGTCGGTGTACCCAGATCGGCGGGATCTACGACGTGGTCCAGTCCAGCAGCTTGTCGGCGGACCAGGTGTTGACGATGCGGTCCAGCGGCACACCGTTGTCGAGCGCTCGCTGCGCGCCGTAGCCGAGGAACTCCAACTGACCCGGCGCGTGCGAGTCGGTGTCGATACAGAACACACCCCCGATGTCCAGCGCGAGGTTCAGCAGCCGTGTCGGCGGGTCCCGGCGCTCGGGCCGCGAGTTGATCTCCACCGCGGTGTTGTTGTCCCGGCATGCCGTAAACACCTTCTCCGCATCAAATTTCGACTCCGGGCGAGTGCCGCGACCACCGGTGACCAGCCGGCCCGTGCAGTGGCCGAGGACGTCGGTGTGCGGGTTCTCGATCGCCCGAAGCATCCGCCGGGTCATCGCCGCCGCGTCCATCGCCAGCTTCGAGTGCACGCTGGCGACCACCACGTCCAGCCGCTCCAGCAGCTCTTCGTCCTGGTCGAGACTGCCGTCCTCGAGGATGTCCACCTCGATGCCGGTGAGGATCCGCATCGGCGCCACCGCCTCGCGTAGCTCGTCGATGACGTCGAGCTGTCGGCGCAGCCGGTCGGCGGACAGCCCGTTGGCGATGCGCAGCCGCGGCGAATGGTCGGTCAGCGCGCAGTATTCGTGCCCCAACTCCCTTGCCGCGAACATCATCTCCTCGATCGGCGCGGACCCGTCCGACCAGTTCGAGTGCACGTGCAGATCCCCGCGCAACGCCGACCGCACCTCGCCACCGCCGAGGTCTCCGGCGCTCTCCCGCAGCTCGGTCAGCACCTCGGGTTCGCGGCCCGCCCAGGCCTCGGCGATGACCTTCGCCGTCTTCGGACCGATACCCGGCAGCGACTGCCAACTGTTCGCGGCGCCGTGGCGTTCCCGTTCGGCCTCCGAGAGCGCCTCGACGATGTCCGCCGCGTTGCGGTAGGCCATCACCCGGCGCGGGTCCTCCCGGGCGCGGTCCTTGTAGTACGCGATCTGCCGCAGCGCGATGACCGGGTCCATGTCCTCCAGTGTGCCCGGTCGCGCCGGGCACCACACCCGGGGTTACAGGTCGTTGCCCGCGTACGACAGGTTGAAGCTCTTGTTGGTCAGCGGGAAGTCCGGCACGATCGTGTCCGACATCGCGACCGGAAGCGCGGGCCAGTTGAACCAGGACGGATCGACGATCTTGGCCCGGGTCAGATTCCCGGCGCGGTCCACCTCGACGCGATGGACAATCGCGCCTCGCCACCCCTCGGCGATGCCGATACCACTCGCCGCGCCAGCGCTGTGCCCAGCCTGTGTCTGGTATTCGGTTGGGCCACTGTGTGATTCGACCAGGGCGCAGACCAGCTCGACGGATGCGGCGAACTCGTCGCGCCGGACCGTGTAACGGGCGAGGACATCGCCCTCCGTAGCGCCCACCTCGGTGACCGGTAACGACGTCGTCGGGTGCTCGATTCTGGCGTCGGTGCGCACCCCGCTGGCCCGCGCGGCGTAGCCGAGGCAACCGAGTGCGTGCGCGTCGTCGGTGGACAGCACCGAGGTACCCGCGAAGCGGTCGTAGACAACGCTGTTGGCCAAGGTCAGCTCCGCGACCTCGGCCAGATCGGCGGCGATCTCGCGCAGCATCGCCGGATCGGGCAGCCGCCGCAGCGTCACCCCACCGGGCCGGATCGCTCCCCGCAGCAACCGGTGTCCGGTCACCTCGGCGTTGAGGCGTAGCAGCCGCTCCCGGATCCGCTGCGCGTGCGAGTTGGCCAGGGCGAACCCGACGTCGTTGGCCAGCGCGCCGAGGTCGGCGGCGTGGTTGTAGAGCCGCTCGAGTTCGACGACCAGCGCCCGCAGCCGGTGCACCTCATCGGGCACGGCGATGCCCAACGCGTCCTCCACGGCAAGGCTGTGAGCCAGCGCGTGGCCGGCGCTGGTGTCCCCGCTGATGCGTTCGGCCACGTTCACCGCGCCGGTCGCGGGTCGGCCCTCGAACACCTTCTCCACCCCGCGGTGCACGAACCACAGCCGCGCCTTCAGGCGCAACACCGTCTCGCCGACGACGGAGAAGCGGAAATGGCCCGGTTCGATCAATCCGGCGTGGACGGGCCCCACCGGGATCTCGTACACGCCGGTGCCCTCGACCGTGACAAACGGGAAGGCACCGGCGGATGCGAATTCCGGTGCGGGCCCGGAGGTCCGGCGCATGGGATACCAGTCCTCGGGCCAGTGCGCGTGGCGGACCAGCCGGCGCGGCCGGGGATGACCGACCAACCGGATGCCGTACAGATCCGCCATCTCACGCTCGAACCGCCCAGCCGGGAACGACATGTAGGCCAGCGACGGCAACGTCGGCTCATGCTGCGGCAGCACACATTCGAGTTCGACGCGGCGGTCCGGCGCACCGGCCAGAAACAGATAAACCACGCGCAGTGCGTCGCCGTCGTCATGCGCGGCCACCAGCGCCAGCCGAGCCCCGGACCGGAGGAGTTCCTCGGCCCTATCGGACAGCACATCGCGCGAAACACGGTGCCGTTCAAAGCCACTCACGGAAGTCCTCCAAGCAGATCGGCCGCGGAGGTGAACAGGCCGGTCAGCGGTCCCGCCGTGACGCCGAGCGCAACTGACGCGGCGACGCCCACCACCATCGCCGCCCCGACGGACGCAGGCACGACGATCGACGGGGCGTCGGCGGCAGCGGCACCGAACAGCATGCGGCCGGAGTTGCGCACCAGCGCCGAAAACGCGATCGCCACCAACACCATCGCGGCGGCCAGCACCCAGGCCATATCGGCATCGGCGAGCGAACGGGCGATGGCCACCTCGCTGGCGAACATCGCGAACGGCGGCAGACCGAGCAGCACGATCAACCCCATCGCGAAAGCGCCGCCGACCAGCCGGGAACGCCGCGCCACCCCGGTGATGTCACCCATTTCGGTCGAATCGTGCGCCGCCTGCAGTTGGCCGCCCGCCAGAAACAGCACCGTCTTGCCGACGCCGTGCGCCAGCACATGCAGCAGCAGCGCGGCGATCGCCAGCGTGGTGCCGGCCGCGGCGGCGATCGCGATCAGCCCCATGTTCTCCATCGACGAATACGCGAGCATGCGCTTGACGTCGCCGGTCACGGTCAGCATCAGCGCCGCGACGAGCAGTGTCGCCAGGCCGAGGACCACCAGGCCGGTGCGCATGAACGACGGCCCCGCCGCGATATCGATGACCGGCTTGATGCGCAGCACCACCGAGAACGCCACCGCCAGCAGCACCCCGCTCATCAGGGCCGACACCGGCGCCGGCGCCTGGCTGTGCGCGTCGGCGAGCCAGGCGTGGAACGGGAACAGCCCCGCCTTGGTGCCGTATCCGATGAGCAACAGACCGCCGGCCAGCCGCGCCACCCCCGGATCCAGACCGGCCGCGTACTCGGCGAGCACGTCGAGGTTGAGCGCCTGCGCGTCGGGGGCGCCGGCATGCTGGGCGGCGAAGTACAGCAGCACGGTGCCCAGCAGGGCGAGTGCGATGCCGACCGAGCAGATCATCACGTACTTCCAGGTGGCCTCCAGCGCGGTGCGAGTGTGCCGGTGGCCGACGAGGAAGGCGGTGACGACGGTGGTGGCCTCGACGGCCACCCAGATCACACCGATGTTGTTGGCGCACACCGCCAAAGCCATCGCGGAGATGAATCCGGGCGTCAGCACGCCGTACCACCGGGCACCGCGCGCGTCGGTGTGGTCGTGCGCGAGTTCGGCACCGATGTACCCGACCCCGGCCCACGTGGTGAGGGTGGCCACCACGCCGATGACGATCAGCATGGTCACCGACAGCGCGTCGGCGCGCAGCAGGCCACCCAGCACCACATACTGACCGTCGTTCAACCGAGCGGCCAGCACGACGCCGGACACCAGCACGGTGAGCGCTGACAGCACCGACAGCAGGGCACTCCAACGGCGCCACCCGACAAGGAGATTCACCAGCGCCGCGACGGCGGGCGCTGCGATGGGTGCGAGAATCCAGCCGGTCATCAGTCCCGCAACTCCTGCAGGTGATCGAGGTCGGCACCGCCGAACGCGCGGCGTAGCCGTCCGGTGAGCACCCCGATGATCAGCACGGCGAACAACACGTCCAACGACGCCCCGAGCTCGACGATCAACGGCACACCGGCGGTGAGCAGAAACGCCGCCGCGGTAATCCCGTTGTCGAGCATCAGGAATCCCGCCGCCTGCGACACGGCGTGCCGCCGCGTCACCATCACGAACAAAGCGATGAGAATCACCGCGAACGCCGCGGGCACCGCGTTGACGACAGCGTTCGACTCGAGAGTCACCAGCGGGCGGGTGACCGCGAAAGCGGCGACCGTCAGCACCGCGGTGATCAGCAACGAGGTCGCGGTGTTCACCAGCGGCGTGGCCTCGCGCTGCTCCTCGTGTTCGGCGGCGAGCGCCCGGGCCAGCAGCCACGGCAGCACCACGGCGCGCAACAGCAGCACCGCACCGCCGACGGCGATCAGCTCGACGTGGTTGTCGTGCAGTCCCCGTACGACGGGAATGGCCGCCAGCGCCGCCCCCTGCCAGGCCAGCAGTTTGACGATGGCGCGCAGGTCACGACGCCAGACGATCAGCATCGCCGCGAGGACGAGTCCGCCGGCGGCGAAGTCGATCAGGATCACGAAATTGGCGTAGCTCATCTGGCCGCTCATATCGCGTTCTGCACCGTGAAGAAGTTGGCCGCGGTCACCGCGAGCATGGCGAGCAGAAACGACCCCGCCAGCAGCTCCGGCACCCGGAACAGCCGCAGTTTGGCGATGAACACCTCGGCGCTGGCCAGCAGCACCGCGAGCACGGCCACCTTGATGACGATTGCGGCGACCCCGATCAGGACCGCGGTGGGCGACGGCTCGGGTCCGGCAATCCCCCACGGCAGGAACAGGTTCGCCAGCAACGCCAGCAGCACCGTGAGCCGCATCGCCGACGCCCACTCAACGAGCGCCAGTCGCGGACCGGCGTACTCGAGGATCATCGCCTCGTGCACCATCGTCAGCTCGAGGTGCGTGGCGGGGTTGTCGACGGGCAGCCGGCCCGTCTCCGCGATGATCACGATCACCAGCGCGACAAACGCCAGCACACCGCCCACCGATGCCACCTGACCGGGATTCTCGAGCGAGTTGTTGACCAGTGCACCGAGATTCGACGAACCCGCGGGAATCGACAGCGCGAAGACCGCGAGCAGGATCGTCGGCTCGACCAGGGCCGCGATGGTTATCTCGCGGCTGGCTCCCATACCGCCGAACGAGGTGCCGGTGTCGATGCCCGCGAGGGTGAGCGCGACGGTGCCCAGGAACAACAACCCGACGACGGCGAACAGGTCGGCACTGAAGTCGATCGGCGACCCGGTCGCCACCACGGGTGCGATCGCCGCGATCATCAGCGTCGTGCCCGCCAGCACGGCCGGTGCCACGGAGAACACCAGCGTGGTGCCGCGCGGTGTGATCTGTTGTTTGCCAAGCTGTTTGCGGATGTCGCGCCAGGGCTGCAGCACACCGGCGCCCCCGCGCCCCTCCCAGCGGGCACGGACCTGGCGCATCAGCCCGATCACCAGCGGGGCACCGAGGGTCACCGTGGCGAGCTGGGCCGCGCCCGCGAGATATGCCGTCACGTCCACTGCGCCACCACCAGGATGATCAGCACCCCGAGCGCACCGTAGGCGAGGTAGAGGTGCACGCTGCCGGTGTGCGCGCGACGCACCAGGCTGGCCGCGGCATCGACCGCCCGCACCACCGGCGTGTACAGCCGCTCCTCGACGGCGTCGACCACCCGGCTGCGGAACCGCACCGCTTCGACCATGTACTGCGATTCGGCGAAGTGCGTGACCTCGATGTCGGTGTCGGGGCGCAGCACGTCGTCGAAGACACGCTGCAGCGGCTCCGCGAAAGATGTTGCGGTGTACTGCATCCGGTCGGTCAACTCTTCGGCACCACACGCCCACAGCGGCAGTTCCGCGGCGGGCGGCCGGCGCCACGCCCGCAGTTGGCCGCACACCACGGCCGCCAGCATCGCGATCGCCAGTACGCCGGCGATCACGACGGGGGCGATCGAGCCCACCAGACCCGGCAGCCGGATCACGGCACCGAAGTCCGTGAACTCGACCGCCGCCGCGGCGGGCACCGTCGAGAGCACCCGGCGCAGCGCGGGGGCCACCACGCTCGGCGTCACGCCGATCAGCACACAGGCGAGCGCGGCGGCCGCCATGCCCGCAATCATGGTGCGTGCGGACTCGGTTGCGGTAGCAGCGGATTCGGAACGCGGCCGGGCCAAAAAGCCGATCCCGAAAGCCTTGACCATCGCCGCCACCCCCAGGCCGGTGGTCAGCGCGACCGCCCCGACCGCCAGCGGCGCTGTCAGTGCCAGCACGGTGTCGCGGCCGGGGGCGGCGTGCACCAGCGACTGGACCAGCAACCACTCGCTGACGAAACCCGCACCCAACGGCAGACCCGACGCACCGAGCGCGGCCACGCCGAACAGGATCGTCGTCGCCGGCATCCGCCGGGCCAGCCCGCCGAGTCGGTCGAGGTCGCGTGAGCCGGTGGCCGCCAGTACGGAACCGGCCGCCAGGAAGCCGAGGCTCTTGAACGCCGCATGACCGACGACATGCAGCGTCGCCGCGGCCATCGCGATGGTGGCGGGCGCCGATGCCCCGGCACTCGCGAACAACGTCGCCGCGCCGAGCGCGACGGTGATCAGCCCCATGTTCTCGGTCGTCGAATAGGCGAGCAGTCGTTTGAGATCCGTCGCCACCGACGCTTGCAGCACGCCGTACAGCGCGGAGATCACCCCGGCGCCGAGCATCGTCAGGCCCCACCAGCGCGGTCCGGGGCCGAGCAGTTGCAGGTCGACGCGCACGATGCCGTAGCCGCCCAGCGCCACCATCGCCGCGCTCATCAGCGCCGACACCGGACTGGGCGCCTCCGGGTGGGCGCGCGGCAGCCAGGCGTGCAGCGGCACCAGGCCGGCCTTCGAGCCGAACCCGACGAGCGTCAACAGGAACACCGTGGTGCGGGCGCCGTCGGAAACCCCGGCCAGGTCGGCGAACCGGTCGGCGCCCCCGGCCGCGGACAACACCATCAGCCCGATCAGGATGGCGACAAACCCCAACTGGGTCATCACCGCGTACACCAGCGCGGCGGTGCGCACCTCGGCCCGGGTGTGGTCGGTGAGGACGAGCACCAGCGAGGCGACGGCCATCAGTTCCCACGCCAGCAGGAACGTCGACACCGACTCCGCCGCGGGCACCAGCAGCATCGCCACCACGAACAGTGGCAGCACCGCCGCCGCGGTCCGGCTCAGGTGCCCGGCATAGCCGACGGCGTAGACACCGACCGGCACCGCGACCGCGCCGACCAGCGCCATGAAGAAGCCACCGAGCGGATCGAGGCCCAACTGCGCCCCGGACAGCGGCAGCAGCCAGCCGATGTGCACGGACCGCGCCTCGCCGAACACGCCGCTCAGCCCCAGCCACACCCCGACGGCGCCGATGACCGCGGTGAGCAGGCCTGCGATCACCCCGAATGGGTCGGCGGACAGGTGTTTTCGGGCAGCCGGCGACGGCGCGGCAACGGTGACGGTCACTTTCCGGTCACCGACCGCAGCGCCTTGACGATCTGATCAGGGGACGGCGGACAGCCCGGTATCTCGACGTCGACCGGCACCACGTCCCCGACCGCGCCGACCACGCCGTACGCGTCGGCGAACACGCCGCGGTTCAACGCGCAGTCGCCGCAGGCGATGACGACCCTCGGCTGCGGGGTGGCCGCGACGGTGTTGCGCAGCGGGTCGGCCATGTTGCGCGTGACGACACCGGTCACCAGCAGCGCGTCCGCGTGCCGGGGTGAGGCCACCAAGCGCGCCCCGTACTGTTCGGCGTCATAGACCGGGCCGAAGGCGCCGCCGATCTCCACCTCGCACCCGTTGCAGGACCCGGCGTCGACGTGGCGGATCTGCAGCGAGCCGCGCACACCGGTCGGGGGTCTGACCGCCGGCGCGGGCGCGGGCCCCGCCGATTCGACCACCCGGCCGACCCGAAAGATCTTGGCCAGCCAGCTCATTGCTCACCCTCGCCGCGGAGGTCCGCGAGCACGGCGACCCGATCGCTGAGCACGGTGGTGAGCACCTTGCGCGCCACCGCGAGCAGTTCGGCGATGTCGGGCGAGGCGATGGAGTAGATGACGGTGTTGCCGTCCTTGCGGGTGGTCACCACCCCGGCCCGGCGCAGCACCCCCAGCTGCGCGGACAGGTTCGACGATTCCAGTCCGACCTCGGGCAGCAGTTCACCGACGGACCGGTCGCCCTCGACCAACAGCTCCAGGATCCGGACGCGGGCCGGGTGACCGAGGGTCTTGAAGAACTCGCCCTTCAGCTTGTACAGCGGCTGCGGCTCCACGGCGCTCCTGAATGGCTGTTTATTCTTTCGATCTATAAGTTGAAGAATTTATCAATTAGTGGACGGCGCGCCGGTGCCGGGGGTGGGTGGTTGGTTAGCGCGCCTGCTCGGGTTCCGGTTTGGCGACGGGCCGAAGCGCGCCGTTCACCAGCGCGCGCACCTGGTTGTCGACGTTGTTGCCCGCGACGAACAGCATCTCGTCGCCCGCCTGCACCACGTCGTCGGGTCCGGGCACCACGATCCCGCTGTCGCGGATCACGATCGCCAGCGCGGTGTTGTCCGACAGCGGCAGGTCCCGGATCGGTCGGCCGACCAGCGGGTCGTCGGCGGACAGCGTCAGCTTGGCCAGGCTGACCTGGCCCTGCCGCAACCCCATCAGGCGCACCATGTGGCCGATGTCGATGGCGCCCTCGATCGCGGCCACCAGCGCGCTGGGCGCCGACACCGCGACGTCCACGCCCCACGCCTCGTTGAACAGCCACTCGTTGCGGACGTCGTTGACCCGCGCCACCACCCGGCCGACGCCGAACTCCGTCTTGGCCAGCAGCGAGGCGGTGAGATTGACCTTGTCGTCACCGGTCGCGGCGATCACCACGTCGCACATCTGCAGCCCGGACTCCTCCAACGAAGTCAACTCGCAGGCGTCCGCCAGCAGCCAGTCCGCGCCCGGCACCGAGTTCGGCTCGAAGTGCTTCATGGCGTGCTCGATCAGCAGCACCTTGTGACCGTAAGCGAGCAGCTCCTGGGCCACCGATCGCCCGACCGCGCCCGCGCCGGCGATGCCGATGCGCATCATCGGCCGGTCGGGTTCGGGGCTCGCCTTCTCGGTCGAGCGCCGCCAGAAACGGAACACCACTTCATACTGGCCCACCCGGCGACCGGCCGCTGCGCTACCCGGCGCGACGTGGCCTGCCGGCCGCCGTGGTAGGTGTTTTACTGCGGTCATCGACCGGTCCACCACCCTGAACGGAAGTAAATGAGCCTCGAGCAGCTGTACCTGATGGTGCTGGCTGCTGGGCTGGTGCTGCTGGCCAGCATCATCGCCACCCGCGCGGCCAGCGGGGTGGGGCTGCCCAGCCTGCTGCTGTTCTTGGCGGTCGGCGTCATCGTCGGCGAGGACGGGCTGGGCCTGGAGTTCGACAACTACCTGCTCGCCGACCACCTCGGCACGATCGCGCTGGCGATCATCCTGGTCGAGGGCGGCCTGACCACCAAGTTCAGCGATATCCGCCGGGTGCTCGCGCCCGCGGCGGTGCTGGCCACGGTCGGGGTCGGGGTCAGCATGGTGGCCACCGCGGTCGGGGCGCACCTGCTGCTGGGGCTGGACTGGCAGCTGGCGCTGCTGCTGGGCGCCATCGTGTCGTCCACCGACGCGGCGGCGGTGTTCTCGGTGCTGCGGGTGGTGCCGCTGCCCCGCCGGCTGGCCGGCCTGCTGGAGGCGGAGTCCGGCTTCAACGACGCCCCCGCCGTGATCCTCGTGCTGCTGTTCAGCGCGACGCCGCTGGAGTTGACTCCGGTGCACACGCTGCTTCAGGTGCTCTACCAACTGGTGGCCGGGGCCGCGATCGGCGCGGTGTGCGGTCTGCTCGGTTCGTTCGCGCTGCGCCGCATCGCGCTCCCCGCGTCCGGGCTGTATCCACTGGCGACGTTCGCGCTGGGCATGGTCGCGTTCGCCGCGGCGGGCAGCGCGAACGCCAGCGGGTTCATCGGCGCCTACATCGCGTCGGTGATCCTGGCCAACACCGGGCTGCCGCACCGGTCGGCCACCCGCTCGTTCGCCGAGGGGCTCGCTTGGCTGGCCCAGATCGGCCTGTTCGTCCTGCTGGGCCTGCTGGTCGACCCGAGCGAACTGGTCGACGACATCCTGCCGGCGATCGTGGTGGGGCTGGTGCTGCTGCTGATCGCCCGCCCGCTGTCGGTGGTCCTCTCGGTCCTCCCGTTCCGAATGCCATGGCGCGAGCAGGTGTTCCTGTCCTGGGCCGGGCTGCGCGGCGCGGTGCCGATTGTGCTGGCGACGTTCCCGATCGTCGGCGGGGTGCCCGGCAGCGAGCGCCTGCTCAACATCGTCTTCGTCCTGGTGGTGGTGTTCACCCTGGTGCAGGGACCCAGCCTGAGTCCGGTGGCGCACCTGCTGGGTCTGATCCCGAAAGAGGCCACCCGCGAGATCCAGGTCGAGGCCGCCCCGCTGGATGTGCTCGAGGCCGAGCTGCTGACGATGACCGTGCACGCGCCCTCGCGGCTGCACAACGTCACGGTGCTCGAACTGCGGTTGCCCGACCCCAGCGTGATCACGCTGATCATCCGCAACGGGCATACCTTCGTCCCGCAGCCGGATACTCGCATCGCGATCGGCGACGAGTTGCTGATCGTCACCACGACGAAGACCCGCGCCGCCACCGAACGCCGACTGCGCGCCGTCAGCCGCCGCGGGAAATTGGCCTACTGGTTCGACGAGTACGGGGAGGTCGAATGAGACAGCAAAGACTGCTGTCGGTCACGGGAATATTGCGCAAAGGCCCGGTCACGGGCTGCCCGGGCGCGGGCAACCGGCGCTAGGTGTTCGCTAGCCCGCGGTAGCGGAGAAGTTCGTCACGGGTGATGAGTCGCTCAGCCTCGGCCGGGAATTCGCGGCTCTTCAGCGGGTGGCGCAGCAATGACCAGGCGATTCTCGTCACCCGGGACCTGGATAGCGGGTTGAGGTACACAGTACTGACTCCTGTGTCGATACCGATAGCTGCCCGAGGCGTTACGTTACCGCAACACCCTCATGAAGTCATTAGATACCCGCAAGTTGGCAAACTGTGGTAGGCACGCCGGAAAATAGTATGCTGTTTTTAAAGTGACAGATGTGACTCAACGGGTGAGGAACACGTCGTTCAGGGTGACCGTGCGCAGCCGGCGGGCGCGGATGATGTCGACCAGTTGGCCGTAGACGCGCGTCACCGGTTCATGGTTCAGGTGGCCGATCACGATGGCCTGCGGGTTCAGCCACGCCTCGGCGTTCTTGACGATCTCGGCCTCCGGGATCTCCACGTGGTCCTTCAGATCGCCCGACCACAGCGTGTTCACGGTGTAGCCGAGATCGCCCGCCACCTTGTCGACGTGTTCGTTGTGCGCACCATATGGTGGACGGAAGTAGGGACGGACATCCACGCCGTAGGTCTTCCACAAGAAGTCGTGGTTGTGCCGGAACTCTTCTGCCACGGCGGTCAACGGCAGCTTGGTCAGGTTCGGATGCAGCCAGGTGTGGTTGGCCAGCTGGATCTGTCCGTCGTCCACCAGCGGCCGCAGCAGGTCGAGGTGGTCGGTCCACGACTGGTACACACCGTTGACGAAGTAGGTCATCCGCAGCCCGGTGTCGCGGGCCAGTTGGGTGTAGGCCCGCACCACCGCGCTGTTCACCCCGTCGTCGAGCGTCAGCGCCAGCAGGTCACCCGGTCCGGGCAGGGCGCTGAGCACACCGCCGGCCAGGGGGAGGCGCGCCGACCGCGGTGGTGGGGGCAGCAGGGGTTCCGGCTGCGCGGCCTCGGGTACGGGCGCCTCGGCGGCCGCACCGGCAACCTGTGGCTCACCGTGCAAAGTCAGCCGCGTCAGCCCGACGACCCCGAGCGTGGCAACCGACAGCGCCGCCAGGAAGTGGCGGCGGTCCAGGTCCGACCCGCGCGGCAGCCGAGGATAGCGACCGTTCACCCGCACTACTGTCCCGCGACAACCCGTAAACGGGCCTCATTGCGCGGCGTGTCGCGATCTTTTGCCCAGGCGTCAGCGCTGCGGAACGGCGGTGGGCTTGATCGGCGCGGGCAACGCGGTGCGCCCCATCAGGTAGCGGTCGACGCCCGCCGCGGCGGCACGGCCCTCGGCGATCGCCCATACGATCAGCGACTGACCGCGGCCCATGTCACCGGCCACGAAGACGCCGGGCACCGACGTCTCGAAGTTGTTGTCGCGCGCCACGTTGCCGCGGTCGGTGAACTCCACACCGAGGTCGGTCAGCAGGCCCTCGCGCTCCGGGCCGATGAAGCCCATCGCCAGCAGCACCAGGTCGGCCTCCATCTCGAAGTCGGTGCCGTCGATCTTGACGAACCTGCCGTCCTCCATGCGCACCTCGTGTCCGCGCAGCCCGACGACGTGGCCGTCGCGGCCGAGGAACTCCTCGGTGTTGACCGAGTAGACGCGTTCGCCGCCCTCCTCGTGCGCCGAGGACACCCGGTACATCAACGGGTACACCGGCCATGGCGTGGAGTCCGCGCGGGTGTCCGGCGGCCGCGGCATGATCTCGAACTGGTGCACGCTGACCGCGCCCTGACGGTGCGCGGTGCCCAGGCAGTCGGCGCCGGTGTCGCCGCCGCCGATGATGACCACCTTCTTGCCCTTGGCCGTGATCGGCGGCTGGCCGTCCTCGTCGGTGACCGGATCGCCCTGCTGGACCCGGTTGGCCCACGGCAGGTACTCCATCGCCTGGTGGATGCCGTCGAGTTCGCGGCCCGGGATCGGCAGGTCGCGCCGCGCCGTCGCCCCACCGGCCAGCAGCACCGCGTCGAAGTCCTGACGGAGCTGATGCGCGGTGATGTCAACGCCGACGTTGACCCCGGGGCGGAACGTGGTGCCCTCGGCCACCATCTGCTCCAGCCGGCGGTCGATGTGGCGCTTCTCCATCTTGAACTCGGGGATGCCGTAGCGCAGCAGGCCGCCGATGCGGTCGTCGCGTTCGAAGACCGTCACGTCATGGCCGGCGCGGGTCAGTTGCTGCGCGGCGGCCAGGCCGGCCGGACCGGAGCCGACGACCGCGACGGTCTTACCGGTCTTGACTGCCGGCGGCAGCGGCTTGACGAAGCCCTCGTCGAAGGCGTTGTCGATGATCTCGACCTCGACCTGCTTGATGGTGACCGGATCCTGGTTGATGCCGAGCACGCACGAGCCCTCGCACGGCGCCGGGCACAGCCGGCCGGTGAACTCCGGGAAGTTGTTGGTGGCGTGCAGCCGCTCGATGGCGTCGCGCCAGCGGCCGTTGCGCACCAGGTCGTTCCACTCCGGAATCAGATTCCCCAGCGGACAGCCGTTGTGGCAGAACGGAATACCGCAGTCCATGCAGCGGGTCGCCTGTTCCCGCAGCTTGTCGTGGGAGAACTCCTCGTAGACCTCTTTCCAGTCACGCAGCCGCAGCGGGACCGGCCGCCGCTGCGGCGTCTCGCGCTTTGTGTACTTGAGGAAGCCGCGGGGATCAGCCACTGGCGGCCGCCATGATCGCCTCATCGACGTTCGCGCCGGTCCGTTCGGCCTCCGCGATCGCCTCGAGCACCCGCTTGTAGTCGCGGGGCATCACCTTGGTGAAGTGCTTCACGTTGTTGTCCCAGTCACTCAGGATCCGCTGTCCCACAGCGGAATCAGTAGCGTCGACATGCGCCAGGACGGCGCCGCGCAGCCATTCGATGTCGCCGTCGTCGAGACCTTCGAGTTCCACCATCTCGCCGTTCAGGTTGGCGGGCAGCGCACCGTCGGGGTCGTACACGTAGGCGATACCGCCCGACATGCCCGCCGCGAAGTTGCGGCCCACCGGACCGAGGATGGCGACCTTACCGCCGGTCATGTACTCGCAGCCGTGATCGCCGACGCCCTCGACGACGGCGTGCGCACCCGAGTTGCGCACCGCGAACCGCTCGCCGACCTGACCGCGGATGAACATCTCGCCGCTGGTCGCGCCGAACAGGATGACGTTGCCCGCGATGATGTTGTCCTCGGCGACGAAGTCCTCCGGCGCGGTGTCCGACGGCCGCACCACGATCCGGCCACCCGACAGGCCCTTGCCGACATAGTCGTTGGCGTCGCCGTACACCCGCAGCGTGATGCCGCGCGGCAGGAACGCGCCGAAGCTGTTGCCCGCCGAACCGTCGAAGGTGATGTCGATGGTGCCGTCGGGCAGCCCCTGGGCGCCGTAGGCCTTGGTGACCTCGTGACCCAGCATGGTGCCGACGGTGCGGTTGACATTGCTGATCTTGGTCGAGAACCGCACCGGGGTCTGCGAATCCAACGCCTCCCGGCACATCGTGATCAGCTGCTGATCGAGCGCCTTGTCCAGCCCGTGGTCCTGACGCGAGCTGCAGTACAGGTCCTGGTTCATGAACGCCGACTCGGGCTCGTGCAGCACCGGCGACAGGTCGAGCTTGAAGGCCTTCCAGTGCTCGGCCGCCTTGGTGGTGTCCAGCGAGCCGACTTGACCGACCATCTCGTTGAAGGTGCGGAAGCCCAACTGGGCCATCATCTCGCGGACCTCTTCGGCGATGAACATGAAGAAGTTCTCGACGAATTCCGGCTTACCGGTGAAGCGCTTGCGCAGTTCGGGGTTCTGCGTCGCGACGCCGACCGGGCAGGTGTCCAGATGGCAGACGCGCATCATGATGCAGCCCGACACCACCAGCGGCGCAGTGGCAAAACCGAACTCCTCGGCACCCAGCAGCGCGGCGATGACGACGTCGCGGCCGGTTTTGAGCTGGCCGTCCACCTGCACCACGATGCGGTCGCGAAGGCCGTTGAGCAGCAACGTCTGCTGCGTCTCGGCCAGGCCAAGTTCCCACG